>WBZO01000047.1_pt1 | contig 308633 bp, 299 predicted proteins | sample 5204261 | NCBI WGS metagenome assembly WBZO01 (sample SAMN12412400, study PRJNA552823) | activated sludge metagenome | isolation source: activated sludge from anammox sidestream of wastewater treatment plant... | place: USA: North Carolina | collected 2017-09 | reverse complement strand
CATTGTACTTGGGAGAGTATGTTTGGCGATATAATCACAGAAGCGATAGTGATAAGATGAAAGTGAAGCGTATTCTTGAGTTGCTAGAAAGGGAGGTTAGTGGCTAGATTGTCACTATACCCAAAATATTTACTACTATTTTGCCAACCTTTTTAAGGTTCCCGGTAGACATTGGTGGAACAAGTGGAGTACCTGATATTTCGTACTCCGTGGGAAATTATGTCCAGACAAGCACACCCTCCGGGACCAGAACCCGGCTCATGCAGGATGACCCCGTGGAGGACACCATCACGGAATTCCCTGCGGTACGTCATGAGATCGGTTGGTCTCATCGCACTCGTACTCGCATGCTTTGCGATCGGACCCGTCCATGCGGGTGAACGGTATATGACCGGATCCCCGGAACTGACCGCCGCGGTCTCGGGGACCAACGAGTTTTCCCCTGGGGATGACGCGGTTATCGCCGTCCAGCTCCAGAACGAGGGGCTCAATGAGCTGAAGTTTGTCGGGTCCGGTATCATCACCCGTGATGATCAGCCCAACACCGCGAAGCTGATCACGATCACGCTCGCTCCCGGTGAATCCCCTCTCATCATCAAGAGCGATCCCCAGATGATTGGCGATCTCAAGGGAGGCAGCAGCACCATCGTCAAGTTCAATGTGAAGATCCCGAAGAATGCCACCGTCGGCACGTATGATCTTCCCCTGCACCTCGGGTATACCTACCTCTGGATGGCTGAACAGATGGGGACCGACAGTATCCAGTACAGATACCGTGATGTGAACGAGACCCTCTTTCTCCCGGTAAAGATCAAGCCGGTGCTCCAGATTTCTCTTATCTCGGTCGGCACAGGGCACCTGAATGCAGGGACAGAAGGGTACCTAACCCTCGTGATCAACAATACCGGCGAGGAGGATGGGAAGAACGCGATCGTGAAGATCGCACGAAACGACAACAGCATGGTCATCCCGACCGATTCCAGCTCCTACATCGGCGACTTCCCCGTAGGGGCCGAGGTCACCTCCACCTTCAAGGTCTCGGTGAGCAGCCAGGCCGAGAACAAGTCGTACCCTCTCGATGTGTATGTCAATTACGAGAACTTTGAGGGGGATATCGTCGATTCAGAACGGACGACCATCGGGATCCCGGTTGGTGCGAAGACCGGATTTCTGGTAGTCTCCGATCCCATCGACATCCCGGCAGGTCAGAAGAAGATTGTCACCGTAAGGTACCAGAATACCGGCGATGTACCCGTGTACAGCGCCCAGGCACGCATCAGCGCGGTCGATCCGTTCACCAGCAATGATGACACAGCCTTCATCGGCACCTTCGCACCCGGCGAGGTGAAGGAGGCGACGTTCGAGATATCGGCTGACGGCAGTGCAACTCCAAAGGAATATGGCCTGGATTCCGAGGTCCGGTACCGGGATGCCCTCGACAACAGCATCATATCGGATCCGATTAAGGTCCGGGTCGAAGTAGTCGAACGATCCAATACCCTCATGTATCTCCTGGTCGGGATCATCGTTCTTGGTATCTTCGCGGGCGGGTACTATTACTACCGGCGCAGGGAAAAGACAAACGGGGAAGTGAAATCCGGATAATTTTTTCCGGTTTTCACCAGCTTCACTGCAGGGGAACGAGGCATGACGAAAGAGAGGAGCAGGTTCCTGATCTTCCATGATTGATACCATTTTTGAGGGCATCGCCCGCTCGATCAACCGGAAACCGGTCCTCGTAGCCGGGCTGGTCGCCGCACTGTTCTGTGTCGCCATCTTTGGCATGACCCAGATCACCATGGAGAGCGGGTGGAAGACCTACCTGGACGAGACGTCCGATAAGGGGATCGTCTACGCAGAGTACACCGAGAATTTCCAGCCCGATTCGACCATTATCCTGATCATCGAGACCAGCGATCCCCTCGATCCCGCGATTTTGTCGTATCTCGATAGTCTTGAAACCGATATCCGGCAACAGGAGAATATCAAGGGGACCCAGAGTATTGTCGGGGTCCTGAAAAGTGCCAATGGGGGAATCCTGCCATCCTCCAGGGCAGAGATCGACCGGATTGTCGGGGCGCTTCCATCGGCCACCCAGCAGCTGGTCAACCCTTCCAACAGCCTCACCCTGGTCCAGGTCCAGCTCGAGGAGAGTGTATCCGAGGACGTCCAGCGGGCGGCAATGAACAATGTGATCTCACTGGTGGAACAGACCGAGCAACCTCCGGGAGTGACCGTTGAATTCTCCGGGCAGCCGGCATTCACGCAGCAGATGGAGGAAGGGATGTCGAGTAACATGGGCATCCTGATCGGGGGGGCAATGCTCCTGATGGTCCTCGCCATGGGGATCCTGTTCGCCTATGTCCGGTACCGGTTCATGCCGGTCCTGCTCGTCGGGATCGGGCTTGTTACGGCGCTTGGGCTGATGGGCCTTGCCGGCGTCGGGCTGAACATGGCGGTGATCGGGGCATTCCCGGTCCTGATCGGGCTTGGCATCGATTACGCGATCCAGTTCCATGCCAGGTTTGACGAAGAGGCACGGAAAGGATCGCTTCAGGACGCGGTATTCACGACCGTTACAAAGACCGGCCCGGCAGTCCTGTACGCGATGCTCGCGACCTGTATGGGATTTGTCGCCATGTTCATCTCCGAGGTTCCCATGATCCGGGCATTCGGGCTCGTGGCCATCATCGGCATCTTCACCTCGTACTGGGCTTCCTGCATCGGAGTACCGACCCTGTGCCTGCTGCTGAAGTACAAGCCGAAGCAGCCAAAAACAGAGACCTGTTACGCGGTCGGGACCGATGCATGCGATTTCGCCATGGACCATCGCAACAACGGGAAACCGAAGAAAAAGTCCTTCTCCTACGGGGAGTTCCTGACCAGCGTCTCGGTGAAAATTGCCAGAAATCCCCTGCCTCTCCTGCTGGTGCTCGGGATTGTCGCCGGTGTCGGTTTTGCGATTGACCCGTCCATTCCGATCCAGACGAGCGAGGACTCGTTCGTCCCTGGGGATATGCCGGCAAAGATCAATATTGACAAGGTTACCCGCATCATCGGGTCGACAAGCACGGCGGATTTTTACGTCAGGGGGTACGGGACTGATCTCGACACCATCCGGTGGATCCAGAAGTTCCAGGACTATGAACTCTCCCGCCACCCGGAACTGACCGGTGCACGCAGCATTGTCACTGTACTCCTCTCCTATAATGGGGGATCCCTGCCTGAGTCGCAGGCAGACCTCGATGAAGTATTCGCCTCTATCCCGGAGGAGACGAAAAACGAGTACCTGGGTGGTTCTCTTGCTGGCGTGGTGAAATTCAGCACGATCGACCTTGACATGACGCAAAAGGACTCTCTGAAGCAGCAGATGATCGATGACATCACCTTCCTCGAACCTCCGGCAGGGATCAGCGTGGCCCCGATAGGCAGTTTCGATCTCTTCACCACGTTGTTATCATCGCTTGCCGATTCCAAGGAGGCCATGACCTATCTTGGGTTCATCTTTGTCTTCCTCTTCCTGGTCATCGTATACCGCCATCTCCATGCAGTCACTCCCCTGATCCCGATCATCTTCATCGTCGGGTGGAATGCAGTAGCCATGTATCTCCTCAATATCGCGTACACCCCGCTGACAGCGACCCTCGGGTCGATGACGATCGGGGTTGGAGCCGAATACACCATCCTCGTCATGGAACGGTACGCGGAGGAGAAGGAACGCCTTGGCGACAACCTGGCAGCAATACAGGAGAGTGTCCGGAAGATCGGGACTGCCATCACGGTCTCGGGCCTTGCAACCTTCTGCGGATTCTCGGCACTCTGCCTTGCCACGTTCCCGATCGTCAGCAATTTTGGATACACAACGCTGATTGCAGTCGGGTTTTCCCTCTGCGGGGCAATCTTTGTTATGCCTGCAGTCCTCTCGGTGATGGGAAGGTTCGAAGACCGGCTCCATCACCAGGCCAAAGACGGTTCATCTGCTCCAGAGTCGTGAAGTGGCAGGGTGGGAGTGCAGGAGACCTCTCTTTCTCCTCATGCCGCCACGAGTGAAACCGGGAATACCGGGTATATTGCGGATATCCTCCCATTCGTGATCCTGAAGATGGCCGAAAAAGAAAACCAGGCACCCGCACGGCGTTCCGGCATATCGGCCGGGAGGGTGGGTACCGGGGAGGACTACAGAATTCTGGTCCGGGAATGCGGATTAATCCTTTCTTCCAATCACCATCTCGCAGAAGGGATCGCCCCTGCACCTGGCCTTGGTGACGGTGATGGTGTATCCGGGATTGAGCCCCTGGATCGCATGCTCCACATAGGCCTGGCAGATGCTGCTCACCTGGTGATGCGTGACTTCACGCATTCGCTCCTCGCGGAACATTGCGCAGCCGGTCAGCCGTATCACTGCCTCACCGGGAAATCCTTCGATATACCGGGTCTCGAACTCCGGTCCGAACAAGATGACCGAGATGGCCCCAAGGGTCTGGACAAGGTCGGATGCGTTCTCCCGTGGCATCCCGTACCGGTCTGCAATGGCACGGATCTCGCGGGACATGGCTGAGAACATGCTGTTCCGAAAGGAGGGAACTTTTGTACCGCTCACCGGTTCATAGCCGAGGGCCACCACCAGCCTGGTGAGCACGTTTGTGGCCATCGTCCAGCGGGTGGCGACCGGGATGTCTTTTACTCGTATCATGATATTTCCCCGTAAGGATAAACGTCAATTGCCGGTCAGACCGGCAACCAGAACTTTCTCTCTGCACTATAAAGCATTTTCGAGGGCTGCCATTGTGCCCCGGTAGTGATGAATGTCACCGTCTTCACTGCAGGAAACCAGAAATCAGTCAATGGTGATGCCGTTGACAGGGAAGTTGCCATCGTGAATACCATGGCGGTTGCTGCAAGCATATGGATAAAAAGAAATTCAGAACCCCACTTCTGCATCACCCGGGAAAAAACGGGTAACAAAGCCTATATCGGTAAAGAACCCACCAGCATTGAGGAATAGCCCACATCACCGATATCATGATCCCTGCCGGACTCATGCTCCCGCTCACCATCTTCGTTGCACGGATAGTCGAGACGAGCCTCGAGACGATCCGCACGGTCTATGTTGCACGGGGGCACAAATACCTCGCAGCCGGGATCGGGGTGGGAAAGATCGCAATATGGCTCCTCTCCACCGGGCTGGTGCTGACAAACCTGGACAATATCGGGGGCATTATCGCCTATATTGCCGGGTATGGCATCGGGACCGTGATCGGCATGGAGATCGAGGACCGGATCAGCCTCGGGGATGTCGTGGTCCGGATCATCAGCGCAAAGGATCCCCAGCCCCTCATCACCCGGCTTTCAGGCATGGGATACGGAATCACCCGCCTCGAGGGATCCGGGGCGTTCTCCTCTGCAGTGGCCGTCCTGCTGATGGTGGTGCCGAGAAGAGCCCTCGATCGATTGACCATCCTCCTCAGGAACGAATATCCCGACCTCCTCTATACCATCGAGGATGTCCGGAAGGCCAGTGAAGGCGGGAAGATCTTTTTCGGGAAGGAGTCGGGCTGGATCTCCAGGTTCTTCGGATGGTGACCCTCTTCCTCCTCCCCTTTTTCCTACACTCCTGCTTTAGCAAAATTGTCCTGATCGGGATCCCTCACCGTTATGAAGGATTCCGTGCATGAGTACGAATCGGAAATGAGTGGGTCCGGGGGAATCTTCCTTCACTCAGGCAGGGTGACCATGATTCGCTCCCGGGAGAGGAACCTGGTGAGCCAGGCGGTGACCATGATGATCAGCAAGGCCAGCCCTCCCGTTGCCGCTACCACCCCCCAGGTCACCGAAAATCCCGGGCCTGCAAGCTCACGGACGAACGTGATCAGGAATATGATGCCAAAGATGATGCCAAAGTTGAGGATCTGGTTCTCTCTCATTCCAAGGGTGAACTGCGTGAAACCTATCAGGCCGCTCGTCGCAGCGATAAATGCCGGGACGACGATAATGATATGGAAAAGGACCGGGACCGAGGGGAGGAGGGTTTCCCCGGTGAAGATGGAAGCGGTTCCCGTGATAAGTACTGCCGAGAAGTAGGTCAGGAGGGTTGCAGGGATCGTGACCCCGGCTACTTTACCGGACCAGAGCTCCCGCAGGGAGAGTGGGGTGCAGAGCAGGGTCTCGATCACACCGGACTGCTTCTCCCGGAGAAAGACCTGTGCGGTGAAGAGATACCCCATAAAGATACCCAGGGTGAGCACAAGGTAAAAGCCGAGGGTATCCATCGCATTCCCCGCCTCTCCCATGCCCCCAAGCGCCGCCGGGATGGTGAATATCCCGAACACTACCACAAAGATCAATGCAGAGAGCATGACGTTGCGCGATTTTACCAGCTGGCGGACCTCTTTTTCTGCCACTACCGTGATCCTGCTCATGCCACCCCTCCCTCTGCCTGTCGCATCACGTCAAGGTAGATCTCTTCGAGCGACCTCTTCTGGATCCTAGCCTCCTCCACCCGTATGCCGTTTCTTACGAGTCCAGCCACAATCTCGTGGGGCGGGACGGTCACAAGCATCATCCCAAGGACATTCTCGTTCCGGGCGACCTCATCGATCCCTTCCATTGAAGAGAGGATGTCCATTGCCTTGCCCGCCTGGCCCGGGTCAGCAAGAGTCACTGAAAAACCGGTCTTCCTCCCTGCCGAGGTGAGGTGCCGGACGCTGTCAAGGGCGCGGATACGGCCCTGGTGCAGGATTGCCACCCGGGAACAGGTCCGTTGCACCTCGTCAAGGTTGTGGGAGTTCAGAAAAACAGTCATCGACTCTGCCTGGGAGAGCCGGAGGATGAGCTCTCTCACCATGTGCTGGGCTTCGGGATCGAGCCCCGATGTGGGTTCATCGAGAAAGAGGATCTCCGGCCGGTGCAGGAGGGCCCGGGCGATCCCCAGTTTCCGTTTCATGCCGGTGGAGAAATTCCCGACAAGGTCCTTTTCCCGGCCGGTCAGTCCCACGAACTCCAGGAGCTCGGTCACCCGGTCTGCTGGCCGGCCTACCTCATAGAGGCGTGCATAATACACCAGGTTCTCTCTGGCAGTGAGCTGGTCGTAGAGGCCGTTGTTCTCCATCAGGACCCCTACCCGGCTCCTCGTTGCGTCGTCCTTTGCGAGATCGGCATCCAGCACCGTTGCCGAACCGGACGTGGGTGACAGCAGTCCGAGGAGTACCCGCAGGGTGGTGGTCTTGCCGGCCCCGTTTGGACCGAGGTACCCGAATATTTCCCCCCTCTCCACGGAGAATGTTATTCCGTCGAGTATTTTCCTTCCTGAAAAATTCTTGGACAGGAGAGATATGTCAATTACCGCCAGGGATGCTCACCCCTTTTCCCAGGAAGAGCGTGTCTTTTCGGTGTTGCTCCGCCGGATGTGACCGTGTTGATAGAAAGCATCGTGATATCCCCGATCTCAGATGTACGTCAGCAGGACGGGGGAGGGAGGAGGAGGGACCTGCTTTTTCCTATGAAAACGCCCCTGGCATTTTCATACTTCATGATTGCCCGGATGGCGGTCAGCGGCTGTTGATATGACCCTGACCCGGCATTTTTCGTCAGGTCTGCCTGTAGCCCTCCGGGTATCATGCCATTTTTTCAGGGCATGCATCCAGGAGAGAGAGCCATCTGTCCCCTTCCTGGTCCCGTCCCGGTCATGGTTCAATAGATTTCCCTGCTGGCGGTATTACTTTATTGGATCGGCTCTCCCACCTTTTTTGCGATCAGAACGATCATGTTTGACATCATGCACAATCCTGGTCCGGTTTGGGGAATCCTCCTCCTCACCCTGCTTGCTGCGGTGATTCTATCAGGGTGTTTGGCTCCCTTCCCCTCCCCTGCAACGGACGATCCGGGTCCTGGGACGGAAATCCCTTCAGATACTGCACCCAGTCCGGCTGGTGATAATTGCAGCCTGGATCACCTTGCTGGTCGTGGAGATGAATACCTTTCGACCGGGGATTCCTGCTATTTCAGCACCCACAGCCCCCTGGATTTTCTGGATGACCTTCGTATGCATCCCCACCAGCCGGTCATGGTCCTTGCGGTCCCTGATGGCTGGATCACGCGTGATGACGCAGTGATGCTGATGCAGGAGATCGATTCAGAGGAACCTGCAGCCCCGGTGGTGTCCCCGATCAGCTCGTACTGTCCCTTGGAGGAGACCTCAACGGTGGGGAACGAGGCCCTCTTCCTCATTGAGGGATACCGGACCGGGCAGTATCCCCCCAGGCTCTGTTCCCTGTATTATTTCAAACCGGACAGGTCCGAGGTCCGCTTGTGGTGGGAGACCGATGGAAGAACGGGAAGGATTGATGTACGCGATGCGATCCGGATACTCCAGCAGATGTACCCTGATCTCTCTTCATACCCGTCGGATAGTATGCCGCCACGATCGATAAGAACAGAACAGGCTGATGATGGCTGGTACGTTGCGTTCATCCAGGAAGGCTCCGGGCTTCCCATCCTCTCGGCCCGGTGTTACTATGTGGACAATAGCGGAACGATCCAACTCACCGGTGTTGTAAATCAGAGCATTATGGTACTTCCACAGGATTTCTCTCCGAGACGGTGTGGGTGATCGAACTGTTGGTCTGGAGACGGACACCAACCGGACCGGCGGGTCATACAGGAGCGGGAAGGGAGAACAGCTGCCCGGCAGTGATCGAAGCAGAGCATGGAGTATCTTGATCCACGGGTCAAACGTGGGAGAACCGGGCCGGCAGGTGCGCAGGGACGAATATCCGACCCGTCTCTGTTCCAAATAATCCTTCCCCTGATAACCACCTTTTTTTAGGATCTTTCCCTAATGATGAATAAAACGCGAGGAAGACGGCACCAGCCTGCCTAAAGGTCTGGATGCGGTATTCCCCACCGGATCTTTTGAGGCAGGAACGACTGATGCAACCCTCCATTGAATACATCCTCCTTGTTATCGCGGTACTGATCATAGTCAGTATCCTTGCCAACAAGGTGTCCGGAAGGCTTGGCGTCCCCGCTCTCCTGATCTTTCTACTGGTGGGGATGCTTGCCGGGTCGGAGGGTCCCGGGGGCATCTACTTTGACGATCCCTGGATAGCCCAGGCTGTGGGGGTCATTGCCCTCACCTACATTCTTTTCTCCGGAGGGCTCGATACCCGCTGGTCTGAAGTCAGGCCGGTACTACCCCAGGCGGCAGTCCTCTCGACCATCGGGGTCCTGCTCACCGCGCTCCTTATGGCAGGTCTCGCGATTGTCGTGTTCGAAGTATCGCTACTCGAAGGATTCCTCCTGGGGGCCGTCGTATCATCAACTGATGCCGCAGCGGTCTTTTCCATTTTACGGACCAAGAGGGCGAGCCTGAAGGGAATGCTCCGGCCGCTCCTCGAACTCGAGTCTGCAAGCAACGATCCGATGGCGGTCTTCCTCACCATCGGGGCCATTACCCTCCTCCTGAACCCGAACCTGTCACCCCTCATCCTGATCCCGCTCTTCATCCAGCAGATGGCAGTGGGTGGACTCATCGGATACGGTATGGGCAGGGCGATGGTCTATCTCATCAATCGGCTCAAGCTCGAGTTTGAAGGGCTCTATCCGGTGCTCACCCTGGCCCTTGTTATGATGACCTACGGGGTGACCGCATCTCTCGGTGGAAGCGGATTCCTCGCAGCATACATTGCAGGATTGGTCCTCGGCAACAGCATGTTTATCCATAAAAACAGCCTGATGCGGTTTCACGAGGGGATTGCCTGGCTGATGCAGATAGTCATGTTCCTCACCCTGGGCCTGCTGGTATTTCCCTCCCATCTCCTTCCCGTCATCGGTTCAGGGATCTTACTCTCCCTCTTCCTCATCTTTGTCGCCCGCCCGGTCACCGTCTTTCTTACCCTCAGTCCCTGGAAGATGGCGCTGCGGGACAAGGTCATGGTATCCTGGGTGGGACTGCGGGGGGCAGCCCCCATCGTCCTTGCCACCTTCCCGCTCCTGGCAGGTATCCCCCAGGCTGAAACGATCTTCAACCTGGTATTCTTCCTCGTTATCACCTCCGCCCTCCTGCATGGAACATCGATTCCTTTTGTTGCCCGCCATCTTGGAGTCTCAGATCCCCTGCCGGAGAGACCCCGGTTGTCCATGAGCCTTGGAGACGGGTGCACATCAGGCAACGATCTGATCGAGCTGACAGTGCCAATGCAGTCCAGGGTGGTGGGGAATCAGATCGTGGATATCGGGCTGCCTCCCGGGACCCTTATCATCATGATCGAGAAAGGAGGAAACCGGTTCGTGCCGTGTGGCAGTACTGTCCTGGAAGGAGGCGATCACCTGCTCGTTCTTACGAATCAGCCACAATCGAACCAGGTTCGCTCGATCTTCATCTCCGAACCATCTGCAGAAAATCAGGGTCCATAACCGACTCAGGTGACGTATCCTCACTCACGGCGAATCTGGTTCAGGCCAGGATTCTGGGGATTGGTGCCAATGATCCGGTTTCAATCCGAGCAGTCACCACTCATGCCCCTCAGATGAATCCCTGGCGTTTCATCATCGTCCGTAACCGGTTTCTTCGCGAGGGAAGATATCCCGGGAATCTGGGTGCTGAGGTAGTCGTTCCGGAATCGTTCAAAACATCGGTGGGGATAGGTATCCGTCCCTGTGACCAACTGGATGATTCGCTGATCGTCACCACGCTCACCTCCATCATGGTGCATATGGAAAAAGAATGGTTTCACGAGCCCTGTTGCTGACCCGGCAAGAAAAAAAGAAAAATGAGTCATTCCTGCGGATGCACGATCACTTTCAGGCTCCCCTCCCGCGGATGGGCAGTCAGGAGGAACCCTTCAGTCGTCTCTTTCAGGGGAAGGACGTGGGTGATCATATCAGCAACGTTGATCCGGTCATGCTGGATCCATTTGAGGGCTGTCGAGAGGTTCTGGAGATCTGCAGCATATGAATGGGTGATGGTAACCTCGTTCTGCCACAGGTCCCAGAGGGTGATCCCGGACTGGATGTCGGGATTCGTGGGGGCAAAAAAGAGGATCGTGCCCCCCGGTCCGATCGCGTCAAGGGACTGTTGTACACAGACGGGAACCGGGGCCGTCATAATCACGGTGTCAGCGCCCATCCCACCGTTCTGTTCTTTGAACGTTCCGGGAACATCGTCAGTGGCGGGGATCGTGGCATCGGCGCCGAATTTCCTGGCAAGCTGCAGCCGATCATGGTTCATGTCCGAGACAGCGATATAACCCGCACCATTTACCCGGGCTGCCTGGACGTGCAGCAATCCGGTGATACCGGCACCGATGATCAATACTGACCGGCCATCCGAGACCGGGGCACATTGTTGCCCACGGATCACACACCCAAGGGGTTCTGCGAAGGTCCCTGCATCGAACGAGACAGATTCGGGGAGGCGCACCATGCCACGGTCCACGTTGAGTGCGGGCAGTACCACGTGTTCCGCAAATGCCCCGTAACCGTGCTTGAATTTCGTACGGTGCAATGTATCGCATGCGGTCGTATGCCCGCGAAGGCAGGCATTGCATGTGTTACAGGGGACATGGTGCGTCACCACGACCCGATCTCCCTCCCTCCACTTCGGATCCACCCCAGGACCGGCTTCGGTAATGATCCCGGTGCATTCGTGCCCAAACGCCCCTATACCGCCCGGTCTGCCTGCACGTTTGATCCGGTACCATTCCATGACATCCGACCCGCACACCCCGCAAGCCATTATCCTGACTTTGATCTCCCCTGGTCCGACCAAAAGATCCCCAACCTCTTCGGTTCGGATGTCATGATTCGAATAATAGACTGCAGCTTTCATGGTATTCACTCTGGAGAGGAACGGTATAATAGATTTGAAAAATCTGGCGTGTGAGGAATGAACTGGTGTTACAGGAATGAAACGGTATCCAGGACACCATTTTTTGATTATTCCCCGATGATCATGAGGGGGGGGGAAAAGAACCTGTCTCCGGATGGAGGATGTCACCATCTCCTCTCCTTTTGTGGGGTATGTCGTCCTTCCCCCACAAACTCTATATACCATAATGGCAAGTTCCGGTTTGTAGAAGAGGAGAAAAATGTTTGAAAAATTATCTGAGAGTTCAGGGAATGTTGTTGGGTACAAAGTTGTCGGGAAGCTTGAGCCATCCGATTACGAGAAGCTTGAACCGGAAGTCATAGCATTGGTAGAAAAAGAAGGTACGATCCGTTTATTGTTTGATATGGCCGGGTATAAAGGAGAGACAGCAAAGGGCTGGATAGCCGATTACAAATTCGGGCGTGAGTTCCATAATAAAGTCCAGAAAATGGCTGTCGTTGGCGATACGACCTGGGAGAAGTGGCTAACGCATCTGGCCAAAGCCGCGTACGCAACCGATGCAAGGTTTTTCACGTCCGCTGATATCAGCAAGGCCTGGACCTGGCTCCGCGAATGATTGGCTTCCAGTGAAACTGCCTCCGGCAGTTTCCTGGTTTTATGCCCAGCCGGACGGCGTTTATTGACGATTTGAAAACGGTTGTGCCATTGTGCTTTTATAGGCTTTTGTCCGGACCAGGTCAATGGAATTTGTAATGGTGGATGATTTATGGCAGATCTGAATTGAAAGAGGCGAGACACTTTCGCAATTTACCCCGAAAAAAGAGAAGACACGATCGGTTCTTTGCCATTTCGATCCGTTGCATCCTTTATCATTTCAATCCTCTCATGATTTCCCATTTCAGTCGATTCCATCCCATTCCATTTCAATCCGTTCAATCGTTTCGGGCAGGTAGTGAAAACCTGCACGGATCTCCTCCTTTATGAGAGGAATCAGATTCATGGTTCCTTTACCGGGCTGTCGCCCATGAGTGTGCCCTCGTAGTTACGTCCCGGAGAATTCCAGTTGCACATGCCTCTTCCTGGTCCTAAAGTCGTAGTCCGGTGAATGCCCCAAATCAGGAATATTTTGCATTCAGATACTAGGACAAGAGGGGTGGCAGATTCACTTCAATCTCTTCTGAAATTGAGTGTTGTTTTTCTGATAACCCAGCTTGGGATCTCTGGAAATTTCAAAAAAATTAGTCGAGTTTTGAAGCATGAGGCAGACATGCATGGTAGATATCAAGGGCTTCCTTCACGGTGTGGTCTTCATGGACAATTGCATTGATCGCCTTGATCATGCCGAGGGGATTTTCATCCTGGAAGATATTCCGCCCGAAATCGACTCCGGCGGCACCTGCCTGGACGGAATGGTAGGCCATCTGGAGAGCGTCAGGGGGACTTGAGTACTTTCCTCCGGCCACGACAACCGCAGTGGGAGCTACCCAGTCGACCAGTTTGGAAAATTCCTCACAATAATAGGTCTTGATGATCCGGGCCCCGGCATCCTGGCAGATGCGGGAGGCGAGTGCCAGGTAGCGGAGATCCCTTGCCATGTTTTTTCCAACGGCGGTAACTGCCAGGACCGGGATTCCGTACTCTTCGGCATGATTGATCATATCGGTCAGGTTGACGATCGTCTGCTGCTGGTTGGCAGAGCCGATATACACACTGACCGCTACCCCGGCTGCATCCATCCGGATGGCTTCCCTGATGGTGACCGTGAGCTTCTCGTCGCTCAGCTCCTCAAATAAGACACTGTTTCCCCCCGTCACCCGCAGCATGATGGGTTTTGACCCAAGATCTCCGGGTGCGATATTACTCCGGACTGCCCCGCGGGTTGTCATCAGGCAATCGCAGTAGGGAAGGAGTGTTTGTATGGTCCTGCTCATGTTGCGCAGGCCTGTTGTCGGCCCCTGGAAATAGGGATGGTCGACGGCAAGCATAACCACCCGGTTATCTTTTGGAGTGATGATCCGGTTCATCCGGCTCTGAATTCCAACATCAAGGTATGCCTGTACCATGGGGACATCTCACGAGAAGTAATGATTTACAACGGTAAAAATAGTTGGTCTTACTCTCCCTTCGGCCTGACGATCAGGTATCCTTTCTCGGTCAGCCAATGGTGAAATTCATGGGTGCTGTGCAGGCAATGGGATGCACAAATCGCCCGGATCTCTTCATATTTGGGAGACTTTTCCATCTCTTTATTCAGAAGCAGCTGCACCGGGCATTGCACGTCATTACAATACTCCCGGCGTTTATAATCGGTATAACCCTTCATCGATCCCATAATAGGTTCTCAGAAATGAACGGAAAAAGGTTTACGGAAGAGAAAGGACCGGGGCGGAACGTTCCCCTTTTCCTCTGCACACACTGGATCGGAGATCATAACAGCGGTCCGGTTTGCCCGACTGATCGATGGTTCTCGCGGGATACTCCCTCATCAAAATCCCCGATGCAGCCCATACTTCCTCGCACACCGTATCGCATATCCATACTCCTCTTCCGTAATACCGCGTAAGAGTGCTTCAAACCCCGGATACTTCTCACTAAAATCAGGTGATGACACTGACGTATTCCAGCGGTACTGGTCCATGATGTTCACGTACGCCTCCCGTGATACCCGCTCCCCGATAAACTCCAGCACCAGGTCCGAACCCGCAAGGTCCCCGGGAAGGACCAGGTGCCTGATGACCAGTCCCCGCTCTGCAACACCATCCCTGACGATAAGATCCCCCACCTGCCGCTGCATCTCGAGAAGGGCGTCCTGCATGAGTGCCGGATAACCCGGTGCATCGGAGATGACCCGGGCGATCTCCTCCCTGCCGTATTTTGCATCGGGCATGTAGATGTCGACCACCCCTTCAAGGAGGCGGAGGGTCTCTACCGTATCGTAGGTGCCGGTGTTGTAGACGAGGGGGATAGCAAGGCCTTTTTCTGCGGCGATCAGGACCGCCTGGAGGATCTGGGGGACGAAGTGGCTGGGGGAGACCAGGTTGATATTATGGCAGCGCCGTTCCTGGAGGTCAAGCATCATTCCTGCAAGCCGTTCGGGGGAGACTTCCGTCCCGTGCCTTCTCTGGCTGATCCCGTAGTTCTGGCAATAGATGCATCGCATGTTGCACCCGGCAAAAAAAATGGTCCCGGAACCATACCTGCCCACAAGTGGCGGCTCTTCCCCGAAATGGGGGCCATAGCTCGAGACTGCCGGGAGGAGACCGCCACCGCAGTAGCCCCGTTCATCCTGGGTCCGGTCGATTCCGCATCGTCGTGGGCATACCGTGCATGATGACAGGAGTGAAGCGGCCTGTTCCACCCGGAGAGCCAGGGTCCCGCTGGCAAACAGGGTGGTATAGGACGGGGAGTTCATCCAGGGGTGATGGGAGGTGCAGGATAAAAAATGCAGCGGGAAGGCGGGCCTTCCGGGAGAGGAACAAGGGGAATGCGTGCGAGCCCGCGTCTTGCCTGAGAGCCGCACCGATGCAATGGCAATGAGAACATTCTCAGAAAATAATAAAGGGAGAACAACCTATTGGACTACTATACCGGAGATACGTGATTCCCATGGTAAAACTGAATGATGAGATGAAAGAGACCTTTGCAAAGGTCAAGCTCTTCCCGGTCGCCACTGCTTCAAAGAGCGGCGTCCCAAACGTCGCCCCGATCGCATTTGTGATGCTGGTATCGGATGACACGATCTGGCTTGCCGACAACTACATGAACAAGACCCTTGCTAATGTGAAGGAGAACCCGCACATCGCCCTGTATGTCTGGGAGCCGGATAGCAGGAAATGCTTCCAGGTCAAGGGGAAGGTGCAGGTCAAGACGAGCGGTGCTGATTACGAGAAGATGAAGGAGAAGGTGAAGGCAAAGAAGCAGGAATACCCGGCCAAATCCCTGCTCGTAATGAAGGTCACCGATGTCTTCACCTGCCTTCCGGGTGCCGAAGCCGGGAAGAAACTGATGTAGGCCGGGGATATCCCTCTCTCTTTTATCATGCTATAGTAGGACCTGATTCCGTTTTCCGGAGCGTCAAAACATCCTGAATCAAAGAAAAGGAACCATGATCATCGTCACCGGGATGATACAAGGCGTAAACGAGGTGTAATAAGAATATAAGAGAAAAAAGCGGGAGAGTTAGGCGGACATTGCCGCGAGCTCCACATCTTCTTCTTTCAGGGTCTTTCTTCCGGCGTGAATCGCCAGTTTGTTCGCTTCTTTTGTCAGCTGTGCAATATAATCTTCAGCTTTTGCAGAAAGGGTCATTGCTGCGTCGCGACCGACCCTCTTTGCACCACTTTTCTTGGCAATTCTTACAATTGCCGCTACAGGTAAATCTGCCACCTTAATTACCTCAAACAGATAAACATCCTCTAAATATTTATACTTTTAGGAAGCCGGCCGGATCCTGGGGCTGGATCTTCTTTTCAGGCTTTTGTGAAGGAAATATTTTCTATCCCTCTCTGTTATCCCGTTCTTCAGGAGTATCAGGTATATTCTCCTGCTGCTATGAAAAGCAAGAGACGATATCTTGCAGGACTTCTGCCCCTCCCTTCGAATCCAGTAGTTGCATTCCTTCATTTCATATCATGATACCAGTCCAAACCTTTATCCGTAATCCGGATCGATTCTGGCTTTAACACCGGAGATGCCGGTCAGGGCTGCACTCATTGCCAGACCAGCATTTCCTCTTCGGGCTGGCGCCGTGCGATCCGTTCCTGGAGCACTTTGCCCCTGAATCATGGAGGTGTTCTCATATGACGAAACTGTGTCAGAAGATGATCGATGAAGCCATGGCTGCCCAGCGGGCTGACGTGGATACCGTGAAGAAGAAACGGGGGGGATCGTTTGTGGTCTCCGATGCAAAATCCTACCTCTCAGCGGTAAAGAAGATGAAACCTGCCGGGGCGCAGTCGAAGGCTGTTTTTAGCCTCCATACCGACTCCGTGAAAGCCCACTTCGGGGTGCTGGAACACCTGACGAGCACCGTCCGGCCTGAGGATGATCCCTATGTCGAACATTACCAGACCCCGGTGATCATGGAGATCCTCTATGATGAGGACCCTTCTTTCAGGAAGAGCGTGACCGCTTTTTTAAAAGCGATCCGGAAAGCCGAAGCCCTGGTGGGAAAAGAGGCTGCCCGCCGGTATGCCGGGTTCTATGGGCCCACCTGCGTCGTTGACTTTGCCCTGATACCGGGCAGCACGAGCAACGTCGTCAACCAGATCCTGAAGACCGTGGACATCCCCACCACCCACAAGCAGGCCATCCTTGCCTCCAAGTCATGGGGGATGAACACGAGCTATGGTTTTGGCGACGTCTTTGCCCACGAAGTCGAGAAGGGGGCAACCCTTGCTGATGCGGTGAAGGCCGAGATCGGGATGCTGGAGAAGGTCTACGACCGCCCGGTCGATGCCCAGGCAGACCTGATGGATTCGGTCGGGATGACCTCGTTTGACGCACGGAAGTACATGGAGGGATACCGGAAGAAGATGGAGGGGACGGTCCGGGCGGCAATAGATGACGATGTCCACTATGCCAATATCGTGACCATCCCTGCCTACTGTGTCGGTGATATCGCCCACCACATCGCCCAGTCCACCTTCAACATGTGCAAGGATGACGTGATCATGGCCACCATTGAGGCCGTCACCGATGTGATGGACGCTACGCTGAATGCAGCCGTGCCCTCATTCAAGACCGAGAATGACGTCCTCACGGTCGCCACAGGGGCCTCGGCCTCTGCTGCCGAATACATCCTCGAACTGGACGGCTTTAATGCCATCATGCTGGTTGATCTCCTGACAAAGCGCTGGCACAATTACGTCCAGTTGTACCCGAAGCGGGGGGCAGCTGCCGAGCTGCACAACTGCGACTTCATGGACATGCTCTACCGTGGCTGGAAGTACGTGGACCAGGCACGCCGGCGACAGAACGGGACGGACGGGTTGTTGAAGCCAAAAGTCAGCGGGGTGGCAGTCGATCTCCGGCCTGTCCATGAGAACGAGGTGCTGATGAACCCGCAGCGGTATGCCTACCCTGCCTGTGCCATCACAGTCAGGGCATCGGCTATGCTCCGGCTCTCTGATTATCCCTGCCTGCTGACGAGCGAGCCGGTCACGGCTACCCTGATGACCAATATTATTGCCCTCCACAAGGATGTCCCTGCAGCGCCCGCCCGGATCTGCAAGAACTGTGCCTCGGCAGCGCTGATCGATTTCCGACACCAGTACTGCCAGTGGAAATGTGCGGTGTAAGGGAGTGATTGAGATGAAATGCTATATCTGCGCACAGATGGGGAAGTCCACCGATGCGGTGGCGATCTGTATCATCTGCGGGATGGGGACCTGCATGGAGCACACCATCCGGCGGGAGGTTGATGTCTGGGAGGGCGGGTATCCGTTCCCGGCAAAGAAACTCCCGAAGAAGATCCCGCGGATGCTCTGCCCGGACTGCAATGCCTCCTATAAGGAGGGATGAGGATGAGTACCCTGGTCAGGCGGTGCTGTGCCGAGATGCTCGGTACCGGGCTGCTCGTGTATTTCGGCGCAGGGGCTGCTGCGATCACCCTGATGATCGCTTCGGGAACTGATCCGGCATCATCATTCAACATAGGGATTGGAGCACTGGGCGGCCTTGCGGACTGGCTGGCGATAGGGATGGCGTTTGCCATCGTCATCGCCGCTGCAATCTATGCCCTCGGTAGCGTATCGGGAGCCCACCTCAACCCTGCGGTCAGCATCGCCTTATGGGCGACAAAACGGTTTCCGGCAGGGGATACCGGGGCCTATATCGTTTCGCAGCTGGTCGGGGCTGCAATCGGGAGCCTGCTCTTTGCGGCCAGTGCTGGTATGGATGCAGCGACCATAGGGGGTCTCGGAGCAACCGCTCCCTTCCCCGGGATCAGCTACGGACAGGCAATCCTTGCGGAATTCATCGGCACGTTCCTGCTGATGCTCGTCATCATGGGAGTGGCGGTGAACAACAAGGCCCCACCGGGATTTGCCGGGCTTGTGATCGGTTTGACGGTCGGCGGAGTGATAGTCACGACAGGGAACATCGCAGGGGCATCGCTCAATACCGCCCGGACTTTCGGACCCTATCTGGCCGACTGGCTCCTTGGCGCAAGGGATTTCTGGGTCTATTTCCCGATTTATATCATCGGACCAGTCCTCGGAGCAGTTACAGCCGCATTCCTGTATGATTACCTGACCGGATGAAAATTTCCCCTATTTTTTCAGTCTTGAAAGCAGTGGGCGATCCATCTCATCCATAGAATGGATCTCCATGGAATATCCCTTGCTCCCATGGATCTTATAAAAAATAAGGGTATAATACTATTTTTCCACCAATCTTTCTCATTAATCACGTCGGAGAATATACCGTTGGTGGAGTTCTCAAATCTATGCAAAAAAGGGATACACCCTTCAATATGAACAATGAAGAAATGGATGTGCTCGATTTCGCCCTATCGCATCTTGGGGGACGCCACGGCGGGGGTTAGCCGAAGGCGCAACCCGGCAGGAGCGTTTTGAAAGACATGAACCACTTTGAAGGATAAAAAAAATTGGTGGATGAAATGCCACTATACCCAAAATAATGAATGTCATCAGAATCGCATTGCATATGTTTATATACTGATATTCATACGCAAAATTGCGGGAGTCATTACAGAGAGAGCGCCAATCCTATAAAATGATCCAGAATTGGTCTGGAGTACTGCAGAGATGGTGCAAAGAGAAGCAGTATAGGTCGTAAGCGGGTAGACTTCCGTTAAGGAGGGTGGATCATTTTCTAGGTCGCTCGCTATACGTCAGGTTACGAACGTATTCGTGCAGTATCCAGAGCGATTAGAAATCGACGAAGAGGTAGTGAAACGGTTATGAGAAAACGTGACATCATTGGATTTGGAGTTGTAATTCTCCTCATCCTTATGATTATGTGTATGCCAGTCTGCGCAAGTGTGGACCCGGAAACAGTTGAGTTCACTCTGACCCCTGGCGAGTCTGTCACAGAAGAAAAAGATGTATGCATTCCCGATGTACCTGCAAAGGCAGATGTATTGTTCTCCTTTGACCTCACCGGGAGTATGGGGGGAATCCTTGATACGGCAAAAGCGAATGGAGTTGATATCATTACAGGTCTAGAAAGCACGGGTGTCGATATCGAATATGGGGTATCCTCGCACATGGACTATGTTGGGTACTATGAGTCATGTGGATATTATGGCACCTACGGAGATGCTTCTTGGGGTGATTATCCCTATTCCCTCGACCAGTCCATAACGAGTGTGGTTTTGGATGTAACAAACGCTATAAATGGGTTGTCATTGGGGAATGGCGCAGATGGTCCAGAGGACTATACACGGGTCTTCTATGAAAGTTATGCTGACGAAAATACCGGGTGGAGAACCGGTGCAAAAAAGGTGATGGTCCACTTCGGTGACAGTGTCCCGCATGACTGTAACCTTGAAGAAGGAATCCCAGTGGATCCTTGGACCACAGGGGTTGATCCGGGAAGAGATGGATTAGCCGAAACTGGTGATGATCTCGATCTTCTGACTGTTCTCGCCGGGATGGACACGAATAATGTCATACTAATTGAATGTCACACATCAGACTGGGATCAAGCTTACTGGACTTACTGGACTGGATTAACCGGTGGAACTTTAGAATTTACAGGATCAGCTTCGCTTGTTGATGATGTTGTTGCCGCGGTAACTGAAGGGCTCACAATACCGGAGGTAACGAACGTCCATTTCGAAGCTGAATCCCCGTTTGAAGACTGGATAGATTCAGACTGGTCGTATAGCGGGCCAACTGATGAATGCATTGATGACATTCCTATCACTATCACCGTTCCCGAGGGGACTGAATGCGGTGATTACACATTCACGGTGAGTGCCGTTGATGAAGATGGTGTCAGCTACGGGGACCAGGAAGTGACGATCCACGTGCCATGCGTTCTTCCTGTTGATGTCGACATCAAGCCCGGCTCCTGCCCGAACGCCTTCAACCGTGGGGAGAAGGGAGTCCTTCCGGTTGCGATTCTTGGATCCGACATGGTCGATGTGAGTGAGATCGACCCAGAGACCGTGCTCCTTGAAGGGGTTGCACCGATCCGCTGGTCGATTGAAGATACCGGTGCACCTGTTCCTTGTGATGACGAGTGTGAGCCATGCGAATGCTGGCAGGGATACCCGGATGGTTTCCTTGATCTGAACCTTAAGTTCGAGAGCCCTGCTATTGCAGGTACCAGTGTGGTAACTGGGGCGACGGTAAAGGGAGACCCGGTACCTCTCACCATCACGGGAGCACTCTTTGATGGAACAGAGATAACAGGAGTAGACTGTCTCTGGATTGTGAAGTGAAGATATCCTTGTGGCCCGTCGCCCTGGGCCATAAGCACTTTTTTATATGAAAATGCCTCCGGCATTTTCATCTCGTATGCATGTGTCCATCGAAGGAATCATGTAATTTTTTTTCAATTCGGAACTGGGAGAAACCTCATTCAAAGTCAGATAACAAGCTCCTGTTTCATGGTTTGCCCTCCGATTTAAAAATTAGTTCGAATCAAATAAAATAAATAATAAAAATCTTAAAAATAATAAAGAGCGGTGCAGATTAACCTGAGTGGTTAATCGCTATCGTGATATCTCATCAACGAGGTTTTTTTCCACACCTCATCATCACCTGTAAAGGAGGTTCTTACCGAACCTCACCCACTCCTTCTTCATGGTAACTTTGTAAAACCGTTTGAATCAGGCTGTTGTTCCTGAGATCCGATACCGGAAAACTACCAATACCTTATCTATTGTTATATTCTGTCTCATTCCCCCCTCCTGGAACAGACCCTGTCTTTTTTAAGATACCTTAATAAAGGAATGACATTCAGGCTATCTCTTGCGAGATTGTATGCGGGTTGCCGATTACCTTGGGAAGTTCTGGACGGGTGCGGAAGTGATGTATGGGGTCATCATCGCGATGACCTTTACGAGCATGCTCAGGGGGGTTCCCTTTATCCTTCAGGGAGTCCTCACGAAAATCGTCCTTGCCGCGTTGTTCTGCTGCATTGCCTGGGGAATAGCCGATGGCCTCTTCTACCTCTGGGAGCGGAATTACATCATCAGGCGGGAGAACAAGACGATCGAGCTCTCGAAGAGGGGAGAGGGGAAGGAACCGGCACTCAGCCTCATCGGAGAGCAACTGGATGATACGATCCTCAGGAATATTCCGATGGAGAACCGGCGTCCCCTGTACGAAAAACTGGTGCAGTTCCTCTCTTCCGTGCAGGAGCGGGAAAAGTTCTCCGCCGGTGGAGCACTCACCATTGTCATCGGCACGTTCCTCCTCTCTGCGGGTGCCGGGCTGATCGTGGTCGCCCCGTTCTTCCTGATCGATAATGTGACGCAAGCCCTGAATGTATCGAACCTCTGCGGGATATTCCTCCTCTTTCTCGTTGGCTATACCAGGGCGTTCGATCGGAATCTCCTCTCGAAGATCATGATGGGATTTGCCTCCTCCTGCATCGGGATCCTGATCAGCGCAATTACAGTCATCCTGGGTGGCTAGCGCCCATTGGAGGGACATTTCTCCTTGTTGTAGGTCCCATCGATCTCTCCTTGCATTCCCACGATGCTCATTCCTTCCCGCTGCCACAACTGAATGCCCAGGCAGGGAGGGGACGATCTTCAGGATTATGAGGGTTGGGGTCTGACCGTTGATCTGGTAGTCCAATCATGAATCGTACCGATATTATCCGTGAGGTAGGCCTGGAACCCTGGGTGCTCCCGGGTCGGACCTATCCAACACCGCTCCCGGAGGACCTCCTGCCCTTTTACTGTTATACCCGGGATGGGGGGCATTCCCTGCTCGTCGTCGTTGAGAACGAATACCGAGAGGGGCTGTCCCCGGTCAGGTTCATCATACCTGCCCCGGTAAAGATGGTGCTGAAGGCAAGGTATCGCCTGCATGACGGGCTTTTATGGGCCACGCTCCCCTATGACCGGGATGAAGGTCTCCGGGTCGATGACTCGGATGTTGAGTTCTGATTACCCTCCGCTTGTATTCCTTGGTGCCAGGGGGGGAATCATCTGAATTTCCTGATGCTCTAAGTATGACCGGGAAGAAGTGTAGGATGAAAACCAGACCTGCCCGTTTTCTCGGTCCTGTCCCTGGATTCAGGGGAGGAATCCCTGAATTTCCTGATGCATTAAGTATGACCGGGAAGAAGTGTAGGATGAAAACCAGACTTACCCGTTTTCTCTGTCCTGTCCCTGGATTCAGGGGAGGAATCCCTGAATTTCCTGATGCATTAAGTATGACCGGTAAGAAGTGCGGGACAAAAACCAGATCTACCCGTTTTCTCGGTCCTGTCCCTGAATTCAGGGGAGGAATCCCCTGAATTTCCTGATGCTCTAAGTATGACCGGGAAGAAGTGTAGGATGAAAACCAGACCTGCCCGTTTTTTCTGTCCTGTCCCTGGATTCAGGGGGAGGAATGCATGAATTTCTGATGCATTAAGTATGACCGGTAAGAAGTGCGGGATGAAAACCAGATCCCCCCGAATTCTGTGGTATTGTTCCCTGCGGCACGTGAGCCTCGGGACCGCAGTTCCAGGTACTTTCGGCAGTTCCTGCCCGCCTTTTTTCAATGGTGAAGTTGATGGAATCAGAACGCTGTGTTCACGGAATGAGATCCTCATTCCCACAGTGGTTCCAATTATAATACCCCCCGAATATTCCCCTAAACACCCCTTTTCACGAGGGAACCGGGAGGGGGTCGTTATCGTCGCTCACTAATGCCATGCACTGTTGTACCGCGAATCTGATGCAGTAGTGCAATGCACATTATTCGAACAATATTATACTGCAAACTAATATTTAAGCATAAGAATTATTGTTGTTTGTCGGGGACCACACAAGAACGATGCCCTGGCGGAATCACAGAGAAGGAAGGAACAACCATGGAGAAAGCAATCGTAAGCATCTCGCAGGAAGCCGAATATTTCTTCCGGCGGGCAATGGATGCAGAGATGAGGAACAACCCTGCACAGGTGCTTGAGTACTTCAACAAGGCACTCAGCAAGGATCCCGGATACGCAATGGCATGGAACGAGAAGGGGAACTACCTTGATCTGATGGGAAAGCTCGATGAGGCACTCTCCTGCTATGACACAGCCCTGAAACTCGAACCAGGGGATGCCGAGGTATGGTTCAACAAGGGGCTCACCCTGAAGAAGGTAGGAAGAGAAGAGGACGCAATCTCCTGCATCAACCGGGGAATCGAACTGGCAATCGGGTAACACATACAAGGAGGAAGAAGAATGACAAAGTTTGGCACCATCATGCACGAGGCAGAATATTACTACCAGAGGGCGATCCATTCACAGGAAAAGGAAAAGCCTGAAAAGATACTTGAGTACTTCGACAGGGCTATCGCGGCTCACCCTCAATATGCCATGGCCTGGAACGAGAAGGCGAATTTCCTTGATTACCTCGGCAAGTGCGAGGATGCGATCTCATGCTACGACATGGCACTCAAGATCGACCCGCAGCTCTCCGAGGCCTGGTTCAACAAGGGCCTGACCCTGAAGAAGATGGGAAAAGAGAGGGAAGGGATCGACTGTATCAATAAGGGCATCGACTTTGCGTGTGGGAGGTAATACTGTCTCTTTTTGTCACCCATTTCGCTCCCCTTCACAACGAAAAACCCTACTATCTCTCTCTTCGCTCTTTTCAAAAGAGCCCTTTGGTGCACTCCTTCAGACCACGATCACCATACCATCCCTTGTGGCGATCAGCCCGGGAAACGCTTCCCTGTACCTTTTCTCAACGGCAGAGCGGTCTTTCAGGCTCGTGTAGGTATGGGCAGCAAAATGGATCAGGGCCAGTCGTGTTGCACCAGCCTCCCTTGCGATTCTGATCGCCTGTTCAGGATTCAGGTGCGGCCAGTCCGGGCTCTCTTCCCCAGGCAGAAGTCCGCATTCGGTGATGGTAAGGTCGGCATCCCTTGAGAGGAGGACAGCATTTTCACAGAAGCCAGTATCGGTGCAGTATGCGATCTTCCTGCCCTCCAGGGTGATGGCATAGCCATAACAGGGCACCGGGTGGACCAGCGGCCGGCATTCGACCGGGAAGGGGATGTGATGACTCCCCTCTTCCAGTTCCATGAACCTGACCGGGAAGGGAAGGTCCTCGAAGGGGACCATGAAGGGCTCCCTCACAATGGACCGGAGCAGGGCTTCTGTTCCGGGCTGGCCGCAGATCTGGAGCGGGTGCCTGAACCGGAATTTTGTCAAAGTGTGAAGACCCGCCACATGGTCGAGGTGACAATGGCTGAGGAGGAGGATGGTGGGCTTTCCCTGGTCGATATACTGGTCGGCTTTCGCAATCCCGTTGCCGGCATCAAAAATGATGTTCCAGTCATCGGACTGGACCAGCACCGAGCAGGTGTTCCCGGTAAGGGTGTCGTACCAGCCGTTGGTCCCAAGAAACGTGACGTTCATTTGGATCTGATTGTGGCTGATGAGGCAAAAAAGGGTGCAGGGTCTCCCTGCCATCTCCCGGCAGGAACGATGAACCATCTCCTAGGATATTATAAAAAAAGAACTTCCGGCAGTGGGAATACCCGTCAGGTCTGCCGGTCCGCTTCCTTCTCCCACCAGATCACAGCGGTTCGCCTTACCGCTGAGTACTCCAGCCTGCCGGTCGCCCCTTTCCTGAGCACCCTCGTGAAGAACTCGGTGACGGGGGTCTGATCCTGGAGGTCCGGGTGATGCATCGTCACCCAGTTCCTGACAGCCTCCTCCACCGATTCATAGGTGGTTTCCCAGAGTGCGGGATAGATCCGCACGTTCGCAAAGATACCGGCATCATGGAGGATGTTTATGGGGAAGCTATAATCCTGGTATCCCCGCTGCATGGCACCCTCCTCACCGAACACTGCACGGTAGAGCCCCATCTCCTCGGGCCCCCTCCACTCACCAGCATGCCAGAAGAGATAGACCGACCGTTTCGCTGCCTGGTCGAGCTTGGCGAGGGCTGCCGCAAGATCATAGAACCCGAGCGAGAATGCAGCGATGACAATGTCGTGAGGCACGATATCCCTGCCGAGGACGACCTCCTCCCACTTCATCTGGACACATGAGTAGTTGCGGTGCCCTGCCTCCTCCATCCGCTTCCGGAGGATGCCAAGCATGCCTCCCGAAGGGTCCAAAGCAGTCACGTGGGCTGCCCGCCCGGCAAGGGGGACGGTGAGCCTTCCCGTCCCAGCCCCCATATCAAGGACCGTATCGCCCGGGCGGAGATCGATAAACCCGAGATCCCGCTTCGTTGCCTCCGTCTCCCCATGGCTGATCCGATGGTAGGCAGCAGCACGCTTGTCCCAGGTGGCAGCAGGGTCCCCGGCCTTCCGGGTCCGTTCAGGGGAGGCCACGTGGATTGCTTTCCAGAGTTCGTTCCAGTCGATGATCCGGTGCATGGAGGGTATTTTTCCGTCATGGGCTAAATAGCATCGGTCAACACTGCCCAGATCCGCCCGGGCGATCGCAACCGTTTTATCCAGCCGCTCCCTGATAGGACTCCATGGATATCGGCATGCGTGACCGGTTCACCCGGTTGTGGAACCAGTATTTTGAAGGGGCGGACCTGCCGATAGCGTTCTGGATCGGGCCGGCCGGGGAGGGTCTTTCCAGGCTACCGGCGCCAAAACGGTGGAGGTGTATGGTCTGCGACCTTGCCCGGGTTCGGAAGGGGCACCCGGTGGTTATCGACCGTGAGTCCCTGTCCTGCAGCGGTGCGAAACTGTATCTCGGGTATACCACCGAACGTCCCCCGTTCTTCCGGTATTTCCTCTCCTGCGGAAAACCGGGGGTGGTCGAAGGGGAGCGATACAAGCGAACCCCGGAGATCGTGGATGAATTTGACCGGAGCCTGGCTCACATCCCCTCGGAAGGGACCACCTATACCTTCAAGCGCTGGGACATGCTGACAGGGGAGGATGTCCCTGATGTGGTCATCTTCTTTGCCCGGCCGGAGGTCATCTCCGGGCTTTTTACCCTTGCCAGTTTCGACCAGGGAGATCCGGAGGGCGGGGTCATCTGTCCCTTCGGATCAGGGTGCTCGTCAATCGTCTACTATCCCTGGCTCGAGCAGCAGAAGGAGCACCCGAAGGCTGTCCTTGGCATGTTCGATCCATCGGCACGCCCCTGCGTGATGCTGGATGTCCTCTCGATGGCGATCCCCATGCGGAAATTTGCCCTGATGATCGAATACATGGAAGAGAGTTTCCTCGTCACCGGTACGTGGGAGCGGGTGAGAGAGAAGATCCGGAGGAGTGCAGCACTCAACGGACCCTGAAGGGGAAACGGGGCAGGAAGTACAGGTGGGGAGTATGACCAGATCGGATACGGGAACGGGAAAACGACGCACATTGATTATCATCGGGCTCATCATTTTCATTATCGCCGCTGCGGGATTTGTCTGGGTCCTCTTCCAGTTCGACCGGATAGCAAAGGAGAGTGAACGGCATGATTACTCTTACTCTCTCACCCTCTCCATCTCGTCCGTGATCGAGAATGTGACCTTTCTCCTCCCGGTGCCGGAGCTGAATGGCACGGTCTCTCTTGCTGACATGGTGGCAAATGGGACCGGGTACGGGGTCCCGGAAGACTGGCATATCGCCATCGAGACGGTAGATGGTATTCCCTTCCTCCAGGTCCGGGCAGCACGGATGGTTCCCGAGTACCATAGTATCCCGATCCCTGTTGAGCCCGGTGCACAACCCCGCGAAACTCCCCTCCCCACGGCTACCGGATACTCGGAAGAGACCCCTGTCCTGATCCCGGTTGGGATCGGAGCGACCCTGGAAACAGATGCTCCGGTTGATACCCGTGATCCGATCGGCCGCGAACCGCTCTTCAGCCAGGGCGGGCAGTTTACGGCACGGCCGAAAACCACTCCACCGTATGAGGGAATGGAGTATACCCATCCGGTCAAGCTGTACCTCTCCTACACGGCCGAAACCCCTGTCTCGGTCTCTCTCGTTGCCCGGATCTCGGGCACCAACTCGATCTGGCGGGGCGGCTGGACCTTCAACTCCTTCCAGGACCAGCTGCTGGTGGAGGCAGGGAACCGGACTGGGTGGATCGAGACTGATGCGGTCCTCGTGGTTGGAGAAGGGACCTACTGGTGAAGCACCGGGCGGGGCCGGATCTCCCCCTCATCCTTGTTCCCATGAGAGTGTGCAATCCTGACCGGGAGAGCCCGGGAAATGCTCCTCCTGATCCCGCGGAACGGTTTGTCCTTGTCCCGATCCTTTCTGTCTCGGTCTTTCTGGTCGCGTATCCCGGATTCAGGAAAGAGAAGTGCTGACAAGGGAATGGGTGATTTCCGGAAAGGATCCATGCACGATTCCGGGCATTCACCGTCTCTCTGAACCAAAAAAGGAAATGAAGACCCGGCCGGGTTTTATCCGACTGTTGGGAGCTCAGGGCAATTGCAGTCCGTTACCATGCCTGCATCCATTCCCTTCCTGAACGCTTCAACCCGCTCAGCTGATGTGCCATGGGTGAACGTGTCGGGGACAACGTATCCCATCGACTGCATCTGGATCCGGTCATCACCGATGGCACTTGCGGCGTTCAGGGCTTCTTCAAGGTCACCCCGTTCAAGGATCAGGTCACCGTACTGGGCCTGGTACGCCCAGACCCCTGCATAGCAGTCGGCCTGGAGCTCGAGCGCCACTGAGAGTGCATTGGCATCGGTCTCGCTCAACCGGGCTTGTTGCCGGTTCACATACTGCAGGGTACCGAGGAGGTTCTGGACATGATGCCCTACCTCGTGGGAGATGACGTATGCCTGGGCAAAGTCACCGGGAGCCTTGAACTGCCGCTCGAGTTCCTTGAAAAAGTCAAGATCGATGTACACCCGCTGGTCGGCAGAACAGTAGAAGGGCCCGGTCTGGGAGGTCGCCTGGCCGCAGCCGGTACTGACGTAATCCTCGAACACCACCAGGTTCGGGGGATTATACGTTCTCCCTAACTGGTCTTCAAAGATGATGGACCAGGTCTGTTCTGTGTCGGTGAATACCCGTGCCGAGGAGTTGAAGACCTCCTGGTCGGCCTGGGTATAGTCGGGTTGCTGCCCGTACGATTCGGGAGAGACCTCGGTCCCCTGGATGAATTGCCCCGGATCGACCCCGAGTAAGACTGCAGCGACGAGGATGATGATCAGTCCAATCCCGCCGATCCCGCCTGCTGCTCCCCCGGGGATTCGACTGGAGGTGCCTCTCCGGTCCTCGACACGGGTACTGGTCTTGTCGGTACGCCACTTCATCGCCTGTTCCCCCTCTTCGGGTCTGTTGCACTGGTCATTGTTGTCACCATCGTTCGCTACAGGACTCATTGTGAGGATGTGACGAAAAAAGTTCTGATACATGAAAGGAGAGAACGGTTTTTAAGAAATTCCTGTGATGAATATTGCGAATCCCCTCCCTCAAATAACCAGACGGAAACCGGAATGGACCCATGGATCGAGCGGCTCACCACTCGTGAACCATCGTGCAGGCATGCTGTCACCGGGGCTTCTGCACTGGGTCTTGCAGGGAATGGTTCGTCCGAAGCTGATTCCGGAGTTTATGAGACCCTCATGATCCACCGGGGGGCTATGGCCTGGGTGGGGCAGAACTCCCTGCACTTGAAACAGGCCACACATAAATGGGGACGAAGCGGTTCTGCCTTATGGTTCACCATCTGGAAGACTCCCATTGAACAGAGATCGATGCAGGTACCGCATCCGTTGCAGAAGATGCGATCTACATATACCTCCATCAGAATAGTTGGCGAAGGGCCTACTTCCAAAACGATCTGCCTTGCTCAGGTGTCATCTGCTGGAGATATATAAAATTCGAATTAATTTCGGTGAGCATACCGCATCTCTCATGCAGGAAACCTGGGATGCTCCTCTCCTCCCCGGCCGGTGTGAAAACGGGATGGTTGAATTCTGGAAAAATTCTCTGGCATAATCATGGATCCGGAAAGGCACCGGGATTCGACCACTTTGCAGACCGGAAAATGAACGATAACCTTTTAAGCAACCTGATAGGATCTTTTATAGCACAGCTTCCGGGCTCTCATCCTCTTCGGAATGAGGCCCAGCTGCTCTCATTCTCATCTGTTGTTATTATCCTCGGATTCCCGGATCCTATCGCCTGTTATCGCCATTCAGATTTTAATTTGAATGTTCCCTGGTTGTTTTCCGTGTTCGATCGCCCCTCTTAATATCCCAGATATATGCCAATGGTTCTGGTAGCAGGGAATACTCCCCCCTCATTCAGCCTGAGCTATCGGCGCCGTGGCTGTGGCAGACAGCATGAAAATACGTCACCCTCATTCAGCCTGAGCTATCGGCGCCGGTACTGTGGAAAGACAGCATGAGCATACGTCACCCTCATTCCGCCCGGGCGGTGAACTCAAATGACTGGAGCCCGTCCTGTTGCCTGACAACAAGGATCCCGCCGGCGCGTTCTGCGAGTCCCCGGAGAAACCGCCATGTCAGGGGTTCCCGGGCTCCTGTCACGGCTAGGATTCCGGTTATGGTGATGGTTGCCCCCGCTTCTCCCTGCCGGGTTCGGATCCCGATCCTGTCAGCTCCTGTCCCGACAAGGTCTTCGAGGATATACGTGAGCAGGTCAGTGAAATGGTCACGGTCGATCCATGCGAGGAGAGGGGAATCTTCCGCGACCACCTCGCATTCCACCTCCTCGAGCAGGGGCCGTGAACCGATTCGGGAGAGCAGGATGCGGGAGAATGCCCCCTCATCATCAGGACCAGCGAGGATCTCCTCATCGGAGAGGAGCGGTAGTGAGAGACCGGTGACGATGGCTTCGATGACCGGTACGAGATCAAAGATCTGCCTCTCACCTGGCAGCGTGAAGCCGCGGAGCATGGTGATGTAATCGGCAAGGAGGCGTGCCGCCCTCCGGACGAGGGTTGGGTCGATGATGCCGGAAAGTTCGTTCCGCTGGAAGGTCCGTTCCAGCTTCCCCATCACCTGGGCAGCCTTCAGCATCAGTGGAACGGGGCTCGGGGAGGTCTTCTGGTATTCCCCGGCAAAATCCCGGAACGCCTCCAGCAGTTCATCGATCACATCACATGAGATGAGGGCAGTTGCCTCTTCAGCCATACCGGCCTCACCGAGTTCATCGAGAATATAGGTGACATATGCCAGGCGTCCTGCCATGACCGTGAAGAGCTCGTTTACCTGCTCCATGCAATCGGTAGCGTATTCTGCGGTCGCCACAGCCCGGTCGCGGTTCAGCTCCGCAATATGCGAGAGGGATTGTGCATCAGCCCTGACACGGGAGAACATCCTTGCGGCATCTCCGGCAGGGATGACGTTCCCGTGCCCCGGGCAGACCAGGGTAACCCCCCCTTCTACGACCAGCCGTTCGGCCTCGGAAAGCGATCTGACGAGCGATTCCTGGGACCACCCGGTCAGGCCGGCTACGCCCGGATTTGCGGCAAAGAGGAGGTCGCCAACAAAAAGGAGATTCCCGATCCGAAGGCAGATGCTGTCAGGGCTGTGGCCCGGGGTATGGTAGAGATCGAGAACGGGTCCGTTCCCGAACCGTATCCTTTCATGCGGGAGTTCGGGCGAATTCCCCGTGAGCGGATCCCGCACGATGGTGAGTACGGCGCCATGCGGAAAACAGAGTGATACGGGGATACCGGCATGGTGCTCCCTTTCAGGGGTAAAGAGAGGAAGGCCTATCTTCATCGGGGAGAGGGGCTGATGAAGGATATCGGCCTGCGTGACCGTCCGATCGCCGCATCCGAGCGCGAGTGCACCGGTGTAATGTACCGAAAAGGTGACAGCGTTCTGAACGGAAAAGGCCGCGTTTGACTGAATCCCGAGGAAGTGATCGACATGGGAGTGTGTCAGGAACACGAAGACGGGGCGATCGCGCTCCTCCCTGCAGGTCTCAATAAGCCGGGAGAGTTGCTCCGCCTGTGCAGGTACACCTCCGGGGTCCACGATGAGGATCACATCAGGGGTGGTGATGATGTACGAGTTGGATGAGATGACGTCGATCTTCCGGATGAGGGGGTAAATCAGGGTACCCGGGGCACCGGGTACCGCCTGCCACGTCAGGGATACGAGAGGGCCGTCACCAGCGGGCAAGCGCCTCTCCCTCGTCCGGGTAGATGGAGAAGATGGAGGTGAACCCGGCGAGTTTCATGATCTTGAATACTTCCGGGGAGAGGCTGCAGAGGCCGAACTTGTCACCCGGGTTCTTCAGCTTCTTTGCGGTCGCCAGGATCACCCGCAGCCCCCCGCTGCTGATATACGGGACGCCAGAGAAATCGAGCAGGATCTTCCGGTTTCCCTGGTCGATCTCATGTATGATCGCGTTATCGAGTTCCGGTGCTGCTGTGGTATCGATCCTGCCGTTGACTGAGAGGACCGTCCCTCCTTCCCTGTATGCTGTTCTGATGTCCACCGTATTCCCTGAAGGGTATGTCGGTATTTTCGGGAGATAACCCTATCCATCCTGTATTCTCCTCAGCCTGGGATTGAAGAACCCGAACCTTTACGAGCAATCCGCGTGCTACTCAATGGTACGAGTGCCTGATCATGGAGTCACCAATCTCTGCATCACCGCTGATCCGCCTTCAGCTCTCCCGGCTGGAAGAAGCCCTTCTCGCATGGTGTGCCCTCCAGGCAGAGAAGGGTATCCAGGCAATCCCCGCTACGGTCAGGATCTTTTTAAGGGATACCCCCCGATTGGAAGATATCATGTTCATGGTGACGAGGAGCCGGTAACCATGGAGACACGGTTTGACCTGGCGATCGGATCGGAGGTAGCAATGGTCCGTACTGTCACCCACCGGCTTGAAGAAGCGATGCAGTTGCACGGGTTCTCCTCCGAGGAGATCCTCGATACCCAGCTTGCCGTCGAAGAAGCGATCACCAACGTGATCGTCCACGGATACGGAAGACCCGGAGAGACGATCCTCGTCTCATCCCGGATCAGGAGCGATCGGGCGGAGGTGCGCATCACCGATACGGCACCCCGCTTCGATCCGCTCTCGGTCGCTGATCCCGATACCGGGGAGGGTATCGATGACCGGGAGATCGGGGGGCTGGGCGTATTCCTGATCCGCAGGCTCATGGACGAGGTCTCCTACCGCTACGAAGAAGGAAAAAATATCCTGGTCCTCGCAAAACTGAAGCGGAGTTCTTCCCTTCTGCACTCCTGAAGGTGAGTTCCCCTCATCGCCGGACTTCTCATCAGGTTTATATCCCCCTTTCTCCCAAATGTTCCCTGCATGAAGATCCTGATCATCTACATGTCATACCATCGCATGAATACCGAGAAGATCGCCAGGGCGATGGCGGAAGTCACCGGTGCCACCCTCGCGAAGGCCGACGAGGTCAGTCCCGATGATCTTGCCGGGTATGACCTGGTAGGGTTCGGGTCCGGCATCTACGGGGGGAAACATCACACATCCATCCTTGCCTTGGCCGATGAGATGCCCCCCATGGAGAAACCGGTATTCCTCTTCTCGACATCGGGGGGATATAAGGAGGAGTTCCATACCCCGCTCCGGAGGAAAGTGATCACGAAAGGGTGTACGATCATAAACGAGTTCCACTGCCCGGGTGAGGCCACGTTCCTCAAATTTATCCGGATCAACAAGGGGCACCCGGATCAGCAGGACCTTGAGAATGCCCGGACCTTTGCCCGGGGACTCCTGGCTACCCCTTGGTGCGGAGAAGCAGGAATGATCAGGGGCTGCCCCTCTGGTTCAATACCCGGTCCGGTCCATGTCGTCCCGTAAGCGAGACCAGGAGTATGTCAGGACCACCGGTGATCGGTCACGGGAGGAGCTGATCTTTGCCACCCTCTCTCTCCCGGTGGAGACCGATGCACGGGTTGCAGGACTGGTCAGGGTGTTAAACGATCTCCCCTGCGTCTATACCTGCAGTTCCTGCGGCGGGCATCCCGACCTCCGGGACCGGGAGAATCCGGTGCCCGAGGGATATTTCTATGTCCAGTTCATCCTCGAGCCGACCGAGCAGGGATTCCTCTCGCTTGGGATCATCGACCTTGCCGCCCGGAATGTCGACAACGAGAACCTCGCGGTGAAGGTCCTGAACTGCACCGACAATCCGAAGCTCGTCATGTTTCACATCCTCGGGAAGGAGGGGATAGATCCTGATGAGTACGCGAGGGAGATTCGTATGCTCTGCAGGGAATGGGGAGTCGCCCTCGAGGGGGTCTATGAACGGAAAAAGAAGGTGAGGCGGAAGATCGCATACGAACGTATGCAAAGACGTGGTTTGTAGGGGGAATCTGCAGCAATATCCATGCCAGTAATCTGAAGGAGGGAATGGCATGATGCCCAAGCACCGCTCAAGGATAATTCTTCAGAAGGGGAATTTGTATTGATGAACAAACCAAAGTTGGATAGGGTTCCAGGGGATCTCATCCGTAAAATTCAATTGATCCTTGAACAGGGACCCGACCTTGATGGAACGGAACAGATCCTGTCCCTGCTGGGGTGCCCGCCGATTGACGAGCAGTTCCTTGCTGGTCTCCGGATATACAGCGATTTCCTGCCCCGGGCTGCTGACTATCCGTTCAGCCCGGAACAGCGGTACCTTCACGTTCTCTGGGATGCGTTCGATCGCTCCCTTTTCTCGCTCTCGATGACGGTTGCCTTTCCCTTCCGGAGGATGATCGCGAAGCGATTGTTCCGCCATTGCGGGAGGAATTTTACCTCTGAGGGGGAGGTCAGGTTCAACTTCGGCCAGTTCCTCTCCGTCGGTGATGATGTCTTTTTCAACAGGGGATCGTTCATCGATACCAAAGGCGGGGTCACCATCAGCGACGCGGTCGGGATCGGGGAATTCGTCAGGATCTTCACCCATACCCATTCCGAGTCCCTCCACTCCGTCCGGACGTATTCACCGGTGACGATCAAGGAGTATGCCAAGATCTTTTCCGGGGCGATGATCCTGCCCGGGGTCACCATCGGCCGCCAGGCCATCGTGGCAGGAGGAGCGGTGGTCACCACCGATGTCCCCGAGAATTCAGTGGTCGCTGGCGTCCCAGCCCGGGTGATCAGGGAACGGAGAACAGAGGGGAGAACGGGAGCGGATCTCGACCATGTCTGGCTCCACAAGGGGGCATTCCAGGACGAATAGTAAGCCCGCTCTGCCCGGATCCCTTCCCGGGGCGATCAGGAGGATTACGAACGTCTGCCATCACCCCGAACAATCCCTTACCTCCACCAGTTCCACCGAACATGCCGACGCTTGTTCTCTCTTCCGTAAAAGATTTATGAACCCCAGTCATAAGTAAGACCAGGATATGAGCATGGTGGGAAAAAAGAGATCGGATACCGCCAGAAAAATCAGGGAGAAAGAGCCGGTATGCAAATCCCTCTCATACGAGAGCAAAGCCCAGATCTCCCGGTATCATGATATTTTTTCGATTGACGAACGGGTGAGAGAGCTCGTTTTACGGATCAATGCCCTCCCCGATGTCTGCACAATGACCTCGTGCGGGGGCCATCCTGTTCCTGATGATAAGAAGGGCCAATTGGCTGATGGTGAATTTAATATTGGTTTCTTCATTAAGCCTACCATCAAAGGGATCAGATCACTTGGAATCATCGATCAGGCTGCCAGCAATATCGATGATGAAAATGTCATGATACGGGTCTGGAATGATTCGAATAATCCAAATTTTGTGGTATTCATCCTAAAAGGGAGAAACGGAGTGGCTCCCGCTCTCCTGGCCGAGGAGATCTATACTCTTGGGAAGGTCTGGATCGATGGGGACTGGACGGTACGAAAGTTCTTTTAATAGATACCTCCATCCCGATATCACCCCCTCAAAAAATTCATTTCCGATTCACATTTCTCACTGCACACTTTCCTGATATTCTGTCTGATTCCTGTCCAGGCGCACGCCTTCTCAATTGACAGGACTTTCCGATACATAATTCCCGCCGATTGGTGGTCCGCCATGCATCGACAGGAGTAATAACAAAGGGATGACCGTGGAGCGAAGATCATATTGTAAAAATAACAGAGCTAACATCGGAGTGAAACAAAGATATTTTATAGCAGTTGGAGAGATCACCCATGATCCTTCTGGAGGATTGAGACCATGGGTTTCAAAGATTTCAGGTTCGTAATGGTTGTTCTCATTGTCGTTTTGACAATTGGTGTCGGATTTGTGACCGCTGTTGATGGGGGGCAGGGGCCGGTACGGGAGGTCAGGCTGAATGCCAGTGATCCTGTTCCAGACGCAGAGTTTGGCCGGTCGGTTGCAATTGATGGTAATCTCGCAGCGGTAGGAGCTGGCGGTGCTGATGCAGGTACAGTTGCCAAAGCAGGGGCAGTCTACCTGTACAAACGTCAGGGCCAGGACTATGTCTATGAAGAGAAACTGGTTGCACCGGATGCGAGTAAAGGCGCTGAATTCGGGAGGGCTGTTGCGATCCAGGGTAACATGGTGATTGTAGGAGCCCGGTTTGCACAGGTTGGGGAACTCGATAAAGCAGGGGCCGCCTACATCTACCGGTCCTATGGGGGAATGTGGCACTTTGAACAAAAGATTACCTCTCCTATACCTGCAAATGAGGATAATTTCGGGCGTGCGCTCGCGGTCCAGGGAGATACCCTCGTTGTAACTGCAAGAAAAGAGAAGACAACCGCAGATGATGTTGGAGCTGCCTATGTGTATGTCTTCAGGGATGGCGACTGGGTCTTCCACTCCAAGATTAATGCAAGCGATCCAGCATCGAATGCTTATTTCGGGCAGTCCGTGGCGCTCAGTGGAAACGTGATGGCCGTCGGGGCTCGCAATGCTGATCCCAATGGTGCCGGTGCAGTATATCTTTACCGGCGAGCCGGGGATGACTGGATTGAAGTCACCAAAGTTACTCCAGAGGATGGGGAACAAGAAGAACAATATGGATTCTGTATCGCAGTGGCAGGGAACACGATTGCAGTCGGGGCTAGGAGAGATAATCTGACCGCAACAAAAGCCGGGGCAGTCTATGTTTACTCTATCAAGGGTGATTCCGTGGATCTCGTTGCCAAACTGACTGCAAACGATGCCGAGAAAGGAGATGAGTTCGGCCAGTCCGTTGCATTCGCTGGTGAAATCCTTGCTATCGGGGCTTGGAAGGACGATAAAGGGGAGGGGTCAATATATCTCTTCCGCCAGATTGGCAATCAATGGGTCCAGATCGACAAGATCCAGGCATCTGATGGATCTGCCGGTGATGAATTCGGGTATTCACTTGCAGCATTCGGCAATCATCTGGTAACCGGAGCCCACTTTGCCGATTCGAAAGCGGGTACAGCATACGTGATCCCCGTTAGGCTCTAACCACAGGAGAATTGACCCCACCCCTTTTCCCTCTTCAAGACAAAAGGCGTGACAAAATCCTCGTTTTTTCACAATCGGGAATCATCCGTTTCTTGCATGGATTGGAACATCAGATCCCAGACAATCCTGCAGCACTGTAGCAGTCCTCCAGCAATCCCCTGGAACGTTCCGTAGGATTTGAAAACGACTTTAATGGCTCTATTCCGGAAAATACCTATTATAATATAATAATATATGTACATATTTAGTACTACTTCAGCAAAATGAAGGATACACAGTGAGTGGCTTATAGTAGTCAGTACCTGTTTTTCTGTGCGTGTGATCCCCCAGAGTGCTGAAATGCTGAAGGATAAACAACGAAAACGTAAAATTGGGAATAAAATCATAAAAAAGGCTAATAAAATATTTTGATTTTCCTGCAGCAAACCAGATTTCTGCTGGGGGATTGCTGCAGTGCTGAAGGAGAGATCTATTATCACAATAAATATTCTCCGGATCGGTTCATACAGTCACGGTGGGTGCCCGGGCGGTAGTGTACCCGATCACTTTGGCCTCGTTTCCCTCAAACTCAACCCCTGCCGTGTATCCCTCGCTGCTCTTGCTCACCGGATCCTGGGGAACGCCGCCGAACGAAAAGACATACCAGAACAAGCGAATCCTAGTCAGCAGGTTTTGAGTCTCTTGACATGTTCATACTCCTGTGGTCGAAATGAGCTCTTCTCCAGAGCCGGAAAGAAAGCGATACCATAAAATTAAAGTGCATTCTCCTGTTATTGGAGATCGGAGCATGGTGGCTGATCTGCCATCATACCCATCCCGATTATAACACAACTTGGTAAAAGGAGTTTTTTGCAAATGGACATCCCACGTATCTTCACCATTGCCGAAAGTGCTCACCGCATCCATAACCCGTTCACACCAGAAAAGCTTGCCACTCTCGGCGCGGCGTTGCGTCTGGAATCGGGGACGCGTGTAATCGACCTCTGCAGCGGTTCGGGCGAGATGCTGTGCACCTGGGCACGCGATTATGGAATCATCGGCGTCGGCATCGACATGAGCCAGTTGTTCACCGAGCGGGCGAAACTCCGCGCCGAAGAACTCGGAGTTGCCGATCGAGTCGAGTTCATCCATGGCGACGCTGTCGGCTTCGTCGCCGACGAAAAGTTCGGTGTGGCAGCCTGTCTTGGTGCCACGTGGATCGGTGGGGGAGTCGCCGGCACCATCGATCTTCTGGCGAAGAGTCTGCGTACCAAAGGAATCATCCTCATCGGCGAGCCCTACTGGCGGCAGTTACCAACGACGGAAGACGCAGCCAAGGGATGCCTTGCGAATTCGATCTCCGACTTTCTCATGCTTCCAGACCTTCTCGCTTCTTTCGACGACCTCGACTACGACGTTGTAGAAATGGTTCTGGCAGACCAGGATAGCTGGGATAGGTACGAGGCGGCCAAGTGGCTCACCATGCGCCAATGGCTTGAAGCGAATCCCGATGACGACTTCGCGAAAGAAGTTCGAACCACACTGACCCTGGAACCAAAACGCTACGCCGCATATACGCGTGAATATCTTGGATGGGGCGTGTTCGCGCTGATGGCACGGTGATGCGAGGAAGCTGGGATATTCGGCGGATTGAACATTGTGACAATAACATCTCATCTCATGGATAGTAGTTCCATTCCCCATACCAAGCTAGTCTGCCTGTCCCCGCTCATCAGGAAAGGCAGTATGCATCCAAGAACAGGACTGAGGTCACATACACGGTGATGACGTGCTACACCCCACGAACATAAGGTGGGCTGCTGGTGGCAACCACCTAGCCTTTCCTCTCTGTACTGATTCACTGAAAAAAGAGATTTTTCAGGGATGTTCAAATCCCTGACTTGACAATCGACATAAAGAAAACCATTCATTTGTATTATTTTGGGTATAGTGGCATTTCATCCACCAATTTTTTTATCCTTCAAAGTGTTTCATGTCTTTCAAAACGCTTCTGGGGGTTGCGCCTTCGGCTAACCCCCGCCGCTGTGGCGTCCCCCTGGATGCGATAGGGTGAAATCGAGCACATACATTCCTTCATTATTCATATTGAATGGTGTTTCCTTTTTACATAGATCTGAGAACTCCATCAACGGTATATTCTCCGACGTGATTAATGAGAAAGATTGGAGGCAAAAATAGTACTATACCCTTATTTTTTGAAACAGAAGCGATGCAGCTGGTTATATAATCCTGGTAAAAGCCCCGGCCCGGTTGGCATCGGAGCCCGTACATCATTTATTTTTCTGCTCGCGCAGATATGCAGGTGAAAAAGGGTAAGGCATTATTGATAGTGAAGTGCCCGTGTAGCAGATCCACCTGTTTTTTGAGTGAGTAACATACAGGGGCCGGTTTCTTGAGAAATGCTTTATAGTGACCGGAGAAATGCAGAGTACAATCTTCAGCATTCGGATACCCTGCTTCCGACGTGTGAGTATAACCTTTATGCATATTTCCTGCCCAGATATGATGAATTCTCAGTCAGACGAATGTCCAGCCCAGTGAATCACCTTATATTCATGGGATCATGACCGTTCCCGGAGCAATATTGTGCAGGACCGTGAAACCCCCCCTGAAAAGCCTCGCTGGCATGCTCTTGATGAGCACGAGATCTTTGCTCGTCTTGAGACGTCACGTGGCGGCCTGACAGCCGAAGAGGCAGTTCGGAGGCTTGCGCAGTTCGGGCCAAATATCCTCCCTGCCAGGAAGCCTCCCGGAATACTTGCCGTCATGGTCCACCAGTTTAAAAGCCCCCTTATCTATATCCTCCTGGCTGCAGGCCTGATCTCGCTTCTCATTGGGGATATCAAGGACGCCGGTTTCATTTTCCTCGTCGTCGCCATCAATGCAATGATCGGATTTGTCCAGGAATGGAAAGCCGAGCAGAGTGCACTGAAATTACAGAGCCTGTTAAAAGTAATGGCCAGGGTCCGCAGGTCGGGGACCTGGCATACCGTTCCTGCCGATGAACTTGTCGTCGGTGATGCGGTAACCTTAGAGTCAGGGAACAGGGTACCTGCCGACATCAGGCTCCTTCACGAAGCAAACCTGAAGATAGATGAGTCGCTTCTCACAGGAGAATCTGCTGCAGTGGAGAAGACCATCCGGACGCTTGAGGCCGATATTCCCCTCGGCGACCGGTTCAACATGGCCTATGCAGGGAGCACGGTGGTGATGGGACGCGGGTGTGGGATAGTGGTTGGAACCGGGTCGAGAACTGAAGTGGGAAAGATTGCCGGGGCTGTCTCTCAAACCGAGGCGGCTAAACCTCCCCTCCTGATCCGGATGGAGGACTTCTCCAGGAAAGTCGGCATCCTGATCATTGTTGCAAGTATGGTGGTAGCAGGAATTGCTCTCTACCAGGGAACTCCGCCAGTTGATGTTTTCTTCCTTGCGGTTGCCCTTGTCGTTTCCGCAATTCCTGAGGGGTTGCCGGTTGCCATTACAGTTGCCCTTTCTATCGCCGCTGGCCGGATGGCAAAGCGGCACGTCATCGTGAGAAAGCTTGCTGCCGTTGAGAGCCTCGGGAGCTGCACCACGATTGCCACGGACAAGACCGGTACCCTCACGGTCAACCAGCAGACGGCACGTATTATCGAACTCCCCTCCGGAGAACGTGCTGAAGTGACCGGGGCAGGGTATTCGCCTGAGGGATCGATCACCAGCCCTGGTGGCGATCTGATCCGGGAAGATCTACGAACCGCCGTGTCCAACCTGGTGAGGACAGCAGTCATCTGTAATGAGGGGTCCCTGTACCAGCAGGACGGGGAGTGGGTCCACCACGGGGATGCCATGGATGTTGCCTTTCTCGCGCTCGGGTACAAGACTGGGTTTGACCCGGACGGTCTCCGGAATTCTGTCGTAACCGTGGCACAGGTCCCCTTCGAGTCCGAAAAGATGTACGCTGCAGTCTACTACCAGGAGGGTCCCGAGTCTCCCGTCCGGATAGCGGTGAAAGGAGCTGTGGAGGCCATACTGCCTTTCTGTCGCTCCATGAGAGGCATGGACGGCGATCTTCCCTTGGATCAGGCATTTATTGAGAAGCAGCTCTTGCACCTTATGGAAGAGGGTTACCGGGTACTGGCGATAGCTAAAGGAACTGCTGTGAAAAAGCCCCACGGATCTCATGACCTTGAGGAAGTAAAACCGGAACTGACCTTTCTGGGTTTGGTCGGGTTCATCGATCCACTCAGGCCTGATGTCAGAGAGTCGGTAAAGACCGCTCATGAAGCCGGGATTGATGTGGTGATGATTACCGGCGATCACCCGAGGACCGCTCTTACTATTGCCAGTGAACTCGACATTGCCCGATCCCTTGATGAAGTGATGACCGGCCAGCAGGTGGAGGCACTGGGTGATCCCTTGTTGCCCTCATATGCTTCCGCGATTGAGCATGTACGGGTGTTTGCCCGGGTGACACCCATTCAGAAGATGGAGATTGTAGATACCCTTGTCCGGCGGGGTCACTTTGTGGCAGTCACGGGAGATGGAGTGAATGATGCCCCGGCCCTGCGACGTGCAAACATCGGTGTCGCAATGGGTTCGGGGATGGACGTGGCAAAGGATACTGCCTCAATGATCGTGACCGACGATAACTTCTCATCAATTGTCGCAGGGGTCGAGGAAGGCCGATTCGCCTACGACAATATCCGGAAAGTGACCTATCTTCTCATATCTACCGGGCTCTCTGAGGTCGTCCTCTTCATCCTCTCACTTATTGCAGGGCTCCCCATCCCGCTCCTCGCAGTCCAGCTGCTCTGGCTGAACCTTGTCACGAACGGGATCCAGGGGGTTGCCCTTGCGTTCGAGGCCGGCGAGGAAGGAACGATGCAGAGAAGACCAAGGAGTCCGGACGAGGGGGTGTTCAACCAATTGATGGTGAAAGAGTGTCTGCTCTCCGGTTTGACGATCGGTATCGTGGCATTCCTTGCATTCAGCCTGTTACTCGGGCATGGGGTCGAGCTGTACATGGCGCGAAACCTCATACTCCTCCTGATGGTCCTCTTTGAAAACTTCCATGTCTTCAACTGCCGTTCGGAGTACCTCTCGGCTTTCAGGGTGCCGATTCGGAACAACTACTTCCTGGTCTTTGGCGTTCTCATCATGCAGGGGCTCCACATCATCTCCCTGAACATCCCTGTGATGCAGGATCTCCTAAGCATCGCTCCTGTGACACTGGAGCAATGGCTGATGTGTGTTGCTGGAGCAAGCAGTGTCCTTATCGTCATGGAGCTCTTCAAATGGTCGAACTTCCGGATACATACCGGGAGACCTGAACCCTCGGGGAGTTTTACCTGATGTTCCGAGATTTTCTCCAAAGTGGTGGTGTGTGATATCATGGAGCAGTGGTCATCACGGACAGGATTTATTCTCGCGGCGATTGGATCAGCGGTCGGGATCGGCAATATATGGCGATTTTCATCAGTAGTTGGCCAGAATGGTGGGGGAGCTTACCTCATCCCCTACCTGATCGCGGTATTCCTCTGCGCCCTTCCCCTCATGATCCTCGAGCTTGCCATGGGCCGTCACTTCCAGGGAACCGTAGTCAGCACCTTCCGGGCAGTCCGGCCACAGTTCCGGGTCATCGGCTGGCTTCTCTGCGGGGCCGTATTTCTGGTGCTCTCTTACTACCTGGTTATTGCAGGGTGGACCCTCGGTTATTCCTTCTTTTCAATTGCAGGTGACACCGTCCCCTTCTCAGTGTTCGTTTCCGGATCACTCCCGGTAATCCTGTTCATGATCACCGCTGCGTTAACAGGGATCATCGTATCAAGGGGAGTCAGGGAAGGGATTGAACGAATATCGGTTGTTTTGATCCCGGTTTCCATAGGAATCCTGGTCATCCTTGCCCTGTATGGAACAACACTACCTGGATTTACAGAGGGGATATCGTTCCTTTTTACGCCGGATTTTGAGGTTCTGAGTGATCCCCTTTTATGGGGTGCGGCCTTTGGACAGGCCTTCTTCTCGCTCTCCGTTGGTACAGGTATCCTGCTCACCTATGGTGCCTACATGAACCGGGACCAGGGGATTCCTGTTGCCTCCCTGATAATTACCGTCGCTGATGTTTCCGTAGCCATTATTGCAGGCATTGTTATCTTCCCGATCGTCTTCTCCTTTGGCCTTACCCCGACAATCGGGGCAGAACTCGCTTTTTCCACACTGCCGAAAGCCTTTGCCGTGATGCCAGGGGGCTTCCTCTTTTCGGCCGCTTTCTTTCTCGTGCTCTTCTTCGCAGCACTCACTTCCGCGGTATCAATGCTGGAAGTGAGCGTCGCCGCTGTCTGTGAATCGCTCAGCTGGTCACGATTGCGGGGTGCAGCCCTTCTTACTGGTGCAATTCTCATCGCCGGTCTCCCTTCGGCACTCTCCTACAGCACCGTAAACCTGACCATAGGTGGGATCCGGGTCCTTGATTTCATGGATGAGACGATCGGGACGCTCGGACTTCCCATCACTGCAACCCTTCTTGCTATCGTCTTTACCTGGTTCCTGAAAAAAGATGTCCTTGCTGATGAAATTGGGATATCTCTCGCCCGATTCATTCATCCGCTCTGCAGGTTTGTCATCCCGGGGATATTGATAATCACGACGGCTGCCCGCCTGTTGTCAGGCCTCGATTATCCAGGAATGCGTATGCTTCCCGGGAGCGAATTCATCGGGACACTCCTTCAGGTGGAGGGAATCGGTCTGATCATCGCACTCATCCTGCTTCTCATCCTCGCAATGTGCTGGTTCAGGAGATGTTCGCTGGTAAAGATGTTCCAATCTGGAAAATAAGAGCATTTTTCCTGTATGAAGAATGGACAACAACCTATTCAGGAAACTGAAGGGACTCACGACTGCACGACGAGCCGCGGATGCGTGTCGGAACAGGGGGCCACTGCTACCCCCTTCGCTCCTCGTCCAGATGGGAAGGCCTCCTCTAATATTCACAGAGAATCAGGTGGCTGCAGCCGTTTTAAGCTCCCTGCCTGTAAAGCATGAACAGGAGAGCCCGTTCATTCTTCGTAAGCATGTCCATTCCTCCGGGATTAATAGGAGTTTGGTTTACACCATCGGTATGCATGCGGTGAAAGTTCGATATTCACCGCGGTTTGCGATGTGTTCCCGAATCAGCCAAAGGAGGGGAGATAAAAGGCAGTGAGGATACATAGGTTAACGACGGATCCCCTCCAAAATTTCCCTTGGTTACTTCAATGACCCTCTCCTGCTGGCAGTGCCTTGAATGCGGCTATATCTATGATCCTGAAAAAGGAGACCCGAAAGGGGAGGTCCCGCCGGGAATCCCGTTTGAGGATTTGCCTGATACCTGGCGGTGCCCCGAATGCGGGGTATCAAAGGCAAAGCAAGGTGTCTTCATCCAGCGATAACGGTCCAGAAGATGTCCGGGGATTGCAGAGGCTTTTTTATTCGTTTCATCTGCAGATTTTGACAATGCTGAAAAAGAATATCAGTCTTGGTCATCTACTCACCAATAACCCCTCTCCAGGAGAGGTGAACGAAAATATCCTGTTGAGTACTGGAAGGGGTCCCGGGGTGAAACGGGATGGCAAAACAAAAAATTGTTCCCCATATATGGATGGAAAGAGACGCAGAGAAGGCTGCCGGGTTCTATGTCTCGGTCTTTAAGAATTCGAACATCCTGGAGACCGCTTATTACCCGAAGGCTTCAGAAGCGGTCTCCGGCCAGAAAGCAGGATCGGTGATGACCGTCAAGTTCGAGATCGAAGGCCAGGAGTTCATGGTGCTGAACGGGGGGCCGGCATTCAGGCCGAACGAGGCGATCTCGTTCATGGTGTACTGCGATACGCAGGAAGAGATCGATTATTACTGGAAACGGTTGTCATTCGTCCCGGAAGCGGAGATCTGCGGGTGGCTGAAAGACAGGTTCGGGGTGACCTGGCAGATCGTTCCAACGGTCCTCGAGGCGATGATGACCGATAAGGACCCGGAGAAAGTGGAACGGGTGACCGCCGCGTTCCTGAAGATGAGGAAGTTTGATATCAGGGAGTTGAAGAAGGCTTACAAGGGGGAATAAGGGATACCTCAGGCCTTCCCTTCAGGATCTTTGGCTGATTGATGTTCTGGCAGGGGCATCCCGGGCGGAAGTTCGTACCCTCTCTTCGTTTTACCTGCAGGAGACCCGGAGACCGTTTCTCTGAATCATTTCTGAATCACAAAAGATATTCCCTGATTTTTCCTATAGGGGTCAGGGATAATAATCGCACCCGAAAAGAGGCAGTACCATGACCCACGACGTTGAAGAGACCCTTGACCCGGATGACTGGGAGGCGATGCGGGCACTCGGCCACCGGATGCTCGATGATGCACTGGACTATATCGGGACACTGCGGGACCGGCCCGTCTGGCAGCACGCACCCCCTGAGGTGAAAGCCCATTTCGATGGCATGCCCCCTCCTGGTCCGGAACATCCGGATGAAATATACCAGGAATACCGGGACTATATCCGGCAATACCAGCTTGGAAACAGCCACCCGAGGTTCTGGGGGTGGATCGCCGGGTCCGGGACCGTGATGGGGATGTATGCCGAGATGCTTGCGGCCTCGATGGATGCTGTCAGCGGGGCATTCTCCTATATGAGCAATAACTACGTCGAATGCCAGGTCATCGGCTGGTGCAAGGCGATGCTCGGGTATCCCATGACGGCAAGCGGGCTCCTCACGAGCGGGTGCTCTGCCTCGAACCTGATAGCGCTTGCCGTTGCCCGGAACACGAAGGCCGGGTTTGACCTGCGGAAAGAGGGGATGCAGAACGCCAAAAAGAAGATGACCCTCTACTGCTCAGACGAGGCCCATTCCTCCCTGCAGAAGGCGGTTGAACTGCTGGGATTCGGGAACGATGCGCTGAGAAGGATCCCTGTGAACGATCACATGCAGATCGACCCTGCAGCCCTGGGATCAGCGATAGCGAAGGACAGGGCAGATGGGTTCTCCCCGGTCTGTATCATCGGAGCTGCCGGGACGACAAACACCGGAGCGGTCGACGACCTGCATGCTCTTGCCGATATCAGCACGAGAGAGGGGTGCTGGTTCCATGTCGATGGCGCATTTGGGGCCTGGGCCGCCATCGCCCCGGGATACCAGCACCTCGTTGCCGGTATGGAACGGGCCGATTCGCTCGCCTTCGACCTGCACAAGTGGATGTACCTGCAGTATCCCATCGGCTGCGTGCTCATCAGGAACGCTGAATTTCACCGCAAGGCATTCTCCCTGACCCCGACCTACCTTGCCCACGGGGAGGGTGACCGGGGACTGACCGGTGTCGATCTTCCCTGGCTTGACGATTACGGATTCGAGCTCTCCCGGGGCTTCCACGCTCTCAAGGCCTGGATGACGATAAAAGAGCAGGGAACGGAGAAGTATGGGCGCCTCATCAGGCAGAATATCGACCAGGCCCGGTACCTTGCCCGGCTGGTTGAAACCACACCGGAGCTCGAGCTGGCGGGTCCGGTCTCCCTGAATATCGTCAACTTCCGGTATATAAAGCCGGGCATAACCGAGGAGAGACTCGATCATCTGAATAAGCAGATCGAGATCGACCTCCAGGAAGAGGGGATCGCGGTTCCCTCAACGGTAACCATCCGGGGAAGGAAGTACCTGCATATCGCCATCACCAACCATCGGAGCAGGAAAGAAGACTTCGATCTCCTTGTCAGGGAGGTGATCCGGGTCGGCAACAGCATGGCATGAGGATCACCACCCCTGCCCGGTTTAGGGAAATTCCCTGCAGGAGTCATCGGTAAGTCTCTTCTCTCATCGATCTACCCTGTACGGTCATGAATACGATGACCGGGACCGGGTGTCTGGAACAACCTCTTCCCTGATCCCTAAGATGGCAGTGCCGGGAGCGTGAAAGAGAAGGTCGACCCCACCCCGACCTCCGAGTCCACCCACATCCGCCCGCTGTGCCGCTCGATGATCCGCTTGCAGAGGGCTAGCCCGAGACCGGTCCCCGGGTAGACATCCCGGTCATGGAGGCGCTCAAACAGCATGAATATCTTGTGGTAATATTTCTGGGGGATGCCGATCCCGTTGTCCCTGAACGCAAACTCCCACATCCCATCACAGGGTGTCGCGGAGAGGTGGATCTCCGGTGACAACTCCTCCCTGCTGAACTTTATGGCGTTATCGATGAGGTTCTGGAAGACCTGGGCAACCTGGGTTGCGTCGGCAAGGACCACCGGGAGCGGATCATGTGTCACGGTCGCATGGTGCTCCTCGATGATATGATGGAGATTGTTCAGCGCTAGTGACAGGATTGTCGTGGTATCAACCGGCTCCAACTGTTTTGCATGCGTCCGTACCCGGGAATACTCGCGAAGATCGTTGACCAGGCTGCTCATCTGGAGTCCGGATTGTTCTATAACTTTCAGGTACTTCTCGGTGTCCTGCGTCCGGCCTTCCCTGCATTGGTTGAGGAGGAGCTGTGAGAAGATGACGATCCCCCTGACCGGTTCCTGGAGGTCATGGGTGGCAATCCCGACAAAAAGCTCCAGGTCCTCGTTGCTCCGCTTGAGGCTCTCTGAGTATTCCCTGAGTTGCTGCTCTGCGAGTTTCCGCTCGGTAAGATCGTAGGCGGTCACTGCAACACCGATGACAGTTCCATCAGCGGAAAGGACAGGATTGATGATAATATCATGCCATTTTCCATCACGGTTCTCTTCACATTTTACTATCCTTTTTGACCAGATGGCCTGATCAAACAAGGATTTTCGACGCGACATGTGCTCGTGGGGCATGAGGTCCCAGACACGTACTCCGAGGAGTTCTTCATAACGTTTCCCAAGCAGCGTGGCATAATTGTCATTGATATTCAGGATGATCCCATCAGTATCGAGGAGAACCGCAATCTTTGCAGAGGAGTTGATCAGCGCCCGTTCCGTCTCAAGTCTCTGCCTGAGGGCATCTTCCATCCTTTTTCTCTCAGTGATTTCATAGGTGATCCCGATGAACCGGGGGTCGCCGCTATCAGAACAGACCCTCCCTTTTGCGGCCAGCCAATGTATACTCCCGTCTGGCCAGATGATGCGGTACTCGTGATCGAGCCGCGTGCCATCGCGGAGGGATCCCATCCATGCATCTATCAGCTGCTGGAGGTCCTCGGGATGGATATACTCCATGAGATCCTGCTCCCGGTGGAAGGTAATGTCAGGGGAGAGTCCGAAGATCCTGTTGAGCTGCGGAGTGGCCATCCAGCTTCCGTCCCGCCCTGAGATCCACATCCCTGCTGCCGCGGCATCGAGGGTGAGCTTCAGGTGGTTTTCGCTCTCCCGGAGCGCCACCTGCAGTTTTTTTCTCTCCTGTCTCAGTTCCTCCAGTTCATCCCGGAGCGGGGCCGCCTGTTCCTCGGTCAGGTGCTCGATCTCTGCCGGTGTCAGGAGCGATGCCCGGGAGGGGTGTCCCTGATCAGATAGTGGTTGTGACGGGCTTTTCATCCATCTCTCGTTCCTGTGATAAAGACAGTAAAACAGGTTTATAGGATAGATTATAATGATATCCTCCAGGGGAGGGCGGGGTCAAAAGCAGAGTCCCTGCTGACCTGTTCTCCGGATCCTGGGTCCCAGGGAACTCCGTCACGGGAAGCCCGTGGAGGAGGCCACCTCTTACCGGACCACTGCGCCCTTCCTGTCAGGAATGTTTATGACGCTTTCAGGCAAGGATCACAGCAGAGGAGTGAGAAGAGCATGCTTGAAATTTTCAAATGCGGAAACTGTGGAAAGATCGTGACTATCTCACATGAAGGTGCCGGCCAGCTGGTCTGCTGCGGGAGGCCGATGGTCAAACAGGCTGAGAATTCTGTCGACGCAAGCAACGAGAAGCATGTCCCGGTCGTTGAAAAGCAGGCAGACGGGATCCTTGTAAAGGTCGGATCAGTCCCCCACCCTATGGAACCCGCCCACTATATCGCATGGATAGAGGTCATGGCAGGCCCCTATCTGTACGTGAAAGGGTTAAAACCAGGGGAGAAGCCTGAAGCATTCTTCCCGGTCTCCTCCCCTGATGTCAAAGTCAGGGAGTACTGCAACCTCCACGGGCTCTGGACGAACAAGCCTCACCATTAAGACCAGCAATAACCTGGCCGCAGGCCGCTGTCTCCGGCAGTCATGAAGAGCGGAGCTATTAGCGGGAAACCATGATCACTGATCGACGAAAAACAGGGCAATTTCCCCCCAGTCACCCTTTTCTACCCTAAGGCAGAAGGATCGATGATGTATCCAACCGGTAAAGGAGAACGGGGAAACGGGAACGGATTCCTGGTATGAATCTCAGCCAGATGGCCGGAAACGTCCCTTTCATCCCTCCGAAGGTAATGTCGTTATGGTGATATGGCGTGCGGTGGAAATCTCCGGCTCTTCATTTACGAAGACAAGGATGTCAAACGTCCGTGTCTCATTTGCCAGGTAATCGTAGGTCACCCTGCTCGATCCAAACCAGAGATTCTCCTCCACTGAGAGCGGGATGCCGTTTTCATAGATCCCAATGGTAGCATCCCTCCCGAGTACCGGCTGGCCAAAGAACGCATGCCCCCCAATGGCATAAAAGTCAATAAAGAACATTCCAGCTGAAACGGTGACCTCCAGTCCCGGATTCTTTTCCAGCCTCATGGTCTTTGTTATGCCATTTTCAGGGCTGGAGAGGGAGATGCCAATGGCAGTGATATAGACATAGTCGGGTGGAGGGGGTGGGGTTGTTACCCTGAGATCAAGGCGGGTCAACCCTCCGGCAACGAACGGATATGCAGACTGCCATGTGCTGTTATTTGCGGGATCCCCTGCCTCGGCCGGAAGACCGTTGACTGAGAACATGATCGGGGTGCCATCAGGGATGCACCCCCTGACTGCCAGGGTATCCGGGGTCCTGTTGGCGCTCCCGTATGTCCCGTCTGCACGGGTGGTCACGGGATTCCCCGCGATGTCCTGGATCACCCCTTCCCCTGTGGCACACAGTATCGCGGACACCGGCGCCGGTCTACCATCGATGGTTACCGTGCCGTAGAACAGGTGAGGATCGCCTGATTGGCAGTCCCTGACGATGGTGATGGTAACCATGGCAGTATTTGAATCCCAGTATCCGTCATGAACCTTGTAAAGAAAGGAATCAGATCCTGCGTAGTCCGGCCCGGGAGTGTACATCACCCGGTCTCCCTCAATCGGTCCAAGCGTACCATGAAAAGGACTTTCCTCGATGAACCAGTGCAACGTATCCCCGTCAGGATCCCTGGCAGAAAGGGTAATTTCCACGGGAGTGTTCTGATTGGTCGTTACGGAACAGTCAAAAGCAGAGGGGGGAAATCCTTCGGAGGGTAGGGAGAATACCGTTTCTGTCCCGTGAAGGTCCTGAGCATTGGTTCCTGACGTATCGGACCATACATCCTGGAGGAGGGCTTCCTCCCCTGCCAGACGAGGAGTGCCTGGAGTGATGGATACCAGAGCTGAAGAGGGAATGACCAGCAATACCAATGTCAGCAATGCTGTCGCGATGAGTGTCCGGTACTCTGCCATGGTTATGATTAGGGGAGCGTAGACCGTTCTGTTATAAAAATTGTTCAGATGATAAAGGTTATGCCGCGCTCCCTTAAGAATCCCGCTACCGTGATGAATACCGGCACGATTGTATGTCGCCGGACCCTCTGGTTCAGAAAATGCGGCTTTCTCACCGGTCCGGGGCCGGCCTGGACACCAAGCAGGGGGAGAATTGCCGGCCGGAATTCTCGAATGCTCAATATTATCTCCTCTGAAGATAACCGCTTCACTTATGGGAGACTTTGATCCAAGGAAGCATACCGCAGAAGAACGGGGTATCGATGCCAAAGGCGACTATGTCCGCGGTCTCAAGATGTCTGAAACACGGTTCAAGAACATGGTCACCGGCCACTCCCCCGCCGAACAGCAGAGCATGAGACAGCAGGTCGAGGAAGCCGAGGCAAAGGGACTTCGTACCTATCAGATAAAGCACGCCAAGGGATACTACAACATCGAGAATGGGATCGTGATCGGAAGCGCAAAAGGAAAGTGAGTTCTCTCACCTCCGGCCTGACAGGCCGGACCTGCTTCATTTTCAATTAAAATGGCTTCGCCATTTTTTGTATGATTGTATCTCATATTACACTCAGGAACTATTTTCAGGTGCGCTCTTCTCTCCTTTCTATCAGCATAACTGCCAGAGGATTGTCAGGAAGTTCTCCCTTGGATCACCTGGCATACCTGTGCCCGGCTGGCGTCCGGGATCTTCACCGTGACGTACGGTGCTGCTCTTCTCTTTGAAAAAGGGGAAATGGAGGAGGATATCATCTCACGAAAAATATCTCGATTCCGCCAATCACTATCGAATCATCCGGATTGCCGATCACGACTTTCAGCTCGAGGGTATTTGCACCCCCGACCTGGTAAGATGCGAAACTGGTGTGTTCGAAAGGTCCAGGCCCGTACAGGTCAGTATCATCGTCCATCATCACCGTTGCGCCATCAGGGGTTGTCATCTGGCTCAGACGCGTCTGAGCGATGTACGTCGTCGCGGTGTCAGTCGTGTTGATGTAATAATGGATCATCACCCCGGTCACCTTCCCTCCGTCAGGCAGGATGAGCGGGAAGATCACCCACTGGTGATCGTCCTCGGTCACCACCGTTTCCGCAGTGATTTCCAGTGCACCAGTAGTGCAGGGAAGATCTGACGCGTTGCAGATCCCTGAGGTGATATAGGTCGTATGCGGCCCGTTCGGGCCTGTGGGGTATGCCACAAGCGGGCTTACCCAGACGTTCTCCAATTTGAGACCAGCAATCTCATCTTCGAGGGCAAGGATAGTGCAAAAAGCATCGGCGATCTGCTCCTGGAGCGCGATGAGGGCGTCCCATATCTCCAGAAATTGGGTATCTTCTGAATCTTCCGGAGGGGGAATCTCAGCGTACGCAGGTGCTGTCAGAATAACAAGTACCAGCAGTATCCCCATAAGTATGGGGAATGTTCTCTGTTCCATTGATGCCACCTTGCTCTTTTTCAGAGCAATGTGAAGATTAGAGTTATACTACATTAATATATTGTCTCAAAAATAAGCCAGAGAACCGCCTTAGTGCATAGAACAGGAGGCAGAGAGGCCCTGTTCTCCCGCTCCATCAGACGATATCTCCGTAAAAAAAGACCAGGTCCCGATGTCCAGCCGGAGTGTTCAGACGTTGCGGATACTTTCCTTTCAAAAAAATTACATGATTCCTTTGAGGGACACATGCATACGAGATGAAAATGCCGGAGGCATTTTCATATAAAAAAGAGGGGTAGGGATCTCCCCCTCCGGATCAGAACCCAATGATCCGCATTCACCCCATGTGATCGGGAATTACGGGAAATATCGTTCTTAATAGACGCATCGGGAATCCGGAAGCCCGCCAGCCCTCAAGATCCCGGCCCTTCACCGTGCATACCCGGCCCGCTTGTAGGCCGTATATCCGCCCCCGAGGTTCGAGACATTGCCAAATCCATGCATCTTCAGGATACTTGCCGCAATGCTCGCCCGCTGCCCGCCCCTGCACATCAGGATAGTGTGGCGGGCCGGATCGAGCTCGGCATACCTCGTCCGGAGGTCATGCCACGGGATGTGAACCGAGGATTCTGCATGGGCGGTGTCCCATTCCTCGCTGGATCTGACATCGACAAGGACCGCACCCCCTTCACTGACGAGGGCGTGTGTTTCATCCGCGGAGAGGACCGGCACCCGGGTGATCGGGAGACCTGCAGCCCCCCAGGAGAGCATACCCCCTTCAAGATACCCGGTGACCCTGTCAAATCCTACCCGGTGGAGCTGAAGGGTCGCCTCATCGGCATACCTCGGTTCCTCAACGACGAGGAGGATGTCCTTTTCGGGGGGAAGGATCCAGCCTGCCTGCGTGGGGAAGTTTCCGGAAAGATCGATGTGCCATGCACCAGGGATGTGGACCCCTGAGAAAGACTGGTAGCTCCTCACATCGAGGAGGAGGGACCGATCATCCTTCATCTTCTCAAAGAAGGCTCCTGGTCCGAGCGGGACGGGCCTGGCGAGGGATTTCATGAGAGCAGGCCCGGCCCGGTTGATCGCTGAACACCGGGTGAAATGATCAGGGGCAGCAGGCATCTCTGATGTGAGAGCCCTGATAAATGCATCCTTGTCTTGGATAAGGAGTGCATAGTTGTACCGCTTCTCATACCCGATCGTGCTCGTCCGCTTCGCGGCCATCGCCCTCCCGCAGAGCGATCCTGCTCCGTGGGCAGGGTAGACCTCGCATTCGTCGGGGAGTGTCATGATCTTGTCGTGTAGGTTGTCATAAAGGGAGGATGCCAGATCTTCTGCCCTCCCAGGGAAGAGATCAGGCCTGCCGACATCGCCGACAAACAGGGTATCGCCTGAAAAAAGGGAGACAGGGGTGTTTCCCCGGGCCAGATCGGTAGCCACGTAACAGAGGGATTCAGGGGTGTGCCCGGCGGTCTCGACCACGGAGAACCGGATATCCTCGAGAGATATCTCGGATCCTTCAGAGACTGCGTAATGGGGGAACGCACAGTTCCCTTTCGTTGGTGCGTAGATTGCTGCACCGGTTGCCTCGGCGAGATCAAGGTGGCCTGAGACAAAGTCGGCATGAAGGTGTGTCTCAAGGATATGGGTGATCCTGACCCCCATCTCCCGGGCGGCACCTAGGTATCGCTCCGTGTCGCGGGCGGGATCGATGATCGCACAGGTCCGGTCCCCGGCGACGATATAAGAGCTGTGGGCGATTCCAGGAACGAAAAATTGCTGGATGATCATGTAGTGGTTCCTCTCCTCCAGGAAATTAAATACTGCTTATCCCGGCAAGAAGGGAAGGAGGGGCCGTACTGCCCACCGGGGCTTATGGTGCCGGGTCGGGCTTTTCCGGCTGATGGATACTGTGGAGGACGATGATACTGATACCAACCCCGAGTGCGTTGGCTATGATCATGGCAGGAATCAGGGCGACCACGATCTCCACTGCTTCAGAAAACGGTTGGATCAGGGCCAGGGCAAGGCCTCCATGCAGGAGCTCGATTCCTGCGGTAAAGATCATGGCAGGGACGATACCCGGCAATCTCCCATGCAGGTATCGGTATACCATGCCGGCGAGGAATCCAGCAAGGATCGTTGCAATACAGCAGGGAACTGCCGAGTCTCCGCCCAGGAAGAGGCGATGGATCCCCCCGATCAGCCCGACAGCCACGCCAATGTAGGGGCCTGCAACGAAACCTGCCACAATAGGGGCGAGATCCCGGATGTTACTGATAGCGCCGTGCTCCCATGGGATCCCGATATAGGTACCGAATATTGAGAAGAGGCCGAAAATAACAACAAATACCGCATAATCACGCATCGTTGCTTTTTTGAAGATCACCCGCTGGATCGTCTCCAGCTTTGTGACGATCTCCATGAAAACGAAGATGAAGATCTCAGTCGATGCAAAGAGGGTGAGGAGTTCACCGAACATATTTTGCGAGTTTCCTGCAGACACACCGTTCCCCTGGTGAATTCGTAGTACCAGTATCGCTCCTGATTGGGTTTAAAGACGCCGGATACTTCCCCTGAAAACCGGACAACCGCAGGCCTGATAGTCTGCAGTCTGCAGGAGAAAAAAATGTTCAGAGAGAAGATTCAGGGGGATTGGCGGGGAGCGTGAAGTAGAAAGTCGATCCTCTCCCCTCCTCGGACTCAACCCACATCCGTCCGCCGTGCCGTTCAACGATCCGATTGCACAACGCAAGCCCAAGGCCGGTCCCCGGGTAGGTATCCCTCGGGTAGAGGCGCTCAAAGAGGATGAATATCTTCTCAAAATACCCTTTCGGAATTCCTACGCCGTTATCCCGCACCGAAAACTGCCACATCCCATCAAGGGAACTGGCGGAGACATGGACCGTGGGTGCAATCCCCTTCTGCTGGAATTTCATGGCGTTTGCAATGAGGTTCTGCAGGACCTGGGTCATCTGGGAGCTGTCGGCCTGAATGACGGGAAGCGGGTCATGCGTGATGGTGGCCTGGCTCTCCGTGACCTCCCGGTGGAGAGTGTTCAGGGCATCTGAAAAGACTGTTTCCATGTCCGTTGGAACAAATGGTCTTCCCCCGGACCGTACCCGCAGGTATTCCCGGAGATCACCCACAAGGGTGTTTAACCGGAGGCCATCGCGGGCGATGTTCTCAAGGTATTTTCTGGTCCGGGGACTGTGTTCTGCCTTGCACTCGGCCAGAAGGAGCTGTGAATATGCTACAATCCCCCTGATTGGTTCCTGGAGGTCGTGGGTTGCAATGTAGGCGAAGAGTTCCAGGTCCTCGTTGCTCCGTTTCAGGTTGGCGGCATATTCCCGCAGCTGCTGTTCAGATTTTTTCCGTTCGGTGGCATCCCGTATCACCACCTGGACCGCTGGTTTTCCTTGGTAAAGGATCCTTGTTCCTCTCCCTTCCAGGGTCACCACCGAACCATCACCCCGGATAACCTGGATCTCCCTTGTAGTGGGGGGCAATCCATTGAGATCGTTTTGGGTACTCTGTTCAACACGGGCATGAAAATCGGGGTGTATCAGGTCAAATATATTCATGCCGATGAGATCTTCCGGCTTCTTTGTCGTCCGGAGCAGTTTTGTTACGGCAGGATTGACATAGACAATCTTCCCTTCCTGGTGTATGACGATCACATCTGGCGATAGTTCAACAAGGGACCGGTACTTCTCCTCGCTCTCATGAATCCCCCTCTCGGCCTGTTTCTGTTTCGTGATGTCCCGCACGATCGCACCGACACGGAATCCTTTCCTGGTAGGGATCCTGAAAGGCCTTACCTGGACGTGATGAACTGCGCCGGTGGTGCTCTGTATTTCGTCTTCAACGATTTCACGGTAAAACTGGTCGTTCTCATCATGCAGGAGGCGGTCCCAGACCTGCTTGTACCATGTCAGGGGATCAGGGCTATGCCCTTCCGGGGCCGATCTCGATGCCTGGAACTCCCATGCAGGCAGACCAAGTACCTCCTCTGCGGCAAACCCGGTGAGTCGTTCCTGAGCCTTATTGAACTTGGTAATGCGTCCCTCCTCATCGGTCAGGAGAATCGCATCGCCCGATGATTCGATCAGGTTCTCCAGTTCTTCATCCCGTTCGGCCAGACTCTCCAAAATCTGTTTCGGTTCGGAAATATCCCGGATAATCCCCCCGTAAAATGTTCTTCCCTGCACCGTGTAATTAAAATTTTTCGCTTCAATAGTCCTTTGAGTCCCGTCGGGATGCTTCACGGCTATTTCGAGAGGAGGGCTGCTGGGTGATGACGTTGCAGTCATGTCAAGCGTATCGATGATGGCGGATAGCCACTTTCCCCCATCACCTGCATCACTGGACTCAGGAACACATCGCGATGCAACTTCAAAGATAGTACTTCCGATCGCGTCATCCTTGGAGATACCAATGATCTCCTCCATGCCGGTATTCCACTCAAGGATCACCCCCTCATCATCGTTTAATATGATTCCTTCATGCGTGCCCTGGAGGAGGTTCCTGAACTTTTCATCACTCTCTTTGAGGGACGTTTCGAGTCTTTCCCGCTCCGACAGGCGTGCTTTGAGAACAGTGATCTCCCTTTTAAGTGCTTCGTTCTCGGCCTTCAGATCGCCCGATGGAGGAGAAACCGGTGTCCCTGTAGCAGAATCAGAACGGTCCTCTTCTCGTCTCTTCCTGGATCCAGACATATCATATCATCGGAGATCCATGGGATACCCGTGGACTCCGCCAGACAACCCCAGTCCATTATTTAATGTCAATTATTTAAAAAAAATCCGGTCCGGGAAGATCGTTCTCTCTTCCGGGCATACCCTTTTTCATCCAGGGATGTATCCCTTGGTATGACATTACCAGGAACTCCAGGACCGCTTGCGACTGTCCTCCTCGCCCACGAAAAAGCCCGGGCACGGGCCTGGAAGGAGAAGAACACCAGAGCGCTCGATGTTCTCCTTGCACCAGACTTTGTCGAGATCAACGCACTCGGCCGGTTCTCAAAAAAGGAGGTCCTGAAAACCCTTCTTCCCTCGCTCACGCTGCATGAATTTATCATCTCGGACCCACGAATGGTCGTGGCTTCTCCCGATGCAGCGGTCCTCATCTACCAGTGCATCGAGGACATCACGCTCAAAGGGCAGAGAATTTTCGGGACGTTTCATGTCGCTGCACACTATGCAAAACGGGAGAACAAGTGGGTACTGCTGGTCTGGCAGATCACGCCCATGTCGTGTTAGAATGGTATCAAGAGCGAGTGGGAGAATCGAAACGGGGGGTGCTAAAAAAAGAATCGGGAAGAAGTCTCCCCGTGATCTACGGGATCACCCTCAGATAGATGGATTGCTGTTTTCTGTGGGCCTTCCTCTCACTCTTTCAGGTATGTGTTCTCCGTAATCCCCTTCATCAGGCGCAACGCATAGTAATCCCCACACATCGAACAGTCGCCGGAATCTCCGGCGAGCTGCCGGGCTCTCGTTTCATCCATTGCTAGGGCGAACTGCTTCTCCCGGTCCAACGCAGCCCTCGAGAGCGACATCTCCCTGTCAGCGGCATCCCTGCCGTATTTTACAATATCCCCGATATGAGCAGCAATCCTGAACGCGATGAGCCCTTCTTTCACCTGCTCGGGCCCGGGAAGCCCCAGGTGTTCTGCGGGAGTGAGGTAACAGAGATAGTCGGCACCGGCAGCACTGGCGGCACTCGCACCCGCACATCCTGCGACATGGTCATATCCAAGGGCAATATCGGTCGGAAGCGGACCGGCAACAAAGAGCGGAAACGGCAGGGATTTTTTATAATGCCGGATAAGGGGAGCGATACGATCATACCGGACATGGCCTCCGGCCCCTTCGATAATTACCTGGACACCCCTTGCCCTGGCAAACCGGGCGAGTTCACCATTTATTCTCATCTCCTCTACCTGGGCTTTGTCCCTGCCATCATGGATCCCCCCACTCCGGGCCGTGTTGCCAAGCGACAGCACAATATCGTATTTTCGGAAGATAGCGAGAATATCATCGAACCGCTTGATAAACGGGTTCTCACATGCATGGAGATGCAGGTACACAGCGGTGATCGATCCCCCTTTCGAGACAACTCCGGCCACCCGCTTTTCCCTTTTCAGGAAAGCAAGCATCCTTGTGTCGATGGCATGCAGGACCATGGAACTCACTCCAGCAGCAGCCTGCTCCCGAATAATCGTGAGGATATCCTCATCGGTCATCTTCTCTATCCCGAACCGGGCAGCAGCTTCATAGATCGGGACAGTGGTGACGGGCATGGAGGTGGCACCAAAGAGCGTATTGCGAATCATCGGGAGGTCACCTCCCATGGAGAGGTCGGTGATGGTGTCCGCACCGTATCGCTCTGCAACCAGAACTTTTTCCACCTCTTCCTGGAGCGATATCCGGGAACTTGAGGTTCCGATATTGACATTCACCTTGGTGCGGAGTCCTTTTCCGATACCGACATAGTGATCACCTCGGTGCATGATCACTGCACTACCCTCAGTGATGCATATCAGCAGCACCTTCGGATCAACTCCTTCTTGGGCTGCTGTCCGCCTGATGGCTTTTGTCATCGTTCCCGCTCTGGCCGCTTCCAGGATAGGTGCCATAGAGTCGCCCTTGATACACTGTCTGTATGTCCCCTGTTATAGGTGCCGGACGATCACCCGAATAGCTCTCCTTTTCCCCACACCTGTCCAATCAGCGTTTACTCTCTCAAAATCTTTGAAGTATATGAATCACCCTCCCCCCACAATGAAACAGATATATGGTTCAAAGAATCAGGAAGAAACTATAGATCCCCGATGCATCCACTCCTTGCCGCTCTCACTGAAGAGCAGCAGAAAAAACTCGTTGCCCGCGAACCGCCGCCGTGGATGGAGCCGATGCTCGCCACCTTTGCCTCCCCCCGGTCAATGACCGGTGACTGGATCTTCGAGCCGAAGTTCGATGGCGAGCGGTGCCTTGTGTTCCTCAACCGCTACCGGGTCCGGTTGCTCTCCCGGAACAGGAAGGTGCTGAACGAAACCTACCCCGATCTTGTGGAAGCACTTGAAGAGATCACGGAAGGGCAGTTCATTGCCGACGGCGAGATTGTCGCGTTCGAAGCAGATATCCCCCGTTTTTCCCGTCTGCAGGAACGGATGCAGATCCATGATCGGGAGAAGGCATGGCAGAGCGGTGTTCCGGTCTATCTCTATCTATTTGACCTGATGTACCTGGACGGCTTTGATCTATCAGCCCTTCCCCTCCGCACAAGGAAAACCCTCCTCGCATCACTCATCCCCTTCAGGGATCCCGTCCGGTACACCGAGCACCGGGAGGACGGCCTCGCCTACTACCGAGAGGCCTGCACGAGAGGCTTTGAAGGGATCATCGCAAAACGGGCGTCAGGCCGTTACCTCCATCGGCGTTCATCCGATTGGCTCAAGTTCAAGTGCCTCAACCAGCAGGAGTTCGTCATAGGCGGGTACACCGACCCGGGAGGGGGCCGGCCAGGGTTCGGGGCCCTCCTCCTGGGATATTACCAGGACAGCCGCCTTCTCTATGCCGGCAGGGTGGGGAGCGGGTTTGATGACCGAACGCTCCGGGAGATCAGCGCCCACCTTGCCACCCGGAAACTGATGACCTCCCCGTTTGCAGACAAACCAAAGGCTGAAAAAGGGGAGCACTTCGTCACCCCCGACCTTGTGTGTGAAATAGTGTTCGCCGAGTGGACCCCGGACGGAAAACTCCGCCACCCCCGGTATCTCGGGCTACGCGATGATAAACCGGCAAAGGACGTCGTGAGGGAGAATCAGTAGAGACAGAGTCACCGGAAGGCACGATTGGTTCGAATAAAGAAGCCGCCGTTCCATCGGCGCTACCTCTCCTTATGCACCACCAAAAAGGCTGCGAAATACACGAGCCTGGTGAAAAGAGAGGTGTAAGTTTTAGGTCTTGTTCACGATCTCTGCCCCGGTCTTGTTGGTCTGACTGGTAATGTTGGCTGCGGTCTGATTCGCCTGGCTGGTAATGTTTGCTATGGTCTGGTTGGCTTTTTCGGTGATGTTTGTCGCAGACTGGTTGACTTTTTCGGTAATGTTCGCTACGGTCTGGTTGGCTTTTTCGGTAATGTTCGCTACGGTCTGGTTGGCTTTCTCGGTGATATTGGCAACGGTCTGGTTCACCTGGGGTGGCAATGTCGGCTTCGCAGTAACGGTCGGGGTTGTCACCGGTTTCACTTCGGGCGTCTGCTGGGTGCACCCGGCAATCAGCATCGTTGAAAAGACGAGCAGTACGATCAGAAACAGGGTTGTTTTCTTCATTCAAGAATCACCATTTTGGTAGTATCAATTGGTATAAGAAACGATATAGATTGTGAAATGATTGCGCGATTTATCGACGGAAAATTCCCTTGTTTTTAGTACAGTGCGGGGGGTAGTCCTACACCACGCCTCCATGAAGAGGGGATCCCCTCGGTTTCGTGAAATGATCTGAAAGGCCACAAGGGAGAAATGCTTCCTAGAGAGATTGGGGGAGAGAATTTTACACCTTGCCCCTGATTATATTTTTAAAACATCACAGCGAACCGCTGCCACCAAAAGAACCATCGATCCTCCTCTCAATCGCTTGTACTTTTCCTTCAGATAACAGGGCGATCCCTTTCGTTATATCTTCATTTGTTCCCGGATGAGGAACATCCCCACCGATAACCCCACCACACCGGAGGCAATCGCAATCGTGGATGTCGCTCCACTGACGCAACAGGCTGTGGATCCGTCTGGGCTCTTTACGAGGGTGATATAATCCCTGATGATATCGAACGTCAGGAAGGAGAAGAGCAGAATAGATCCCGCGATAAATCCCCTGTAAACGACATCCTCCCAGTGCATGATCACGAGCTATTCCCGGGGCGAGGAGTTGTTCTTTTCGTTCTGGTCCCCAGATCAGGTATACAGGAGATCGGTTGCCCAGTAAACGATTTTGAACGGGATCCCTCCAATTACCAGGGCCAGCTCGGTGATGGTCATCCCCTTGGGCTTGTGCCTGAGGATCTTCTGGATCTGCTCTGCCAGTTCGCTATCAGGAGGCATCTTCTGGAATCATCGGAACCTGCCATGAAAAAAAATAGTGATCGGTTCTTATGGGCGAGTGTGATGCACCAGGTCGAAAATTCCCCTCTCATCACCCTGATAACCGGAAAAAGATGGTATACCTCACGAATTGAATAGAAATGATCCTATTATATTACCCTTATTAATAGATCCAGCTTTCCTTATCCATAATTTTAAGCATACTCCCCCCAAAAAAGCATTCTGGTTACCATGACCATTCTTTCAGAAATTGTTGAAGCAGTCACTAGTTCAATGAAAGACCTGATCGTTCCGATGATCGCCTACATCCCTTACCTCATTGCAGCGATCATCATCCTGATTATCGGATGGATTGTCGGGCGGTTCCTTGGCAGGATCATCTCCAAGATTCTTGACAAAGCCGGCGTCGATGATGCCCTCCGGAAGACCTCTGTCGGAAAAGCGATCGAATCATCCGGTACGAATATCGTGCATCTCTTCGATCTGATTGTCCGGTGGTTCATCTACCTCATCGCGATCGCTGCGGCTGCGAGTGTCCTCCGGATCGGATTCATCAGCGACCTGTTCGAGCAGTTCATCCTGTACCTCCCCCACATCGCGATGTTCCTGATCATCCTGATTGGCGGATTCATCCTGATCGATTACCTGCTGGATCTCATCCAGGCATGGGGCAAGACGCAGGATATCGAGTTCCTTGGCGTCATTCTCACGGCTCTGCGGATATTCTTCTACTTCGTCATTGTCATCCTCGCGCTCTCCCAGCTGATGATCGACCTGACCATCATCTACACGTTTGTCACTCCGATCGCATGGGGAGTGGGAATTGGCCTCGGTGTCGGTATCGCCGCATTCCTTGCGTACGGCCTGAAGGACCGAGCTCCCGAGATGGTGAGCAACCTGCTGAACAAGATTCACAAATAATTTTTTTTACCGTTTCCTCTGTCTGATGGATCAATCCTTTCAGAGGGAACAGTGTTCCGGTCACTCCCAGAAGTGGAAAAATCTTCATGGGTTGGTATCCCTGCGAGCCTCGTTCCTGATGCAGCACCTTTGGCCCGGTCATACTGGTACACCAGCCGGCATAGTACCAGACGCGAAGGCATCGAAATTTTCATGAATGTCCAATGACCCCCTTCTGGAATGCGGAGGATCCTCGGGATCTCTGTGGCTGACAGAAATGCAGGGTGACGGTGAAATGTCACGTTCTGCTCACTCCCTTCCTCCGTTCACCGATCTGCTGGCGCCACATCGCGTAATACAACCCTTTCAGATCAAGGAGGGTGTCATGGGAACCTGTCTCCACGATCTTCCCCTTCTCAAGCACGTAAATCACATCGGCGTGCATGATGGTGGACAGGCGGTGGGCGATCAGGATGGAGATCTGCTCCCTGGAGAGCGAGATCTCACGGATGGTATTGGTGATATCCTGCTCTGTCAGTGAATCAAGGGATGACGTCGCCTCGTCAAAGATCAGCAGGCGGGGCCTTCGCAGGATCGCCCTTGCAATTGAGATCCGCTGTTTCTCACCGCCGGAGAGTTTTATGCCGCCCTCCCCGATGACAGTATCAATTCCCTTAGACGAACGGCCAACGAGGTCATCACACGCAGCCTTGTGGAGTGCGTCCCGGATCTGCTGGTCCGTTGCATCGGACTTGACGAACAGGAGGTTCTCCCTGATGGTGCCGGCAAACAGCTGGGCTTCCTGCGCAACGAACCCGATCTGCCTGCGGAGCGGGTTATACCTGATCTGGGATGAGGGGTGGCCGTTGAAATAGATCTCGCCACTGACAGGCCGGTACAACCCGACCAGGAGCTTCACGAGCGTCGACTTTCCTGAGCCGGAAGGGCCGACAAATGCGATCGTCTCTCCCCTCTTCACCTCGAATGATATCCCGTCAACCGCGTTGCACTGGGCGGTCTTGTGCCGGAACACCACGTCCGCAAACCGGACGGTTTCCAGGTCTTGAACGATAATCGGGTTCTCTGGATTCTGCTCGATCGGTTTGTGCATCAGCTGATCGAAGGTGTTCACGGATGCCTCGACCTCCCGGTAGCTCAGAATGAAGCTGCCGAGCTCCTGGAGAGGACCAAAGATGGTTGTGGAGATGAACTGCATCGAGATCAGCTCGCCGGTGGTGAGGACATTCCGGAATATCAGCCAGAGCAGGATGAACAGGATCGAACTCTTCAGGATGGAGAGCGTCGTCCCCTGCAGGAAGGTGAGCGTCCGGACCTTTTTCACCTTTGTCATCTCGAGGTTGAAGATCTTCAGGTTCTGCTCCCGCAGCCTCCGGATCTCCGGAAAGGTCAACCCGAGACTTTTCACGAGTTCGATATTCCGCAGGGACTCGGTGATCACCCCAGACATCTTGTTCGTCTCGCGGTTGATCTCGCGCTGCGTGGTCTTGATCTTCTTGGAGAGAAGCCCGGTGAGCGATCCCAGCACGACGATGCCGATGAGAAACACCGGTATCAGCAGCCAGCTCTTTGTCACCGCATACCCGATCAGGAATCCCATCCCGATGATGGAGGAGAAGAGGACATTGATGGCAGTATTCATGAAGATCTGGGTATCTGTCCGGACCTTCTGCAATACCGAGAGGGTTTCACCGCTCCGCTGCTCTTCGAACTCACTGTAGGAGAGCCGGAGCGTCTGCTTCAGACCGTCGTTGAATATCTGCATGCCGAACTTCTGGACGACCAGCCGCACGAGATAATCCTGGAACGCCCGTGCGAGCCTGGCAAGCAGGGCGATCGCAATGGCTATCCCGAGCCAGAAGAGGACCGAGGATACCAGTTCCGCCTCCGGCAGATTCGCGGGATTCAGTGCGTAATCATCGATGATCTTACCAAAGATGACCGGGTCGATCAGGTTCAGCAGCTGGCTGATCGCAGCCAGGATCAGGGCAACCAGGATCAACCACTTCTGCGGTTTCAGGTATTTCCAGAGGATCTTCATCGCAGGGAGATGTCCTTTTGAGGACTTCCTGAATGTACCTGTAGCGTGTATTGAGGTAAATCTTTAGGAACGAAAGGCGGTCTTTCGGGAGGAGAAACCACCGGGCGGTGAGTGTGCAGTATGAAAACAAATGAGTGTCTTCGATCAAAAAGGGGTAATGAGTGGAGCTCTTTTAGCCGTTATTTTTTCTTCCGTTCCTCGACCAGCCGGGCCTGGATCCCGTAATAGGCCGAGACCCCGGTCGCGTGGCACTGGTCGATCGTGGTGCTGTCAAATGAGACCAGATCGTCGGAGTAGATCCCCTCCGGGGATGACCGGCCGAGCACCCGGCAGCACCCCTTGTAGAGCTGGAGATCCACCTTCCCATTCACCTTCTGCTGCGATTCATTGATGAACGCGTTCAGGTCATGGAAGAGCGGCTCGTGGACGAGGCCCATGTAGGCGAGCTCGGACCACTTGTCGTCAACGATCCGCTTGAACGCCAGTTCCTGGCGCGTAAGGGTGAGTTGCTCGAGGTCGGCATGGGCGGCGAGGATGACAGTGGCAGCCGGGTGCTCGTAGTTCTCCCGTGCCTTCAGCCCGAGGATCCGGTCCTCGATCATGTCGGAGCGGCCGATCCCATGCTTCCCGGCAACGATGTTCAGTCTTGTGATCAGGTCGCGCCCACTCATGGCCTCGCCGTTCATCTTGATAGGGATCCCCTTCAGGAACTCAAGGGTGATCTGCTCGGGCTTGTCCGGCGCTTTCTCGACGGGGACAGTCCACCCGAAGATCTCCTCAGGCGGGTGGTACGCCGGATCCTCCAGCCGCCCTCCTTCGATGCTCCTGCTCCAGAGGTTCTCGTCGACGCTCCAGGGCTTCTCCTTCACGACCGGGACCGGGATCTTGTGCTCCTTTGCGTACTCGATCTCCCATTCGCGGGTGAGGTTCTGCTCGCGGATCGGGGCCACCACCTCGAGGCCGGCGATCCGGAAGATGAAGTCGAACCGGAGCTGATCGTTCCCCTTGCCCGTACATCCGTGGGCTACGGTCCTTGCCTTCTCGCGGAGGGCGACCCGCACCACCTCATCGGCGATCAGGGGCCGGGCAAGCGCCGTTCCCATCGGGTACCCCTCGTAGGATCCGTTTGCCCGGATCGCCGGGAACAGGTAGTCCGTGACGAACCGGTCCCGTGCATCGATCGTATAGTGGGCATCGGCAAACTTCTCCCCTTTCTTTGTCGCGATCGCGATCTCCTCTTGTCCCTGGCCGACATCAACGGCCACGGTCACTACCCGGTCGTAGTCGTACCGCTCCTTGAGGAGGGGGATGCATATGGAGGTGTCAAGGCCTCCTGAATATGCCATCACAACGGTTCCTTTTCCCATGGTATCGCTCCGTGCTGTGGGCACAAATGTACCTGATCGGTTCGACGTCGCGGATAATAATACTACCAGAACCCTCTCCCGAAAAAAAAGAGCAGTCCTAAAGCAGCGAGGTCCGAGAAAGGGAGGATATCATGTGCTCCCACTCGTTTTCCTGGCAGGTCCTTCATCTGTTCCCGCCTCCTCCAGCCAGGCGGGTGAGAACCTGGGTTCTCAGGAGGATCCGCCCCCTCTGATGAGGGTCGAACATAGAAAAAAGTATTTACATAATGTAATGTAAACTATACATTATCTACAGTAAATTTGACAATCAGCCACTATTCCGATCGTTCAGGGGATTGGGGATTCTGCCAGAACAATTGGCATCCCCGGAACGGGCTGAAAATGAGGAATAGAGAGCGCTGAGGGAGACGAACAAAAATGAAAAGCATGACTGCACTGATCCTGGCATTCATCGTAGCCATCACCTTTACCGGCTGGGTGAATGGGGAGACGGCCGGAACCGATTCCGGAGTCACTTCTGTTACTCTGAAAGGCAGTTCGATCACCGCTGAAGGGAGCGGGGCGACCGTCGAGGGCACCACCCTCACCATCACATCCGGTGGAACCTACACCATCAGCGGCACTCTGAATGATGGCCAGATCCGGGTCGATACAAAGGATGAAGAAGCCGTAAAGCTAGTCCTGAACGGAGCCACCATTGCCTGTTCTTCGAGTGCTCCACTCTATGTCATCAACGCTGATAAAACGGTGATCACCCTTGCAGAAGGAACAAAAAATTATATAACTGACGGGGGTTCGTATCTCGCTCAAGATGCAGAATCCGATGAACCCAATGCAGCAGTTTTCAGTAATGATGATCTCACGATCAACGGTGAGGGTTCACTGACCGTCACGGCAAACTATAATCATGGTATTGCAGGCAAGGACGACCTCAAGATCAACGGCGGACAAATAGCCGTAACTGCGGTCAACGATGGTATCAGGGGAAGAGATTCTGTTACCATCAAGGACGGGACCGTCACCGTGAAATCTGGCGGGGATGGAATCCAGTCCAACAATGATGAAGACGCAGAGAAAGGATTGATCTCCATCGAGGGCGGTACAATTGCCATCACCTCCGGAGGGGATGGCATCCAGGCAGAAACCAGCCTGAGTGTCAGCGGCGGCGAAATCACGATCAAATCAGGTGGAGGCAGTAGCATGGGGAGTAGTACCTATGCATGGGGTTCCCAGGATATGGGACCATCGGCAACCGACTGTGATACCGAAAGCGCCAAGGGGCTGAAAGCCGGGGTCGCCCTTATCATCTCCGGGGGGACTATCACCATCGATTCATCTGATGATTCGATTCACTCGAATGACAGTATGACCATCAACGGAGGAACTATCACAGCCACCTCAGGGGATGACGGTATGCATTCAGATTCCACGCTGGAGATTAACGAGGGAGACATCCGCATTACGAAATCCTATGAGGGTCTTGAGAGTGCCTCCATTACCCTGAATGCAGGAACGATCCACATCGGTGCCAGCGATGACGGGATAAACGTCGTCAGCAGCGATGACACCTCTGCAGCACAGGGTCGGCCGGACCAGAATCACTACCCTGCCACGGGTAACAACTATCTGCATATTAACGGCGGGTATATCGTGATCTATGCCAACGGAGACGGGATAGATGTCAACGGCCCGATCGAAATGACCGGAGGCACGGTGGTCGTCAATGGTCCGACAAACAATGGCAATGGGGCACTTGATTTTCTGGGCACCTTCAGAATGACCGCGGGGTATCTCCTTGCAGCAGGGAGTTCCGGCATGGCACAGGCTCCCGACACCTCATCGACCCAGTATGCGGTCTTGCTGACATTTTCATCAGCCCAGCCCGCAGGCACCATAGTGCATATCGAATCGGAAGAGGGCAGAGACATCCTCACGTTCATGCCGGCAAAGGCATACCAGTCGATCGTGCTCTGCTCACCCGACCTGGAAAAGGGTGAGACCTACGTTATGTACACAGGAGGCAGGTCAACTGGTACAGTGAATGACGGCCTCTATTCCGGGGGAACCTATACTGCCGGCACGGAGATAACCAGGTTTACCATAACCGGTATCATAACGAATGTCGGCTCTTCAAACAACCAGAACCCAGGTGCCATACCAGGTACCAATCCGGGTACGAACCCTGGTAATAATCCCCGGATGAAACCGAATACTTCAGGAGTTCCTACCATGGCCCCGACCCAGGCACCGACCGGAACGGGGACGGGGGCCCTCTCGGTTATGTCAACCCCCGCGGAAGCCAGTATCTCGCTTGACGGGATCTACAAAGGAGTCACGCCAGTCATCCTGAGCGGTATTACGAGCGGGATCCACCAGCTCAGGGCATCAAAAACCGGATACCAGGAGTATAGCACCGGAGTCTCGATCACGCCGGGAAAAACGACTCACCTCCCGATAACCCTGAAAGCTCAGTCGGGATCGGCAGCCACCTCAATTCCCACGCCCGAGGTAACCCCCATCCCGGCACCCTCTGCGAAAGGGACGGGGATTATCGGAGTGACCTCCACCCCATCGGGGGCCAGTGTCTTCTGTGACGGTGGATTCAGGGGACTTTCTCCACTTACCCTGACGGGTGTGTCTGCCGGGTCACACCAGCTCAAGCTGACCAGGACCGGGTACCAGGAGTATCTCACCAGGGTGACCGTGACGGGAGGGAGTACCACGAGCATCTCAGCACTCCTCACCCTTCTTGAAACAGGGGCATCACAGGGTACCAGCTCGTCCCGGCAAAACCTCCTACCCCTATCCACCATTTCCCGGATTGCAGAAGCTTCACCGGTACCTACAGAAGAGCGCAGCGCATTGACTTGTTCAGTATATCACGGATCAGGATGAGTATGGAGATCGGACTACTGGGAACTGGCATGCATTCCGATCCAGATGACCATCTCCCGCTGTCATCATTGATCAACGAATTTGAGAGCATCTCCCTTTCAGAGCTGGATGAGACAAAAGCCCGGCTCCTGACCCGCATTGAGAGCAAACACCTGATGACGCTCGGGCAGTGCAGGGAATTCGTGCGGACACTCGGTGGAGCGTATCGGGTGCTGGAGATTCAGGACATCAGAATCGGGAGATACGAGACCCTATACTATGATACCCCGATGTTTCTCACCTATCTCCAGCATCATAACAGGAAAGGGAATCGTTACAAGCTGCGGCTTCGACATTACGATACGTCTGATGAGACCTACCTCGAAGTAAAAAAGAAGAACAATAAAGGCTCAACGGAAAAGAGCAGAATCAGGACCTCGTGGTCTTCGTCCGGATTCTCTCTTGAACAGGTGGCGTTCCTCAGGGCGGCATTCCCTTATGATTCCCGGGTATTCCACCCCGTGCTCTGGACGGTGTACAACAGGCTTACCCTGGTCTCCAAAAAAATCCCCGAACGCATCACCCTGGATACCGGGATATCGTTTGGGGACGGGCAGAAGGTTCTTTCGTTCCCCGACCTTGTCATAGGTGAGATCAAGCACGACAAGGGGGTAAAGAACTCCCCGGCACTCCTGGCGCTGCATGCACAGAGCATCAGGAAAAGGGCGTTTTCCAAGTACTGTATCGGGATATCGCTCCTTTACTCCTGGCTGAAGCATAATCGGTTCAAGGAGAACCTGATCTACCTCTCGAAATTATCCGGCGGAGGCAGGACAGCATGATGAGCTTGTCGGTCGGGTTGTTCCTTGCAGGATTTATCATCAACATCCTCTCAGCGTTCATCATCGTAAGGCTGATCTATTACCCAAGAGGGCGGTGCAACAACTTCGCCTTCACGTTCCTGGCCTTCAATACGGTGATCTACTTCATCATGGGGTTGTTCACGAGCATCGAATTATCCATTGCCGCGGGATTTGGCCTGTTTGCCTTGTTCTCAATCCTTCGGTACCGGACCGAGACCGTCCCGATCCGGGAGATGACTTACCTGTTCGTGATGGCAGCCCTGCCGATCCTGAACGCTGTCCTCTGGGGATTGTCCTCCTATGCCCTGCAACTGGTAGTGGATCTCCTTGTTATCGGAACCCTCTGGGTCCTTGACAAGGAATGGGGTTTTAATCGTTCCCAGTTCCAGATGACCGTGCGGTATGAGAAGATCGACCTGATAAAGAAAGAGAAGAAGGACGAAATGCTTGCCGACCTCCGTGAACGGACAGGCCTTCCTGTTCAGGATTTCGAGATCCAGAAACTCGATTTCCTCCGGGATTGTGCAGAGATAAGGATCATATATTCAGGGGATGTATAGGAGATCTCTCTTTTGAGGAGATACAATACCAGCGATCTCCCTTACATTCTTAAGAAAGGACAAAATCCCTGATTTACCATCGAGAAACCTGCCTGCCGGATGATACTTCCGGTCTTCATTTCGAAAAAAAGCGGAAATGGAAAAGTGAACGGGGGTCGTCTCATCTCTTATGATAATGGGCCAAAGGCTCGATCGTAATCCGCTCCTTCTTTATCGCCTCGATGGCATAGGCAGCAGCCCGGGCGGCCTGGACCGTTGTGATGTAAGGGACTCCGTAATCAACAGCAGCCCGCATGATCTGGTAATGGTCCTGCCTGGACTGCTTGTCGGAGGGGGTGTTGATGATCAGCCGTATCTCCCCTTTCCGCAGAAGGTCGATCACGTTCGGGGAGCCTTCCTGCACCTTCCGGATCAGATGGGCATCGATCCCGGCATCCGAGAGGTAGTCCACTGTTCCCGATGTACCGTAGAGGGCAAGACCGAGTTCGCGGAGCTTCCGGGCGATCGGGATCACCTCGTCCTTCTGCTCGGAGATGACTGAGATGAAGATGTTCCCCCGGACCGGGAGCTCGTTGTCGGCCGAGATGCAGGCCTTGTAATAAGCACGGCCGAAGTCGTAATCGATCCCCATCACCTCACCCGTGCTCTTCATCTCCGGCCCAAGCACCGTGTCGACACCCGGCAGCTTGTTGAACGGGAGGAGCACCTCCTTGACTGCGGTATGGCAGATACGGGGCTCATCGATCCCGAGATCCTTCAGCTTCTTGCCGATCATGACCTTCGCTGCGATCTTTGCAAGCGGGATCCCGGTGGCCTTCGAGACGAATGGCACCGTCCGGCTCGCCCGCGGATTCGCCTCGAGGATGTAGACCGTCTCTCCCTTGACCGCCATCTGGAGGTTGACGAGCCCGACCACGCCGATCCCGAGTGCGATCCGGGTCGTGTAATCCCTCACCTTCTCGATCACGACAGGGGAGAGCGACTGCGTGGGGATGACGCAGGCCGAGTCCCCGGAATGGACCCCCGCTTCTTCGATGTGCTCCATGATTCCGCCGATCAGGACCTCCTCGCCGTCGCAGACTGCATCGATGTCGAGCTCGATCGCATTCTGGAGGAACGAGTCGATCAGCACCGGGTGGTTCCGGCTGACCCGGACTGCCTCCTTCATGTAGGACTCGAGCTCGATCTCGTCGTGGACGATCTCCATCGCCCTCCCGCCGAGAACGTAGGAGGGGCGGACGAGGACCGGGTACCCGATAGCAGCAGCCTTCTCACGAGCCTCCCCGAGTGAATAGGCGGAGCTGTTGGGGGGGCTCGGGATATCGAGATCACGGAGCAGCGCGGAGAACCGGTCCCGGTCCTCTGCAATATCCATCGAGTCCGGGGTCGTCCCGAGGATCCGGGTATCCATGCCCCGCCGGATCAGCTCATCGGAGATGGGCACGGCAAGGTTCACGGCGTTCTGGCCGCCGAACTGGACCATTACACCGGAGTAATGGTCTTTTTCAAGGATGTTCATGATGTCCTCGAGCGCCATCGGCTCGAAGAAGAGCCGGTCCGAGGTGTCGAAGTCGGTCGAGACCGTCTCGGGATTGTTGTTGACGATGTGCACCTCGACCTGCTCTTCCCTGAGCGCTTTGACCGCGTGGACCGTGCAGTAGTCAAACTCGATCCCCTGCCCGATCCGGATCGGGCCTGACCCGAGGATCAGCACCTTGTTCTGGTCGTTTGGCGGAATCTCGCACTCTTTGTCAAAAGTGGAGTAGAAGTAAGGGGTCGTTGCCGGGAACTCTGCGGCGCAGGTATCGACCATCTTGTAGGCCGGGTCCCCGGCAATCTCACGAATCTCAGCGGGACTGATCCCTGTCAGTGCGGTAAGTTCCGGCTCGGTGAAGCCGTACTTCCGTGCAAGGATGATGTCGCCCTTTGTTGCCGATTCGGAGAGCTGCTGTTCGAGGTCGACGATATTCTTGATCTTTTCGAGGAAGAAGGGGGCGATGTCCGTCAGGTCATGGATCTCTGCCAGCGGGAAACTGGCCTTGAAGGCATCGAAGAGCGTGGGGAACCGTTCATCGGTTGGCCGGGAGAGGATCATCCGGATCTCGTTTGCGTTCGTATGCGTGTATACATCGGTATCGAGCGAGCGGAGCGCCTTTTTGAAGGCCTCCTCCACGCACCTCCCGATCGCCATCACCTCTCCGGTACTTTTCATCGCGGTGGTAAGGGTCCGGTCGGCGTTCTTGAACTTGTCGAACGGCCAGCGGGGGACCTTGACGACGATGTAATCGATGGCCGGCTCGAAAGATGCCGGGGTGCAGCCGGTCACCGAGTTCGTGATCTCATCCAGGTGGAGCCCGATCGCGATCTTTGCCGCGACCCTGGCGATCGGGTATCCGGTCGCCTTGGAGGCCAGTGCACTCGACCGGGAGACCCGCGGGTTCACCTCGATCACCCGGTAATCCCCGTCCTTGTACGCGAACTGGATATTGCACCCTCCCTGGACGTCCAGCGCCCGGATGATCTTGATCGAGGCGCTCCTGAGGAGCTGGAACTCGTCGTCCCGGAGCGTCAGGATCGGGGCGACCACGACACTCTCTCCCGTGTGGATTCCCATGGCATCCACGTTCTCCATTCCGCAGACGATAATGCAGGTATCGGCAGCATCCCGCATCACCTCGAACTCGATCTCCTTCCACCCGACCACACTCTCCTCTACGAGCACCTGGTGTATGCGGGAGCGGGTCAGCCCGATCTCGATGATCCGGATCAGTTCGTCCCGGGTATGGGCGATCCCTCCCCCTGACCCGCCGAGGGTGTAGGCAGGCCTGATGATGGCAGGGAGCCCTACAATGGCGAGTGCCTCGTCCACCTGGGAGAGCGAGTTTAAAATCATGCTCTTTGGCACCGGCTCGCCGATCTCACCCATCAGGGACCGGAACTTCTCCCGGTCCTCACCCTGGTAGATCGCCTCGAGGGGGGTGCCGAGCACCTGCACGTTTGCGAGCGCCCCCCGTTCGGCAAGCTCGGCTGTCATGTTCAGCCCGGTCTGGCCCCCCATGCCGGAAAGGATCCCGTCCGGCCGCTCCTTCTCAATGATCTTCTCGATGATCTCTGCCCTGATCGGCTCGACATAGATCACATCGGCCGTCTCGGGATCGGTCTGGATGGTTGCCGGGTTCGAGTTGACGAGGACCACCTTCACCCCTTCCTCGCGGAGTGCCCGGCATGCCTGCGTCCCCGAGAAATCGAACTCCGCCGCCTGCCCGATCTGGATCGGCCCGGATCCGATCAGGAGGACTTTTTTGATCTCAGGCTTCTTCGGCATTATTCGAGCCTCCGGAACATCGTGTCAAAGAAGGGGATCTCGGTGTCCCTCGGTCCGCCATGGGCTTCCGGATGGAACTGCACACAAGTGATATCGAGATACCCGTTCTCGAACCCTTCGAGGGAGCCATCGTTCACGTTCGAGTACAGCACCCGGCATCCTTCGGGGAGCGAATCGGCATCGACGGCGAATCCATGGTTCTGGGTCGTGATATAGATACTCCCGTCCTTGTACCGTACCGGCTGGTTGCTCCCGCGGTGCCCGAACTTCATCTTGTAGGTGCTCCCCCCGAGGGCAAGCCCGCATACCTGGATCCCCATGCAGATCCCAAAGATCGGGAGCGTGCCGGCAAGATCGCTGATGCAGCGGATCGCTCCCGTGGCATGGACCGGGTCCCCGGGGCCATTGCTGATGAAGAGCGCATCGGGGCGGCATGCCATGACCTGGTCTGAAGGGGTATCGTGGGGAAAGATATGGAGGTCTGCGTTCCTTGCCATGAGAGAGAGGACCATGTTCTTCTTGATACCAAGGTCGAGCACCGCGATCCGCTTGCCCGGCCCCGGGATATGGTATGGCTCCCGGCAGGAGACGGCAGGGATGAGAGCTCGTTTCGAGATCGGGGGGACGTCTCGTGCGCAGCTGACCGCATACTCCCCGTTGTCATCCCCGACAACGAGGGCCGCCCGCAGGGTTCCCTTCTCCCTCGTCTTGATGGTGAGCATCCGGGTATCAACCCCCTGGATACCCAGAAGTCCCCGGTCAGCAAAATAATCAGCAATGCGGGGATATGCCTCGGGGGCGTCGCAGATCTCCCGGGTCACACATCCCATCGCCCACACCTTCGGGTGCTGGAAATTTCTCTTGTCAACCCCGTAATTACCAATGGTGGGGAAGGTGAACATCAGAATCTGCCCGTGATAGCTGGGATCAGTCAGTGCCTCCATGTATCCCGACATCTGGGTGGAGAAGACCAGTTCACCCGCACATTCCCCTTCCGTTCCAAAACCCTGTCCACGCACAAATGTGCCATCCTCAAGACCCAGAACCGCCTTCATCGTTCCATACGTAATGCGCAGGATTACATTTAATAGGTAGCGGAACGGAGAAAACACAGGTCCTGTGCAGGAAAATGCGATCAAATCCTCGTGCCGCAGCACTATCATAATTATTTTTATAATCTATTCTTTTTGCAATCAAAGAGTAAATATCTGTTTTTTCTTTATTTAAAGTGATTAAACCATTTCGATATCGGAATTAACGTTTTTTAAGTGTTCGTTTTCTGAATAATAAATTTTAAGTTCGACTAATCCTCAGTTATGATCATGGCCGTACCCTCCAAGATATTTTTCACCAAGGGTGTTGGTGTACATAAAGATCGTCTCGCATCGTTCGAGCTTGCACTGCGGAGGGCGGGGATCGAGAAGTACAACCTTGTCTATGTATCGAGCATCTTCCCCCCTTTCTGCAGACTGGTGACGGTCGATGAAGGGGCACGGTGCCTTGAGCCGGGCAGCATCACCTACTGTGTCATGGCCAAGAACGAGACCAACGAACCGAACCGCCTGATCTCTGCGGCGATTGGGCTCGCCCTCCCGAAGGACTCGCAGGAGTACGGGTACCTTTCAGAGCACCACGCATATGGCGAAACAGCGGAGAGGACCGGGGACTATGCCGAGGACCTGGCTGCCACCATGCTTGCAACCACCCTCGGGATCGAGTTTGATATCAACCAGGCCTGGCAGGAACGGGAACAGATCTACAAGGCAAGCGGCAAGATCATCAAGACCACCAATATCTGCCAGTCTGCCCAGGGCGACAAATCAGGGCTCTGGACCACCGTCCTTGCAGCAGCCGTGTTCATCACGGACTGACACGCCCTCTCTTTCACTTGCGGATTGGCGGTACTCTGCCCCGTCAGAATGCATCTTCTCCATTAACATTATCCGGAATAATCAATATATGGGCTCGAGAAGCACCCTCCCCTTATGACGGGAACGAGGACCGGTATTATCTGCATACTCGTCATTGTGGCCATGATATGCCTTTCCGGATGCATCTCTCCCCCGGATAAGAATGCCGGTTCAGGAGCACAAGGGGGCAACGCCGCTTCAAAAGGGGGTATCAGCGGAGCAAAGGCAACCCCGACTGCTGCAGGGACTGACGGAGGGAGCACAACGACCACCACACCGACCCCGGCTCCCGGTGAAGCCGGGTATCTTGTCCCTGCCACACCATACCCGATAGAGACCACCCCCGGAACAACGATGTCAGGAACCCGTTTCCCTGACATTACCCCTTCCCCTGTTGAGTACATGGGAATTTACTATAGCACACTCGCCCTGAAGAACAACAAGACTGCCTTCACGTACGACCTCCAGAAGCCTCCCCTCGTGATCGAGATCTGTTTCTCACCTAATATGACCACCCGGACGATCTGGTATGACAGTAAATACACCAACAGGGGGGAGAAGACTGAGACCGTCACCACCATCAGCCCCGCTGCATGGTTTGAGGTGATCGTCCGCGAACCCGCCTCAGGGCAGATTGTCGCAAAGGAAGGGTTTGCACGGGGATACAGTACCGACACCGGAAAAGATCTCATGATCCGGTCCCAGGGAAAGTACCTGATCGAATTTTCCGGGAATGAGCTCTCCGCCCAGGTCCAGATCAGGGTGCCAAAAGAAGGCAATCCGGCGGGATCGCCCCTGAAAAAGATGGCCTGCACTTTCTGAACTCTGACTCTTCCCCCTTCTTTTCACGGCTGAATTCCCTATAGCCTTCTCTTCAGGATATGATACCGAACGGGCACGGGACCGGTCAATCGGAATCTTGGCGACCGAGATACTCCAGATCCTCCAGCTTGTTGATGTTAGTGAACGTGGACAGGTCTGGATCGATGGCCTGGATCCGGCCCACCGGGACAAAGGTGACATTGAGGTGCTTCACCAGGGAACGGAGCGAGAGGGAAGGGGGGTCTTCAAGATACTGTTGAAGGGGATCCTTCCGGTACACGGCGTGGAGCGGTTCGAGCATCTCCGTGTCCCAGGACGGGATCGCGGCATCGTAGTCCCCCAGTGCATCAAAGAGGGCTGAGACGACCATGGTATCGATGCAGGGCATATCGCAGGCGCAGACAAAGATGGGATCGCCCTGGCAGGCCGCAACCCCGGCATGGAGCCCTCCGATCGGCCCCATGCCTTTCCGGATGTCGTGGACACACCGGGCTTCATAGATATGGGCGAACCGTTCACAGTGCTCATCGTCCTTTGCCACAAGGATGATCTCATCTACTGCAGGCCGGAGGGCTTCGATCAGCCGCTCGATGAAGGTCTTTCCGAGATACCTGAAGAAATATTTCTCCATGCCGTTCACCCGCCTGGCTTCTCCCCCGACAAGGACGATTGCTGACCTCATACTACGCCTCCGATCCCTCCCTGCAGTCTCTTGGCACGGCCATCCCGTGCGGTCCGGAGAACTTCTCCTCTCCGGATCCCTTCCCTGCCGTCCTGTTGATGGCACCAGACCTCATGGTGGCTGATCCAGGCCCTTTCATCATCATCAGTCCTCAGTCCTTCTCCTACTTTGCCGTTTGCCCCTCTGTTCCATCGCCAGAAGATCCGCTTTTATCGCGGGGTCAGGGGTAAATCCCCCGATTCCGTCCCGTGCTACCACCCGGTGGCAGGGGATGATCAGCGGGAGCATATTCCGCGAGAGGGCCTGCCCGACCACCCTCGCGGTCGTCCCTGACCGTTTAGCAACCTCTCCATAGGTCGCGGTCTCTCCGTATGGGATCCGCTGCACTTCCTCGTAGATCCGGGCATAGTGTTCCCCGGCCGGGGGAGACCCGCAGGTGAGCGTGGATAGGTCAACGATCCTGCCGGAGAGGTACTGGGTGAGGGCGACAGGGACCGGTCCGCTTACGGGGATGCGGCTGAACCGGACCTGGTACACGGTGGTTCCTGACCAGCGGACATGGACATACCAGAGGCCGAATCGGGCTCCGCCCTCGATCACTTCCACCGCTTCATCGCCTCCCCGAATGATTCTGCGGTGCATTCCACCATCTCCTCGCGGATCCAGCCCGGGAGGCCGGCCTTCACCCGCGGCTCAAGGAACCGCTTCTCACCAAGGACGAGGATACCCCGGTCTTCGGGAGTCCGGAGCACCCGCCCTATCGCCTGCTCGGCACGGTTCAGGGCAGGAAGGGTATACGAGATGAACTCGCCTTCGGGCCCGAACTTGTGGCGGAAATAATCGATCGTCATCTTTCGTACCTGGTTGTAAGGGGCGAGGGGCAGGCCGATCACCATGGCACCAGAGAGGAGCTCACCCCGGTAATCGAGCCCTTCACTCCATTTTCCACCGGCAACCGCAAAGAGGATACCGGACTTCCCCCTTGAGGGGAGCGAGAGGAAGGTCGTGAGAGCCTCTCCGGCATCCCTCGCATCCTTCGGCTCGATGATCAGGTTCCGGGAGGCAAGGGGAGCGGCAAGCAGCCGGGCATAGGTGTCGAGGATCTGGTAGGAGGGGAAGTAGACCGCGATATTCCCCTTCAGCCGCGCAAAATGCTGGATGTATTGGGCGATCCGGGCCGAGTTCTCCCGGTTCTCGCGCATCGAGAACGCCGTCGTAATATCCCCCGCACAGAGGACCATCCGGTTCTTCTTCGGGAACGTGTTGGGAAGCGAGCAGCCGGTCACCGGCAGGTCGCCGAAAAAGTACCGCTGGTAGGACTCGAGCGGCGCCAGCGTTCCCGATATGAGGACGGTGCAGTGGTGGGACAGGGCGAGGTCTCGGAGCCGGTCTGAGGGATCGATGCTCCTCACCTCGAGGAAGATATCCTGCTCCTCTTTCCGGTATACCGTCAGGTATCCCGGATCGGTCGATGAGCAGGAGATCCTGACGAGGAATGCGGTGAGCATCTCCGTGGCACTCATGGAGTACTCACCGGCCATCATGTTCTTCTCCCTGATGTATTCGCTGATCTTCATCAGGTCTTCAACCACCTCGGCCATGTCCCTGTAGAGTGAGCCCCGGACCACCATCCGGTCAAAGATGGCGGGATCAAACCAGTCCTCCGTCTCGTGCGAGTTCTTCAGCCCCTGCATGAAGAGAGCGATATTCGAAATGATCTGCCCGATAGCCGCTGCACTCTTTATATGGCGGCGGATCGCGGCAATCTCCCGGTCGGCCTGGGCAAGGACCTGCTCACCGACCACGACGTTCATGATCCCGGTCATCACCTCGCCGCAGTTGTGGGCTTCATCGATCAGGAGCATCGCATCAGCCGGTTCGATCCCAAGCGATCCATAGAGCTGATTCCGGATATCCTCATCGAAAATGTGGTGATAATTCACGACGATGATATCAGAGCGCTGGGCGGCGAGGAGGAGCATTTCATAGGGACAGATCCCGGCACCGATATCCCGGAGCTCGCCCGGGCGGGCAAGCTCCCGCGAGACCCGCTCTGCCTTGGTTTTCAGCGGCGTGGAGGGGACCATCCGGAGACCGCTCCCCTCCCCGGTCAAAAATACCCTGCTCCGGATATAGTAGGGGCAGATGACCGGGTGTTCCTCATCGAGCTTCCGTATCTGCTGGGTGATGACCGGATCTTTTGACGGGACAAGCGATCCCTTCTCTGCCCTCTCCCGCATCAGGCTGGTCGATACGGCTTTGACCCCCTCGCATCTCCGGTAGATGTCACCCTGCCCTGGAAGCATGCAGAGGCTCCGTTTACCGATCAGGTAGGAGTAGGAGATCGGCCGCTTCTTCTTCCGGATCAGTTCGAGTTCCCTGATAAACGTGTTCAGCTGGCTGATCGTCCGGACCGCGACAAAGATCTTCCTCCCAGAGCGCTCCGCGAGCAGTGCTGCGACCACGCTCGATTTTCCGCTCCCCGTGGGGGCATCAATCATGGCAATCCCGCCCTGCCGTGCACATGCTGCCACGCACTCCAGCATCTCCTTCTGATGCGGGCGGTACGATTCGTACGGGAAATAGGCGTCCGGGTTCTCCATCACCTACTCTTTGTCCCGGACTGTTTTTTATTCTTCCAAAGGAGAATCTTTCAGCATATGGCGATCCATCCCATCGATTACCGGTACGGAACTCCCGAGATGCGTGCGGTCTGGACCGAGGAGAACAGGTTTGCCTGCATCATCCGGGCGGAGGCCGCTCTCGCCAGGGCAGGGGCAGACTTCGGGCTGGTCCCGGAGGCTGCTGCCGATCGTATCGGAGAGAACGCGAAACGGGCATCTCTCTCTCGTGCCAAGGAGATCGAGGCCGAGATCAACCATGACATGATGGCAATCGTGAAAGCCATCGCCGAGGTATGCGGGGAATCCGGGGGATGGGTGCATTACGGCGCGACCTCAAACGACATCCTCGACACCGCAACCGGGCTCCAGCTGAAGGAATCGCTCGGGCTCCTCGATGTAAAACTCCGGGACCTCCTCGCCGTCCTGCTGAAACGGAGCCATGAGACGCGGCACCTCGTCTGTGCTGCCCGCACGCATGGCCAGATCGGGGTGCCGACGACCTATGGCCTCCGGTTCGCTATCTGGGCGGCTGAGACAGCGCGGCACCTGGACCGGTTGTCTGAGCTCACCCCCCGGGTCGCGGTCGGGCAGCTCACCGGTGCGGTGGGAACGCAGGCGGCTCTCGGGGAGAGGGGGATGGAGATCCAGGACCGGATGATGGAACTCCTCGGCCTCGTCCCGGTGGTGGTATCAAACCAGGTGATCGCACGCGACCGGTACGCAGAGTATTTCATGTTCCTTGCCAACGTGGCAACGACCCTTGATAAGATCGGGATAGCGCTCCGGACCCTGCAGCGGAGCGAGATCGCCGAGGTTGAGGAGGCTTTCGGGAAGAAACAGGTCGGATCGAGCACGATGCCCCATAAGAGGAATCCCATCAGGAGTGAGCAGGTCTGCGGGCTGGCGCGGGTGATCCGGTCGGCAGTCGAGCCAGCCCTCCAGAACAACACCCTCTGGGACGAGCGCGACCTCACGAACTCCTCCTGCGAGAGGGTGATCTTTCCCGAGGCGACTATCCTTGCCGACCACTGCATCAGGCTCCTTACCGGGGTGCTGGAAGGGCTGGTCATCCGGGAGGAGAACATCCGGAAGAACCTCGACCTCCTCCACGGGGTGAACATGGCCGAGTCCGTGATGATCGCACTTGCCGGGAAAGGGATGGACCGGCAGCAGGCCCATGAGGTGGTCCGTGTCGCGAGCATGAAAGCCCTCGCCAGGGGGAATCCGGTTGACGAGATACTGGCGGAGGATCCTGCTGCCGCCCGGTGGCTCTCCCGCCAGGAGATCCAAGATCTGCTCGATCCTGACCGTTATACCGGCACGGCAGTACGGCAGGTGGAACGCCTCTATGCAGATCTGAAAAGGAACTATCTGAAAGGATAAGGGCACCGATCCCGGAGGGGCTGTTCACTCCTGGCTGCTCTCCCTAAGGGAGTATAACGGGTGGAACGCCTCTATACGGATCTGAAAAGGAACTATCTGAACGGATGAGGGCACCGATCCCGGAGGGGCTGTTCACTCCTGACTGGTATGTGCGGAGTCAGTACAACGGCTGGAAGGCCATTTCTGCGAATCTGACCGGGAACTATCTGATGGGTGGGTGGACGATGCACTGAAAGATTCTGTTTATGAATGATGGTACAGGGAGTCATCCCCGAAAAGAACAGAAACGCCATCGTCACCCCGGCCCTACCAGGCGACCGAGGTGATCCAGGCATTCAAGGTGGCGCGAGTTCTGCACTCGCACGGAGGGTTGTTCTGCACCTATCAACCCATCAGGTGAAGATCCCTGGAACCAGGAATCCTGTGGTGCACCAGAAGGTTGCATGGTGTCCTTGCAGAACAGAGCAGAGTTGTCTGACAATTATCAAAGAGATTTCGATCTGTGTTGCTGGTTTCCTGGCAGGTAGGGAGGAATACCTTCTGCCACCACCTGGGAGTCCTGAAACGCCTCGCCGGAAATGAATGCCGGGAAGACCGCATGGCAGAGATGGTAGTGGCATTCCCACATTCCGGTATCTCCGATCGGGGACGTCAGCAGCGAGCCACAGCTGGGGCACCGGAGGAGAGGCGGATCGCCGCTCATGGTCAATCAATCCCCTCACCCCCTCTACAGGCTGTGCCCCGGGCAGGGTGAACGTGAGGGTGCAGCGTAATGCCGGTACAAGTCCGCGCTCCTCCTCTGCCAGAAAGGGATTCAGGCCGGAATGGTGGTTTCTGGTCGTCGTAATTTCAGGTCTATCCCTTGAGCAGCTCCGATACCCCGAATAAGAATACGATCAGTAATCGGCACCAAGAAGGAAGTGAAAATCAGAAAATCCGGGTGAATCGTCAAGCGGAGGCTCTGCTCCTCTCCATCATCAGGAAGAAAAATGCCTTCATCACCCCGGCGAAAGGGGAGGCCGAGGTGACCAGGCTTTTTCAAGGTAGCGCGAGTTGCAGAACTCGCGGAGGGTTTTGTCCTGCACCATAAAACCCTTCTGGAAGGTTCCCAATGAGAGGATCCCGCTGTGCTCCAGGTGGGGCGAATGTTCTATGCAGAACAGAACTTCATTGTGCGATTCCCATAAAAGAGGTTTCGGTTTGTTCCTCAGATGTTCGGTGACGTAAGATGCATCTCAGGTTTTAGCGGGATCACTCGGCCGGAGTGCAGGGCTGCTGACTGAGCAGGGATGTTCTTCATTTTCTCCGGAAGGAAACACCTATTAGGACGACAGAATCCCAAAAATTGCTTCAAAGTCCATGTTTTACCACTTCCCTGAAATAACACATATTCTTGAATCATGCTATCCTTGGAACACCGGGTCTTACCTGCCGGGTCCTGGTGCTCCCTGTTTCACAGGGTAATCAAAACACAGGTCACATCCGTTTCAAGGGAGGATGAATTGCTCCCTCCTCTTCTTCCGGTATTCTGTTCATCTCACACGCAGCGTAAGGGAATTTCACTAGAGATGATATGTTGCAACGAAGGGATGACGGGAGAAGAAAAAAAGAAACGTTTTCAGATTGATCCTACTTTTTCCGTTCAGAACCGACAATCACAGGATTCTCTTTCAAAGGGGTGCCGTTCATCCGGTTCCACCACTTATTATAATCCTCCTGCCAATATTTCTGGGGATTTCTTGGTTCGTTTGCCCGCATACGATTACCACAGTACTATCGTTCTCTGACATGATATCCTAGCTGATGGGATCCATTTTTCCGGAGATCGATTGAGGGGATCCGGATCCTGGAAAATGAGTGGCTGTTCGCTGGCGGATGGTGCCGGTTGATTTGATACGGACAGTATTCAGACTGTGACGCCTCAAAAAGGGTGAACAACACGTTAATCTGTAAAAAAAGAGTGGTGACGGATTACTCCGCCTCTTCTTTCCTTTTAAATGTCTCAACGAGGGTAATTTCGTTGACCTCGGGGATATGCTCAAGCGATTCCCCGATAACGCGACTTCTCCAGAGCACCCACCGGCGATCATAGTTGATCCCCGGCGGGAGGGTGATCGTGAGTATCCCGTCAGCAAACGCGGTCTCCATGTCCCTGCCGGCATAGAGGCGAATGAGCCCGTTTACCTTCTCCTCGACTGAGGTCACCTGGCTTTCGATCCTGAACCAGTAATGGAGCTCCTTGCCGGCAAAGGGGTGGTTGAAGTCAAGGAGGACCCTGTTGCCGATGATATCGACAACCGTCCCCTCTCCCTTCTCCTCAACACTCAGTTGCATGCCGAGCCTCGGCTTATCCTTGAAGGCATTCTTGTTGAACGCCTCCACTTTCTTGGGATCATGAGGGCCGAACGCTTTGTCCGGACCGACATCGACCTCTCCTTCAAATCCCACCTCTTTTCCAACGAGGGCTTCGTCAAGGCCGAGGATAACATGGTGACTCCCGACACGGACCGTAACCGGGCCGTACAGTCCCTCCGGGTTGTAGATCCCTGCCTCCTTTGCTACCTCTTCATCGGTGGTATCAAAAACGCTCCCCGCGATACTGCCGGTATAACTCAAGGTAATAAAGTCTCCTTCCTGTAGTGCCATGAACTGAACCTCTTCCTCATACAAGGGCGGGATATCACATTATTGTATCCACCCTGGATCAGGAATGGGTGGTATGCCAGGATGCCCAAACAGTATTTGCAGCCTCTGGGAGTGCAGGAATCCCTGGTAGTGTATCACGTCCGGAGGAATCGGACGAAGAAGAGACGTTGATTCGGAAGATATCCGACAGGGCCTCTGCCGAAAAAAACTACATGATTCCTTCGAAGGACACATGCATACGAGATGAAAATGCCGGAGGCATTTTCATATAAAAGAGGGATATCCTTACCGGGACCGGTAGAGGATCCCTTCAAGGCGACCCGATTTTGGGATCGACACCGTAGTAGTGAACAGATTCATAAACTCCGCCGTGGTCTCCGGGAGGGTCCGGGAGACCATGGCAGGCTTTTCATAGGACACAATCTCAGCATACCCTGGCCGATCTTCGGTGGGACGGGGATCATCCGGGCAGTAAATCCCATGGATGGGACAAACATAATCTGCAGGGATGGGAGTCCCGTTTGCGAAGGTATAGAGTGTGGATCCGGGTGCATTATTCGATGATATGCTAAGGGAGGAATACCCGGTTTTCATGGAGGATTGCGTAGTTCCACAGGTCGGGCAGCTATCCGGGGAGTTCAGGTCATATTCGATACCTGTATCGAATATCAAAGAACAGGTGGGGCACCCTGCATAGGGATTGGGGTCAAGAAGCCCGTCATCATCATAGGCGAAGACACAGCTTGGGCACCCTGTAAGGGGATTGGGATCAAGAAGCCCGTCATCATCGTATGCAAAGACGCAGACAGGACATCCGGCGTAAGGATTGGGATCGAGGAGGCCCTTAGTATCGTAGGCGAAGACACAGCTTGGGCATCCTGCATAGGGATTTGCATCGATGAGCCAGCTGAACCAGTCATTCTCGTAGGTATCCCCGGAAGCCGATACCGAACCCGCAAGAGAGAGCCCTATCAGGAAGAGGCAGATCAAGACCGGTTTCATAACAATCAGTTATATTCCGCAGATACATAACCATTGGTATCGCCAAAACCACACGTTATATTCCACCAACCAACAGGCTAACATAGCGATGAAGAGACATACCTGTGGAAACGGCATGCTTGAAGTCGAGATAAAAGCCCGGGTCCCTGACCTTGGTCCCATCCGGGAGCGGCTCCTCAATTGCCATGAGGGCGTTCCTGAACGGGTCCATGAGCGGGACATCTATTACAACTCCCCCCACCGGGATTTTCGCCAGACCGATGAAGCGCTCCGGCTGCGGTACGCAGGGGGCTCCTGCATCCTCACCTACAAAGGGAAGAAAAGAAAGGAGTTCCGGTTCAAGGCCAGGGAGGAACTGAACTGTGTCGTGGAGTCAGGGGAGATGATGGAGCTGATCCTCTCCCTTCTTGGATTTTTCCCCGCAGCGGAGGTAGAGAAATGGAGGGAATATTATTCCTACCGCGGAGCTACCGTATCCCTCGATGAGGTGAAAGGCCTCGGATCGTTTGTCGAGATTGAAGCGCCGGGGAGTCCGGGATACGACCATCCGGAAGAGTTCATCCGTGAGATCGCGGAGGAGCTTGGAGTGGAGGGAGAGCCGATCCTTTCTTCATATCTGGAGCTACTCCAGTCTACCCTGTGATCAATTCGATCTTGGGATAGAGGGAGAGCCAATCCTCTCCTCGTACTTGGAGCTGCTCCAGTCTATACCGTGATCAGTTCGATCTCGATCTCCTTCGGTTCGTTGCCGAAGTGGATTATGGCCCCATCGCCCAGCGCCGCCATGCCCGGGTTGACGACTTTTACTCCCTCTTCGATGGCGATGCCCCGCTCCTCGTGGATATGGGCACAGCAGACCAGGTCGAAGCTGGTGAGGTGACGGCGCACACTCTGGCTCCCGACATGGCTCCCGTTTGCCCGGTCGAGGAGACCGTAGGGAGGTGCATGGCTGATCAGGACGTTGTGCATCGCCAGTTCGCGCTTTTGGAGGACCTTGTGGAGGAGGTCATCGATCTGCTTGTCGGTCAGTTCAAAGAGCGTGCTGAAGGGGGTGGGATTCGACCCTCCAATCCCGCAGATCGAGATCTTTCCAAGGTTGATCTGTGCGCCATGGAGGCAGACACAGTCGGACTGTTCCAGGACATCGATCGTCTCCCGTGGATCGCAGTTACCAGGAACCGCAAAGCAGGGGACATCGATTCTGTCAAGAACGTCGGTCACCGATTCGGCAGGACCCATGTTGGTGAGATCCCCGGCAATAAAGACTGCATCGGGATTCAGATCAAGGAATGGATCGAGTTTTCCGTATTCACCGTGAAGGTCTGCCAGAAGCAGGACATCCATCATGCTCTATCATTCGAACATGAACCACAAAAGGATATCCTTGGATCCCTCCAGGATCCGGTTACCTTCCCCTTCAGCGCGAGCGAACCAAGCAGGTGGGAGAGCTCTGGGATGAGCGGAACCGGGCTGGTCTTTTCGAGAGGAGTTCCTGGTAACGGAAGAAAGAGGTGCGCGTGGATAGTCCCGCATGAGCTGATCCAGCGGATCAGATCGGCCGTTGCGCGCTGGTCTTCGCCCGTCTCGAAAGGAAATCCTACTATCACGTCGACCACCGGCTTGAGACCAGCATCGCGGCATAACTCCACCGCATGTATGACATCATAGACCGAGTGCCCGCGCTTCAGAATCTCAAGCACCCTGTCACTCCCTGACTGAGCGCCAAACTGGAGACTGGTGTTGGCACAATACCTGGTGATCAGGGAGAGTGCCTCTTCGGACACGAACTCGGGCCGGACCTCGCTAGGAAACGTCCCGAGATAGATATTGTTCCGGAGCCGTTTCAGGAGCCGTTCCACTTTGGCGAGGCAGGGGCTTCTGCCGTCGGAACCATAGGCGAGGGCGTTCGGGGTGACAAACCGTGCATCCCGGTACAGTGAAGCGTACCGGACAACCTCATCGATGCTCCTGTGCCGCATGGTATGGCCGAAGATCCTCGGAGTCTGGCAGTAGGCACAGGAGAACGGGCATCCCCTGGATATCTCCACGTATCCCTTCATACGCGAGAACGGGGGCCAGGCATCGAGACGGACCATGCTGTCGGCAGGCTGGAATCCGTGGCGGGTGGCGACACCCGGGACCATGTCCGTGGTACCCTTTTCGATCGCATAGAGGAGTTCCGGCAAGGTACGTTCGCCTTCCCCGACAACCACATAGTCCGCCTTCTCTGCCACTTCCCGGTAGCATGCCGTGGCGTAGGGTCCTCCCGCAATGGTGATACCGTCCGCCTCTTCAATCTCTGGTAAAAGGGAAGGGGCATTCAGCGAACTGAGGCTGTAACAGGTGATATCAGGTGCTGGGGCACTGACAGGCGAAAGCAGGATCCCCTCATGTTCGCACGCCGCATAGAGGGCGGCGTAGGTATTCCTGGTCCCGCTGGTGAACCTCCAGTGTACCTTCATTGCTGTGGTATGTTCTTGTCCGGGATAAAAAAAGGAAGGGGCCGCTATCCCCGGGTCCGGTAAGGCACGAGCTGGTCGATGATCTTATAGGTCTTCCCGGTATTCAGTGTCACATACACCTCGATCCGGTCGGACTCCTTCGTCCCCTGGATCTCCACCTCTTCCTGCATCTCGGCCGTAAGGTGCTCGATAATCACCTTTCCATCCGACCGTGTGAGGCGGACAAGGATATCCCTGGTGGCGATCTGTCCTTCTCCCCCGGCAAAGATGACTTTGATGGTCGCTGTTATGGGATCTTTCTCGTTTATCTGGACCGTGACTGACTGGCCGGGCGGCATGGTGACGGTCGGACCCGGTGTCATACTGTCCGGTTGGCTGCCCGGGGGTATTCCGGGGATACTTTCCGTGCAGCCTGCACAGAGGAGAGCCATAGCCGACAGAAGGATGAAGAACAGAACCTGGTTCTGCATAGCAGAGATTATATAAATCGAACAGGTTTAAAAAATTGTTCAACCTGGGGGTTCAGGATATGCCATCCTGATCGTATTCGATCGTTCCCGTATCGCCATCTACGGTGATGCAGGTCCCGTTCCGGAGTTGCATGATGTCCTTTTCAGGTTGGTCTACCATGGGGATCTTGCCCATGATCGCACCTACAGCTATGATGGGATCCGCCCTTGTATTGATGATGCCCGCAGGGGCTTTTTTGTTCCTCTTCAGGGCATAGAGGACATACGATCCTACCGTCGATCCTTTCCCATGTGGGAAGGCGAGCACCTTTCCGGTGATGCTCTCCCCTTCAAGAGGATGCCCCTTCTCAACGATGATACCCGTGTCAGGATCAACTCCGGAGAGGAAGGAGATGGCAGCAGGACTGACGAGGAGCTCGCCTGTCCCTCTCCCCCGTGATATCCCTCGCCCATGGACTATCAAAATCACACCTAATAAATGGTAGGAATCCGAATATAATAGTATAATGGAAGAAACCATCCTCACCCCATCGGGTGAGTCTGAACTCAGCTGGCAGCTGAAGGCACAGGACCTCGAGTCCCAGCTCCTTGACCTCAAGGTGAGGAACGATGAGCTGGCCCGGGACAATGCCCAGCTCAAGCGGGAGAACAATCAGCTCAAGAGGATGCCCCTTTTTGTCGCCGTAGTGATCGATCTTTTGGGAAAAGGCGAGGTATACCTCAGGCAGCAGGGGAATAACCAGGAATATATCACGCACGTGAACGATGAGCTCTTCAGCCAGCTCAAGCCGGGGACCAAGGTCGCGGTCAACAACGCACTCTCTATCGTCCGCATCGTCGGGAACATTTTTGACTCCCGGGTCCGGGTGATGGAGCTTGAGGAGTCGCCGGACATGACCTTTGATCATGTTGGCGGACTCGAGAAGGAGATCGAGGAGGTGCGGGAAGCGGTGGAGTATCCGCTCACCAAGCCCGAGATCTTCGCACGGATCGGGGTGGAACCCCCGAAGGGGATCCTGCTCTACGGTCCGCCGGGAACAGGAAAAACCCTGATTGCAAAGGCGGTTGCCCATGAGGCGAAGGCGACGTTCATCCGGATGTCAGGGAGCGAGCTCGTCCATAAGTACATCGGCGAAGGGGCACAGCTGGTCCGCGAGCTCTTCTCCCTTGCCCGGGAAAAGGCACCTACGATCGTCTTCATCGATGAGATCGATGCAGTCGGGAGCACCCGTACCAACGATGGCACGTCAGGAAGTGCCGAGGTCCAGCGCACACTGATGCAGCTCCTCGCGGAGATGGACGGTTTCGATAACCGGGGCGATGTCCGGATCATGGCTGCCACCAACCGCGTCGACATGCTGGATCCGGCCCTCCTCCGCCCCGGCCGCTTCGACCGGGTCATTGCAATCCCTCTCCCTGACAAGGCCGGCCGGAAGGCAATCCTCGGGATACACTCGAGGAAGATGACTCTGATCGATGTGGATCTCGACCGGATTGTCGACATGACCGAAAACGCGACGGGGGCTGATCTCCAGGCGGTCTGCCGTGAGGCCGGCATGATGGCGGTCCGGAGGGAGGCGGACGGGGTCTCTGAGGAGGACTTTGAGAAAGCGGTCCGGAAAGTGAAAGCGGAGGTCGTCACGGATCTCCGGATGTACACCTGAACTCCCTCCCCCTCCTTTTCTCCACCTGACAAAACAGATTTTAACTCCACTGGCCACGGCTCTCTTCCAGGGTGCCATGCTGTGCAACGTCTTCCCCATTCCACGTGAGGGCGTATTGCTCGATTGCGGACTCCCTGCGTTCGCGACAAGATGAGAGTCCCTCCTGTTTTACAGTCCGCTGGACACAGGATGAGGTTGCGATTACGGGAGCAACGCTCAGCTGCGTACTTGCATTTCCAGCCAAACTCCGCTGGTATCGGAGCGTTTGGTGCAGGATCATTCATTAAGATAGCACTAGGGATCTAACGCTCATATCACTGCCCGGGATGTAGGTTACGGCCAGGAGATCATACGGGGAGGTCTGTTGGAGTTCCGCCTCATCTGCCAGGAGTAGTATGGAGTCGTAATCAGGGATGATCAGATCCTTGCCGTCATGGAGCGGCAGTATTCAAGGCAATCTGAATGAGACAGAGGAAGAGAACTGTTGCGGGAGGTGTACGGCTTCCTGATAAGACGAGCCATTTTACGCGAAGGAGTGAAGAAGCAGCGTGGTCCGGATGAAGGGAGTGGGTATCCTGGTGTCTTTGTACTATTGATATATCAATTGGTAAGACTATATTGTTGACTTTAACCTTAATGTTACCATAATATTATTTATTTCTCAAAAGTGCAATAATTTCCTTATATCTGCAGGATTTTACGCTCCTGCTGGTATGATTACACGGTGATACCATGGAAAGACCACATCGTTTTATAGGAATTATCGGATTGGTTTTGCTTGTTGGGTTCCTTCTCCTGTCAGCAGGCTGTACCCAAACAGAAGAAGCCCCGCTGAATCTCTATGCTGCAGCAGGCCTCAAGAAACCGATGGACGTGGTGATTGCGAAATACACCAATGCCACTGGGATAGAAGTCATCCCCAACTATGGGCCGTCTGGTGGACTCTATACCCAGATCAGCCAGGGACAACCCTGTGACCTGTACTATTCTGCGGATTATAACTTAATTGAAAAACTTGAAGCGGAAGGCAAAGTGTCCGAGGCTGAAAAGTTCATGAAGGAGTTTGTCGTGATGACGGTTTCAAAGACCGGGAAAGAAAAAGGGATCACGACAGCGGCCAACCTCACCGGAGAGAATATTGTGGTAGCGGTTGCCGATCCAAGTGCTCCGGTCGGGGTCTATTCCGAGAACGTATTGAAGAACCTCGGCCTTTGGGATCAGCTGAACGCCATGGGCAACATAAAGACCCGGCCAAGTACCGTGAACCAAGTAGCCCTGATGGTGCAGAGTGACGAGGTAGATACCGGGTTCACCTACAGCAGCACGGCGGTCCTCTACGATCTCGATACGGCTGAGAAATACGGCTACGACCTGTCAGAAGAGATCGTCTTTGGCGATGCGATAATCAAGGGAGGAAATGAGGCAGGAGCGGAGGCCTTCAGGAACTTTGTCCGACAAAACAGCGACGAATTCACCCAGTACGGCTGGGAGCTGTATGCGTAAGGTGAGTATCTGGGAGGTTCTCTTTGTCCCCCTCTTTTTCCTGCTGATCGTCTACCCGGTCCTCGCCATCATCGGGAATGTGACCATCGAGGGGATGATAAAGACCTTTGATGACCCGATTTTCTGGGATTCGGTCAAGAACACTCTCATCACCGCCTTCTTCGCCGCTCTGCTCGGGGTACTGATGGCGCTTGGGTTCGGGTACTTCTACATCTTTCACCCCGGGACAATCATCTACAAGATTGCTGATTTCATGAACGACCTTCCCATTGCCCTACCCCATACGGTCGCAGGGCTTGCGCTGCTGCTGGCATTCGGGAGGAACATGTTCGGGTTCATCGGACCAACCGGCCTCGCGTTCACGCTCGTTGCAGTTGTCCTTGCCATGTTCTTTGTTTCCTACCCACTGGCGGCACGGACTATCGCCTCTGCAGCCGAGGAGATCGACAAGGAGCAGATCAGCGTGGCGCGGACGCTCGGAGATACTCCCCCCAAAGCGTATCGCCGGGTGGTTATCCCTTTGCTCGGTGAAGCGATCTTTTCGGGATTCGTACTCAGCTTTTCACGGTCGATATCGGAGTTTGCGGCCGTTATCATGTTCGGCGGCAATGTGCCGGGAATGACCCAGGTGCTCGCCAGCTACGTTTTTACCAAGGTCGAGGAAGGGGAAGTCAGCATGGCGGTAACAGCCAGCGCCTTCTGTATCATGCTTTCCCTTATGCTGGTGGTAGTCCTTCGTTTGAGGGGGAGGTTGCATGCTCGAAGCGCAGAATCTGTATAAATCATTCTCAGCCCACCAGGTGCTGAAAGGAGTGTCGATCTCCGTTCACCCGGGTGAAATCCAGGTCCTGATAGGGCTGAATGGATGTGGAAAGACGACGCTCCAGCGGATCCTCACCGGCATCCTGGACCCGGACCAGGGGACGGTCAGTATTGGAAATACCGATATTACCGGCCTCCCGCCCGAGGACCGCAGGATCGGGTACGTCCCCCAGCATACGGCCCTGTTCAAGCACCTCACCGTCAGGGAGAATATCCTGTATCCCCTCCAGAACGGCAGGGGATCGGAAGAGACCTTCCACAAAATTGTGAAGTTGCTCTCTCTTGAACCGTATCTCGACTGGAAACCCCACAAACTCTCAGGGGGCTACCGGGCACGAGTGGCCCTTGCCAGGGCGCTGGTATCAGCACCGCGGGTTATGCTCCTCGATGAGCCTATCACCGAGGTAGACCGGGCCAAGAAGGAGTATATCCTTCCGCTGTTCCGCGAGGTCCTCCTGCAGCTGCATATTCCAGTCCTGTATATCACCCACGACCCGTGGGAAGCAGGCCAGATCGGCACATCCTTCTCGGTCATGAAAGATGGTGTCGTGAATAGAATCGATTCACCTGAAGAGGCTTTTGCGCTGATCCGGGAGCAAGCCCGAAGCAACGGGGAATAATCTCCTGGAACAAGTTCAGATAAATGCCGGCTGGAACAGGAGAAATCCCCGCAGACCCTCCTGCTTCCCGGGCAGGTGACGTGACGAAGGAAGCTGGGCTCACCGGTACCACAACCGGGAGTTCATTTTTTACGTCTCTGCTCATGTATGCTCCGCAAGGAACTACCGGATTCCGCCACTTGACGATACTCCCGCATGGCATGATCGTGTCTCTGGGAAAGGGATCCAACCGGGGAGCCTATAAATTCCGGGTGACCAAAGTATCTGCAACAGATCCATGAACGTCCTCTTCCTTCCCAGGGATGGCGTCGCCCTGTACCATGAACTCTCAAGCTCGGAGACGAGCCGGGAGGCACTCCGGTTCTACCGCCCGGTGGAGACCCCGTCAGGGGTTGCCATCACGGTTGCCTCACTTGGTAGTGCACTCTCCCTTGTTGCTGACCTCCGTTGGTACGTCAAACGCTACATGCGGGGAGTCCTGTTTGAGATCTCTCCCGCCCTCTACTGCTCCTATGGTCTCGCCCGGGAGGTCTATTTCAACCGGGCGGTCACGCTCGGGGACACGTGGGAGTTCCGTCTTGTCTACCGGATGAAGAACGGGCAGGTGGTCCGTGAAGAGCAGGTGGTTCCCGGGCGGGAACGGCCGCTTGGGGGGACCCCCGAATCGCCCGAGATCGAGGTCTGGTGCACGGAAGACGAGTACCATTGCGGGATCAGCGTGCCGACCGGGGGAGATGATGGAGACGGAGTCGGGGAGAGTGGCGGGATATCAGACGGGGGGGATGAAGGATCATGATGCCCACTCCTCCACGTTTCCATTTTTCGAACCAAGTGTCATCCATGCGATCCGCGAGCGGTTTGTCCTGATCCCCAACATTCATCGAAACAATGCTCCACCTGATCGCTTTTTATCAGACTTGATTTCAGGATTCTATAATGCCCCATAATCCTGTTTCAAAGGATAAAAAAAAGGGTTATGCCATCTTTTTCAGATGGCCATTGTTCTCTTGCGAGATCGGTCAGTTTATCGCTGTGGCGTCGTACATCTGGCCGTCGTCAATGCACTCGGAGACCATGCCCTGGTCGTGTGGGACAAAGACGTTCACGGTGCCTTCCATTGATACGCCCATGCTGTCGGTCGCCACGAAGGAGATCTCGTATACGCGTCCATTTCCAGACCCTATCCTCTCAGCACGGATCCTGGCGGTGTCAGTACCGATGCATGAGGGATCGGCATCGGGGGCCTGGTTCTTTCCTCCGGCCGTGGTTGGCTCATCACTGGTGATCGATATGATGGAGATAGTGACTTCATCGTAAGGATCGGTAACTCCTTCGATAGTGACATTAACGTAATCCTTGTTCACAGGCCAGAGCGATTCCTGGCTCGGATACGCCATGGACACATTTGGCTTGAAGTTCAGGATGATGTCACTGACTTTCTTGACATTGTCCTTCTTGGGGACATCGTCTCCGAGAAGCCTAAGAGGCCAACTGGCGTCAGCCTCAGGGATATGGTATCCATTGAGCGTGTTAGCCAGGATATATCCCGTGCTGCGGACCGTGTCAACGCTACTGAAGGTCTTGTTGTAGCCATCGGATGCCATCACGATGATATCGTAGCCCTCCAATGCAAGTGCCTCGTTGTAGGCATTGTTGGAGTGCTGGTCGGCATCGTCCACGAATCCCTGGAGGAACCAGAGCGGCATGCCGGTCCAGACGTTCCCGCTGGCATCAGTGTAACTCGCATCGTGGTTTGCCCCCATCTGGCAGGCAAGTGCTGCTTCGAAATAGCCCTTTGCGATGGTATATTCAATTCCCCCAACCCTGGTTCCGTCAAGGTGGAGGTCCCAGGTCGACTCTGGTGTCGTATAGACCTTGATCTCAGTTATGTACTTCGCCGAAAGCCCTGCACAGGAGGGATACAGGATACCTGGTGCGTAGGGACTTGGGGGCATGTATGCCTGGTAGTAGTAGTGCCAGTACCCTGCCGGGATGGTCTCGTGCATGTCCCATTGACCGTAGATGGTATCCTCGGGCATGAAGAAGAGCCTCATACCATCTGCATAACCGGGCACATAGTTCCCGTCGGCGTACCATGCGAGAATCGCATCACCCTGCCGTGCCTGGATCTCAGGGGTGGTGTAAATGCACGTGTACGGCAGGGTTGTCTTGAAACCGTCACTGGCAACGAACACGATATCCGTGCCTTCGCCCATACCGCCGACAAGGCTCACCAGGTCTGCTACCCGGGTACCTTTCACGGCATTGGAGACCTTGAACCCGCCCTTGGTCTCATCAGTCTCTCCCCAGATATCCTCCGGGTCCATGGTGACACCCTGGTACCTGTACTGGGTCTCCCCATCACCGACAACCGTGAACTGCTCCTGCAGTTGGGTATAATCAACGGTAACCTCGTCAATGACCGTCATTCCATCGGCAGCGTACTTAACAATATGGACCTTCGGGATTTCGGTCGGGACTCCAAATTCAGTCAGCTCAATCTCGGCGATCTTCGAGACGCTCATCCCTCCGAGCGTTCCGTCCGTCTTGGCCAGTGCGTCACCGACCAGCTGGAGCGGCCACTTGTCTGTGGGCAGCGGGGCGCCGTCCTTCATGGTGGCAACGATATAATCATCGCTCCAGGCTACGTCAGCAGACGGGAAGTCTTTGGCATACCCGTCTGCTGCTCTTACCGTGATTTTGTACCCTGCAGAGGCCTGGACCGCGTTGAACTCGTGCGGCACCCGGTCATCGACCCAGCCGGCCAGGAACCAGAGCGGGATACCGGACCATTCATGGGTCTCGATGATGGTTCCACTGGTGTCCTTGATCTCCTGTGTCCAGGTCACCAGGTGTCCTGATGATGGGCAGGCGAGTCCCTCTTCGACCTCGGCCTGTGAGAAGACATCGGTGATCTTTCCTTTGACGGCAAGGTTGTAACTACCCGGTTCAGCTGGGGGTGTCTGGAGCTCAAGGATCTCGATCTTTGCAATCTTCCCCACTGCTGATCCACCGAGTAAGCCATCAGATGTTGTGACCCCAGCCCCTACCAGGCGGAGCGGGAACATGCTCTCATCGAGCGGTTCGCCATTTATCTTGTTGGCGACGAGGTAATCGTTGTTGCGGGTAATAACCGCACTGTCAAAGGTCTTGCTGAACCCGTCAGATGCTGTTACCTTCACAGTGTATCCGTCTGCTGCCACATCGTCATTGAAGGTATAGCTGTTGGATAGCTCGATGTCATCTACCGCACCCACGACGAGCCAGAGCGGCATACCCGACCAGACATTGCCCGAAGTGTCCATCCATTCGACGTAATGATCAGCGACAGGACAGGCGAGTCCTTCTTCAAACTCTTCCTGGGTGATAACATCGCCCACTTCACCGAGCATCTCGAGCGTCCAGCCGGCGGGTGGCTCCGGGAGATTGTTCAACTCGATGCGAACAATACCGCCTACCTGCTGGCCACCGAGAACCGCTGCTCCCTTAAGGTGGAGCGGCCACGAAGGCTTCTCCCCACCGTAGATGAGCGGTTCGCCATTCATGGTATTGGCAACGAGGTAGTCGCTGCTCCGGGCGATAGCAGCACTGTCGAACACCGCTGACCATCCATCGGAGCTGATCACCTTCACTTCATAGTGCTGTGCTGCGAGATCATCGTTCAGGTTGAAGTGGTCTGGTCCGACATCGGGGTCATCGTCAACCATCGCGACAAGGAGCCAGAGCGGAACACCGCCCCATACATTGTCATCACCATCGGTCCAGAAGATCTGGTGACTGGAGGCAGCACAGGCAAGACCGGACTCAAAGTAGCTCTTCGTCACGGTCTGGGTCTTTGCTCCATCGAGGACGATGGACCAGTCCGTTGGAATGACGCCGGTTGAAGCAACGGTCTTCACTGCAGCGGTGGCTGCTGCCTTGACTGCAGCGAGATCTGCCGGATCTGCAATGCCGGCCGCGTAGTAGAACTCGACCTTGTCACCGTCATTCAGCTCGATAAGGTTCAGGCCGCCGGCAGGGTTGTTGTACCCGTCCTTGTAAACATCGTTGACGTAGGCATACCAGTAGATACCGTTCGTTTTGTCACGGAGGTAGGTGCCCACATTATCAAGCAGCAGGGCTCCTGAAGTGGCGTAGTTCTTATCCGTCACATCATAGGTGAATCCGGCTGTGGTTGCAGCTACATCCAGCGCACCTAACGGTGTAGTCCGGCTGACAGTATAGGTTGTACCTGTGTTGTAGGCTACCTTATCAAAGGTCTCTCCAGGGGTGAGGACTACCGTGCCATCAAAGAGCACGTCCATGACCGGGCCAGGGGTGGTGTCAGCGATGATCTTCACCGCGGCGGTGGCATTTGCTTTAACCGCGGCTAAATCTGTTTTGTCGGCAACTGTGCCGTTAACGTAGTAAAACTCAACCTTATCCCCATCGTTGAGCGTGATCAGGTTCAGGCCACCGGCAGGGTTGTTGTACCCGTCCTTGTAAACGTCATTGACATAGGCATACCAGGCTTTCCTGGGTGTCTTCTGGTAAAGATAAGTATCTACATTGTCCAGGAGGAGCGCCCCGGAAGTGGCATAGTTACTGTCGGTCACATCATAGGTGAATCCGGCGGTGGTTGCGGCTACATCCAGTGCACCTAACGGTGTAGTCCGGCTGACAGTATAGGTTGTACCTGTGTTGTAGGCTACCTTGTCAAAGGTCTCTCCAGGGGTGAGGACGACCGTGCCATCGAAGAGCACGGCCATCGAAGGGGCGGGGTCATCGCTGAAGATGATGATTTCGGAGACAGTTTGGACTGAAAGGCCGGTGGTCGTGGGATATTCACCTTCATAATAATACCAGTATTCAGAATCAGCAGCCTCATGCCAGTCCCAGTTTCCAAAGGCATTGACCCCCCACGTGTTCGTGGAGGCATCTGCCAGCCAGACAAGACGCATGCCATCGGTATATCCGGTATCTGGTTTAAGACCATCCTTCTCCCAGGCGACCACCATCGGCCCCTCCCGGTCGGAGTACTCGTACACGTTCTTGTAGGCGAAGTACTTGTTGAAACCGTCAGGTGCCTTAACCTGGATCGTCTCGCCAGCGTTCATTCCTCCGACGAGGTCACAAAGGTCTTTGACGTTGGTCCCCCTGACAGCCCCCATATCCTTTTGAAGGACGTTGGTATCTTCGGCTACATTCCAGCGGAGGAGTTCTTCAACCACTGGATCGGGATCATCTATAAACACCGGTCCCTGCGCATAGTAATGGGTAGTCCCATCGCCTAACACAGGGAGGTTGGTCATCATCCAGTTGTAGTCAACCGTTCTCGTATCAAGAACGGTCGTGCCATCGCTTGCCAGCTTGGTGATGGTAAGCGAGGTACTACTTGCTGCAATAACCGGTGCTGTAAACACCAGCGTTGCAATCACAATGAGCAGGATTGCCCATACATTCTTCATTTCTTTCACAATGCACCTCATTCTGGGGGAATTTCTAAAACCGACTAGAGACAAAGAAAAATTTCGTTGGTAGGTTTTAAAAGGATTATTGTTTACAAAAAGAAAGTTTCAATACTATTAAATTATTCTTATCAAATAAAAACCTCTATTAGGACCTTCTATTCACGAATTAATACGTTTTTATCAGATTTCATTCGAGCTATGATCATTTTTTGATTTCCCATTGATTACTAGTAAGTTAATCAGTTAATACTCAATTAATAGATTAATTATGTAAATACCAACTGATAAACAGTTAAATCTCTACGGCGCGCTACAGGAAGAACAGAAAAATGAATGAGGTACTTGGTTGAGAAAATCAAATGATTTTTCCAAGGGCACTCCAGTGAATGGGCGGCAAAAAAAGAAATTTTTTCTGGCTGGTTATTTCAGTCACTTTACCTGGATGACAATCGACCCACCGCTAATGGAAAAAGCGTCCGGATTGATCCGGTCACCCGCTTCAGGAGCATTGTCAAATATTTTGTTCATACCGAGATTATCCCAGACCTGGAGCCGGTATGTGTCCTCCCCCCCCGTTATTTTACCGTCCTGCACTACCAACATGAACTCATAATCGGGCGAACTCTTATCGATGCTTGCATATCCATGGAGGTAGGCAATGCCATTCCCTATGACCACGTAATCCAGATACTCGGCCTTGAACTGCGATTTGGCATCCATAAAAATCAGATTAACATTCCCTGACGGGATTCCCTTGTTGTATTTGCCGTTCAGGCTGAAGCTCGCTTTTCCACTTGCCTCAGGGTTGGAAGACCAATCTCCTGCCGCTACCTGGATGGTGCCACCACCACTCACTTGTCCTCCGTCAGGGTCATGGATGATCACATACCGGTAGTTGATTGTCGCTGTTTCACCCCAACGGTCTGTAAGGGTCAGGCTCACCGAATACAGGCCTGGTTGTGAATAGATATGGGCTCCCGTAACAGAGCCATAAGTTTCCGTCCCGGTCTGTTCATCAACCACCCCAGTGGAGGTAGTTCCATCTCCCCAGTCAAAGATCGCGGTGTGAGTATCGGAGGGATCTCTGAAGTACGCGTTTACTGTAATTTCGCTATTTACCGGTCTGGGTTCCATGGTTGCGACCATGGAATCAAGGATGGGAGGAGTATTCAGCGTCATCACCACCGTCTCAAAGACCGTGTTTGGCGGGTACAGGGTAGTGATGCTATGAAGATCCGGTGAAATATCGGCGACCCGGATTACATCTGCTGTGGCTGTCCCGGTATCCGGATCCACCCTCACACGGAGGTAGGCAAGCACATATTCCAGGCTGTTTTGGGAATATTCACTCCGTGGGGTTGCGAGATTATACGATGGGCCGCCTCCTGTTCCGGAGACAAAATACTGAATACCATCAACGAGGAACCGCTCATAAGCATGTACATGCCCGTTGAAGACAGCCATGACCTCTCCTTCGGTGAGCTCGTCTCCCCATTCATCCCGTATATTTAACCAGCCACCAAAGTGCTTGGAATCTGAACTGTAGGGAGGATAGTGGAAAGAGACGAATCTGAACGGTTTATCGGTCTGCAGATCGTCGGCAAGCCACATCCCCTGACCGGACAAATCAGCCCAGGTATTGCTGTCCAGCACCGTGAAGTGCGCATCGGCACAATCAAAGGAGTAGTGGGCTTGCATGCCATAGTTCTCGAAATAGTTCGGATCATTGTTGTCATGGTTGCCTTGCGCCGGGAACACCGGAATAGTGCTCATCATGGTGCCTCCGGCTGCAAAGTACCGGTCCCAGTTCTCCATGTCCGAGGCGTCGTTTACGAGATCCCCAGAGTTCAGCACGAAGAGAACATTCTCTTCCTCGGCGATCCGGTCTGCTACCAGCTTATGTCGCTCGAGCTGGCTATAGCCGGGCTGGTCCTGGGTATCACTGTACATGACGAAAGTGAACGGGCCGCTCTCAGGGAAGGTCCTGAAGTGCAAATCATCGGTTGCTTCTCCATCATACCTCACCCTGTAATGGTACAGAGTATCAGGGGTAAGTCCCAAAAGGGCAATGTGATGGAGTTGAGTGTTTTCCCCATCCGTCGCTGTCATATCGTAGCCACCATGCGCCTGGTAGTACATATCAGTGGCGTACTCCACGGTGATGGTAGACATATCATAGGTCTTTACATTCACCATGGTGCTGGTTGTATTGGTGGCAGTGAGGTAGGGGCCCCAGAGAAGTGATCGTGCTGTGATATAGTTTACCTTCACCTCACCGTCGCTCCCATAATCATTTGTCGCTGTCAGCGAGACGGTATAGCTACCTTCCGCTCCATAGGTATGTGCAGGATTCTGGAGGGTTGAGGAAGTCCCATCACCGAAATCCCACAACCATGAAGTAGGACTAAGGGTCGAGGAATCGGTGAAGTGCACGGTGAGAGGGAGTTCGCCTAATGTCTGATCGGCGGAGAACATGGCGATCGGGGGGACATGGGTGGGATCATTTACCGTGATATAATCGGTTTTCACCTCGGAATCAGTACCGGCCGCATAAGTGATGGTGAGATTGACCGTATATATTCCAGGGCTGTCGTATACGAAAAACGGATTCCGTTCTTCACTATCAATAACACCATCGTTCTGGAAATCCCATGACCAGGCTGAGATATCGGTTCCAGTAGATTTGTCCGTGAACTGAACATTAAGAGGGGAATAGCCGGTGAGAGGGACCGCACTGAACTGGGCAACAGGAGGCACGGGTTCGTTACTGTAAATTTTAATCTCCGAGATATATTTCCCGGAGAGTCCCGTCGTGGTCGGATAGAATTCACCGCTTGAATAGAAGTAGTACCAATACTCTGATGCAGCTGCCTCGTGCCAATCCCAGTTCCCGAAGATATGCAAGCCCCAAGGATTAACTGAGGTATCCGCGAACCAATACAACCGCATACCTTCAGGAAAATCAGGGCCCGTATATCCATGTGACGGATGCTCAGCCGCTTCATTCGACCACCATACCAGCACCATGGGGCCTTCACGGTCAGAGTATTCATACACGTTTTTATACGCAAAGTCCATGTTCCAGCCGTCGATAGCTTTTATCACGACAGTATCACCAGGATCCATACCACCAACAAGGTCGCAGAGATCCTTTACATTGGATCCCTTGAGTGCGCCATGGTCCTTTTCATAACAATTACAATCTTCAGCAGCGTTCCACCGGAGTTGTTCTTCAACCGCGGGGTCCGGGTCATCTACGAAGCATGGACCTTGAAGGTAATAATGGGTAATTCCATCTCCCATTACCGGCAAAGTGGCCTCCATTTCCTGGTAGGTCAGCGTTCGTTCCGCAAGTATGGTCGTTTTATCGCTTGCATATTTTACCACGTGTACCTGCGTTGTCGCTCCCAGTACCGGTGTGACGAGGAGCATCCCGACAAGAACAACGAATGTGGTAACACCCAATGTTCTGATGAAATCGTTCATTACTCAATCCTCGACCCAATCAGATCATCCCTTATGGCATGATGGATCAGTACGGATACCCTGGTTTTCACTTACGATAAATGTTCTTTAACGTTGTAAGGAAAGTAAAATAAAACTAGTGAACTCGGGAAATGATCGTGTGGGCCCATCTTAAATAAGGACGTTCAAGTGCACCGCTTTAAACTCCATTTTTTCGTAATACCCTGGTTTACGAGAACGCGGGATGTGTGAAATCAAATTATCACATAATGGGTTGAGACTAAACATCCAAGGGAAGCATTCGCAAAAAAAATTTCATTTCCTTCTCTTCAGGTATAGGGTTGCAAAGATCGCGAGCGCCCCGAACATTACCGCAGGATGCGGCCCGGGCAGGAAACCGCCGCTCCTGCCTCCGCCCGTTCCCTGCTTGGCCCCGGCCATCACCGCGATGGTACCGAACCGGTCGGAAGAGGCAGTGAGGGTCGATGCTCCGGCATTGACGGTGGTGGGGAGTACCAGCCATTTCCCGTCAGCCCGGTCCCAGCGGGCAAGGGAGAGCTTGCCGGCATCGCCACCGGCAGCCTGGAGGTCGGCCGGGTTGTACTTCACCACCATGATGGCAGGTTTGGCAAGGATCCCGCTCAGTCCGGCAACGGTGAACGCTGTGGTCCCGGCCGTTGCTTCGGACGGGGGTGCCGGGAGGGCATCCGCATAGGGTGATACGGTCACTTCAGCATCGGCAAGCACTGCTCCTGCAGGGAAGGTGATGGTGATCTCACCGCCAGGGGTTTTGAGCACGGTTTCGCGGTCAGGGACGACTGTCGTGGTAGTCTCTTCGAACGGCGGGATATACTCTTCCTGTACAGAGAAGGTGGTACTCTTCTCGTCAAGGAGCGTCCCGTTTTCCAGGGTCATACGGGAGACGACTGTATAGGTCCCAACCGGGAGCCCGGCGGTCAGCGGGGTCTCAAACCGGATCGACTGGCCGGGGATGACAGCACGGGCGAAGGGATCGCTCTGTGCCGACCCGATCTCACGGCCGGACGAGTCCCTGACCGAGACCTGGTTAATGGCCCCGTAGTAATGGTGGTTCCCGGTGTTCTGAAGCGTTGTTGCGACAACGATCGGTTTCCCGGCGATGACTTCACCGACCGAGACTCCGGTGATTGCTCCAGTCTCCACCAGTTTTGTCCCTTCAACGGTGAGCATCACGGGGACGAGGACCGCGGTCGCAAACGAAGCCTGTCCCGTCCCGGCAGCTGCAGGGTGAATCAGGACCACAGCATAGCGACCTCCCGCTCCCACATCCTTTGGTATCCTGATGGTGGCGTTAAACTCCTTCCGCTCGCCGGGCTGGAGCCGGATGGTGGACGAGGGGAAGGAGATGAATGACCGGGCGGAATAAGCCCCCGTATCCTGTCCGACCTCGAGTCCCTGGTAGGAACCAGCATCAAGGGACTGGCCAAAACCAAGGATATCGATGGCATACTCGGATGCCGGATCATCCGATTTGATAGAGACTGCCATCGGGAAGAGGTAGGTGGTCCCGGGCTTCACGTCCAGCATGATCTTCGCACCCTCAACTTTCACTGCTGCCGCCGGGGCACATGCAAGGGCTGCTATGAACAGGAGTACGAGAAGAAAGGACCAGGTTCGATGGTTCATTAATGTTCCTCCAATAGTAATCTGGTGTGTTCTGGCGATGGAAAAAGGGTTCTGGTGTGAACCCGGGGGGATTCACCCATTGGTCAGGAGATCAGTTTGCAGTTGCGGTAAATGTGATGGTCATCGTATAGGAACCCGATGCATCAGCAGCGGCAATATCCTGCTCGACATATGCAACCTGCGTTGCACCGGTTATTGGAGCAGTACCGGCCATAAAGTCAGTCATATCTGTTACAAGGGTTCCTGTTGGGTCAGCAGTCTTTCCGAACCTTAGAGCATTAGCCAGTTTCACTGGGCCTGCACGATACATGAAGCCTTTTGTAGGTTCGTTGAGGTCGGCAGCGGTCACTGACCATGAAGCAGATGTCGTTGTCAGGCTTACTGTCGTCTGGCCACTTTCTTCAACCCCTGTTGACATGGTGTCAAAATTGATCGAGGCTGGTGATACACTGACATCAACAGCCAGACCAATGGATCCGGAAATTGTGACCGTATCTGAATCCGTTTCCGCCGATACCGCCCCTGGCAGCATAAGAAGCACAAGAAGGGCAATAAGAGCCCCGAAAACAAGTTTCTTCATGAATAATCCTCCTTAACTTTTTGAATGAGTTAACATGACTGACTGGAATGAGAGAAGATATTAAAGTTTCGGAATTGTTTATCTGTTTTCGTTATCATTGTCGGTTAATTTCATCGAATACGAAATAGAAAAAAAGCGATGATCCGGGCATCCAGTGCTATCCCCCAATAAGGACAATAATGGCTGTTGCCTCGCTTGTCATGTAAACAGCCTGTTCATCGGTTATCACCCCAAATCCATGGAGGAGCTCAATAAAGTTCACGAATGATCTTATCTGGTTGGATGCTGGATTCACGTTTCCTTTCTCCAGCTGGTCCAGTGCCCGGTCGAGCGGCTTGATTAGGAACCATTGTGCCCAGCCAGGGATGGGACTTCCCTGGATATACTGCTTCAGCGCCTCGATCCTGACCATCGGATCAGGTTCCAGAACCGTGATATAATCCAGTTTGATCTTGGTATCCGATCCTTCCGAATTCCTGACGGTGAGCGAGACCGTGTAGACTCCGGGATAGGCATATGTATGGACCGGGTCGGGGACAGGAGCATCAACCGTCCCATCGGTCTCAAAATCCCATTCCCACTCAGTCGGATTATTGGTGGAGAGGTCGGTGAACTGTACCGACAAGGGTGCGTACCCGGTTGTCACGTTTGCAGTGAAATTGGCTACAGGAGTATCAGGTGAGATGACCGTGCCTGAAACGGTCAGGCTGGCAGAATCGGCATTTACCACACCGAACCCCAGCACCACGATGCCACAGAGGACAATGATAATCAAATTTAACTGTTCCATCTCTTTCCCCTCCTAGTTGGTCGCCCCCGTAAACGTGACCACGATCCGGTATACGTTTGGCGTGATAACAGGATCTCCTGTAGCTATCTCCTGTTTCATCCCGATATTATAGTTGAACGACCCTGAAGAACTCCCCATCTGGACGACCTGGTCGCTGCCAGAGACGGTAACATAGCTGCCGGTCCCTGACTTTACCTGGAGGGCGTTTACCAGCGACTTAAACCCGCTCGTGACATAGGCAGATCCGGTATATTCGGACATCCTTCCCGCGGTATCGGCAGGTTTTCCCCCGTCAAAGGCATCTTTCACGGAGACCTGCCAGGAGGTCGCTGTTGTGGAAACCGACAGGTCCACTGAGGAGGTATCCTCGTTTGTCCCGGTAACGAAAGCCCAGTTGGAGATGCCGCCAGTTGTGTCAATGTCGATTGTCGGGGTTGTGCCGGTGACGACGTAGGCAATCTTAGACTCGGTATCAGATCCCAGGGTGTTTGTCGCAGTAAGGCTCACAGTGTAACTGCCAGTAGCGGTATACGTATGAGATGGATTCTGTTCAGTGGCCGTACCCCCATCACCGAAGATCCAGTACCAGCTGGTGGGATTATTGGTAGAGGTATCAGTGAAGTATATCGTAACCGGGGGCGAGCGGATGATACTACCCGAAGGGTTGGAGAGGGTCACAACATCATCGAGATACAGTGTAAGCGGATTATTCTTCTTTGTGCTCGAGGCAACAAAAGAGACCAGATGGGTACCGGAATATCCCGATGTGTCTATAGTGTCGTGGGTGTAGGAAGAGACCTGGCTGGAGTACATTTTCATTACCGCACCATCAATTGAAACCTGCACGTTCCCGGTATTGATGACAGGGATCTGATAATAATATGAGATTTCGTCAACATCGGTGAGATCGATACTCTGGGAACAATTGGCTGGAGTGGTAGTGGTCGGAGAATTGATCTTCGCTGCACGCAAACCGCTGTGAACCGGTGTTGTAACCGTTGTGACATCACCACTGTTCGTCCAGCCGGATAGTAAATCCTCGAAACCTCCATTCGTGGTCGTATTCACGCTTCCGTAGAAATTTGCATCTAGAGCCTGGTCAACCACGATATACCCTGTCTTTGTCTCACTATCACTTCCATAGGAATTTGTCGCCGTAAGAGTTACCGTATAAGTTCCACTTGATAAATATTGGTGAGACGGATTCTGCAGCGTCGAAGTTCCTTCGTCACCGAAATTCCATAACCAGGATGTAGGTGTATTGGTCGAAAGATCGGTGAACGTAACAGTCAGGGGTGCATATCCCGACACCGGAGTTCCAGAGAAGTCTGCTACAGGTATAGGAACACCAACCAGAATATAATCTGTTTTGATCTCCCCATCACTCCCACCAGCATTGGTTGCAGTGAGTTTTACGGTATATTTTCCGGTTGTGGGGTAGGTAAACATGGGATTTTGCACTGTGCTGTCAATTATTCCATCATTTTCAAAGTCCCAGGCCCAGGAAGTATGGGCAATATCCTCCATCTTCGATGAAAGATCCTTGAACTGGACAGTGAGGGGGGCATTGCCTGATGTACCAGGGCCATAATCTATGACGTTGTCAAGATACACCGTGAATGATCCCGAGGGATTCGTGTTGACGGCTCTGAATGTTACCGTGTGAAGGCCCAAAAATCCATATGAACTGATGTCAATGCTCTCATAATCATTGGGAATTGTTGAAGTCTCGGTATAATTGGCAATAACGGTTGTATCGATGAGAACTTCCATATACTTCCCCGCTCCGCCAAAATAGTGTCTCCAGAAGTAGATACTCCCGACATCAGTAAGATCCATAGTCTGCTGAATCGAGGAAGTTCCAGAGGCAGGAGCAAGGAGCCTTGCGGAGTATATATCCTTTTTATAGGAATATGTATCGCTTACTGCAGCTTCAAATCCTATCCAAGGAGCCAGTTCTCCCGTTTCAAAATCACCATTAATGATTCTCCCGGTTTTTGTATTCGCCGAGAAATCGGCAGTAGGCGGTGGCACAGGGTCATAGGTGTACACGTAAATACGATCTACATATTTCAGGGTCCAACCCCCCATAGACGGATAATCACCGCCAAAATAATACCAGTAATCACCAGGGAGCCCCTCAGCCTGATCACCAAGTCCGGCAACATGCTCCCCGCTTGGATTCCTGGAAGTATCGGAAAAAAAGGTAGTTCGCATCCCGTTGGTGTAATCAGGACCCGTGTATCCACTGGTCGCACCGCTCTCTCCGGCACCTACTGACCACCAGGTTAGAACATAGGGACCGAGTTGAGGAGTTGCTTCATAAATGGCAGAATACGGAAGGTCCATAAAAACGTTATCACTCGCGACGACCCGTATTTTCTGTCCGACAGGAACCCCCCCGACAAGGTCGCAGAGGTCCTTCACATTGGTCCCTTTCAGCTTCCCGAGATTCTTTGACTGCCAATTGACCTCTTCGTTCTGGACGTAGGAATTCCCGTTCCAGAACCGGTCCCATCTCTCTTCTGAGGCGGTCCACACGGGGGGAGTTCCTTCCCAGTCGCTACGGTATTCCGGGTAAGTTACGCCGTAGTTTGTTTCCCATTCCCCCTCGAAGATTGGACCTTGGTAGTAGTAGTAGGTATTCCCGTCACCATATACCGGCAGGTTTGCCTCCATCCATTGATAGGTGACCTTAGTTTCATTAATTGGAGTGAGGCCATCGTTTGACAAACGGATCACCGTGACTTCCGTTGTATATCCAGTGACCGGTATCACAAGGAGCATAAATAATACCATAAATCCGATAAGAATACCCCGAGTTTTCGCAGATAGTTTCATGCAGAGTCACCTACCCAAAAGATATTTTTGGATATTTCCTTTTGTGGGGGATTTGATGATATATTTGTTGATAAATTATTCTGAATTATTAAGATATGGTGATTAACAATCCCGATGCTCCTTTACTACGTTGTGGGAAGGATAGTATTTCAATTAAGGAAATCAGGGGAGAAGACATCTACTGCATCAAAATGAGAAAAAAATGAGGATACATATAGGAATCAACGTTACGTGACGACGATATACTTACTTCGGGTAAGGCTGTCACTTCCATTCGCATTTGTCGCAGTAAGGGTCACGGTGAAGGAACCCTTCCGAGAGTAGGTGTGGGACGGATTCTGGAGTGAAGAGGTTCCCCCGTCACCAAAGGTCCAGGACCAGGAGGTCGGGTTCCCCGTGGACTGGTCCGTGAACTGCACCGTGAGGGGCTTTGATCCGGTCGTTGGCGTGCCGATGAACTGGGCATCAGGAGGTGTCTGCCCAGCCTGGGTCACCGTGACATAGCCGGTCTTTGTCTCTCCATCACTTCCCCAGGCATTGGAAACCGTCAGGGTTACCGTGAACGTGCCGGCAGTGGTATATATATGGCCAGGATGTTGGGCGGTCGAGGTACCTCCATCACCGAAGGTCCAGGACCACGATGTCGGTGTATTGGTGGACTGATCCGTGAAACTGACGGAAAGGGGCACCGTCCCGCTGGTGGGACTGCCGGTAAAGGCTGCAACCGGAGGATTACCATTCACGGTCACAAATGCCGTCTTTGCCTCGGTATCAGATCCATAAGAATTCGTTGCGGTCAGGGTGACAGTATAGACTCCGGGCACAGAGAATGTATGAGATGGATTCTGGGCAGTTGAGGTATCTCCATCACCAAAGTCCCAGGCCCATGATGTGGGGCTGTTCGTGGACGTATCAGTAAAGGAGAGCGCCAGGGGCGGGTATCCTGTAACACCACTGGGTTGCGGAGAGAGAGCCGCGAAGTCGTCCAGGTAAGCGGTAATCTTGTTCTTATTGTTCGTCCCGCTGCGGGCGTTGAACTTCACATTGTGAATTCCGGTATAGGCCGAGGTATCGATGCTCTTCTGGGACCAGCCGGTGACCGCGCTGTAGCTAGCCACCTTCGTGGCATCTACGAATACCTCAAAAAAGCCGCTGTTCACGGCATCTATTCTGTACCAGTAGGTGAGCGCCGCAACATCGGTAAGGTCCACATTCTGGGAGATAAATGACGTGGACCCTTTTGTGGAGGAGAGTTTTGCTGCATAGGTCCCGGTGTTAACCGGTGTCGTAACCACCGAGGCTCCCGACTGGCTCCACCCGGAAAAGGTCCCGGTCTCGAACCCCGGATTCGCCACCAGGTTCACGTTCGCGATGAACCCGGCATCAGGTACTGGTAAGGCCGGATCATCGGAGAAAATGGCAATCTCGCTCACGTATTTTACCGAGAGGCCTGTGGTGGTGGGGTAGTACTCGCTACCTGAAATATAATAATACCAGTATTCAGGATCAGCCGCCTCATGCCAGTCCCAGTTACCCAGAGAATGGACGCCCCATGGATTGGTCGAGGTATCCGCAAACCAGACCAGCCTCATACCATCCGAATAGCCCGTATCTGGATAATGCCCGGGATAGGAGGCCAATCCGTCCACATACCAGGTGAGCCCGATAGGCCCTTCCCTTGATGAATAGCCATACACATTGTCATAGGCGAAATACTTGAACATACCATCCGATGCTTTTACCCGCACTATCTCGCCAGCACTCATCCCCCCGGCAAGGTCGCAGAGATCTTTTAAGTTGGTCCCTTTTACCGCCCCCATGTCTTTTTCGAGGACGTTTGCATCTTCGGGAACATTCCAACGGAGTAGTTCTTCTGTTTCAGGGTCGGCATTGTCCACAAAGACCGGCCCCTGGTGGTAGTAATGCGTCGTGCCATCCCCAAGGACAGGGAGGTTGGCCATCAACCACTGGTAGGAAACAGTGGTCTCACCAAGCACCGTTGTGCCATCATTTGCATACTTCACGACATGAACCTCTGTTGTAGCTGCGGTTGCGGGCAGACATGCCACGAGCAACAGTACCAGAGAGATGCCAATCATCATGCTCTTTTTAAAATGGGTCATTATTACCCCCTTTGGGATCGGATCGCAAGGACTACGGGGTCCGATCACATGGTAAACTAGAATTCCTGGTAAAGGTTAAAAAATTACTCTTTCGTTTAGTAAAAATGAAATGATTGATCTTTTAAAAGAGGCTTGGGGGTGGATGGGATCATAAAAATAAAGAGCCTGGAAATAACCACCGGGTTTTCTTTTCGTGTGTTTCGAGATATCAGAACCCGCTGACAAATACATACATTGCCCTGCTGCTGCTCCCGGCTTCGTTTGATGCAGTAAGACTGACCTTGTAGAAGCCTGCTGTAAGGTAGGTATGGCTTGGATTCCGCTCGGCGGAAGTAGTACCGTCACCAAACTTCCAGAGGAACGTATCAGGGTTATTGAGTGTTTTGTCAGTGAAGTGGACGGTCAATGGAGCCGACCCGAATTGTTTATCCATCGAGAATAATGCATTGGGTCGTGATAAGAATCCAGAGATAGACAGATATTTGGTTTTGACTTCGGTGTCCATGCCGTCAGGCCCACGGACCGTGAGGGTAACCGTGTATGTGCCCGAAGAGGTATAGACCGTTACCGGGTTCTTTACCCGGCTGTCTACAGTACCATCACCGTTAAAATCCCATGCATACGAAGTGATCTCACCGGAGGACTGATCAGTGAACCTGACCGTCAACGGCACGGATCCCGCAAGAGGGGATGCAGTGAACTGGGCCGAGACCCCTGAAGCAGGCTCTTCTACCGAAATGAAACCGGTCTTGATCTCTGTATCCAATCCACCGGGACCCATTACCGTGAGATTCACCGTATAGGTGCCCGGGTTCGAATAGGTGAACACCGGGTTTGCGAGGGTCGAATCAACGGTGCCATCATTGGTAAAGTCCCATGAGCGGCTGGATATCGAACCGGTAGACTGGTCAGTAAACTGAACAGCCAGGGGAGCTGGGCCATCTCGCGGGGATGCGGTGAATTGGGCATGGGGGGATTCTGCCGGAGCGGTCCGTGCAGGATCGGACACTGTAGTGGCATTGACGTTTCCGGTAGAATCGACCGTCCTGGTGCCAATGGTATACTCTGTATTGGTAACAAGCCCGGTTGCAGTCCAGGACTGGATCCCCTTGGTGACATTCTGTTTCCACACCCCGTCCAGGTAGACCATAACCTTCTCGAAATCGGAGTCAGCGGGATCGGTCCAGGTCCATGTGATTGAGGTCTGGGCGAAGGTGGTATTGGCTAGGTTGGTGACACTTGCCGGCGGGGTATTGTCTGCAGGGGGCAATGGAGCGGTCCATGCAGGATCGGACACTGTAGTGGCATTGACGTTGCCGGTAGAATCGACCGTCCTGGTGCCAATAGTATACTCTGTATTGGCAACAAGCCCGGTTGCAGTCCAGGACTGGATCCCCTTGGTGACATTCTGTTTCCACACCCCGTCTAGGTAGACCATGACCTTCTCGAAATCGGAGTCAGCGGGATCAGTCCAGGTCCATGTGATTGAGGTCTGGGCGAAGGTGGTATTGGCTAGGTTGGTGACACTTGCCGGCGGGGTATTGTCTGCAGGGGGTAATGGAGCGGTCCGTGCAGGATCAGACACCGTAGTGGCATTGATGTTTCCGGTGGTGTCGACTGTTTTTGTGCCGATGTTGTATTCTGTATCCGGGGAGAGGCCGGTTGCAGTCCAGGACTGGACCCCCTTGGTGACATTCTGTTTCCACACTCCTTCTAAGTATACCATGACCTTGTCGAAATCGGAGTCAGCGGGATCGGTCCATGTCCAGGTGATCGAGGTCTGGGCGAAGGTAGTGTTGGTAAGGTTGGTGACACTTGCCGGTGCTGTGGTGTCAGGGACAGCTGCAGTCCCTGAGACATCGGTCACCATAGTGGCATTCATGTTACCGGTAGTATCGACCGTCTTGGTGCCGATGGTGTACTCGGTATCCGGGGAGAGGCCGGTTGCAGTCCAGGACTGAGTACCCTTGGTGACGTTCTGTTTCCAGACGCCGTTGAGGTAGACCATGACCTTCTCGAAATCGGAGTCAGCGGGATCGGTCCATGTCCAGGTGATCGAGGTCTGGGCGAAGGTAGTGTTGGTAAGGTTGGTGACACTTGCCGGTGCTGTGATGTCGGGGACAGCTGCAGTCCTTGTGACATCGGTCACCATAGTGGCATTGACGTTGCCGGTAGAATCGACCGTCTTGGTGCCGATGGTGTACTCGGTATCCGGGGAGAGGCTGGTTGCAGTCCAGGACTGGACGCCCTTGGTGACGTTCTGTTTCCAGACGCCGTTGAGGTAGACCATGACCTTCTCGAAATCGGAGTCAGCGGGATCGGTCCATGTCCAGGTGATCAAGGTCTGGGCGAAGGTAGTGTTGGTAAGGTTGGTGACACTTGCCGGTGCTGTGGTGTCCGGAGGCGGATTGACGGTGATGAAGTCTGGTTTGATCTCTGAATCAATACCCGCTGCATTCGCCACGGTAAGATTTACGGTGTAGGTGCCGGCCATCGTGTATTCATGGGAAGGATCTTTGATGGTGCTGTCTACCGTGCCGTCGCCAAAGTCCCAGGCATACGTGAGTGGCGTAGTTCCGGTCGATGTGTCGGTGAAATTGACGGTCAGCGGAGCGGTCCCGGACTGGACATCTGAGATGAATCCTGCGGTCGGTGCGACTGGTACGGGGTCATCGCTGTAGATTATAATTTCGGAAACAGTTTGGACTGAAAGGCCGGTGGTCGTGGGATATTCACCTTCATAATAATACCAGTATTCAGAATCAGCAGCCTCATGCCAGTCCCAGTTACCAAAGGCATTGACCCCCCACGGGTTCGTGGAGGCATCTGCCAGCCAGACAAGACGCATGCCATCGGTATATCCGGTATCTGGTTTAAGACCATTCTTTTCCCAGGTGACAACCATCGGACCTTCTCGGGAGGAATATTCATAGACATTCTTGAAAGCAAAATACTTGGTAAAGCCGTCAGGTGCCGTCATTTTAATGCTTTCACCAGCATTCATCCCCCCCACGAGATCACAGAGGTCTTTGACGTTGGTTCCTCTGACAGCCCCCATGTCTTTCTCAAGGACGTTAGTGTCCTCGGTTACATTCCAGCGGATGAGTTCTTCAATCACTGGATCGGGATCGTCTTTGAACACCGGTCCCTGGTGATAGTAATGGGTAGTCCCATCACCCAGCACCGGGAGGTTGTTCATCATCCACTGGTAGGTAACCGTGGTCTCGTTCAGGACTGTTGTCCCATCGTCCGCGTACTTCACGATATGTACTTCGGTAGTTGCAGCCGATCCCATTCCCACCATCAGAATGAGGGCAAGAAGAACCGGTATATATCGTCCTTGCAATCTTATTGACATCTCTCTACCACCTTGATTAGGGAGAAATTCTTCGGACATCTCTTCGCTTGTTTCCGTTCTTGGAAATGGCGAAAATGATGAGGAAGTGAATGTATAGGAAGGGGTTTGCGTTTAATTACATATATAAATTTTTGTAAATAATAACATGTTCTGCATAACCAATTGGTTGTATGGTCCGGGTTGGGATTTTAAGAAAGTTATGGTATCTGAGCGAGGTCCCGTAGGCTTCGGTTGTCAGGTGATATTGGAATGCTGTATACCGTTAGTGGTATTTGTATCAAGCACTCACGCTCAATCAAACACCACCGAATAGTTCCTGGTCTGGCCTGGCTCAACGGTAACATCAAGGTATCGCTTTGTCTTTTCAAGGGTGAGCAGAACCTCCCAGACCCCTATCGGGATCCCGTCAATAGTACAGGGGGTCACCTCTCCCGTCCGGATCCCCCTGATGGAGACCGCCGCCCCCGGGGGATCACTGGTGAGACCGATGCTCCCTGAAGCATACCACGGAAGTGAATACTGTACCTGGTATTCTCCGAGGAGGCACTGGCTTTCGGCGATGAAAATACGCTCGGTCAGCGGTATCCTGTTCTCTGCGGTGAGAGAAACCCGGTGGTACCCCTCAGAGACATTCGGGATGATGGCAGGAGATAGGAGCCCGGTGCGTATTCCATCGATAAAAATTTCAGCACCGGCTGGATCGCTCGCAATCGAGAGATTGCAGACCAGGGGTGTTTTGGCCGGGATAAGGAACTCCCTGCTGTCCCGGCTACTTTGAGGGATCGTATAGGAATAATAGGCGGCGTCCTTCATGAGGGTGACAAACGACGGATGCTCTGCAAGCTCGACCTTTTCAGGGACCCTCTTTACCGGGTAATACCCATTCACCGTGAACGACGTGCCTTTCCAGGATTCCCCGCCGATGGTGACAGAACCGGGCGAGGCGGCATCCATCAGGTTGAACTCGACGGGCATGATGGCATCCGGGAAGACCCACGCCCGGATCGTCTCCTGCGATGCGTAGGCGATCCCGGTCGTGAGGATCCCTGCCGATACGGTGTGGAATCCCTCTTTGAGGGGAGAGACAAGGAGAGGCGACCTCGTGCCCACAATCACCCCGTCAATCTTAATCTCGGCCTGTTCAGGATAGGACAGGATATAAATCCCCCCGTGATGTGACGTGCCGGATGCCAGGGCAGGGGCTCCTGCAGGAAGCGTTGTTACCTCCACTGCCGGCATGACGGGATGGAGGAGCAGCGCTATGGATCCATTGCCTTGTATGACCTGTTCTGCAGGCTGGTATCCATCTTTTACCAGTCGTATCGTGTGTTCTCCTTCGAATGGCACCACGAGATCGCACGGTGTCATCAGTCCGGTAGGCTGGCTATCGAGAGAGACACGTGCCCCTTGCGGGGTAGAAGTGATTTGGATCATGAAATTTTGCTCTGCAGGGATTTCCTCTGGAGGAAGGACACTATCGCTTACGGGAGGTACCGTGATAGTTCGCTGGTAGCAGGGTTCCGGAGGCAGGCCTTGCAACCAGAGAACGAAATTATGGAGCCAGCAGAGGAAGCTCCCAATCGGGTCGCTGACAGGCAGCATCGGTGAACCTGGAGGAGACGTTGGTGGAGTTGACCCCTCCATAGCAGCTATCGATACCCCGGGGGAGACGACAGCAGGGGTGGTCGTATTGGGGGTGATCTTCCCCGTTATCGGAATGGTCCCGGCCGTATCCTCCTTCTGGTCAGGGATATCCATGGCAAGGATCGCTACCCGGCATGTCACCACGGAATCTCCGGCATCGGTGTGAAACCGTACCACGGATCCACCATCCTCCGGAACCAGTATTTCATTGATTGCTACCGGCCCGTCTCCTGATACCAGTCGCCCCGAGGTGCTGACACCGTTGATGAAAAAGCTCAGATTTCCTGCCGATGAGCCCGGGGTGGTTGCTATGACAAGTGTGGCATTTGATTTCCGGACTGGGAAAGGCCCCGCGAATTCTGCCAGGGTCATGGGGCTCCCAAGACCGGGAGCATCTCCGATAAGATCCGCCCCTTCTGCAATCCATACCCCGGTAGTACCTGCTCCCGGATCCTCGTTTCCCACCAGCAGCAGACCTCCTGCTACCGTAGCATTCCAGGAAGCATGGTTCCTGCTCCGTACGATCACGGTCCCATCCGGGTCCAGTGCCGGGGGGGAGAATACCAGCGTCGTGGCATAAGGCTGGTCATCCTCGCCCCGTTCAACCCAGGTCCTGGCCGGTGCCACCTCCCCCTGATCAGCCACCAGGACGATCTCTGGATCAGCATCGATCCCGGGATCGGCGCTGCTTTGATCGAGGAACAGGTAGACCCGGAGAAGCCCGGGAGAGGAGCCCGAGATGACCCCGTCAAAGGTGATAGCCTGCTCCTCCCCGCCTTTGAGGGTGAACGGCGTCATAGTGGAAGGATGGGCGGAAAAGCTGCCGTTCAGCTGGAGGTATTCCGTCACTATCAGCTGTCCCCCCTCGAGGATTGCCAGGTCCGGGAGAGGTGAGAGCGGACCATTCCCTGAAGAGTCCGTTCCTGAATCCGCCGTTACACTAGGGGCAGGGGCAAGATCAAAATGTACGGGGATGCTCTTTCCAGGGAGTACTTCCACCGATCGCTCTTCAGGAGTCAGATACCCTCCCTTGCTGACCGTGAGGGAATACACTCCCTCCATGAGCGAATCGATGTTGCAGGGGGTCTCAAACCCGCTGTCGACACCATCAAGAGAGACCCTTGCCCCCGCTGGATTCGAGGTTACCTCGATCGATCCTTCCGGCTCCCGGTTGGACAGGATATGGATCTCTGAGATAAACTTCCCTGAGAGCCCTGTCGTGGTAGGATACCCCTCACCCCCCGACTGATAATAATACCAGTATTCCGGGTCTGCAGCCTCGTGCCAGTCGTAGTTACCGAAAGCGTGGAGCCCCTGTGGATTGGTGCTGGTATCAGCCAGCCAGATGAGCCGCATGCCTGACTGGTAATCTGGCACATACCCGGTGCCCTGCCGTTCCCAGGTGCCTGGCGCTTCTGCCCCGTTATACCAGGCAAGAATCATGGGCCCTTCCCGGCCTGAATACTCATACACATTGGTATAAGCAAACCGCATGCTCCACCCATCGGCTGAAACGATCTTCACCTCTTCGTCAGGCTGCATCCCTCCAACAAGATCGCAGAGCTCCCTGACCCCCGTACCCTTCACCGCACCCATCGCTTTTGATTCGACATTCACATCTTCTTCCGGGTTCCAGCGGAGCGCCTCTTCGGTCGCTTCATCAGGGTCATCGATAAAGACCGGTCCCTGGTGATAGTACTGGGTCGTCCCGTCACCCATCACCGGGAGGTGTGCTTCCATCCAGCGGTAGTCGACCGTGGTCTCATTGAGGATGGTGTACCCATCGGCAGCATAGAGGACAACCCGTACTGCGGTGGTAGCCCCTCCAACCGGAACGGCCATGACCGGGAGGAGGCAGAGAATGACAAGCAGCGTGCAGAGATACTTCATGGGACATTCCCCTCTTCACCCGGGCGCTTCGAAAGGCGGATGAGATGTACGTCTTCCGGATCAACCAGTGCGACAACGCGTTCTCCAGGCCGGTACTCCCATGACGACCAATTTCCCGGGATATCGATCAGAAGAGGGAACGGACCTGCGAAACGGACCTGGCAGCCATGGTCGGTTGCTACCATGGAGATCACCTGTCCTTCGATACGATTGACCTGCTCACTTCGTGAGATATCCGCCCCGGCAAGCATGATATCCCGTGACCTTATACAGGCAAGGATGCGTTCACCGGCATGAACCGCGCCCTCGGCGATGATGCCGGTAGTCCCGATCGAGAGCAGGGTTCTTCCACCCTCGGATGCGGCGCCCGATATCCCCTCAAGCATGTTCTCAAATCCCGCGAGCGCGGCAATGGTCGGATGAACGGGGCATGAGAAGACGGCTGCTGGTGTGCCGGCCTGCAGGATCCGTCCCTTATCCATCACCATCACCTGGTCGGCAAGACGGTATGCCTCATCGCGGTCATGGCTCACCTGGAGGATCGTGAGCCCGTGCTCCCTCTGGAGAGCCTTCACCTCGTCCATGCAGGACAGGCGCGCTTCAGGGTCGAGCGCAGCAAACGGTTCATCGAGGAGGAGTGCAGAAGGCCGTGTCGCAAGTGCCCGTGCGAGCGCTACCCGTTGTTTCTCCCCGCCCGAGAGCGAGCCGGTATGGCGTTGAGCGAGAGGCTGGAGTGAGAACGAGGAGAGGAGTGTATTAACCGTGCTGGTCCGTTCGCGGGACGAGATCCCCTTCATTTTCAGCCCATAGGCAATGTTCTCCTCAACAGTGAGGTGCGGGAACAGCGAGTAGTCCTGGTACATGAACCCGATTCCTCGTTTCTCAGGTGGCAACATCGTGACATCCCGTCCACCGACCAGGATCCTCCCCCCGGTGACTTGCAGGAATCCCCCGATACTCTCGAGGAGAAGGGTCTTTCCTGCACCCGAAGGCCCCATGAGCACCGTATAGGAGGATTCGGGAACCTGGAGCGAAATCCCTGCAAATGAGAAGTCCCCGCGGGTCAGACTGACCCCCTCAACTGCGATCATCATACACCCCTGCACGGCGTGTCAGGAACCGGAACACGAAAAAGAGGACCAGGCAGAGCAGGATGAGGATGAATGCGATGGCCTGGCTTTCTGCGATCCCGCCGGTATTGAAGCGGTAGTAGATCAGGGTCGATATCACCACCGGGAAGTAGGCGATCATGATCACGGCAGCAAACTCCCCGATGGCTCTCCCCCACGCAAGGAGTGCGCCATACAGGATATGGCGGGTGGTAAGGGGCAGGCTCACTGTTATAAACGCCCTGGCCCGGGAGGCACCAAGGCTCCGGGCGACGTTCTCGAGCTGGACCGGCACCCTTCCGAATCCTTCCCGCACGGCGTTCACGTAGTAGGGGATGGCGACAAAGACCATGGCAGCAACGATGCCTGGGAACGCGTCCTCGAAGGTCAGGCCGATCCCGCCGAGCGGAGCTCCGAGCAGCCCCCTGGACATGAAAAGAAGGTAGACCATCAGCCCTGCGACCGTATGCGGCAGGACCAGCGGAATATCCACCAGGGTCTCAACGATGCCCTTCCAGGGAGTATCGCTTCGGCTGAGTGCATACGCAAGCGGTGTTCCGGTGATGGCAAGGATCCCGACCGCACAGAACCCTGCAAGGAAGGTGACAAAGAAGGCCTGGAATACCATTGGGTCGCTGGCGGCTCCGGCAAGGTATCCGGGGTTCTGGAAAACCGGGACGGCTATCACGAGAAGGGCCAGGGCGATGATCCCGACAAGGATCATCCCGGGGATCCAGAAGGCGGCAAGAGAATTTCCCGAAGACCAGTATTTCTTCCTGAGGGGATGCTCCGGGGAGCTCATGAGACTGCCCCTTCCGGCAGCGGTGCGGGCCATCCGGGGCGTCCTTTTGCTGACTCATTGGCGATGTATCCGATAAACTCGAGGGCGAGATCCGGATTCGGCGCGTTTGCCGGGACGGTCACTGCATATACGATGCGACGGCCGTTTCTCTCACTGCCGATGGTGGCAAACCGGGGAAATCCCAGGATGACCGTGACATCGCGGTAGCGGTCGGCATATTCCGCGGAACCGAGATGGATGGAGGGAGGGAGTGTGACATACGAGAGGTTCATCCCTTCTGCCACGCTCCGGTACTCGATGGCATAATCGATCCCCCCTGCGGAGAGAAGCGAGAGCAGGTAGATACTCCCATCCCGGATGACTACCTTCTCATCAGAAGGACGCATGATCTCGGGGAGGGAGATCGTGGTGCCCTCTTCCCCGGATGAAACGGTGATGGTCGAAGGGAAGTGATCGGTGACGAGCGTCTCAAAGAGCAAAGGTTCGCTGTACTCCTCTTCAGCCAGATGCAGCACCATCAGGGAACGGTACCCTGCAGCATCGAGCATCGGGTTTGAGAATCCCAGGCGGACATCCGGCCGGGCAAGGATCCGGTACCAGTTCTCCTGGTTGATCTCATCGTGATACCGGCTCTTGTTCGTGTAGGCGATCACCATCTCGTTCGTGGATAGGGGCTGGTACCAATCGGTATAATTGCGAGAGGAGTCTTTCATGGGGCGGTACATGAGGTCAGGGATCAGGGATTCGTCGGCAACGGCGATCACATCAGCAGTCCTCCCGAGGTCGGTGACCTGCCGGATGACCTGGATGCTCCCGTGCCCCTCGATCTGGACATCGATGTCTGGATGTGAGGCTTCAAACTCCTGCTCCGCTTCTGCAAAGGGAGCAAGGAGACTGCCGGCAGCAATCACCTTCAGGGTCTTGGATGGGGGAACAGTGCCCGCGCACCCCGCAAGGAGGATGCTCCCGGCCAGCAGTATCGCGATGGCGACGCTTCTCAATCCCTTATCTCGATCCGATCCACCCATTTCACCCAGGCACTCCCTTCGGTAATGACCCCTGGCTGTTCCGAGATGATTGCGATGCGGGCCGGACCGCCGTCATCGTAGGACAGGGGAGTTCCGTTCTGTTCATACATCAGGATGATGCGCAACGGGGGAGATGGGATCTCTTTCAGATTCTCATCAAAGGTCACAAATCCCCGTCCTTCAAGCTGGTCTGCATCAAAGACCCAGAGATATCCGTCAGGGGCAGAGACCCAGACCTGCCGGCCCTCCCCCACTCCTCCTGCAACACCGGCGAGATCCCGGAGATCCACTCCCTTGCAGGTGTAGGGACCGAACCTGAAGCCTGTCGTAGAGACACAATACCCATGACCGTTCACCGGGGGGAGCGCTTTAAGATCGTCCATCGTCAGGACTTTTTCGGTCGTTCCGTTGATGGTCAGCCGCCAGTCCACCGCAAGCGAGTCCTGAACGGGAGCCGTGCACCCGGCGATAATGAGGGAGAAGACAACGATGGTCAATAAAAGGACGACCATTTGGGATACTGCCAATTGTTTCACGGGTTCCACTTCCTGAATATCAGAATGGCACCGCACCCAGCGATGATGGGGGTAAGAAGCAGCGGAGATTCTGTGGGGGGAGCCGGATAGGTCTCGTTCACCTTTGACTCGTAGGACTTGGGGAGGAGATCTGATGATCCCTTGTACCCATCCCGATACACCCGGATTTCATCAACCCACTTCACGGTGTAACCCCCGGTGGAGGGGTACAGGTTATCGAACAGGTGGATGCGATCAGCGGGCATCACCTCATGCATGTCCCAGTTGCCAAAGACATGCTTCCCTTCACTGTTGGTTGATGTATCGGCGAGGAACAGAAGCCGCATCCCGACGTGGTAGGAGGGCGGATAGCCCGTTCCCTGCCGCTCTCCCACTGATGATTCTTCACCATTGAACCAGCACACAGTGATGTTCCCTTGCCGGGGATCAGGGTGGTATATATTCTCGTACGGGATCTCAACATGATACCCGTCGACTGCTTTTACCATCACGTCATCACCGGGATTCATCCCTCCGACAAGATCGCAGAGGTCGCGGACGGCGGTACCTTTGACTGCTCCCATGTCCTTGAAATTAGTGGTCTCGTTCATGTCCCACTGCCCCTCTTTTGAATCGACAAAGACCGGGCCCTGGTGATAGTAGTGGGTCTTCCCATCACCCTGGACCGGGAGGTTTGCCTCCATCCACGGGATGGTCACGGTATTGTTCATCGACAGGGCACCATCTGCTCCATACGCTGATACGAGCAGCTCAGTCGTCGGCACTGCAAGCGCCCCTGCACAGCAGATGATGCAGCCCAGGAGCACTATTGCCAGGTTCTTTTCTGTACAATGTGATCTCATCGTGTACCTCCTTTTCGCAGGATAATCCAGCCTCCTGCGAGCATTCCTGAAGCAATCGTCAGGATACCGAGGGAAACAGAGGGTGTGGAAGGCACGGTATCAGGAACGGTCGTGATCGACGCCTGGCGGATGCTCAGGGAAGAGACCATCTGCACTGATAACCCTGTTGTCGTAGGGTATCGTTCGCTGCCTTGTGCGTAGTAATAATAATACTCTGGATCGGCCGATTCATGCCAGTCCCAGTTTCCGAATGCATGGATACCCCAGGGATTCGTTGTTGCATCGGCAAGGAAGACCAGCCTCATTCCTGTTGAGTATTCAGGGACATAGCCCTCATCTTCCCGGTACCAGGTAATCACCATCGGCCCCTGGCGATCAGGTGGCAGGTAGACATTCCGGTACCCAAACGTCTTGGAGAATCCATCGACGGCCCTGATGGTGACGGTGTCACCCGGGTCCATCCCACCGGCAAGACTGACCAGATCCTTTACCGCGGTCCCTCTGACGGCACCCATGTCCTTCTCCTGGACATTGGTGTCCTCTGCAGCATTCCAACGGATCATCTCTTCAGTTCCCGGGTCGGGATCATCTACAAAGACCGGCCCCTGATGGTAATAATGGGTCACCCCATCACCATACACGGGAAGATGTGTCTCCATCCAGGCAGCATCAACATCAGTCGATGAGAGGATGGTCGTTCCATCCCCTGCAATCTTCTCGATATGAAGCGAAGTGGTAGCCGCTGATGCCGGAAAAGCCAAAAAAAATACTCCTGCAACGAGGAACAGACAGAGGAGAGCTGGCACATCTGCACCGGTGAATGGTTCGTAGGAATGAGCGTGGACGGGTGCCATGGAGATGTCAGAGTTGCATCCCGCCCCGGATATAATTTTTTGTTTCTCCTTAAAACATTCAATATATTAACTTAATATCATTACTCTGGTCACCTGCTGCCATCAGGAGCACCGTGTTGGCCCCCGGATAATCGAGAAGGGGTAACCCCTCGGGATTTTGGCAACAAGTTCCACAGAACAGAGTAATTCCGTCCCCTTGTCAGAATTTCCTGAACCCTGTTTCCTCCCCCGGGCTATCTTTCTCCATTGAGGCAGACCGGGCAATCATGACGACAATCAGGGCCCTTACTGATTACCATGCACCAAAAACCATCGTAATGAAGATCACATAGGAGACGAGGAGAACAAGAGCCCAGGCCCGGTTCTGCAGTCTGCTCCCAAAAAAAAGCCCGAAGATCCCGGCTGCAAATCCCGTCATCACCAGGGTATCGGTATATCCAGGTATCGGAACGGTGGTAAAGAGCGAGTTTATCCCAAGGATGAAGAGGAGATTGAAGATATTGCTGCCGACAATGTTCCCGACCGAGATGGCCGGACTGTTCTTGACGGCGGCAATAAGCGAAGTGGCAAGCTCGGGGAGAGAGGTCCCGATAGCAACAAGGGACAGACCTATGACATATTCAGGGATATTCAGGATCGATGCAATGTCGACCGCGGAGGTGAGGAGGAGATGGGATCCAAGGATGACTGCTCCAAGCCCAAGGACCGTTTTAACCAGGGGATATCTCGTCTCGGCAGGGGGATCCGTCATATCATCGTGGCAGTTCTTTCTGATAAAAAAGAGGATAACGAAGAACAGACTCAGGAATGCAAGCCCCGTGATCCAGTCGATCAGCCCCCTCAGGGAGAGCACCGCATACAGGAGCGTTGCAGCAAGCATCAGGAGCGAGTCCTTCAGGAAACGGGGACGCAGGTGCCGGGAGGATGTGATGGAGGGATTGAGAAGGACACAGAGGGCCAGGATGAGACCGATGTTTGCGATATTGCTCCCGGTGATGTTGGCAAGCCCGATCTCGTAGGTGCCTGTGTAAAATGCCTCCGTTGTGACAAAGAATTCGGGGAGTGAAGTACCGAATGCGACCACTGTGAGCCCGATCGTGGTCGCTGACACTCCCATCCGGAATGCGAGACCTTCTGCTCCGCTGACCGCCACCTCGGCACCTTTCAGCAGCAGGATCAGCCCGATGATGAAGGAAGCGATAACCAGGATCATTCCTGTGATTGGATAGTTCGCTGTGGGGAAGATGGTATCGGCCTATTTTCAGGAATGACGGCTAGGGAACTGGTCTCCCTAATTAGGGATCAGGCCATGATCCAGGACGTTCCTTGTCGGGTTAATATCCCCCGTCTCTTTGAGACTTGGGGTGAGGTGATTCCCGAAAACCCCCTAATTCCCTTTTTATTCGAAGGCAAAGGGAGATAGGTATGAGAAAGGAGAGGTGGAGATGATGGTCCAGTCATTCTCTGATTCCCTTGACAAAAGAATTCCACGAGGCGAGAGACGGCGACCCAGGGGAGAGAACCTTCATCGCTCCGACCTCTTTTCCCCAGTTCTGCCCGGGATTCCTTATTTGCATTCGTGAGGTATTCCTCTGTTGAGGGCTCTGTGCTCTTACCGATGGAGATCAAACCGATCAAGGTTCATCACCTTGGTCCAGGCCGCCACGAAGTCCTCGATGAACTTTCCTTTCGCGTCCTCGCTGGCATAGACCTCGGCGAGAGCCCGGAGCTGGGCATTCGAACCGAAGATCAGGTCGACACGCGTGCCGGTCCACCTGACCTCTCCCGTCTTTCGATTGCGCCCTTCAAAGAGATCGGCGTCGTTTGAGACTGCTTTCCACTCCGTGCTTATGTCGAGCAGGTTCACGAAGAAGTCGGTGGTGAGAGCTTCCGGGCGCTTTGTAAAGACACCATGCCGGGTCTGTCCGAAGGTGGTGTTCAGCACCCGCATACCGCCAAGGAGCACCGTCATTTCGGGTGCGGTAAGGTTCAGCAGGTGTGCCTTGTCGACCAGCAACTCCTCGGCCGATACTGAGTACTTCCCCTTCAGGTAGTTGCGGAATCCGTCTGCCTTCGGCTCGAGCACAGCAAAGGAGTCCACATCGGTCTGCTCCCGGGAGGCATCCATGCGTCCCGGCGTGAAAGGAACCGTCACGGTGTGACCGGCATTCTTCGCAGCCTGCTCGACTCCGGCACAGCCGGCCAGGACGATCAGGTCAGCCAGGGAGACCTTCTTTCCGCCAGTGGCTTTGCTATTGAACTCGCCCTGTATCCCCTCCAGGGTCCTGAGCACCGTTGCCAGGCGGGCAGGCTGGTTGACCTCCCAGTCCTTCTGCGGTGCCAGACGAATGCGGGCACCGTTGGCACCCCCCCGCTTGTCGGAGCCCCGGAAGGTGGACGCTGATGCCCAGGCAGTCGAGACCAGCTCTGAAACCGAGAGGCCGGAAGCAAGGATCCTGCCCTTGAGAGAGGCGATGTTCTTTGCATCGATCAGGGGGTGATCAACAGCAGGGATGGGATCCTGCCAGATGAGCTCTTCGGCGGGAACTTCCGGGCCGAGATAGCGTGAGCGTGGACCCATATCGCGGTGGGTCAGCTTGAACCATGCCCGGGCAAATGCTTCCGCCATCTGGTCCGGGTGCTCATAGAAGCGCCGGGATATCTTCTCGTACACAGGGTCAAACCGCAGGGAGAGGTCAGTGGTCAGCATGCCTGGTGCACGACGCTTTGAGGGATCATGGGGATCCGGCACACTCCCTGCACCGGCGCCGCCCTTCGGCTTCCACTGGTATGCCCCGGCAGGGCTCTTTTCCAGTTCCCATTCAAACGTGAACAAGTTCCGGAAGAAGTTGTTGCTCCACTTGATCGGCGTCTGGGTCCAGATCACTTCCGGGCCACCGGTGATCGTATCATTTCCTTTGCCGGTGCCGTAACTGCTCTTCCACCCGAGGCCCTGCTCCTCGATGGGGGCCGCTTCGGGCTCCGGCCCGACGTGTGATGCGGGGCCGGCACCATGGGTCTTGCCAAACGCGTGACCACCGGCGATGAGCGCAACCGTCTCTTCGTCGTTCATTGCCATCCTGGCGAAGACCTCCCTGATATCCCTGGCCGCCGCGACCGGATCCGGGATACCATTCGGACCCTCAGGATTGACGTAAATCAGGCCCATCTGCACAGCAGCGAGCGGATTTTCGAGCTTCCGATCGCCGGAATACCGTTTGTCACCCAGCCACTCGTTCTCTGCACCCCAGTAGACGCTCTCATCCGGCTCCCAGGCATCTTCACGGCCGCCGGCAAAGCCGAAGGTCCTGAATCCCATCGACTCAAGGGCGACGTTGCCGGCAAGAATCAGGAGGTCGGCCCACGAGATTTTGCGGCCATACTTCTGCTTGATCGGCCAGAGCAGCCGGCGTGCTTTATCGAGGTTCGCGTTATCGGGCCAGCTGTTGAGGGGCGGGAAACGCTGCTGTGCGGAGCCGGCGCCGCCACGGCCATCACCAATGCGGTACGTGCCGGCGCTATGCCATGCCATGCGGATGAACAGGGGCCCGTAATGGCCGAAATCCGCCGGCCACCAGTCCTGCGATTCGGTCATCAGCGCCCGCAGGTCTGATTTCACGGCTGCGAGGTCGAGTGTCTTGAACTCATCAGCGTAGTTGAATTCACTGCCCATTGGATTGGACAGGGGGGAGTGCTGGTGGAGCAGCTTCAGGTTCACCTGGTTCGGCCACCAGTCCCGGAGGGACCTTCCTCTGCCGGTAGGTCCCTGGTTCATCGCGGACTTTGCCGGGTTCCTGGCATCGTCAGTCATAACGTCATCACCTTTCCTTGTAGGGTGTTATCCCCCGCGGCTAATTGAATATTCCTTTGCGACCAGGTGAACTTCTGCCTGAGCAGCAGCCCGGAAACGTTGGTTGGGCAACGGAGCTTCCACTGCCCTGCTTCGCTCCTAAAAAGGCGTGTTATTTGGATCCGAATCCTTTTCAGAGTCCCTTGACCAGGTTCCGTACCTGGATGAACCGGGCGAGCAGGATGAACAGAACGGTGGCAGCAATGAGTACGCCCCCATCAAGGAGGGGAGAGAAGAACGATACCCCGGATATCGCTGCGTTGAAGAGGTCCACCACGTACGTGAGCGGCGAACAGCAGGCAAGTGCAAGGGAGAGCCCCTGCATCTGGGAGAGCGGTATGAATATCCCTGATATGAAGATGAGCGGGAAGCGTATCAGGTTTGAAAAGATCATCACGTTAGGCGGACTGTTGGAGGCAGGGGAGGCCAGCAGGGCGCCAAGGGAGGAGCATGCGATCGTCCCCAGCACGAAGGTGAACAGGAACAGGGCGGAATTGATGATATGCACTTGAATGAACAGGGTACTGACTATCCAGATGATCAGGGAGATGCCCAGGCCGAAGATCGCACCCGCCAGGATATCACCAATGATGATGCTCTCCGGGATGACGGGATACGAGAGGAGCCGCTCGTAGGTCTTCTCCCGCTTCTCCCATGGGGTGATGAGGGGACCAACTGATGATGCCGTGAAAAAGAGCATCATCGCGAGAAACCCCGGGAAGAACAGAACGAGGTCGAGGTTCCGGCCGACAAAGAAGGCGAGGAACATGAAGATCGGGAAGAGGATGCCGAACATCAGCACCGGGGGTTTTGTGTAGTACAGGAGAATGTTCTTCTCACAGATGGTAAGAATGCCCCGGAGCAACACCGCAGGTGTTTTCATGTGCACCCCGTCAGCTGGATAAAAGTCTCTTCGAGGCTGGGGCCGGTAATGGCAAGCGACGTGATCCCGAGTGACTCCCGGTCGGCCCGGCTGACAAGGTATTTCACCACACGGTCAGGGTTGTCCGTGTAGACCCGCCACTTGTCGCCGCAGGGCTCAGCCCGGATGATCCCCTCTGCCTGGAAGAAATCGTTCCGGACGCCCCGGGAGAACGAGACCTCCACCGATTGGGTGGCCTCAAACATCCTCCTGAGACGTTCCGGGCTATCCTGTGCAACAATCCTTCCCCGGTTGATGATGCAGACGGTCCTGCAGAGGGTGTTTGCCTCCTCGATGTTATGGGTGGTGAGGAATACGGTACTGCCCTCGTCGTTCATCTGGTGTATCGTCTCGATCACCAGTCTCCGGCTCTGGACATCGAGCCCGCTTGTCGGCTCATCAAGGAACAGGACAGCGGGCCGGTGCATGATTGCGCAGGCGATGCTGACCCGCTGTTTCATCCCCTTCGAAAAGGTCCGGACCGGATATTTCCGCTGTGCCAGGAGCCCCATCTTCGAGAGGAGTTCGTCAACCCGCTCTTCCCGGAGCGGCCGGGGCATCCCGTACATCTTCCCGGTCAGGTGCAGGTTCTGTTCAGCGGAGAGATCACCATAGACGGTGCTGCTCTCCGGTATGACTCCCATCTGCATCTTGGCATCGATCGGGTGGCGGTGGATGTCGATACTCCTGATCCGGGCACTCCCTGCATCGGGTGTCAGGACTCCGGTGATCAGGCGGATGGTGGTGGTCTTCCCTGCACCATTCGGTCCGAGGAATCCGAAGATTTCACCATTCTGCACGGAGAGGCTGATATCGTCAACTGCAGTGACAGTGCCAAACCTTTTGGTGAGGTGCTCGACTTCGATTGCATTCACGGACTGGTATCCCCTTTCTTCTAGTGGTATCCCGGGAGATCTCCCCGGCCGGGAATCTCTTTGTGTGTGGTTGCGCCTCATCTCTCATCAAGCCTGCACATGAGCAACCAGGCCGGGTGCATCAGCAGTGCGTGAGGTGAGAGCGCTGGCGCCGGGGATTCTGCAGGGCAGGAGATGATCCCTGGCACCGATCGTAGGTATGGCTCCACCAGAGGTATCCTCCCTGGTCGACCGGATGGTGTTTAAGGGAGGTTCCCGATGCAGGGACCTCTGATTTCCCGTTTTTTATAGTGCGTACTGCTCCATCCGGATGGACGGATTTTTCCCCGGTATGGCTACGACTCCACGACTCCGCCATCGATCATGACCGTGTACTCCCTGACCGGGATAGTTTTTCCCGACCCTTTGAGTGCCTGGTCGACGATGTACGTCACCCCGCTGCAGCAGGGGACTTCCATGTGGAGGATGGTGACTGACCTGATCTCATGGAGAGAGAAGATCTCCTTCAGTTTTGTGATGTATCCTTCGACGTCCGTATCGAGCTTCGGGCAGAAGATGATCACGATCCTGTCCTTCAGGAAATCATGGTGGAAGCCTGCATAGGCAAACGGTACGCAGTCTGCAGCGATGAGCAGGTCGGCATGGTCAAAGTAATGCGCTTCGGGATTGAGGAGATTCAGCTGCACCGGCCACTGTCTCAGTTCGGATCCTGTCTCTCCGGGCTCATGCCGGTAGCCTTCACGAGGTCTCCGGGGAATAGAACGTGCCGCAGATCCCGGGCATCCTGAAAAGGAAGGATGGCCGCAGACACCAGTGTCCGGAGGGGACCCTGGAGCCCGGTGTGGAGGGACGGGAATCTGGTGCTCCTTGAGATATTCGATCGCCAGGTCATACAGCTTCTTTTCGCCATGCCCAACGAGGTGTTCAAGATGAGCTTTTATCACCGCGGGTCCCTGGGGGACCACGTTGGCCATCACGGCCTTCTCATCGTACTCCCCTGCCTCCCGTTCGATGACCGTGATCGCCCCTTCCGGGCAGGTCCCCATGCAGGCACCAAGCCCATCGCAGAAGAGGTCGCTTACCAGCCGTGCTTTGCCATCGATCAGCTGGAGTGCCCCTTCCGGACAGTCTGGGATGCACTGGCCGCAGCCGGTGCATTTTTTCTGATCGATATTGATGATCTTCCGTTTCATATCCTCATGCCTCCTCAATTTTTGAATTATTCCACATCCGGGTAATCCCGATCTCCCTGCCATTTTACTCCCGTATCCTCCGGTTCTTCCGCAAGGGGCGGTTCAATTACCAGGTAACTGCTGATGGAATGACGGGACGCTCTGCCTAGCAGGATGGTCCGGCCTGTCATGAATATTGCAGAAAAGGAGCCCCTGCATCATCCCTCTTCCTTTGGGTGGTGGGAGGTGAGCCTGCGGTAGGTCTCCTCCCCCACACACTCTCTTGCATACTTGCACCACTGGACGCAGGAGAGGGCATCGTTGTACACGGTGAACCCGCACCTGCTGCAGGTAACGGAGACATCGTTTGAAAAGATCTCGATCTCCTCGCCGCACTCCGGGCACTTCCTGATCGTGAGGGTCGGGGTCCGGAGGGTTGCTGCCCCCGGACAGCGATCAAGCATCTATTGGGTCTCCTTCTGCCGGTACTCGATGAGCAGTGCCTCCGCATACCGATCTGCCTTCTTAGTCGGCACGTAGTTGAAGACCTTGACCCGTTTCATGATCTCCGCCACGATCTCCGATTCATCAGTAAGGTGTAGCTTCTTCACTTCCTCGAGGATGAATTCGAGATGATCGATCCCGGTCTCCTTTCCATCGATCAGGATCCGTCTGGTCTTGATCTTGTCGGGGGGGATCCCACCGCAGATCGAGCAGTAGTATCCGTCTTTCTCATCTCCGGCCATCGCTACCCCCTAATCATCGTCAGCATCATCTTGAACCGGGTGATCGCAGAGAGGGCATGCGGTGCATTGGCAGGGAAGATGATGGTCTCCCCTTCTTTCATCTGGTACGTGGTTCCTGAAACCCAGACCTCGCATTCCCCGTCAAGGATGGTGACCACGGCATCAAAGGGGGCTGTATGCTCGGAGAGCCCTTCATCCTCATCGAAAGAGAAGAGGGTAATGCTCCCCACCTTTCGGTTCACGATCATACGGCTCGCGACCGTGCCATCCTGGTATTCCACGAGATCCTTCAGGCGAAGCACCTTTCCCCGCAGCTCTGCTCTCTTTTCATCGCGCTTCTCTGCCTTTTCAAGGTCGAATTCTGCCATCCTGTCTCATCCTTCCCGTTAAGGAATCCAGTGGTTCCACTCTTATTGGTTTCGCTTCAGAGGGCGGGGACCATCCGCGGCAGGTCCTCCTTAACACTGCTGTTCTTCCGGATCCCGAAGTTCTTCACGAGGACGTCAAGGACCGCAGGTGATATGAATGCCGGGAGCTTCGGGCCAAGCGTGATATCCTTCACCCCAAGATGCAGCAGGGCAAGGAGCACCAGGACCGCTTTCTGTTCGTACCAGGCGATGTTGTAGGAGACCGGAAGATCATTGATCCCGACGCCAAAGGCTTTTGCGAGTGCCTGTGCGATCACGACGAGCGAATAGCAGTCATTGCACTGGCCGGCATCAAGGACCCTCGGTATACCACCGATGGTGCCAAGGTCCAGGCTGTTGTACCGGTACTTGGCACACCCTGCAGTGAGGATGATGGTGTCTTTGGGAAGCGCCTGTGCAAACTCCGTGTAATACTCCCGCTCCTTCTGCCTGCCGTCACACCCTGCCATCACGATGAACCTTCTGATCTGCCCGTTTTTTACCGCTGCAACCACCTTGTCAGCCAGTGAAAGCACGGCATCATGGGCACACCCGGTCAGAAGATCCCTTCCGCTTCCCGGCAGGGCATTCGGTGCAGGGCAGGTCTTTGCAAGCGCAATGACGGAAGAGAAGTCCTTGGCTCCGCCCAGACCTGCTTCAATGTGCGGCACTCCTGGATATCCAGTCAACCCTGTTGTGAAAAGACGCCCCTTGTAGTTCTCTTTCGGGGGGACGAGGCAGTTCGTGGTAAACAGGACCGGCCCGTTGAACTGGTCGAACTCCTCCTTCTGGTGCCACCATGAGCTCCCGTAATTGCCGACCAGGTGGGGGTAGTTCTTGAAGGCGGGATAGGCGTGGGCAGGAAGCATCTCTCCGTGGGTGTAGACATCCACGCCGGTATTTTTTGACTGCTCAAGGAGCATCTCGAGATCTTTCAGGTCGTGGCCGGTGATCAGGATTCCTGGGCGGTTCCCAACGGTGGTCTTCACGGCAGTGATCTCTGGTGTTCCGTAGGCACTGGTATTGGCTTCATCGAGCAATGCAAGGATTTTTACCCCTACCCCTCCACATTCGAGCACCAGGGAGACCATGTCCGGGACAGGGAGGTCCTGGAGCATGGAAGCAAGTGCCTTCTGGATGAACGTGGTGATGGAATCATCGGTCCTGCCGAGCACTTCTGCGTGGGTATAGTAGGCCGATATCCCCTTGAGGCCGAAGAGGAGCGTTGACCGGAGCGACCGTACATCCTCGTTCTCTGTCGCAAGGATCCCGACCGTTTCTGCCTTCTTCAGGATATCGTTCTCACTCTGGGGTTTCCAGGTGCAGGCATCCGGTTCGGTGCTGCTGCTTCTGGGAAGCGCATCACGGAATTCGACCGCCTTGTTGATCAGGGCGTTGAACCGGTCCTTGTCGAAGTTGACATTGGTCAGGGTCGCAAAGAGGGATTCGGCAATGAACAGCCCCGCTTTCGGATTGCCTCCTCCTTTCTCCATCGCCGCAAGGTTGCGGGCTGCGAGACCCTTGCAGACGAAGACCAGCACATCCTGGTACGCCGCGATCTCATCCTCTTTCCCGCAGACACCTTTCACGGTGCATCCGATCCCCTTGACCGTTTCTTGACACTGATAGCAGAACATTTCAGGCTCCTTTTAATCTCTTTTTGATACGAAATATCATTATAATACTTAAGTATAAATAGGATCGAGTTTCCACCAAGATACCATGCAGGATTCATGCACAGTCAGCCAGACGGTCAGGTACTTGTCCAAGCGCTGGACTCTCCTCGTTATCCTTGAGCTCTACAAGGGAGAGGGATATACCAGGAGGTTTTCAGAGCTCCGTGACGCTCTTCCCGGTATCACCCCCAAGGTCCTCTCTGAGCGGTTGAAAGAACTCGAGGAGGAGGCGCTCATCTCCCGGAAGGTGGACGCAACCGCGTTCCCGGTCCGGACCGAGTATACCCTGACCGAGAGCGGGCTTGAGATTATCGGGATCATCCGTGCCATCAAGCAATGGGCCCTGAAATGGAAGATCGAGAATATTGCATGCGGTAACCAGGATTGTAAAGTATGCGTGATCTGAAAGCGTATGTATGATCTGAAGGTGGCCGGAACGAAGTGGAAGATCCAGCGTTATAACAGAGATGACAATCCTGCAGAACTATGAAGAAGGAGAGTGTTTGTATGAAGATCGTTAATGCAACAACGGCGACCAGCTCGCCCAATCCCCACCAAGTGGATGCACGAAAGCTCTGCGAGATCCCCCACGCAGTGGTGGTCATGATCACGCTCCAGCCGGGAGAATCCTTAAAGAGGCACAAGACTCCCGTTGATGTGATCTTCTATGTCCTGGAAGGAACCGGTACCGTGGAGATCGGTGAAGAGCAGGCCATCGTAGGGAAGGACACGCTGATCGAGAGCCCGGCACGAATACCGCACCGGTGGATCAATGAGAGTGGAGAGGTATTCCGGGTCCTGGTCATCAAGGTGCCTAAACCGACCGAAGAGACGAAGCTGCTGTAAGGGAGAATACAGTCAATGCCCCATCATACCGGTGCGATTCTCCAGAGAGACGGAAAAACGTTCGCGGTGGTGACCCGGGTACCCGGAGGGTTTATCACCCCTGAAGCGCTCGAGAACCTTGCTGCGGTAGGGAGGAACTACAAGGTCCCGATGATGAAACTCACCTCCGGGCAGCGTTTCATGCTGATCGGTATTCCAGAAAAGGACCTTGCCGCTCTTTACAGGGATCTCGGACCGCTGGCTGAAAAGGAGACTGCCCCCTGTGTCAAATATGTCCAGATCTGCCTCGGAACCGATGTCTGCACATATGGCGTCCAGGATTCAACCGGGCTCGGACTCGAACTGGAGAAGAAGTATCACCAGGAAGAGTTTCCTGCAAAGATCAAGTTCGGGGTCTCCGGGTGCCTCCGTTGCTGCGGGGAGAACTATACCCGGGATGTCGGACTGATTGGGACAACAAAAGGGTGGAGCGTAGTCTTTGGCGGGAACAGTGGAAGAAGGCCTGCCATAGGGACCCTCATTGCCGAGAACCTCTCGAGAAGCGATGCACTCGATCTCGTCGATCGTCTCCTTGATTATTACCGGGAACATGCACAACCAAAGGAGAGGACAGCCCGGTTCCTGGAACGGATCGGGTTTGAGCGGCTCAAATCCGATCTCCTGACACTCCTTCCCTACATCCGTCTTTCTGAGGTGCGGTAACCCCTCATCCGATACTTTTTTTCAATCGGAGTTCCGGAATGTTCTGAAACAATCCTCACCGCATTTGTCACCACCAGCCGCTGCACTGGACCTCGTGGACTTCATGAAGAACCAGATTGCCGGAAACGGCACGGATGATTCGATCTGTGCTTTGTTCCTTGTGTAATAGGAGACGATTTGTTTGAAAGGTGATGTCCCCGCATATCCAATCGGAGAAACAAGAACAGATCCATATCACAGGAGAGCTTTTAATGTACTCTATTTATTCTTCATGCACCAATGTAATGTCGAGTGGTCAGAACGACAGAACCTGAAAGGGCAGATACCGGGGACAAGGCGCGAAAAGAACCTCACCATCATCACGAGGTCTTCTCGGCTGAAAAAGCCGGGCAGCTCGACACCCGGTTCCGGCGCCTCCTGTACCGGCCGGATATCCTGGCAGAACGCCTTGTGAAGCCTGGCGATAATATCCTGGACTTTGGCTGCGGTCCTGGCTTTTTCACCCGTGAGTTTGCCAAAAGAGCAGGTGACAACGGGAAGGTTATTGCCGTCGATCTTCAGGAAGGGATGCTCCGCATCCTTAAGGAGAAGATGGAGCACGAAGGTCTTCTGCACCGGGTGGTGATTCACCAATGTAGGCCGGATTCAATCGGACTGCCGCCCGGGTATGATGGCACGGTCGATGTTGCCTGTGCGATATTCGTCGTTCACGAGGTCCCTAATCCGGCGAAGTTGTTTTTTGAGATATCCCGCCTTCTCAGGCCGGGAGGCCTGTTCTTCTACACCGAACCGTTCTACGTTGTTTCAGGTAGGGAGTTCAGGGAACACCTAAAAGAGGCGGAGACTGCCGGATTCGAGGTTGTTGAGCGGCATTTATTCTTCCTGAACAGGGCTGCCCACCTCAGGAAGGCGGTGTAAGGGCACATCGCTCTTTTTTTTAATAATCAGCTGCTTCACCTTTAACACACCATATCCAGGATGAAAACGTGGGATGCATATCACAAAACCCGCGTGACCTCTGTCTGTTCGAGGATTAAGAATAAAATGCGTTAGGCGTTCCCCATAATCTTCAAAATACCTCGGTTCGTTCAAGTACAAAGGACGAAAATACGAAGGATTTTCGGAGAAAAAAGAGTATCAGATTCCTCAAAACACCAGCTAAGCCGGGTGCGATGCCTCTTGTTGCGTACTGGCACGACCAAGGAAGTATGCTCCCAGGCCGGTCAGCCAGAAGATGAGGGGATAGGCGACAAAGCGTTCAGTACCTCCATCTCCCAGCACCGGGATCAGGATTCCCATGAAGAGGAGGGAGAGGAGCGTGACTGCTCCAAGGATCACGGAGAGATACCGATAGGGGCCGGAAAGCCCCCTTACCGAGAGGACTGCTGCGATACCCCCGATAACGAACGTGAACATGGCAAAGAGCGGGTGGAGGATGGCGACGTTTCCGGGAAAGATACCAACGCCGAGAATACCCACTCCGAGCAGTCCGAGCAGCAGTGAAGACCATCGCTCCCATCCTGACCGGGAGGCACAGTAGGCCCCGGTGATGATCAGGATCCCTGCCAGGATCATGGTAGTATTGAAGATGGTGGCAGATGGCTGGTAGATGAGGGCTTCCGGAGGCCGTGTCGATCCAAGATCGCTGATCTCGCTGTGAGCCGTCGAGTATCCTGCAGGATAAAATATCTCTCCGGTGATGATACCCATCAGGGCGATGAATCCCGCCAAAAAGAGGAGGACTCCCGCACCATTCTGGTAGTCTGGTCGCATATTCAGGATTAGGATTGGTTCTTCTTTATTACTTATCGGGGGGATCCACAATACCGCTCCCATTCGTAGTCACAGAATCCATGTGGAAACCCTCGGCGTCATCCCGCTCCAAAAGTCACTATCCGGAACTTCACAAGGCATGTTCATACCGGATCACCACGATCATCTTTTGTAGATTTCAGGTACATTCCGACAACGACCGGTATCAGGAAGGTGAGGGCATAGTAGACGTACACGTCGGTCTTGTAATAGGCTGCCTGGAACAGGAGAACAATGAACAGGTAATCCAGCATCACTGCGATGAGGACCCATGCAAGGCCAACTCCCACAAAATAAGAGAGCGGGAGGTCTCGTGTCCGGAACCACCGAAAGGTGATCACAATCACCAAGGGGGTGCAGAGGGCTGAGATGATCCACCCCAGGTGCTCAGCCCATGAGGTGAAGAAGAGCACCAGTGACAGGAGATACCCAATCAACCAGAACCCTGTGCCGAGTCCGGCCAGGTCAATGATCCACGGTTTCACAAGAAGATCACTCTTTTGAAGTGTTGTTATTAGTTCCGCACTGATAAACCGCCGGCATCGTGTTGTTCAGAGAGCTGTATCAGCGGTATCTGCTGGAACAATCGCTCCAGGGAGGTGCCAATTCGCAGAATTGGTCGAAAAAAGCACAAACCCGACAGACCGATCTCAATGATGCCTGGGAACCGGAGAACTGGTATGCCCCAGGCCTTGTCTTCCTCCCGAGACAACGTGAATCCAGACCTCCCCGTGCCAGTTTACTTATGAATAAAAGGCGATTCTATTCCGATAGAGGGAAGTGTCATCCTGATGAGTATGGAACTCCATCCCATTGGCCATGTACGGTCGCGCTATAAAAAACGCGGAGATGCCCCCCGCCAGGGGAGATTGTCAGATACCGTCTCAAAGATCGTCATCGATCCCGCCTACCAGACCGGGCTGTTCCGGATAGATGGAGAGAAACACCTCTTTGTCCTCTGCTGGTTTGACCGTGCGGACAGAACCGTGCTCAGAGCGACTCCCCCCCACAAAAACGGGGAGTATGGTGTTTTTGCGACCCGTTCACCCGACCGCCCCAATCCGGTGGCTCTCTCAGTTGTCGATCTTCTCGGTATACATGGCGGCATCCTGGAGGTCAGGGGACTGGATGCACTGGATGGGACACCGGTCATTGACATCAAGCCCTATGTAAAGGAGATCGATGGATTTTGCGATGAGTGAGGGCTGGTTGGCGATCGGTAATAGTGCCGGCTACCTGGGAGGTGCACGGGAAAAAATGATATCGTGGATATTAGCGACAGACCCATGTGAAATCCGGTAAGGCAATCCCGCTGAACAGGTCTTCACCGCGTTTTTTGGACGATATTCCCTTCTTTCCCTTCAGCAGTGGAAAAGAAAACAAAAAAAAGTGATCCTGGCTATGTTTCATGCAAACATTGCACCGAAACTGCTTGCAAACTTCTGCCTGTCGAAATCGAGCCCGATCTTTTCGATCGCATTGAGGAAGTCGGTTCGTGTAATGGAGTCATGCTCCTCCCGGATTGCAAACATCCCGGCCTCCATGCAGATCGCCCTGAGATCAGCCCCGTTCTTCCCCTCGGTCAGAAAGGCGATCTCCCTGAGATTCACCTCTTCGTCAAGGGTCATCTTCCTCGTGTGGACATTCAGGATTGCGAGCCGTCCTTCAACATCGGGGAGCGGGATCTCAATGATCCGGTCGAACCGTCCCGGCCGAAGGAGTGCCCGGTCAAGGATATCGATCCGGTTGGTCGCCCCGATGATCTTGACATCTCCCCGCCGCTCGAATCCGTCCATCCCGGCCAGGAGCTGCATCAGGGTCCGCTGCACCTCGCGGTCGCCGGATGTGGTAGCCTCGGTCCTCGATGCACCGACAGCGTCAATCTCATCGATGAAGATGATGGTGGGGGACTTCTTCTTTGCAAGTTCGAACAGTTCGCGGACGAGACGGGCGCCTTCTCCGATATATTTCTGAACAAGCTCGGATCCGACTACCCGCAGGAAGTAAGCGTTGGTCTCGTGCGCCACTGCCTTCGCAAGCAGGGTCTTCCCGGTCCCGGGAGGCCCGTGGAGGAGCACCCCCTTGGGCGGATCGATCCCGATCCGGTCAAAGAGCTCCGGCCTCTTGAGCGGGAGTTCCACGGCTTCCTTTATCTCCATGATCTGCCGATCGAGCCCGCCGATGTCCGCATAGCTCTCATCAGGGGTTTCGACGACCTCCATCCCGTAGACCGCCGCATCGTAGCTCTCGGGGAGGATGTCGATCACCGCGAGTGACTGCTGGTTGAGCGTGCAGCGGACCCCGGGTTTGAGCTGGTCGGGATCGATGCACATCGAACTCCGCACAAGGAAGCGGGGACCGGCACTGCTCCTGACGATAACCCGGTTGCTGTCGACCAGATCGGTCACGGTGCCGATGACGAGGGGAGGGCTCCGGAGCTGCTCGATCTCGCTCTTGAGCTTCCTCACCTCCCGTTCGTACCGTATCTTCTGGGTCTCGATGTACCGCTTGTCCGTCTCTATCTGGCGAATCTGTTCGCGGAGTTCCAGGTTCCTGGACTCCAGCGTATTGACGCGGTCAAGCAGGAACCGGCTCTTCTCGTCAGGACTCTGCGGCTCCTGTGGCTGCCGGGCGCTTTCTGCCATCGTTCCCTCACGTACCTATAGGGGAAAGTGGCTATAAAGATGTTTGCGATTATCCAGGCAATCCGGACTGTTTGTATCCTTCAAGGAATATTCCCTGGAGATCAAAACAGATCCCGGAGGGAAATATCCCCTGTTGTCAGGAGATCTGTTTCCCAATTCTGTTGATGACCAGAGGCACCTGTACCCTGGATTTCAAGGTACCGTTTGGATCAATATATCTGGTAAAAAATCTATGTATCATCAGCATCCAATGTCAAATGGAATAAAACGAGCCATCAGAGGGGATTACAGTGGTGCAGTCAGCTAAAATACTCTGCGAGATGTGTGGCGCCGCCATCCATGGACCTCCCAAGACCGTCCGGATAGAAGGGGCGGAGCTCGATGTCTGCAGCCAGTGTGCAAAATACGGGACCGAAGTGCAGAAGCAGAAAAAGCCCGAGCCACGCAAGGGCGGGCCTGCCGCCCGTACCGTGGCGACACCGGTCAGAAAGACCCGGGATGTCCTCGACCTGATCGAGGGGGAGATCGTGGACGATTATGGTGAACGGATCAGGAAGGCCAGGATGGAGCGGGGGCTTTCCCAGAAGGACCTCGCCATGGAGCTGAAGGAGAAGGAACTCCTGATCAAGAAGATCGAGAAAGGTGACCTGATCCCCGAGGACGATGTCCGGGTCAGGCTCGAACGGGCCCTCTCGATACGCCTGATTGATACCCCTGATATTTCTGAAGAGAAGAAGAAGCCGGGGAAAGTCGTCCCGACCCTTGGGGATGTCATCTCGATAAAAAAAGTCCAGAAATAACCTTTTTTTGGCTCTTCGGTCTCCTGGGTGGATTGTTTTTTAACCGGATATTCTTCTGGGAGCGGTCTATACACCCCTTTCTCTCCACTGACGATACTTGATAAGCTGCAATTCAATGCCTCATTTTTGGCACAAACTGCCCCGATTCGATGTTCCCCTCATACCAGAAACAGGAATTTTTTCTGGAAACTGCGGAGAAAGCCGCTACCAATCACCAGTTTTATATAGTCCATGACACCTATTAACATGCACAATGCAGGGTGAGTGTACTTCCGCTCGTGAGTGTTTTTTCACTCGTGAGGGTCTTTATCTCTCCTAGCAGCGTCCACGCACCGTGCATCCGCAGGCCTGTTCTCCCGAATGGTGTGAGAGGAGCCCGGGCTGTTTCTGGCTATCCTGCCTGTTTTGGTTATTTTGAGTATTTTGCCTGATTCCATGGGCCCATTCCCGGAATGTGCTGCATGGGAGGGAGTTTTGTATGAGAGGAAAAGAAATCCGTCTGGAACGAATCATCGACCGGAACACCCGGAAGACCATTATCGTACCCATGGATCACGGGGTCACGAACGGGCCGGTTGCAGGACTGATCGATCTCGGTGAAGCCGTGGACCAGGTTGCTGAGGGAGGCGCCAATGCCGTGCTCGGCCATGTCGGCCTTGCCCTCCATGGCCACCGGAAGAGCGGGAGGGATATCGGGCTCATTCTCCACCTATCGGCAAGCACTGCGATAGGCCCGGACCCGAACGAGAAGGTACTCGTCAATTCCGTCACGAATGCACTCAAGATGGGCGCCGATGCGGTATCGGTCCATATCAACATCGGGGCTGACTCGGAAGCCAGGATGCTGGCTGATCTTGGGAGTGTTGCGATCGAATGCATGGTGTGGGGAATGCCCCTCCTTGCCATGATGTACCCGAGAGGGAGGAAGATCAAGGATGAACACCAGGTCGACCATGTCGCCCTGGCTGCCCGGGTCGCGGCAGAGCTCGGCGCCGACATGGTCAAGACGGTCTACACCGGCGACCCTGACAGCTTCCGGACCGTGACCCGGGGCTGCCCGGTCCCGATCGTGGTGGCAGGGGGCTCAAAGACCGATGACCGGTCGACCATGGAGATGATCGAAGGCGCGATGCAGGGCGGTGCTGCCGGCATCTCGATCGGGAGGAACGCCTTCCAGCACCGGACCCCCGCCCGCTTCGTCAGGGCCGCCGGGATGATTGTACATGAGGGGAAGACCGCAGAAGATGCGTGGGAATTTCTGAAGGGATGAACGATGATAGGAAAGGAGATCCGGATTGAACGGATCATGAACCGGAACACCGGCCGCTCCGTGATCGTACCGATGGATCACGGGTTTACACTCGGCCAGATCGAAGGGCTGACGGACATGACAAAGACCATCTCCGAGGTGAGTGATGGCGGGGCAAACGCTATCGTCCTCCACAAGGGGATCGTGAAGAGGGGACACCGGAGGAGAGGCCGGGATATCGGCCTGATCGTCCACCTCTCGGGGAGCACCTCGCTGAACCCGGACCCGAACGACAAGGTGCTGGTCTGCACGGTTGAGGAGGCGATCGCACTCGGGGCAGATGCCGTCTCGATCCATATCAACCTCGGAGCCCCGAACGAGTCCAAGATGCTCGAGGAGGCGGCCATCGTGGTCAAGGAGTGCAACCGCTGGGGGATGCCCCTCCTCGTGATGATCTACCCGAGGGGGAAGGGGATCAACCCGTACGCTCCGTCGACTGTCGGACACTGTGTCCGTGTTGCCGAGGAGCTGGGAGCCGACCTGATCAAGACCAATTACACCGGGGATCCCGCCTCCTTTGCAAAGATCGTCGCCGCATGCTCGGTACCGGTGTTCATTGCAGGGGGAGAGAAGGCCGGTGACCGCGAGACCCTCGTCGCCATCCGCGATGCGGTGAAAGCCGGAGGGGCAGGGGTCTGTGTCGGAAGGAACGCGTTCCAGCGGGACAATCCCCGGTCCTTTGTCGAGGCCCTCTGCAGGGTGGTACACGATGAGGTTGACCCTGACGAGGCACTGAAGGGGTGCCGATGAAGGAATTCTGGGTGGATGTCCGTCCCTTCAGGAAGGAACTTGTCACGACCGCGCTCGAGAGCGGGGCAGACGTGGTCATAGCCCCTTCAGCGTCACCGGTGAAGGCGCTCGGGAGGGTATCCGTCGTCTCTGATGACGGGGATCTGGTCTGGGGAACCGATGTCTTCGAGGTCAGGATCGAGGGGGGAGCATCCCTTGCAGAGGCAGAAGCGCTTGCAGGGAGGGGATATGTCATCGTGGAGACCGGGGACTGGCGGGTGATCCCCCTGGAGAACCTTGTTGCCCTCTCGGATCGGATCATCGCAGCAGTCAGGAGCACGGAGGAGGCAGAGATAGCCCTGACGGTGCTCGAGAAGGGGGTCCGCGGGGTCCTCGTGCGGGATGCCGATCCCCCCCTGATCAGGGCGATAGGGACCATGGTGAAAGCAGGTGCAGGCGCGGTCGACCTTGAACCGTTCACGATTACCGCGATCCGGCCGATCGGGATGGGCGACAGGGTCTGTGTCGACACTGTCTCGATGCTCTCAGATGGGGAGGGGATCCTTGTCGGGAACACTTCGTCTGCCCTGCTCCTGGTGCAGGCCGAGACACTGGAGAATCCCTATGTAAATCCCCGCCCGTTCCGGGTCAATGCAGGAGCCGTGCATGCCTATACCCTCGTCCCGGGGGGAAAGACCGCCTACCTCTCCGACCTGAAAGCAGGGGACCACGTGCTTGCCGTTACCCATGAGGGATCGCTCAGGGATGCCGGAGTAGGCCGGGTCAAGATCGAGCACCGGCCGCTCCTGCTGGTCGAGGCCGAAGCAGGCGAGGTGAAGGCAAGCCTTGTCCTCCAGAACGCAGAGACGGTCCGCCTCGTCGGTGAGGATGGGATACCGGTCTCGGTGGTTGCGCTTGCCCCCGGGGATCGTATTCTCGGGAGGGTGCTCCAGGCCGGCAGGCATTTCGGGATTGCGGTCAGGGAGCGTATCATTGAGAAGTGATGCCATGAAGGTCGGAATCATTGGAGGGACGGGGAAGATGGGGTCGCTCTTTGCCGGGGTTTTTTCGCGGGCCGGGCACGAGGTGCAGGTCTGCGGGCGGGGGTGCCTCTCATTGTGCCTTGACCTTGCCGTCTCCTCAGATCTCCTCATGGTATCTGTGCCGATCCGTGACACCGTTCATGTCATTCAGGATATCGCCCCCTTCCTCTCAAAGGAGCAGATCCTCTGTGACCTCACCTCACTGAAGACCAGCCCGGTGGCAGCGATGCTGGCATCCCGGGCATCAGTCGTCGGCCTCCATCCGATGTTCGGTCCGACGGTCCCCTCTCTCAATGGCCAGACCATCATCGCCACGCCTGCACGGATCGATGAAGCAGCCCTCGCATCCCTCCTCTCTGTCTTTGAGAGGGAGGGGGCACGGATCACCCTCTCATCCCCGGAAGAGCATGACCGGATGATGGCAGTAGTCCAGGGCCTTACCCACAGTATCACGCTCACGGTTGCCGAGACGATGCGGTGTCTTGGGGTGAGCCCGGAAGCAACCGGTCCCTACCGGAGCCCGGTCTACCAGATCGAGATGGGGCTTGTCGGGCGGCTGCTCTCGCAGGACCCGGACCTGTATGCGGATATGCTCACGGAAAATCCGTACCTTCCTCCCGTTCTTGCGGCCTGCGAGGCCTCGTTTGCGCATATTCGTGAAGCGATCGAATCAGGGGAACCGGGACCCTTCCGTGAGATCTTCGCACACGATGCAGAGTTCTTTGCAGGGATCACCCAGAGTGCCTCTGAAGAGACCGACTACCTGATCACAGCGATGGTGCAGCGATGACGCTCATCGTGCTGGGACCGGAGGGAACCTTCTCCCATGAACTCGCAGTCCGGGTCTACGGGGGCGAGATCCTCCTTGCCCCGACCATCCACGAGATCTTTTCAATGGTTGAGCAGGGGCTTGGTGACGGACTGGTGCCGATTGAGAACAGCGAGGCGGGCGGGGTTGGTGCCACGCTTGACGGGCTGCTCCAGCACCAGGTCTATATCACCGCTGAACTCTACATGCCTGTCCATCACCATCTTGCCGGATTCACCCCTCTTGACTCTGTCACCGTGATCTACGCCCATCCCCAGACCCATGAGCAGTGCAGCAGGATAACGAACGAGATGAAGATCCCGGTCATCCACACCAGCAGCAACGCGGCAAGTGCCCGTGAACTTGCTGGATCTCCCAGTTCTGCTGCTATCGTCTCCAGCATGACGGCCGATCTCTACAAGATCCCTCTCCTCAAGGGAAATGTTGAGAACAACCCGGGCAATACCACGAGGTTCATCCGGATCGCAAGGACGAAGGGAAAGGAGAAGGGCAGCACCAAGTGCAGCATCCTCGTCGACCCGGAAAAAGACCAGCCCGGCCTCCTGTACCAGATCCTCGGGGTCTTTGCTGAACGGGGGATCAACCTCACCAGGATCGAGTCCCGGCCATCCAAGCGGAGGATGGGGGAGTACCTGTTCTTCATCGATCTTGCCTACTTGCCCGGATGCCATGATGCTCTTGTCGCCCTCCGGGAGAAGTCCCGGTTCCGCGACCTGGGGTGTTACCAGGAGGTGAAGGTACCGGAATGAGCGTCACGCTGGAACGGTCAGGGCCTGTCGAAATCACCCTCACAGCTCCCGCTTCAAAGAGCTACACGCATCGTGCCCTGGTTGCCGCAGGACTTGCGAGGGGTACAAGCACGCTCACCCAGGTGCTCAGATCCGATGATACCCGTATTACCGCCTCTGCCCTGCAGCAGCTGGGAGTCTCCCTGCAATGGGACGGTGACCAGATCAGGGTTACCGGGACAGGCGGCGGTCTGCAGTGCGGCGAACATTCCGTTCTTGACATAGGGGATTCGGGGACCAGTCTCCGCATTTTGACATCCGTTGCCCTCCTCTGTCAAAGACCTGTGATCATCACCGGAAGCCCGCGGATGAAAGAGCGGCCGGTCGGGGGACTGGTCAACGCCCTGAATTCCCTGGGTGGCAGGATCCAGTATCTCGAGAACGCAGGATTTCCTCCCCTGATGGTTGACGGGACCCTTCACGGAGGTTCTGTGAAGGTTGACAGCAGAGTGAGCAGCCAGTTTGCCTCCTCCCTCCTCCTCTCAGCCCCGTATGCAGCATCCCCGCTTGTACTCCATCTCCTGCCGGGGGCGGTATCCCGTTCATATCTCGATGTGACTGTCGATGTCATGAAGGCGTTCGGGGTGCCGGTGGTGCGGGAGGGGCAGGACCGTTTCCTGGTACATCCTGGGAAGGGCTATTGCGGAAGGGATTACCAGGTGGAGGGCGATTATTCCTCCGCATCGTACTTTTTTGCCATTGCCGCGGTCTGCGGGGGGAGAGCCCGGGTTTCCTCTCTCTCTCCTGGATCGGTCCAGGGGGACCGGCAGTTCCTCGATGCCCTTGCGGAGATGGGGTGCCGGATTTCCTGCTCCGATGACTGTATCACCGTAGAGAGTGATGGTGTCCTTGAAGGGATCGAAAGAGACCTCTCCTCTTCCCCCGATACCGTACAGACCCTCTGCATGGTCGCCGCCTGTGCCAGGTCTCCTTCGCGGTTCTCCGGGATCTCCCACCTGCAGTTCAAGGAGAGCAACCGGATCTTTGCCATCCTCTCCACGCTCCAGCAGCTTGGCGGGGATGTCAGGGCCGGAAAGGACGGGTCGATCACGATCCGGCCTGCACCCCTTCACGGAGGAACGATCGATCCGGCGGGCGATCACCGGACGGCAATGAGCGCTGCGGTGCTCGGGCTTGCCGTTGGGGGTATCACGATAACAGATGCCGGCTGCGTCAGCAAGTCTTTTCCGGAGTTCTGGGATATATTACAGAGAGATGGGCTTGTATGAGAGTTGTTCTGATTGGATTCAGGGGAACGGGGAAGACAGAGACGGGACGGCTCCTCTCCCGCCTGACTTCAGTGCCGTTCCTTGACACGGATGCCCTGATCGAGGCATCGGCAGGGATGACCATCCACGATATCTTCCGCCGTGAGGGTGAAGAGGGGTTCCGGGCACGGGAGCGCGAGGTGATCCGGGCCCTCCCGCCTGGCGAAGCAGTGATCGGGACGGGCGGAGGTGTTATCCTCGATCCGGCAAATGTTGCAGCGTTGCGGAAGGGAAGCACCATGGTCCTGCTTGAAGCGGACGAAGCGGTCATCGAGAAGAGGATCGCTGCTTCCACGAGGCCCCCCCTTACCACCCTGCCGCTCCGCGAGGAGATCCATGAATTGCTGGAACTCCGCAGGCCGCACTATGCTGCGGCGGCTGACTTCCGAATTGATACCTCCCTGAAAAGTCCGAATGAGGTCGTCCTTGCCATAAGGAAGTTCCTTCATGATGGGACGGTTCCGTTGCAGGCCAGGAAGAGCCTTGTCCAGTTCTTTGCCGGATCCGGGATTCCTGAATCAGAAGTGGCTGAAGCCAGGATACTCACCGATGTTGACCTGTGGGATCCCCGGACATGCCTTTATGGCATCGTAGGGTACCCGGCAACCCAGAGCAGGAGCCCGGCCCTGTTCAACCGGCTCTTCAGGCAGTACGGGATCACCTCCCACTATCTGCGGTTCCAGGACCCGGATCTCTTGCGGATTCTCCGGCTCGCCGAAGAGATAGACATCCGCGGATTATCGGTGACAATCCCGTTCAAGCAGGAGATCATACCTACCCTGACCGATGTGGAGCTTCACGCGGATGCGATTGGAGCGGTCAACACGGTAGTCTGGTGCGGCAGCAGGTGTTTCGGGTACAACACCGACTGGATCGGGATCCGGGAGCCGCTCTCCGACCACCGCGGAGAGAAGGCGGTCATCCTGGGTGCAGGGGGTGCTGCCGCCGCAGCGGTGTATGCCCTCCAGTCGCTCGATATGGAAGTGACGATCCTGAACCGGACAGTCGAGAAAGCAGCATCGCTGGCAGAGCGGTTTGACTGTGCATACGGGCCATCCTCAGCGTTCGACCGGCTCAATCCCGCCGTTGTCGTCAATGCAACCTCAATCGGCATGGAACCGGAACTGAAGAGCCCCCTCCAGAAACACCAGCTGCGATCTTCGATGACGGTCTTTGACCTGGTATACACCCCGCCTGAGACCCCTCTCCTCAGGATTGCCCGGAACTCTGGGTGCCAGACCATCCCGGGGACCGAGATGTTTGTACGCCAGGCTGCTGCCCAGTTCCGGCACTTTACCGGGATAGCTCCCTCTCTCGAGCTTGTCAGGAGCGCGATGGAATGAACACCTTCGGCCGGTCGTTTCGCATCACGACGTTTGGGGAGAGCCATGGACCCGCGATCGGCGTGGTGATTGACGGGTGCCCGGCAGGTCTCCCTCTCTCTGTTTCGGATATCCAGCCGCTGCTCGACCGGAGAAGGCCGGGGACGAGCCCACTCACCTCGGCCCGGGCTGAACCAGACAAGGTGGAGATCCTTTCCGGTGTCTTTGAGGGGAAGACCACGGGGATGCCGGTCGCCCTGCTCGTGCGGAACGCGGATGCCCGTTCCTCTGACTACGACACACTCCGGGAGGTCTACCGGCCGGGCCATGCCGATTTCACCTACCAGGAGAAGTACGGGATCCGTGATCACCGGGGCGGGGGAAGGTCATCGGGCCGTGAGACGGTCGGCCGGGTCGCGGCCGGTGCGGTCGCAGCAAAGTTCCTTGCCCGGTCCGGGATCGAGATCTCTGCGAAGGTGGAGGAAGTACACGGAGTGTCGGATACCGGTGCAATGGAGGAGGAGATCCGGAAGGCGAAGCAGTCGGGTGATTCGGTCGGGGGTATCATCCGGATCTCGGCAACCGGTGTCCCACCCGGCCTTGGCGATCCGGTCTTTGGGAAGCTCGATGCGCAGATCGCCGGGGCATTGATGGGGATCGGTGCGGTGAAGGGGGTGGAGATCGGGGACGGTTTTGCCTCTGCACGACTGAAGGGGAGTGAGCACAACGATCCCATGGATGGGACCGGGTTTCTCTCCAACCATGCCGGGGGCATCCTTGGGGGCATCAGCAACGGGAACGAGATCGTGGTACGGATCGCGGTCAAACCCACGGCCTCGATCGCGCTCCCCCAGAAAACCCGGAGCGTTTCAGGAGATGAGCAGACGATCTCCATCAAGGGAAGGCATGATCCCTGCATCGTCCCCCGGCTCATGCCGGTGGCAGAAGCGATGCTTGCCCTGGTCCTGTTCGATGCCTGGCTCGAACAGGAGAAGTATAGGGCTTTTCCACAAGAGAGTGATCTGAAGTAATTCTTTTTCATCCGCCAGGAATCTTCAAAATCACAATTCTCCTCGCAACATTTCTTTTTAGTCGGAGTCGACTTCTTAAAAAAACCTGTCATTGTTATCTTGTAACTTGCCGTATCTTACCATTTTATATATCCAAGTAAATAAAACGCCCAAGGATTACGATGAAACCCTGGCCTCTTGTACTTGGAATGATTGTGCTCCTGGCGGTTGTTTGTTCCCCCGGCCTGGCGATCACCAAAAGCGAAATATTTCCCCAATATCAGAGAGGGTTCCCCTTAAGCCCGATCCCGACACCTTCAGCCACCACTAGCTTGACGGGTTCACTCTTGGTCTTCTCTGATCCTTCTGGTTCTGCGGTTTATCTGGATGACGTGTCCAAAGGGATCACCCCGGTGACCATCATGGGAATCTCCCCAGGTTACCACAAACTGACGGTGACCCGATCAAAATACCAAGATTATTCGATCTCGGTCCTAATCTATGCCGGAAGGACGGTACCAGTTTATGCTGTGTTGGAGTCTGGACATCCCGTCAAGATATTCGATAAGATTGCGGTAGATGACTCCTCTACGCCGAACCCCCTGGGTTGGCGAACGCTGAGCTCGCAGTTTGGTATCGGATCCCCCCTCTCTGATACCTCATTTGAGGAATCTTATACCTCACTAATAGAACGAACCAAATCCCATCCCCCATATGATAGAACTGACTACTTAGAGATAGACACCTCCGTAGAAAAACCGAACATCTATCTGTACAGTGACCATGATCTCACCGCCCAGGTACGGCTCATGCCAGAGAGTGCCATCACCGTTTCCGATCCGGTGTACCAGCCCGGGATGGGATGGCAGGCAGCGATCTGGAATGGCAGCCTGAACGGGAAGGAGGATTTCCTCTTCTACGAAGGCCTGGTGCCTGATTCCGGGTGGCAGAAAAGAGAGGGGTACGTCATTCGTGCGACATACCGTGGGCAGGATATGGCCTTCATGCTCGGACAGTATGGGTTTAACGAGAAAGAGACAGCGGAATTCATCGACTATTGGGTGAGCCACCTCCCCGGGGAGGTGGACTATGTCTTTTACCCCCAGGAGACCGGGGCTGTGGAACAGGTTATGCCGCTCATCATCAGTCCGGAACCAGATGATGTCATGCGCATCTGGTTCTGCGCTGAACCTCTGATCTCCGTTCCTGAACCGGTGACATCCCCGGAAAAGATCGTCCGCGAAGGATTCTATGTCGTGGAATGGGGTGTCATGGTCAAGGACAAATAAAACAAATCCACCTTTTTACCGTCACCTGGTTTTTCCGTCACCTGTGGAACGCTTTCCGGGGCAGGGTCGGAGCGTATAGGGAGGGAACAGTAGTGAAGAAGAACCACGGCCGCCTACTCCATCAGGGCATCCACGAGCTGCCGCATCTCCCTGACATGGAACTGTCCTTCCGCGGTTGGCTGACCAGCATACCCGAATGCCATCTCTGACCCGAACAGGGGGAGCATCACTCTGGTATATCGATACTTCGAGCCGATGACGCTGGTGATAATCGGCTTTTCCGTCCGGTGGGTGAACCAGCAGAGCGTCAGGACATCGATCGGGCTCTCCGGCCGGACCACAACCTTCGGGGTCCCATATGCGCGGAGCCGTGTTGCTATCGCTCCCAGCTCTCCCCCGATCAGCATCCTCCCCGAATGGAACGAGGCAATCACCTCAACCCCCGCATCGTTGATAAGAGGGGTGAGCATCGAGAAATCCTGCTCCACGTCAACCAATGTTGCATCGCTGAGCCAGGGTAAAACGAGCCTCCACCAGTCATCCGGGGAGCCGCGGAAATATCCGCCCTCCTGCCGGCTCCGTACCGTGATGATCAGGGGAAGGGTGCACCTCTTTACGCAGGTCTTCTGCTCCTGCGACAGGTCCGTGGGGAAGAGATCCAGCCGCAGCTCGACCAGATCTGCCCCGGCCTCTTCCGCTTCCGGGATGCACCGCGGATCGGAGACTGAGGCGACACACTTCATAAGAGTGGATAGATCAGCGGGATATATAAGGCCCCTGCTTATCATCACCCCCCATTGCTGGTTTTATCACCGGTGCGGGGGATACGTAGTATACCTAATCCATGTCTCAGAACAAGGGGGGAATTCCCGAGCTCCTTGCACCGGCAGGGTCCATGGACGCGCTAGTGGCCGCGATCAATGCCGGTGCCGATGCCGTCTATCTCGGCGGAAAACGGTTCGGTGCACGAAAATACAGTCCGAATTTCAGCGATGAGGAACTCCGGCAGGCACTGGCGTATGCGCACCTGCGCGGTACCCGGGTCTATATAACAGTCAATACCCTGGTCCATGACCGCGAACTTGCCTCGGTTGCCAGGTATCTGTGTGACCTGTACGCGATGGGGGCTGATGCGTTACTCATCCAGGATCCCGGCATCGCCCTGATCGCACGCGATGTCGTTCCTGACCTGCCGCGCCATGCCTCCACCCAGTGCACGATCACCAGCCTGGAAGGAGTGGTCCATGCCCAACGTGAGGGATATGAGCGGGTTGTCCTCGCCCGGGAGGTCCCGCTCGCCGAACTCGACCGGATCTTCCGGGGCCCTCCCGATAAGCGGCCGGGTATCGAGATCTTCATCCATGGGGCACTCTGTTATGCCTACTCCGGCCAGTGCCTCCTCTCGTCGGTTATTGGAGGAAGGAGCGGGAACCGGGGTGCCTGTGCCCAGCCCTGCAGAAGGGACTATTCACTGGTAGCAGGAACCGCTGATTCATACGGAAGAATCACCAAGCCCCGCAGGATCCCGCCCAGTGAGCCCTGTCTCCTCTCCACCAGGGATCTCTGCCTGTATCCGCACCTTGCCAGAATCCTGGAACGGCCGATTGCGGCACTGAAGATCGAGGGAAGGATGCGTTCCCCTGACTACGTGGCCATCGTCGTCTCCATTTACCGCAAAGCCCTCGATGCAGTGGCGGACGGGACCTTTGTCCCCGACCAGTCGGACATGGATGATCTTGCCATCGCATTCTCGCGCGGATTCACCTCCGGCTATCTCTGCGGGGACCGGGGGCCATCGCTCATGGGGCGTGACAGGCCTGACAACAGGGGATTGTTTATCGGAACAATACGGTCTGTCCGGGGATCGGAGACCAGGATTGCGGCGGCAGGCGCACGCGCCCTCTCCGCAGGCGATGGCCTTGTCGGGATCGATCCCGTGACACGGACCGAATCCGGATTTGTGCTCCGTGAGAATCCCCTGTGGGCAGGGAGGGATATCCTCATCAGGCAGCCGACCGGGTGCAAAGAGGGGATGGCACTCTACCTCACCAGAAGTGTGTCGCTCGAAAGGAGGGCTGGAGCCATCCGTAGTGCTGCAGGCCCGGGGGGGAGGTACCCGATCGCGATCGAGGTTGCCCTCTCGGTTGTAGCCGGTAAACCACCGGTCCTTTCCGGTTCATTCGAATGTCCGTCCGGTGATGGTGCCAGGGTGACGAAAGAGGCCGACTTCATCCCGGAGCGGGCAGAAGAGCGAGCTACCACCGGTGACGAGATCTCCCGGCAGATAAGGAAGTCAGGAGGGACTGCATTCAGTATCAGCGATCTCAGCATCACGTACGAAGGGGGATTGTTCCTTCCGGTGGGAGCGCTCAACAGGTTCAGGCGCCAGTTTTTCGGTGAGGCAGAGCGTGCGCTCCTTCAGACATACCTTCCTGACGACCGGATGCTTGGAAAGGCTCGCAAGAGGCTTGCCATACTCCTCCCCCTTCTGGCCCGTCAGGAAAAAAGGAGATCACGGAATCCGGAGCTGGCAATCATCTGCACCGATATCGATTCCGTAAAGGCTGTTTGCCTGGCAGGTTGTGACCGAGTCTTTTTCGAGCCGGATCCCGGGGACATGGAATGTGTACTTACAGAGGCCATTGCCAGCTGCCGGGAATGCAACGTCCGGATTGCCTGGAAATGGCCCCGTGTCCCGCCCCCGGAGTTTATAACAGCAGCGGCAGCCTTGCTGCCTGGCCTCTCTGATTCCGGTCTGGAAGAGGTGATGACAGAAGGTGCCATGTACGCCGATCCCATCCGGGCTGTTGCTGCCGGGATACGGGTGACCGGCGGTCCGGACCTGAACGTATTCAATGCATGTGCCGTCAGAGCGCTTGCACATGACTGTCCCAGTGTCACGCTCTCCCCGGAGCTGTCCGGGGAGGACATTGCCCTTCTCTGCCGCCGTCTCGGTGATTCGGGGCAGGTGAGCGTCCTTGTCCAGGGGAATATCCCCGCGATGATCACCGCCGATACCCTGCTTGACCTTGTATCTGGGAGAGGGAACCGAGGGAACCGCTCGAGAAATCCTGATTCTCCTGACATTCTCTACGGCCTCACCGATACCACCGGGAGGATCTTTCCCGTCCATCCCGATTCATGGGGAAGGACCCATATCCTGAATGCAGCCGAGCTCTGTCTGATCGATTATCTCCCTGACCTTGCCCGGGCAGGGGTGGACGGCTGTGTCATCGATGCCCGATGGCGGGGACCTTCCTATGCAGCCGAAATGGTCTCGGTGTACCGCGAAGCGTTGGACAATACCGGATGGATGGCAGGAGATCCCGCCTCCGTAGAGCTTATCCAGGCCCTGAAGACCAGGATCAGGGCTCTGGCGCAGGGCGGAATTACCGCCGGCCACTACCTCCGCGGCCTCTCTTCTGACTGAACGGGATCTCTCTGCCATCTCCCGGAACATTCATTTCTATCTCCTCCTGTTTCAGCTGATCTGCCGGTTTATTTTTTTCTATCCCGGTACAATCGCGCTTGTAGTATTCTGGTCAGATGGTCTGCCGGTTGAACCCCCATCTCCAGGGCAATTACCCTTGTATCACGCTGATCGGTTTCGTTTGCCGGGTGAACAGTTATGTTCCGGCACGATCACTTTTGTATCAGGGAGTTCACCCATGACAAAAGCCTTCATCCTGATTAATTTGAAGACCTATTCCGAGGGAGCAGGGCAGCGTGCCCATAATATCGCCGGTGCTGCAGAACAGGTGGCAGACGAGAGCGGGGTTCTGATTGCGCTTTCACCGAGCTATATGAATATCCACCCTCTCTCGATGCATTACAGCCTCCCGGTGTATGCCCAGCATGTTGACGGGGCCGAGCCGGGGGCCCACACGGGGGCGATAACGGCTGAAGCGCTGAAGATGGCCGGAGCAGTGGGATCGCTCGTAAACCATTCCGAGCGGCGGCTGACCCTTGCCGAGATCGAATCCTCGGTGACCGCACTGAAAAAAGCCGGTCTTATCCCGGTCGTCTGTTCGAACAACGAGGCCACCAGTGCCGCGGCAGCGGCACTCTCGCCAGCCTATGTCGCCATCGAGCCACCCGAGCTGATCGGGAGCGGGGTCTCGGTCTCGAAGGCAAATCCTGACATTATCAAAAGATCCGTGGAGGCGGTGCGGAAGGTGAATCCTGACGTTGAGATCCTCACTGGTGCAGGGATCCAGTCCGGCGAATGTGTAAAGATCGCTCTTGAGCTGGGGACGAGCGGAGTCCTTCTCGCCTCCAGTGTCGTCAAAGCCAAGGCACCGATCGCGGTCTTGCGGGACCTCGTCTCGATGCTGTAAGAATCCTTTCCCGGGGGACCTGCCCCTCGTCCTTTTTGTCTTGGAAACCGGGTAAAAACGGGAATCGTGCAGTATTTTTTCACATCGGTTCCCCCGTTCTCCTCTCAATGAATACTCATCAGGAAAGGTCCAGAAAAGAGTTCGCAGGCTCGATCAGGCAGATCAGGGCGCACGATCGACAATCAATGAGATGAGGTCATGCTTTGTGATAACCCCGGTCACGATCCCGGCCTCCATGACCAGGACCGCATGGTTGTTCTGGAGGATCCTGACCACGGTATCGACATCCATCCCCGGAGGAACCGTTGGGAACCCCGGTTCCATGAAATTTTTTACGGCAACCCCGACTGCCCGGTGTGCACTCTGCTCCTCAATAACACTCACAATAGCAGATTCGGAGATGCAGCCGACCGGCACCCCATCTTCGATGACCGGGATCTGGGAGATGTTGTTCAGGTTCATGATCTCGAGTGCCCGCGTGACGGGCTCAGAGGCCTGGACTGAAAAGACAGGGGTATGCATGACGTGTGCAGCGGTCATCCGGGACTTTTCAGCGGTGTTCAGGACATGCACAATCTTTTTGAGCGTGCTCGTCCTCGGGTCCACACTCCCGGCCTCGATCCGGGCGACCATCGACTGGCTGATCCCTGCCCTTTCTGCCAGCTCCGTCTGGCGAATCCCGAGCCGCTCTCTGCGTGCTCTCAGTTCATCAGGAGTAGGGATGTGCATTGATATTACTCTGGGGCATATGAGACGTTAATACTATGCCGTACGAATCAATAACCGGTTCAGAACCTGGAACGAGTGGGAGGAGTAAGCCCCCTTCTGTTTCAATGCGGCATTCAGCTACGCGCCATACCCGGGTAATGCCTGGACACCACCGTACCCTGTTCTGGCTTGCACCCGCAGGGATTCGCCGTTTCATCGCATCCTGCCCTTCAGCTCAGCGGGTTATCTTGCGCCGTTTCCGGTCGCGTCTCGCCCGTGAAGGCTCGGCCGTATCATCGCTCGGGGCAGGCCGTGTCGTTTCTGTGCCATTGCCGTGACTCTCGCCACCCATACTTGCGTATGGCTGCGTGTCCAGGTGGTGGGGGGACTTTCCTCAGCAGCCTCAATTGGCCACCGTCAGCCGCACACTCCCTCTCATATAAATATGGGGCTCTGCCTTATTTACTCTTGATGGATCTCCTTACCGCAGAAGAGGGTGCCTGTGCCGTCCGGCTCGCCCGATCGGTGATCGAACAAAAGATTGGCGGCACGACCTTCTCCCCCATTCCCCTTGCCCCGATCTTTAATGAAAAGCGGGGGGTATTTGTCACCCTTACCGAGAACGGTGAACTGAGGGGCTGTATCGGGTTTCCCTATCCCACCTTCCCGCTTGGAGAAGCAATACGGGAAGCTGCCATCTCGGCAGCCCTCCAGGACCCCCGGTTTCCCTCCGTCCGTGCCACTGAACTCCCGTGCATTCGGATGGAAGTGACCGTTCTCTCGGTACCGCAGCTGATGAAGGCAGAACCGGGAGCCCGCCCGGGGGCAGTTGAGATCGGGAAACACGGCCTCATCGTCAGGGGCTACGGGAGAAGCGGGCTCCTCCTTCCCCAGGTCCCGGTCGAGTGGAACTGGGACAGCCGGGAGTTCCTTGACCATACCTGCATGAAGGCCGGACTCCCCCGGGGATGCTGGAAGGAGGACTGCGTGGAATTTTTCACCTTCGAAGGGCAGATCTTTCACGAAAAGGATGAGAAGTAGTAGTATGACATATGAATCCTGAAGAGACTCTTACGGTGGTCATCATCGATGATGCCCTCCCTACCAACACCCCCCACGGCCGTACGATCCAGCGGATCGTGAAGGGGCTTGCCGATTTTGACCTCGAAGTGGTGACCATCGCATCGCTCGAGGATGCCCGGTCCGCCTATGCCAACCTCCCGGAGGCCGATTGCATCCTTGTGAACTGGAACCTGGGAGACCCGGTTGGAAAGACGCATGCGGATGCAAAGGACCTGATCCACGAGATCCGGGAGCGGAACGAGGACATCCCGATATTCCTCATGGCAGAACCCGCCGAGGAGACCTCGACCACCCTCACCTCGCTGCCGGTCGACATCCTCCGGGAGGTCAACGAGTTTATCTATATCATGGAGGATACCCCCGAGTTCATCGCCGGCCGGATCACCGCCGCTGCAAACCGGTACCGCGAGACCCTGCTCCCGCCCTTCTTCGGTGCGCTGGTGAAATTTTCAAAGGACTTCGAATATTCCTGGCATACCCCGGGGCACGCAGGCGGAACTGCGTTCCGGAAATCCCCCTCCGGCCGGCTCTTCCACAATTTCTTCGGCGAACAACTCTTCCGGTCCGACCTCTCGATCTCGGTGGGGGAGCTCGGCTCCCTCCTCGATCACTCCGGCCCGATAGGGGATGCCGAGCGATACGCAGCGAAGGTCTTTGGCGCGGACGATACCTATTTTGTGACGAACGGGACCTCGACGGCAAACCGGATCGTATTCTCCGGCAGGGTGACGGAAGATGACATCGTCCTTGTGGACAGGAACTGCCACAAGTCCGCAGAACATGCCCTGACATTGACCCATTCCATCGCGGTCTTCCTCATTCCCACCAGGAACCGGTATGGGATCATCGGGCCGATCCCCCCGGGCGAGATGACGCCGGAAGTGGTCCGGTCAAAGATCGATGCCTGCCCGCTGACCGGAGCCCTCACCCCCCGGGAGCCGGTCCATGCGATTATCACGAACTCAACCTATGACGGGCTCTGTTACTATGCTCAGGAGGTTGAACACCTCCTGGGACATTCTGTCGACAGTATCCACTTCGATGAAGCCTGGTTCGGGTATGCCCGGTTCAATCCGCTCTACGAAGGCCGGTTTGCGATGCGTGACGGGGCACGAGATCCGGCCGGCCCGACCGTGTTCGCCACCCAGTCCACCCACAAGCTCCTGGCTGCCCTCTCTCAGGCTTCCATGATCCACATCAGGAACGGCCGGGTTCCCGTGGTGCATTCGCGATTCAACGAGACCTTCATGATGCACAGCTCCACCTCACCGCTCTACCCGATCATGGCATCCCTTGACGTCTCATCGAAGATGATGGAGGGGGCGGCCGGGCGTGTCCTCACCACGGAATCCATTGAGGATGCAATCCGGTTCCGGCGGACCATGGGCCGCATTCACCGGGAGGTCTGCGGCAGCAATGCATCAAAAGACTGGTGGTTTGCGATCTGGCAGCCTGACACTGTCACCGAGCCGGGAACGAAGAAGAAGATGCCATTTCATGAGGCCCCTCTCGGGCTGCTCCGGGACCACCCCTCCTGCTGGGTGCTGCACCCCGGGGAGCGGTGGCATGGTTTTAACGGACTCCCGGACGGGTACTGCATGCTGGATCCCATCAAGGTCACCCTCCTCACTCCCGGCGTTCACGATGACGGGTCTCTTGCCCAATGGGGGATACCGGCTGCAGTGGTGGTCAGGTTCCTCGAAACGAGAGGGATCGTGATCGAGAAGTCCGGTGATTATACGGTCCTTTTTCTCTTCTCGATGGGCAACACGAAGGGGAAGTGGGGGACCCTCCTGACCGAACTCTTCGAGTTCAAGCGTTTGTATGACGAGCCGGCTCCTCTCGAAGAGATCTTCCCGGATCTCACCCAGCGGTATCCTCATCGGTACGGGGGCATGACGCTGCCGGGTCTTGCCGATCAGATGCATGCGTTCAAGAAGGACAACCGGATGTGCGAACTCCTCCACGAGGCATTCTCGCTCCTTCCAAGGCCTGCCATCACGTATGCTGAAGCCCATCGGCGACTAGTGAAGGGGGAGGTGGAACAGGTCAGGATTGCCGATGCCGGAGGGCGGACCGTTGCAACCGGGATAGTTCCCTATCCGCCCGGTATTCCGCTCCTTGCCCCTGGCGAAGAGACGGGGGAGGAGGGCGGACCGCTGCTCAAATACTTAAAAGCCCTTGAGGATTTCGACCGGTGCTTCCCGGGTTTCGAACACCGTATCCATGGCATTGAGAAAATATCGGGTGAATACGTCATGCACTGCATCCGGGGCAGGCAGGAATGACCAGCGCCTTCAGCGTGGAAAACTGCACCAAGACCTGGGGGACATCTGGTGTTCTCTCCTTGTAGTGCTGAACCTTGTCGGAGGAGATCCCTGAGCCCTCTTCCAGAGCCATACCTTATTTGCTCCCCGGAACCCTACCTAATGCAGAAATTCCGGGAATACCATGGCAGTCAGCTTCGAGGTCCTTGAAAAAGATATTGCGGGAAGGATTGGCCGGCTGAAGGCAGGGGAACGGACCGTGCGGACACCGCTCCTCCTTCCGGTCATCAACCCGCACCTGCAACCGGTCTCCCCTGCCGAGATGAAGGTGATGGGCGCAGAGGGGATCATCACCAACGCCTACATCTTCTCGCGGAGCGGGGAGTACAGAGACGAGGCGCTTTCCAGGGGTCTCCATGATCTGCTCGGGTTTGATGGCCTCATCATGACCGATTCGGGATCATTCCAGCTCTCCGTGTATGGTGATATCGCGATCACGAACCTCGAGACCCTGGAGTTCCAGAAGGCGATAGGGAGTGATATCCATGTCCCGCTGGATATTCCGACCCCGCCTGATGCTGACCGGCAGCGGGCTTCATCTGAGCTCGCCGTCACGATGGCACGGCTCCGCGAAGCAAAAGAGGTGTTCGGACCGGATGCGCCGCTGGCCGGGCCGGTCCAGGGAGGCATCTTTGAGGATCTCCGCGTGAAAGCCGGAAGCGAGGCAGGGGATCTCGGATTCTCGTTCTGCCCTATCGGGGCGGTGGTCCCCCTGATGGAGTCGTACCGGTATCCCGATCTCGTCAGGGTCGTTATGGCGGCACAACGCGGTATTCCCCGCTCCTCCTGCGTCCACCTCTTTGGTGCGGGGCACCCCGCGATGTTTGCCCTTGCCGTCGCGATGGGCTGCGATGTCTTTGACTCGGCTGCCTATGCCCTCTATGCCAAGGATCGCCGGTACCTGACCGCCCAGGGCAGCTATCGGCTCGATGAGCTTGCCGAGTTTCCCTGTGCCTGCAAGGTCTGCAGAAGCCATACCGTGCAGGAGGTCCGGGAGTCCGATGATGCGGTCCGGCTGCTCTCGCTGCATAACCTTGCAGTGAGCCTTGCCGAGATCAGCCATGTCCGGCAGGCAATCACGGAGGGAACCCTTTGGGAGCTGGTCGATGACCGGTGCCGGTCCCATCCCCAGCTGCTCAGAGGATACCGGGAACTCCTGAACTTCCGTGAATCCCTGGCCCGCGAGGACCGGGTCACGAAGCACCGGTTCTTTTACCGGGGGGAGGAGAGCTGTGCACGGACCGAGGTCGTGCTGTACCAGGACCGTCTCTCCAGGCTGCCGGTCTCGGGCACTGTATTGATTGCCATGGACGGGATCACCCGCGAGGGATATGATACCGTGCTCTTCTTCAAGCCTCCCTTCGGCCCGTACCACCCGGCGCTGAGGGAGACATTCCCCATCGGGCAGAGCGAGATCCCCGACTGGGACAGCGCGATGGTACGGCAGGGGTGCAGGGGGATTGCCCGCATCATCAGTGAGAACCCCGGGTGCCGTTTTGTCGTATACACCCCCAGGGAATGGTATGACCTGGTATGTCATGAGTTCCCGGAAACAGAGGTGCTGTGTTGAGCACGTTTGAGGTGAAAAAACGGGATGGTCTTGCACGGATCGCCGTGTACTCACGGGAAGAGGCGGAGATCCGGCTGCCCTGTGCGACGGATACCGAGGTCCTCTTCCCTGATCTTGCGGTTCGATCGTTTTCAAATGTGCCGCTGGCTGCTCCAGAATCATTTGCACAGGCCTGGCTATCCCCCGGAAAAGACCAGCCGTATCTCGTGCACCCAGCCGTTCCCCCCTCAGTTTCGTCCGGTGACTGTGTCATGGCAGGGAACTGGAATACCACCTTTGACAATCCGAGGAGCTATAGCGACTGGCTGGTGCGGCTCAAAGAGCAGATCCCTTCCGACACGGCCTGGTATGCACCAGGTGCAGCACTGCCCTCAAACATCCACCTCCTCATCTATTCGGGTTTTGACCTTTTCGATTTCACCGCTGTGGACCTTCAGACAGCACGGCACCGCTTCTGCCTTCCTGAAGGGGAATTTCCTGCATCGGTGATGGACACCGGGGTGTGCGGGTGCCCCGGCTGCCGGGAAGGAGATCTGGGGATGCATAACCGGCTTGCCATGCAGCGTGAAATTGCCCTTGTCACCCATTTTATCAGTGACCAGCAGCTCCGCGAATTCGTCGAGGCACGCTCAAGGATGCATACATCTCATGTCGCCATCCTCCGCTTCCTCGACAGGAACTATCCCTTTCTCGAACAGCATCTTCCGGTTGCACGGGCATGCCGTCTTGGTGCCATGAGCGGCGAGGTGCTGAACCGCCCTGAAGTGGTGCGTTTCTCTGAACGGGTACTCCACCGGTATACCCCACCTGACGCTGGTGTTGCAGTGCTCCTTCCCTGCTCGGCACGGAAACCGTATTCAGCCTCGCAGAGTCACCGGAAGTTTGCCGAGGCGATTGGCGGGCGGGCTCTCGAACTGATCGTGACCTCACCGCTCGGCCTCGTCCCGCGTGAGATCGAGCGGATCTACCCTGCTGCCCATTACGATATCCCGGTCACCGGGTACTGGGACCGCGAGGAGCTGGCGTTCACTGCCAGGGTTGTTGCAGATTTTCTGGTTCAGCACAGGTTCCGGCGGGTGATAGCCCATCTGGAGGGTGGCGCACTGGAAGCAGCCCGGCTGGCGGCTGCCCAGGCAGGGATCGTGATGGAGGAGAGCGGCGACCCCCGCCCGGTTTCGGGATCAGCACTACGGAACCTTTCCTCCCTGCTTGACGGTGAACGTCCGGTCAGGCAGGATCCCGTCCGGGGAACGCTCTCGTGGCAGTTCGGGATACCGGTGGATACGCAGGGAATGTCGGTCCGCTGGAAACCCCCGCACCTGATGGTCCGGCGCGGGAAGGTGCCTCTCTTCTCGCTCGACCCGGGGACCGGCCTTCTGCGGCCCACCTTCGAAGGATGGAAGTCCCTGCCCGGCGTATACCGGGTCAGGATCGATGACTTCGTCCCCCAGGGAGATATCCTTGCGCCAGGAATTCTCTCGGCAGATCCTGCCATCCGCGAAGGGGACGAGGTGCTGGTGGAGGGCCCGCATGCCCTCGCAACCGGGAGGGCAGCCATGGGTACCGCCGAGATGGAGTCCTCATCTCGCGGCGTGGCGGTACGGGTCCGGAAAGTATTGAAAGGGCAGACGTTCCATTAGTATACCGCAACTATCGATTATGGAGGATTTATCGTGTACAGGGAGAACCGGCCATGCCGTTTGTGATTGCTGTTCCGAAAGAGAAGGCTGAAGAGGAGAGGCGTGTGGCAATCGTGCCGGAGGTAGTCCAGAAGCTGACCGCGGCGGGCCATGAGGTCCGGATCGAACAGGGCGCGGGGAATAACGCCTGCTACCCTGATACTCTCTTCGCCGCTGCGGGAGCGAAGATAGTCTCCGGCAGGGCTGAATTGTTCAGGGATGCCAGGGTTGTCCTCTCGGTCCAGCCCCCTGCCGCTGATGATATCGACCAGCTGGCAGAGGGCAGTATCGTCATCGGGTTCATGAACCCGTCCCGCAATCCCGAATTGGTCATCCGGATGCGTGACCGGAAGATCACGGCCTTTGCCCTGGAACTGGTCCCCCGGATCACCCGTGCCCAGAGCATGGATGCACTCAGCTCCCAGGCAACCGCCGGCGGATACGCGGCAACGATCCTCGGCGCAGCCCATTGTCCGAAGTTCCTCCCCATGCTGACGACAGCGGCAGGGACGATCCGGCCGGCAACGGTGCTCATCCTTGGAGCCGGGGTTGCCGGCCTCATGGCGATCGCGACCGCACGGCGCCTTGGTGCCCTGGTCGAAGCGTACGATGTGCGGAGGGCTGCCGGGGAGCAGGTCCGGAGTCTTGGTGCCAAGTTCCTGGAGCTCGAGATCAATGCCGAGGGGCAGGGGGGGTATGCACGGGAACTCACCGCAGAAGAGAAGGTACAGGAGCAGCAGATGGTATCGGCCGCAGTAGCACGGGCAGACATCATCATCACCACCGCTGCCATCCCGGGCCGGAAAGCGCCTGTCCTCATCACGAAGGAGAATGTAGCCTCGATGAAACCGGGCGCCGTTATCGTCGATCTTGCCGCCGAATCGGGCGGCAACTGCGAACTGACCCAGGCTGGGAAGACGGTAACAGAGCATGGAGTGACCATCATAGGGCCGGCAAACCTCCCTGCCCATGTCGCCTTCCATGCAAGCCAGATGTATGCAAAGAACCTCCAGCAGTTCCTTGCCCTCCTTGTCGACAAGGAAAGATCGCTTGTCAGTGAATTCTCCGATGAGATCCTTGCCGCGAGCCTGATGGTCCATGCCGGCGAGATCCGCCACGCCCCCACCAAAGAACTGTTCCAGGGAGGGAGATCATAATGGAGCTCTCGTTATTCTGGACCTCGATCTACATTGTCATCCTGGCCTCATTTACCGGCTACGTGGTGATCAGCCGTGTACCGGTCATCCTCCACACTCCCCTGATGAGCGGTTCCAACTTCATCCATGGTATTGTGCTGATCGGCGCGATGGTCGCCCTCGGGTTAGCGACCACCCCCGGGCAGCAGATCATCGGGTTTATTGCCGTCATCCTGGGAGCAGCCAATGTGACCGGCGGGTATGTCATCACCGAGCGTATTCTCCAGATGTTCGATACCGGCCGGAAGAAGCCGGGCAAGGGTGATTGAGATGGTGGATCTCTCGTTCCTGATCGATCCGGTCTACATTGCAACGATCATCATCTTCATCATCGGCCTCCAGCGGATGAGCCACCCCCTGACCGCCCGGAGCGGGATTGTCTGGGCGGGTGCCGCAATGCTGATCGCTACCCTCGTGACGTTCCTCACCCCTGAACTCACAAATTTCGCCCTGATCGCGATCGCCATCGTCATCGGGGGAGGTCTCGGATATATCGCGGCCAAGCGGGTGGCGATGACCGACATGCCCCAGATGGTGGCGATCTACAATGGGATGGGTGGCGGTGCCGCGGCAGGGATCGCGGCAGTCCACCTCCTCGGGACCACGACCCCTGCAACGAGTACCCTTGCCGTTATCGGGGGTCTCATCGGGGCGGTCTCGTTCTCCGGGAGCATGATCGCGTTCATGAAGCTCCAGGGCCGGATGCGTCCGAGACCGATCACCTTCCCCGGCCAGCAGGTCGTCAACATGGCGGTCCTCGGCCTCGCTGCCCTCTCCGGCATCCTCCTTCTCTGGCAGCCCTCCCTCCTCCCGCTCTCCTTCTCCGGGTATCTCGCCCTGTTCTTCCTCCTCTCGCTTGCATTCGGGATCCTGATGACCCTCCCGATCGGTGGAGCCGATATGCCGGTGGTGATCTCGATGTTCAACGCATTCACCGGGCTTGCGGTCGGGCTTGACGGGTTCTCGTTTGCCACTCCCAATTACGCGATGGTGATTGCAGGGATCATCGTGGGCGCTGCGGGCACCCTGCTCACCGTCCTGATGGCACGGGCGATGAACCGCTCGATTGCAAACATCCTCTTCGGGGCGTTCGGTGCAACCGAGGAGACTTCGGCGGAGATCCAGGGGAGCATCAAGTCGATCGAGGCCGAGGACGTGGCAGTCATGCTGGCGTTTGCAAACAGCGTGATCATCGTCCCCGGGTACGGGATGGCAGTCGCCCAGGCGCAGCAGAAGGTCAAGGAGCTGATGGACCAGCTCGAGAGCAGGAATGTCGGATTGAAATTTGCCATCCACCCCGTTGCCGGCAGGATGCCGGGGCACATGAACGTGCTCCTCGCCGAGGCAGGTATCTCCTACGACCACCTGTTTGACCGTGACGAGATCAACGAGCAGTTCCCTGACACTGACGTGGTGCTGGTGATCGGGGCAAACGACGTCGTCAATCCCGCAGCCCACCGCGAGGGCAGCCCGCTCTTCGGGATGCCGATCCTGGATGTCGAACAGGCAAAGAACGTGATCGTCCTGAAGCGGGGCCAGGGCAGAGGTTTCTCGGGGATCGAGAACGACTTGTTCTACCGGGACAACACGCGGATGCTCTACGGCGATGCAAAGGAGACGCTGGGAGAGCTCGTCCAGGCAGTGAAGAGACTGTGAGGAAAAGAAGAGAATCTTTGGGCTGGATGCAAGGGATATTCCAGCCTGTATCCACCTTTTCAGACTATCGGGACTTCTTCTCTGAATATCTGAGAAGCATCCCTGTGAATACCTTTGCAGTCTTCTCAAGCGACTCGACCGTCACATGCTCATCGACCGCATGGAGGGCCTGCATCTCGCCAGGACCGTACTCGACGACGGGAAATCCTTCGCGCCTCAGGTAGCGTGCGTCGCTTGCTGCCCACTGCACGATGGGGCGGGCGGGCTCGTGATGGACATTTTTTATCTCCTCCAGCAGGCGGGTAACGAGCAGGGAGTCCGGCGACGTGATACTCGGCTCCGACAGGTTGATGACTGAGATATCAGCACCGGGAGCATGGGTCCGGATCTCTTCAAGGAGTCCGGGGATGCTGCACCCCCATGGAATTCGGAGGTCGAGTTCGAGGCTGCACTGTTGTGCAACGATATTGGCCTTCTCTCCCCCCTCGATGGTCCCCGGGTTGAACATCACGTGGGTGAGGACATCCTTTATCTCCTCCATGGAGAAGATCTCCCCGAGAATCTCGGATGAATCGCTGATGAGCCGGGCGATTTTAGGGTCACCGGGGTCATAGTCACGTTTGTGCAGTGTTTTTATGAACTCAATGAAGGAGAAGGCCTCCATGACGGCACTCACCCCCTTCACCGGGTAGAGTGACCCATGACCCGGCGTCCCATGGAAGACACAGCAGAGCCGCATCAGCCCTTTCTGACCGACATTGGGAGAGAGGGCCGGTGTCGGCTCGGCAATGAGGGTATCACAGGGGATCAGCAGATTTCCCGCGAGCAGTTTCCTGATACCGTAGGTACCGCTGGTCTCCTCATCGCAGACAAACGCCAGATCGGCAGAAAGTTCATGCCCTTCATCGATCACCTCCCTGCACGCGGCAAGGATCGAGGCACAGCCGCCCTTCATGTCGGTACTCCCCCTGCCCCAGACCTTCCCGTCCTCAATTGCTCCGGAAAACGGATCATGGCGCCACGAATGGGCGAGGGCCGGGACCACATCGACATGCCCGCAAAAGAGGAGCCTGCCCTTTGGTTTTGCCGAGATGAGGTTATCCTTCCCGCCCCTGCTCCTGATCTCCCGTGTCTTTATCCCGCAGGAGTCCGTGAAGTCCCGAATATACCCGATCACATCCCTGGTATTGCCCGGGGGGTTCTCACTCCGGATTCGGACAAGGTCGGCACAGAGGCGGGCTGGTGTCACGGTATTCTCTCCAAATGGCCTCGTTCAGCTGCAGCGCTTGAATTCCGTGAACCTGGCAGCAAGCGATGCATCCTCATAGAGGCTTTTCAGGAAGTCCTGTTTGAAGAACTCCTCGATCATCATGAAGTATACGTGGGGTCGTATCGCCTCGGGGCTGTCCCGGTCAAGGACGATCCTGAAGCTGATATAGGAGGCCGGATCCCCGTCGTTATAGATCTTCCGCCAGAGCGAGGGGAGGCTCTCGTAGGTTTCCGGATGGTTCACCTTGAGCCAGTTGACGAATGCCGGGAACTTCGCCCGGTCCCCTTTCTTCTCCTCATCGATCCTCCACCGGAGATACTGGCCTGCCATGATATTCTTGGGCGACTGGTAGGTGTAGGCCATCAGCCCGACGGTATAATCGATATGGGCGAGGGCATCGATAAAGTAGAAGTTGAGTACTGGATCCCAGAGGGACTGATCGTGAAGGACGAGCGATTTCTCATACAGGTGCTCAAGGACGTGAACGTACTCCTTGTCTTCATTCATAGGATCCTGTTCGCCCCGGAGCGGTATATAAATTCGTAAAAGGACAGGTTGCCCTGGAACGCCGGGGGCTGTACCGCTCCCTTACCGGTAATAGGGAACGCGGCGCCTGACCGCCTCGGCAAACAGCTCGCGCAGCTCCTCTTTGGTCTTTCCCCTGACATCCACGTGGTTGTCAGCCCGCAGGAGGCAGGGTTTCAGTTTCCCATCGGAGGTGACCCGGAGGCGGTTGCAGAAGGCACAGAACTCGGTGTTATGGAGCGGGCGGACCACCTCGACCTCTGATCCTTCGAGACAGTACTTCTTCCGGTGATGCATGCGGCGGGTCAGCACCTGAGTCGACCGCTCGGAGAGCTGCTGCTCAAGCCCGTTCAGCTCGCTGTGGTAATTGCATCCTTTCATCTCCATCAGCTCGATCAGCTGGAGGACCAGGTTCCGGTTCCCCTTTACGAACCTGATGAAGTCATCGATCTCGTGCTCATTGATCCCTTTCAGGACCACCACATTCAGCTTGACAGGCGTCAGTCCGGCATCAAGGGATGCATCGATCCCTGCAAGGACCTGGTCGAGGCAATCCTTTCCGGTGATGGCCCGGTAGGTCTCGTGGTTCAGGCTGTCGATGCTGACGTTCACCCGCGAGAGACCTGCATCGGCGAGTCCAGGAGCACGATCGGCAAGGAGGGTCCCATTAGTGGTCATCGAGCTCTCCATTCCTCCGGGGACCGCCCTGACGATCTCGAGCAGGTCCCTCCGGAGCAGGGGCTCTCCCCCGGTAAACTTGACGCTCCGGAACTCGAACTCGGATGCCACCTCCATTATCCGTGCGATCTCAGGTGCGCTGAGGCTCGCTTCGGGAAGGACCTCCCCCTCGGCATGGCAGTACACACAGCGGAGGTTGCAGGAGGGAGTGAGGCTCACCCGCAGGTTGGTGACCGGGCGGTTAAATGGATCCTTCAGTCTCATGCATGCTCACGTGGTTCTTTCCGATAATGTAGATCTCTGCGCTCCCTTTCCTGCTCACCGAACTTTTAAAGGTCCTGACCGAGAGGAAATGGTCCTGAACTTCATGGTAGAGCTGCTGAAAATCCTCTCCCTGGAATGCCTTGGCCACGAAATTCCCCCCAGGCTTTAAAACCTCGCAGGCGAAGGAGAGGGCGTCCTCGCCAAGGGCGATAGACCGTGCCTGGTCATAGCTCTTGTGTCCGGAGAGTTTTGGTGCCGCGTCCGAGGTCACCACGTTCACGACCCCGAGAAGATTCCGTGCCTCGGTTCGAATCTCCTGATCAGCAATGTCCCCGGTCATCGTGATGACTCCCTCAATGGGGACGATCGGAGAGAGGTCGATCCCGAGTACTTTTCCCCGGGTAAGCCCGCGGATCACCTGGAGCCAGCTCCCTGGTGCAGCCCCAAGGTCCACAACATTGTCCGTCTCCCGGATAACATGGTGACGGTTCTGGATCTCGATCAGCTTGTAGGCTGCCCTTGAGCGGTACCCTTCCCGCATTGCACGAAGATACGCACTATCTCTGCTCCATTGAGAACCCAGTCATACCACCTCCTTCCTCTTCACGTTGCCGGCCCCGTATCAAAAGTAGATATTATTAAAATGTGGTCGCATAGTGTATAATAGACTCTATATAAGGGGTGTATGATGTTAAAAGCAACGATTGATGCAGATATTCTGAAGGAGTCAATAGACGCGATATCAGCGCTTGTCACCGAATGCCGGCTTCATACGGATGAAAACGGATTTTCAACCCGTGCTGTGGACACCGCCAACGTGGCAATGGTCTCGGTCACCCTCAAGAAGGAGGCGTTTGAGGGATACGGATCAACCAAGAACGAGCTCGGGCTCGACATCGCCAAGATGAAGAACATCTTTGGCATGATGGGGAAGAATGATGTCATCACCCTTGAACTCCCCGAAGAGAGCCATAAGCTGCAGATCAGTTTCGAAGGATACCGCTATTCCCTCACCCTCCTTGACCCAAATACCATCAGGAAAGATCCGAATCTTCCCAATATCGATCTCCCTGGCCGCGTTGTCCTTTCCGGCGCCGAGCTGAACAACACCATCAAGGCAGCATCGGTGGTCTCCGACAAGATTGCCCTCGGGATCGATCCGGCGGCCCAGACCTTCTTCATGTCGGCTGACGGGGATACCGATCATATCCGGCGTTCCTTTGGCAAAGATGAGGTCAATTTCATCAACGGATCCGAAGCCCGGTCCCTCTTCTCACTCGATTACCTGAAGGACATGGGCAAAGTGATGAGCCATGCAGCCGAGGTCGAGGTCGCTCTTGGCATCGACCACCCGGCCAAGTTCTCCTTCTACATCGCGAACGGAAACGGCCACGTGGAGTATCTCCTCGCACCCCGGATCGAGGCCGACTGAATGCGGGTCTCTCTTGAACTGAAAGACCTTGCAAAATATCCTTTTTTGAAAGAAAGCCAGCAGTTCATCGGGGCATCAACCGATACGATCGAGCAGTTCCTTGGGGGAGCGTCCGGGAGGATTGCCGTTCGCCACGCGATGGAGAGGATCCGGGTCTCCCTCAGAATGGCTGAACGGGACCTGAACAGTGAGCGGATCCCCTCTGACAGTATCGATGTGAAACTCTCCATCTCCGGGTATGTTCTTGCCCGGATCATCATCTCGTGCGCTGCTGACCGTGCCCTCATGGAGCGCCTCGTGCGGTATGAAGCCGGGCGCGCCTACGCATTTCTTCTTGATGAAGAAGACATGAAGAGGAAGTACGTCGCATCAGGCGTGGGGCTTCAGCTCGGATCAGACAGTCTCCCGGTGATCCAGTATGTTGAGACGGTTGCGGGGCTCCATGAGGAACGCTGGAGGCTTGTCAACCGGGATGTTGCCGGGGGGCGTGTCGCTGTCAGCCCCCAGGAGATGAATGAACTGTTAAAAGAGCAGATCCGGGTTGTCCTCCTCCGGCAGCTCCCCCTGCGGGTACCGGAAAAGGTATGCAGCATGCTCGGTCCACAGGTAGGCGAGATCCGGGATGCCTATCAGAAGACGATCCTCGAGCAGTTCGGTGCGGTTGAGGAAGACTGTTTCCCCCCCTGCATCCAGGCCCTTGCAACCGCCCTCACCGCCGGCACCAATCTTCCCCACTCCGGTCGTTTCGCCCTCACGGCTTTTCTTCACAATATCGGTATGGGACCTGCCCAGATCATCGAGCTCTACTGCAGGGCACCGGATTTCGATCTCTCAAAGACCCAGTATCAGGTAGAGCATATATCAGGAAGGAGTGGCACGGAGTATACCGCCCCTTCGTGTGCTGCCATGAGAACCTACGGGCTCTGCATAAAGAGCGACGGGATCTGCGCCAGAATCAACCATCCGCTCAACTACTACCGGTTGAAAAAAAGGAAGGAGAAAAAGGAGCCTACTTCGCCTTCTGATTGAGGTACAGCCCTGCTGCACTCATGATGATGGCAAAGACGATTATCGTCGCGAGGTACGCGATGCCGTCATTGAGGACCATGGGGAGGATCCAGAGAAGGATCAGAAAGACCACAAATGATGCGACCGCCACTGCGATATCAACGATTCTTGGATCCATGGTTTTCCGGACCGTTTCCATACTATCCTGTATGTTGTTGTCCCTTATTGTTTTATCCCGCAGGTCCGCTGGGAGCTTCTATCTCTCCTCCGTGCGGGAAAGGGATTTATGCCTGGTATGCCCACTGTGATCACGATGAACGGCGAGATCCGCACCACAGTGCTTCAGGAGCTTGAGGATGCTGCGCAGGAGCTGATTCGCGTCATGGCTGCTGACCTCATCCCTGAGGTCGGGAGCAACATTGCGTATGCCATCCCTCAGGCGAAAGACAAGGACGATGTTGCCGCGGTGCAGGGCCGGATTGTGCGGCTTGCAGGAGCGCCGCATCCTGTCGGCCCCGTGGGATTCGGCGCAAGCGACCATGTGGCCAGGATCGTGATCACCGCGATGAAGTTTGACCCCGGGGTCCGGTCCGCGGCAAATATCAGATTCACCCCAACCATTATCGGGATTATCGAAGATCTCCTCCTTGAGACCTGTTCCTTTGACCGGGAGAGAGAACCGCCGGGGACGCGCACCATGGACTGGGGGGTTGCCTTCTGCTGCCGGACAGGTGTCCCGGATGTTATCTTTGACCGGGGCGCAGTCGGAAAGGAGCCCATGGTGCGGATCCTTGCCGAGCATCCTGCGGAGGTTGTCGCAATAATCAGGCGGATCAGCACACGGCTCGTGACGGTGCAGGAAGGGAGGGATTAAACCGGAATGCCGGGGAATCCTGCCATATGTTTTTATGCCATCACGGAGCATTATTTAAGAATACACCGGTGAAAAGAGCATGGGAATCAAGCCGACTTACATAAAGGCACTCGGGCTGGAGATCCTCGGGAGCTACGGTCCACGTTTTTCAAAGGATTTTGACGAGAACAAGCAGATTGTCAGCGAAGTGACTACGGTCGAAAGCAAGCGGGTACGGAACCGGGTTGCCGGATTCATCACAAGAAAAATTAATACAGGAAGATACTAGATTACCCTCTTGTATGTTCGAGGGAGTACTTCCTGCAGTCATTACCCCTTTTCAGAGAAACAGTTCGATGGACCTTGACCTTCCGGGTCTTGCGTCAAACCTCGAGTTTCTGATAGAGAACGGTGTGCACGGGATAGTCCCGTGTGGATCCACAGGGGAATCAGCAACGCTCAGTTTTGAGGAACATGAGACTGTCATCGAGAAGACGATCGAGGTGGTCAACGGGCGGGTGCCGGTCATTGCAGGCACCGGTTCCAACAACACTGCGGAAGCCGTGCGGTTCACCCAAGCAGCAAAGGACCTTGGTGCCGACGGGGTGCTTGTCATCAGCCCTTACTATAACAAGCCGAACCGGTCCGGGCTGGTCAAGCACTATACGATCCTCGCAGACCTGGACATCCCGGTCATCGTGTACAATGTACCCGGGAGGACCGGCCAGAACCTCCCCCCCGATCTCGTTGTAGAACTGGCGAAACACCCCAATATCGTCGGGATCAAGGAAGCTTCGGGCGATATCGGCCAGATCTCGCGCATCATTGAGGGAACCCTTGATGAGGAGTTCCAGGTCATTTCCGGGGACGACAACCTGACGTTCCCCATCCTGGCCCTGGGGGGGAGCGGCGTCATATCAGTCGCTGCAAACGTAGAGCCGGGCAGGATGGTCGCCATGTTCGAGGCGTTCTGTGAGAGTGACTTTGAGACCGCACTCGACCTCCATTACGAGCTCTCGCCTCTCTTCCGGTCGATGTTCATCGATACCAACCCAATCCCGGTCAAGAAAGCAGTGGAACTCCGTGGCATGGCAGCAGGCCCTGTCAGGCTGCCCCTTGACGAGCTCGATCATGAGAAGACCTCACGGCTGCGGGAGGTCCTTGCCTGCTATGATTAAGGTAGTGGTCTGCGGCGCCCTCGGGCGGATGGGCACAACGGTGGGCCGGCTCGCGAACGAAGCACCCGACCTGGCACTTGTCGGGGGAATCGATCTCCGCGGGGGGTCTTTTTTTGGTGTAGACGTCACCGAAGCAGCGCAGATAGATACGCTCCTTGCTTCGGCCAGACCGGATGTGCTCATCGATTTCACTGCGCCGGCTGCCTCTGTCAGCCATGTCAGGGCTGCTGCAAAGAGCAGAACCGCGGTGGTGGTGGGGACGACCGGTATTTCAGCCGAGCAACGGGCTGAGATGGAAGAAGCAATCCAGGGGACCATCCCTGCGGTGATCTCAAGCAACTTCTCAATCGGGGTGAATATCTTCTGGAAACTGCTCAGGGAGGCTGCCCGGATGCTCCCTGAATACGATGTGGAAGTTATCGAGGCTCATCACCGGTACAAGAAGGATGCCCCGAGCGGGACGGCAAAGACCATTCTTCAGATCCTTGACGATGAGCTCGGTTCGCGGGAGAAGAAGTACGGGCGGGAAGGGATGATGGAACGCGGCAGGGAGATTGGTGTCCATGTTATCAGGGGAGGCGATATTGTGGGTGATCACGCTGTTCTCTTCTCCGGTAATTTCGAGACCATCACCCTCTCGCACCGGGCCTATGACCGGTCGGTGTTCGCCCACGGGGCACTCAAAGCCGCCCGTTGGGTGGTCGGAAAGAAGCCCGGCATCTATGGGATGGCGGAAGTGCTTGACCTGAAGTGACCGTTGAGAATAGCTCGAACGAAACCTATTTCTTTTGTCTGGAAAAAACGGGTAAGGTATATCATGACAGCTATTGTTGATAAGGACAAATGTACTGGATGTGAGACCTGTATCGATGAATGCCCTGCTGCGGCAATCGCCCTGAATGACGGGAAGGCAAAAGTTGACAAGGACCTCTGTGTCGACTGTGGTTCCTGCGTTGATGTCTGTCCGTCAGAGGCCATCACCCTGGAATAAAAACACACGATTTAATTACTCCGACTGACTAACTGCTTTTACTTATGATCAATGTCGGAGTGCTTGGTGCTACAGGAGCAGTCGGGCAGAGGTTTGTTCAGCTCCTGGCTGAGCATCCATGGTTCAACCTGACGACACTGACTGCTTCCGAACGGAGTGCCGGGAAGAAGTACTGTGATGTCGTCAAGTGGCGTCTTGATGTACCGTTCCCGGACAATATCGGGGATATCCGTGTCAGCCCCACGAACGTGGCCAGTCTGAAAGAGGTGGACCTGGTCTTCTCGGCCCTCCCTGCTGAAATTGCCAAGGATGTGGAGACTGCATGTGCAAATGCCGGGCTTGCCGTCTGCAGCAATGCGAGTTCCCACCGGATGGAACCGGATATACCCCTGGTTGTTCCGGAGGTCAACCCGGATCATCTGGCGCTGATCGATGTGCAGCGGGATCATGGGCGGGACGGATTCATCGTCACCAACCCCAACTGCTCAACCATCGTGATGACGCTTGCACTTGCGCCTGTCCGTGGATGTTCCTTCCAGAAGATCTATGTCGCAACCATGCAGGCGGTATCGGGGGCCGGGTTTGAGGGGGTCCCTGCCATGGGGATCTATGATAATGTGATCCCCTTCATCGGCCAGGAAGAGCAGAAGATGGAGATCGAGACCCTCAAGATTATGGGCACGTTCAGAAACAACACGGTCCAGCCCGCCCCCTATCAGGTCAGCGCCAGCTGCCACCGCGTTCCGGTGCTTGACGGCCATACCATGGCGATCTGGCTCGATACACGGGACCCGGTGGAGAAGGTAAAAGAGGCATTCCTCCGCTACAAGCCACCCATCGAGGGTTTGCCGACCCAGCCGAAGGAATCGGTCCATTTCTTCGACGAGCCTGACCGGCCCCAGCCCCGGCTGGACCGCAACCGGGGCAACGGGATGACGGTATCGGTAGGACGGCTCCGCGAAGGCATCCGGTTTATCGCCATGGGACACAACACCATCCGCGGGGCGGCAGGGGCCTCTGTACTGAATGCTGAACTGATCTCCTCCAGAAAGTATCTCTGAAGTGGTATCCATGCTGAAAGACAATACAGTATTCGTCGGTAACAAACCAGTCATGAACTACGTGCTTGCAGTGGTAACCCAGTTCAACAATGGAGCCTCGGAAGTAGCGATCAAGGCACGGGGAAAAGCCATATCGAGGGCTGTTGATACCGCTGAGATAGCCCTGAACCGGTTTCTCGAAAACGTGAGCAAGAAAGAGATCATCACCTCGACTGAGATCATCGACACTGACAGTGGAAAGACAAATGTATCAAGCATTGAAATTGTCCTGGTGAACCAGCGATAATTCCTTCCCTTTTTTCCTGCGTTCCCCGTCCGTCCCTGGCGTTTCATACAACCGCCCGGTTCAGCCGCTGCACCGGGAGGGTCATCCAGGTAACCACCAGAAAGGATATAAGACACTCAACAGCACTTAGTATTCAATGAAAGGCTGGGCTCTTGCAGGGTGCTTTATGCTCCTGGCCGTCCTTACCGTACCGGTCTTCGCGACCACGAATACCGATAAGTATGGGTACATCACGATACAGGCGGTCGACATTACCCTCGACGGGGGGAAAGCCACCATCGATATGAAATATACCCTCGATGAGCCGACACGAGTGATCGTCCTTCTCCTCGGAAAACAGGATCTGAAAAACAGACTCCTCACCGTACTCAATTACGAGGATGCCGAGGTGAAAAATCTCGACCTCAATTCCGCTGAACTGGTGGTGGATGATGTCTCCTACTCATACGGGCGGGGGGTCTACTGGTTCCCCTCTCACACGTTCAACGTCCTGATCCCCACGCTCCGGATCACCACCCCCCAGGTATCACGTGAATACGCTGCGGTGAATGAGATCCCGAATGGGATCGGCTATTTTGCCTCGTAATCTTCCAGTCTTCTTTTGGGATATCCTCGGTCTCCGGATAATGGAATAACGAAAATACCGGAATCGTTGCAAACACCTTCCGGGATCCCCTTCAAGAGTGGTCTGGTACATTGTCTGCCACGTGTGGAATTGGTACCCTTTTATCGCCCCCCCTCTTCACAACTCTCCATCGATACGGGAGAGTGAAAGACCGGGTGAGCTTCGCTGAAGACAGAATTATAGGACTGATTGCTCCTGCCGCTGTGGGGGGATTCCCGCAGCAGCAGGGGCTTGGTGCGGGTCAGAATTTTCCGGGATGCATCATTGAAACCGGGAATCCCCTGGAAGATGCACATATTGGATGAGCCTGCATGCTCCTCACCTTTCCCCTCCCCTTTGCGGGGCTCTCTCCTTCTTTCACGTACTGCTCCTTTTTTTAAAACAGAAAAAAAATGAGCATCCTATCGTAGGGAAAAAAAATGTCCCCGCTTTCAGACCAGCTCGATGACTTCGGGTGTTTTATCACTCGTGTTCATATACCGGTTAACGAGATACTGGATCCCGATACCGGCAAATGCACATATGAGTCCCCCGACCGTGCCGTAGAGCATGTAGGTGATTGCATTGGCGGTGGAGAAGGGAAAATCCGGGACATTGCTTACTGCTATGGCGTAGATGCTCGCCCCATAGGTGATCAGGCCTATTGCCCCGATAAAGAAGGGGAAGATGATAACTTTGGAGAGCCTCTGACGGTCATGGAAGAAATTGTCGATCACAATACCCGCGGAAGCAACGATGCCGGCAAGGGCTAACCAGGGCACTGCTCCATAGACGAAGATCAGTACGTAGAGGAGGATCCCTACCTCGGTGTAATAGATGAGGATGTTCATCAGTCCAAGGATTACCCCAATTATGACAAGGAGGATCCCGGCGATATAGGTGACAAAGGAGAACCTGCCCCTGGTGAGCGAGGTCTGGAGGGCAGTGGCAAATCCCCTGAAGAGGTCATCGATTCCAAGACCCCGGTACAGGAGGTAGACCCCGATTGCTCCCACGACAATAACCGGTGCCAGTTCAGATCGCCCCGCAAGGTATGCGATCGGCCAGAACAGCATCAGGAGACCGATCGGCACAAGGACCAGCCTCGCCACCTTGGGATCGTTCAGGATCTTTTTGATCAGGTAGTACGTCCCTTCAAGGTTCGGCATCTGGCTGACAATGACTCTCCGGATGCTTGAGACGGGAACCCTGGACTGGACGATGGGGATCACAAACTCGTCTTCCGCCCCATCGGTAACGACAATACAGTTGTCCACCCCGGTCTCTTTTACAAGACTGTCGATGGATGCCCCAATCTTCCTGTCCCCCTCGAGCATGTGCATGTGGTCGCCGGCAATGAGGGCAATTTCCACGCTCTCTCCTGCTGCAGCAAGCTCATCGAAGATCTTGATAGCCTGGAATATTGCATTGACATCCGAATCCTCGGGATCGGCGAGCGCAAGGGAATATGCGGCGTTCAGGCATGCAGCCCGGCCGAGGACGGGGCTCTCGACACGCCCTTTATACCCGATGTCGTCATCGCGATCGACACAAAGAACCAGTGTGCGCCCCGTCTGCATCACAATAGAAATCGCGATCTATCTATTAAATTGTTACTTCGGATTAACGGGGTTAAAAATGAAGTTAAATAAGTTTTGAGCGCTGGAGGAGGAGGATATCATCGGTCGTGAGTTTCTCTCCGGCCCTGAACATCTTGTAGACGTGTTCGGCTTCTTTCCGGACCGCCTTCTGCTCTTTGGAGACCTTGGCTTTCTTGGTCTTCTTGCGAAGGCCGGAGATCACCTTGTCGTAATCACGCAGTTCTTTCTGGCAGGCGATGAAGTACTTGTGTTCTGCATCAGCTGCCTCCTGTGCCTCGACAAAACTGCGGTGTGATGCATCGGCTTCCTCCCGTGACTTGTCGGCTTTCCGGTAGAACTCGACCATCAGGTCATGGTGTTTCTGGGCAAGTTCTGCCATCTCGGTCACCTTTGCGTGCATCTCTGAGGCCTGCCTGCGGAGATCGCGGGCGGACGTGACTTTTACCTTGACTTCCTTGTTCTGTTCAAGCTCGGCCTCCTGTTCACGCATCGTCTCTTTCATCTGCTTGATCTTCTCGATCAGCTCGCGCTCCTTGTCAGTGCTGATGACTTCCGTCTGCTGGCGGAATTCGAGGTGTTCGATCTGCTTCTGGAGCTCCTTCAGTCCACGGTTCTTCAGTCCACCGTGGTCTTTCTTGAATCCTTCGATCTCTTCAAACAGGGTATTGGCCTGTTCATTGATCACGTTCCGCTGGTCTTTTAAAGACTGGACCTCGTTGTTGAATTTGTCCCGCAGCTCCTTGTTCTTCTGCGCTTCTTCGACATATTCCCTGGTCTGGTTGTTCAGGGTGTTCCGTTCCCGTGCGAATTTGCTTGCATTCGCATTGAGCTCATTTCTGTGGTTTTTATGCTGTTCAGACTCGGCAAGAATCTTTTTACGTTTCTCAATCAGTTCATTCAACATGCCCTACCTCCCTCGACTACAGCCGGGCGGGTATCTCCCTTAGGAACGGTCTGCAGGATATGGATACAGTCAACTGGGCATACCTTCTGCTCATCAGCACTCATGCCAGGTATGGTAAAAGAGGTATCCCTGTAATAAATGAGTGGCTGTGCGCCGGCATGCACCGCAAATGCGATTTTGCGCGAGCCTTTGTTCAATTGTCTGTCCATCATGTTCGACTCCCGATACCAGAAGGGACGCATGTCCGGATCTCCATGAACGGTCATTCCGGAATAGCCCTTCACACAGCAGACGGTTCCGCGGGTGATAATCCTTCAGGATTTCTATATAGTACACGTTATTCCTTCATTTAATAATTTCCGAAGGTAGAGGCCGGAGTTGCCGGAGTTGCTTGTATGGGGGAATGATTCTGGACGTCAGCAGAGGTGATCCCGGGTATGGCTCCTGAACGTTCTTCCTCCAAAACAGAACATTTCCTGACCGTATCCTGATTCATCTTTGTAGCGGAATGCTGGGAGATGGGAGTACTGGTTCAGCAGGGATTTTTTTAAAAAACAGGTCAACCAGGTCTTGGACCTGATCTGGCTTGTTGATAGTGGTGGCATCGTCCGGCACAAGGTGGCAGAGTGCCGGATGGTTGTTGTCGGGGCGGTGTCGGTTATTTGCCCTGTCCCGGTTTTGGGAAAAAGATGACCGGTCAACTGGACCCGATTCCGCAGATGTATGGGTGGTATGGTCCGGCACAAGGTGGCAGATGTGCCGGGCAGTTGTGAATCAAGGTGGCGTGTTGTTTTTGTTCAGAACCATTCCAGCAAGTTACCTCCGCTCGTGAAGTCCCGTGCCTTGCGGTTCTTGGGGAGCTGGGGGGCCTTCGGGTCCTCCTTCTTTCTGGCATCCTCCTCAAGGACCGACTTGTAAGAGACACGGTTTCCAAGAATCTTTCCGCTCTGGACTCCTGTCATGATGGCCATGACGCGTACCTTGCCTTCCATGTCGTTCCTGACGCGGGCACCCCATATGACATCGGCGTGCGGGTCAAGTTCGTAGGTGAGCGAGGTGGCGATCTCCTCGGCATCCTGCAGGGTCAGATCACTTCCACCCGTGATGTGGATCAGGCTTCCGGTTGCTCCGCGATAGTCGACGTCAAGCATCGGGTTGCTCAGGCATTCCCTGACAACGCTCTCAGACTTGTTCTGCTGCTTGCTCTCGCCGACCAGCATCACCGCAACTCCTCCCTTGCTCATGATCGCACGGACATCGGCATAATCGATGTTGATGAGCGACGGCTCAGTGATAGTCTCGGAGATACCCTTGACCGTCTCGCCGATCAGCTGATCCATCACCGAGAACGCCTGTCCAAGCGGGAGGTTGGGCACAAAGTTTTTCAGCCGATTGTTGTCGAGCACGATGACCGAGTCGGAGTTTGAAGCGAGCGTCTCCAGCCCCTCTTCTGCGCGGATCAGTCTGGCTTTCTCGACCTGGAAGGGATAGGTGACCATCCCGACCACGATGGCACCCTGCTCTTTTGCGATCTGTGCGACCACAGGGGCCGAACCTGTCCCGGTCCCTCCCCCCATGCCTGCCGTGATGAAGACGAGATCGGTGTTCTCCAAAAGAGCCTCAAGGGTCGGGCGTGCCATTTCAGCAGCACGTTTCCCGACATCGGGATAGCCCCCGGCACCAAGTCCCCGTGTCAGGGATTTGCCGATCAGCACTCTCTTGTCCGCCTGGATCATGTCAAGGTGCTGCTTGTCGGTGTTGATGGCAAGTGTCTCCGCACCGGCAACACCCATGTGGTGGAGACGGTTCACGGTATTGTTCCCGGCTCCACCGCAGCCGATGATCATGATTCGCGGCTGTCCGATGAAGTCATCATCCACACTCTGTGGACTTTTCTGTTCCTTCTCAATTTCTGCGTTTTTGAGCGCTTCATTGATGATACTCTGCATTTCTGACCCTCCTAAACCTTGAATGAAACCTGGTCACTCTCTTTGAGGACACGCCCGCCTTGCCTTTCGATCAGTTGCCGGACAGCATACCTCACTGCTTCAGAGATGGTCGGAAACTCCCCCGCTTCCACCATATGCTGAAGCATCTCGATCTGATGGTCGGGAAGCCTGAGCGTAATTCGCTGCATCTTTACTCCTCATGTATGACAATTGTCAGACAATTGTCTGCTAATCATCTGTCAGAGAGCTACCTTTAGTCTGACATTAGATCAGATGATTCCTAAATAAACAGCAATAGTATATATATTTTTTCTTTCTCGGCCCAAATACCTTCTGCATATACCTTAATACCCCGGTGAACCCATTTGTGAAGGGAAATTTGAGCGTGAACAACGATATCCCCCACAGGGTGGTCCACGGTGGAAAGGTTCGTCAGTTCCAGCAGGAACATGGGAAAGGTGCCATCGATTTCAGTGCGAATCTCAATCCCTGGCCCCCAGCCGTCCATCTCTCTCTCTCGGACGATCTCATTTCCAGCTATCCGGATGACCGATATCTCCTCCTCAAGGAGGCCATCGCAGAGAGGTTTCACCGGCCGGTTGAGGAGATCGCGGTAGGAAACGGATCCATTGAACTGATCAGGGTCTTCTGCCAAGCGACCTTATCCCGGGGAGACCGGGTATGGATCAGGAATCCCACCTTTGGGGAGTATGAAATGTCTGCACGCCTGGCAGGAGCCATTCCAGCAGGGGAATGGCGACCAGCGGCAGCCGGGTTCCTCTGCAATCCGAATAATCCCACCGGGGAACTCCAGAGCAGGCAAGCCATCCTTGATCTGCTTATCCCTGCAAAGATCCTTTTTGTCGATGAAGCATTTATCGAGCTCTCCGACATCACCCAGAGCGTTGCCGATGTCAGGGACCCCTCCCTTTTCATCTGCCGATCCCTCACGAAGAGCTTTTCAGTTCCGGGAATACGGTTTGGGTACGGATTCGGGGACCCTGACCTCATCGAACGGATGGAGACCATACGCCCTCCCTGGAGTGTCAACGCGATCGCCGAGCAGTTTGCGATCAGGGCATTCTGCAGGTATGAACAGCTCGAACAGTCCCGGTCCAGGATCCGGGCAGAACGGGAATGGCTCATCTCTGCCCTTCGCACCTTCCCTCTCTCGGTTCATCCCTCCGATACGAATTTTCTCCTCCTGACCTTTCCCTACGATGTCGCACCACTCTGTTCTGCTCTCTCCAATAAGGGTATCCTCGTCCGGGACTGCCATTCATTCGGACTTCCCGGATCCATCCGGGTAGCCGTCCGGACGAGGGAGGAAAACCGCCTGCTCCTGGAGGCGATCGGTGAATGTATGCGCTGATACTTGCGGGAGGGAGCGGAACACGGCTCAATCTTGGTGAAAAACCACTTGTCACCCTGAACGGAAGGCCGATGATCGAATTCGTCATCAAAGCCTTCCATGACGCAGGGCACGAGGTCGTGGTGGTCCTGACCGAGAAGACTCCGTACACCCTCAACTGGTGCAGGGCACGGACCATCCCCTTTCTCGTCACCTCAGGAGCCGGGTATATCGAAGATCTTGCCGAAGCGGCAGCGTATCTCGAGATACGGGATCCTTTCTTTTCCTGTGTTGCCGATCTCCCCTGCATCAGCCCGGCAACCATCCGCGAGATCAGGGAACACTACCAGAAATCCGGAAAGGAGGCCTGCTCGGTCTGGTTGCCTGAGGAGCTGTTCAGGAAAGCAGGCTCCCACCCTTCGTATTCCGGCAGCATTGGCACAATTCCTGCATGTCCCGCCGGCATCAACATACTCCGGGGGGATCTCATGGAGAAACCCCAGGATGAGCTGCAGCTCCTCCTCTGGGATGAGAGCCTTGCATACAACATCAATACCCGGGAAGAGCTGGACCGGGTTCGCCAGCTCTTCCAGGACCGCTGAGCCCCGAAAAAACAATACAAACGAGCCAGTTTGGGCAAAATCCCATGATTACCGGAGAAATAATATAAGCAAGCGCCACTGAATTATACTTATTATGCAGGTCTCCCGTGAAGTCGAGCTCGAGGGGCACATCATCGACTCGGGCATCATGACAAAGGTCTTTGATCGGATCATGGACAAAGGTGGCAACTTCGAGATTATCACCTTTGAAGTAGGCAAACGGAAGACAGACCCGAGCTATGCACGCCTGAAAGTGAATACCGATACCGAACAACAGCTCCAGGCGATCCTCTCAGAGATCCACCGGTTTGGCGCCCACCTGCTCTTTGAAGAGGAGATTTCAGTAGCCTCTGCGGAAGGTGATCGTATCGTCCCGAAGGGCTTTTACTCGACCACCCACCACCCGACTTCTGTCAAATACCGGGGGCGATGGATCCCGGTTGAGCATATCGAGATGGACTGTACGATCGTGGTCGATCCCGAGGGGAAGTCAGCCCTGTGCACCCCGCTCTCGAAACTGAAGAAGGGCGATCTTGTGGTGGTTGGTGAGGAAGGGGTGCGGGTGGATCCTCCCGAGCGGCCCCGTCAGCTCTCCAATTTCGAGTTCATGCACGGCACCGTCTCACCTGAACGGCCGAGCGAGACGATTATCGCGAAGGTTGCAGCCGAGATGATCGCACTGAAAGCCAAGGGAGGGAAGATCGGCCTCGTGGGGGGACCTGCGATCATCCATACCGGAGCCGCTCGTGCACTTGCATCGATTATCCGGAAAGGGTACATCGATGTCCTCTTTGCCGGCAATGCTCTTGCCACCCATGATATCGAATACAACCTTTACGGGACATCACTTGGCATGGACATCTGCACAGGAAAACCGGTCACAGGAGGTCATAAGAATCACCTGTATGCCATTTCCGAGGTGATGCGGGCGGGTTCGATAAAAAAAGCCATCGAAACAGGGGTGATCACTGGTGGGATCATGTACGAATGTGTCATGAAGGATATTCCGTTCGTTCTTGCAGGGTCTATCCGGGACGACGGTCCGTTGCCTGATGTCATCACTGATGCGGTGGTAGCCCAGGACCAGATCCGTTCTCATGTGGAGGGGTGCGGGATGGTTCTCATGGTAGCCACGCTCCTCCACTCCGTGGCGGTCGGCAACTGCCTCCCTTCCTTCGTTAAGACCATCTGCGTCGACATCAATCCCTCATCCCTGACAAAGCTGATGGACCGCGGGACCATGCAGGCTATCGGAGTGGTAAGCGATGCCGGGACATTCCTGCCCCTCCTTGAAAAGCAGCTCGAGATTCAGGAAGTACCTTCACCGAGTCAGGGGCATGCAGTACGGTTTCTCGAGTGACAGGACCCGCTCCCATTCTTCTTTGCATTCGCATCCCCTGAAAAAGAGCCGTTCAAGCGTCTGACAATCCCCTGAGAGGTTGTAATCCCGTATTGCCCTGACAATATCATAATCACAGGCCCCGCAGTTGTGAGGTCCGCGGGCACGACCGCCTCCTAACGGATCGCAGGTGATATGGACGGGTGCAGAGAGGAGCACCGAAACGACACTCCAGAGATAGGGAGGCCGAAAGCCTCCCCGCTTCCAGTAATATTCAAGCTCGGTATGTTTCTGGACGGTGCAGGGATTCATCGAGATCATATCAGTAATTCCGGCAACGGTCTGGATCGACTCCTCCATGTCAAGGAGTGCCTCCCGTTCCGTGAGAAAGAGCGGCTTGAAAAGGAGATATGCCTTGATCCCGGCGCCCCCGGATCTGGCGTTATCTGCCGCCTTTTTGAAATCAGAGAACGTAAATCCCTTATCGATCGATTTCTGCCGGATACTGTCATTTGTGGTCTCGAGACCGATGGCCACGTAGAGCGGGATCGGGTAATCTCCTGAATCGATCGCTGAAATGAACGCTGCAATCCGTTCAGGGTCAACAAATTCAGGCCGTGTCTCCGCGATAACAAGTTTTCCCCGGAAGATCCGGGCCGCCTCCTCTACAACGCGGGGGGGCACTTCCCCAGGATCGAAGAAACTGCCCGAAGTGTAGAGCTTGACGATGGCAATCCCGGATGGAGGGTAATGCTGGACCACCCAGTGGAGCTGGGAGAGGAGGGCTCCCTCGAGATCGGTCCCCTCCGGGTACCGTTCGAACCGGTAACTGCACATCCTGCAGCGGTTGTGCCGGCATCCCCCGGTCTTCAGGATGATGGTGAGCGAGGGGAGGATCTCTCCTTCGTATCGTTCCTCCCCTTTCCAGCATGCGAGCGGCCGTTCCATGATTACAACACCTCTCTCATGGGTCGTGCAGGTTTAAAGCATCAACGGGGACGGCATGCCGGATGGGCAAGGTATTAAGGATGCAGCACAAATTTTTATCCAACTGGTGTCGTTTTCATCCTGACGACAACACCCATGCATTCAGGCGGGATTTATTGATGGACCAGAAGAGACCAGCCTCTCACACCCTGGCGCGAATCGCTCTCGTGGCCCTCCTGTGCCTTGCCCTCTGTGGGGGAGTTGCACAGGCCTATGAACTGATACTCAAGGCGCCCTCGCAGATACAGAGGGGTATGCCGCTCGTGGTGAACGGAACAAGCAACCTCCCCCCCGGTATCAGTGTCGACATCGTCCTCTATAAATCAGGCCATGTTACCGAAGAACTCGCACGAAAAACGGTCACGCTCCAGGCAAACAGTGAATTTTCTGTCGTATTTGACACCACAGGATTTACCAAGGGGGTATACAAGGTGGAAGTGCCTGCCATATCAGGGTATTCCTACCTTGGAGATTCAGTAACCCTCCGGGTGATCGAGATCATCGACCGCAGCGATGAGATCGTCTTTTCAGCATTCAGTTCCCAGGAGATGGACGGGACCCTCGATATTGACGGATCCATTTCCGGACTGGCAAATTCGGGGGTTCAGATCGGAGTCACCGGTCCGGGAGGTGAAGCAGTGTTCGGACCGGCCTATGTTACTGTAAAATCAGACAGCTCGTTCTCCACAGAGGTACCCATCAAGGGACCCGGGCAATATAATATCAGTTTCACCGATGCCAAGGGATACATCGGGACGATTATGGTTACGGTCAGGGAGAAGCCTGTAGCAACCACCCCGCCAACCATCGTCCCCACCACAAATCCGATCGTGTCAGCAAGTGCCTTTGCCACCAGGGACAAGCCGGCGACTTTCGTAGTGACGACAGGTGGACCTGGGACGATCAGGGCTTTCACCTCGTCAGGGATCGACTGGGTTATCGAGTATACCGATACAGATGGGAAGACGGTGAAAGTAAACGAGAAAGGTTCGGTGGGAAATGAGGAGATCCTCATCGACACCACTGAGGATGTTCTTGTCCTGACGGTGTACCCTTATAGTTACGCAGCAGAGGGGGATGTGCTCCTGTCGGCGGATGGCGCAGCAAAGGTGGAGACTTCAGACTCCGGTACTGCTGCAACCACACCAGGTACCACCTCCACGGAAGAACAATCCTCTCCTCTGCCGGCGATCGGGGTGGTAGCCGCGGTTATTGCCGTGGTTGCTCTCGTTGTGATCCGGAGAAACTGGTGATCTTTTTTTTATGCTTTGGCATCGCATATACTATATCCGGGCCGGGGTAGTCTAGACCGGTAAGGCGGTGGCCTTGAAAGCCACTGGTGCCATGCACCTCAAGAGTTCAAATCTCTTCCCCGGCGCTCTCCCTTTTTTCCAGAACCTGCCTCGGTTCAGACTTTTCTCTGTTGCCACCACCCACACCATTTTTATCCATCGTCACCAAAACAAAAGGTATAAATGCGATTGAAAGGCGCACTTCCGAAGATGCCTAAGATTGGGGCAACCCACTACCTTACGTTCATCGTTTTTCTCGGCATCCTCAATGCCTCGATAGGCCTTGCCTACGTCGAGGCAAAGACCTCGGAGATCACGGTGCTCCATATTGACGGCGCACCAGACAATATCATCTTCATCGCTGACCCCCACCTGAAACAGGGGAATATCGCCAATATCCGTACCATCATCAATGAGATTAACGCCCTTGACCCTTCGGTAGTCATGATCGGCGGGGATTTCGTCTACGGCGATGGAGAGGACCTCTCTCTCCAAAAAATATGGAAGGGGATCGATGCACCCGTCTATGCAGTGCTTGGCAACCATGACTACAAGTCAGGTATCACCTCAACATCCTGGGTGGAAAAGAACCTCGCGGTGAATCATGCCTCGTTCGACAAGGATGACTATAATGTGAGCAGCCTCCGGGATGAGACAACGGATGTCGTCTATGCCGGGCGGCTCACTGACGAGCTCGGGAAGAACGGTGTGACAGTACTCAAAAACGAGTACCTTGTCGTGGATTCCGACGGACAGGAGCTGATCCTTGTCGGGATTGATGACGGCTGGGCAGGAATGGCGGATCCCCCCGACGTCCCGAAAACCGGGGCATTCACCCTCTACCTGATCCATGAGCCAGAATGCCGGGCCAACTGGGATGCTGATCTCATTTTGGCCGGCCATACCCATGGGGGGCAGTTCCTTCCCCAGGATATCCCCATGCCGGGATTCGAGCTCTCCGGGCTCTCTCTTGAGAACGGCGTGAGTACCTACATAACCCGGGGTATCGGGACCTCAAACCTCGGCGTGGAACTGAGGCTCTTTGCCACTCCGGAGATAGTCGTCATCAATCCAACCTGCTCCCCTGAAGAATTGTTCCCCGGTAAACAAATCACCCATATCACGATCCCCTGACCAGTCCGGCTATTATCAAGGGGAAATTTTATAGGAGCTGCCATGCCATGCTTTAACATAGCAGGGTGTTTGGATTGGACGCGAAGTTTGCTGTAGGGGCAGTGCTGCTGATCGGCGTCATTCTCATCGCAGGATGTACCCAGCAGCCTCAGGCTGAACAGACCCTCAAGATCGGGGTTGTTGCCTCAATGACCGGATCGGCCAGCACCACCGGAAAGGATATCTGGCAGTCGGCCGTGCTTGCTGTCGAGGAGATCAATGCGGATGGCGGAGTGTACATTAAAGACCTCGGCAGGAAAGTCCCCATCGAGGCGATCCTCGGGGACGATGAATCGACCCGTGAAGGGGGGCAGAAAGCGGTCACCAGGCTGGTTACCGAGGATAAGGTCGACCTCCTTGTCGGGGGATTCTCCAGTGCGGTAGTCTCATCTCATCAGGCGATTGTAAACGAGCACCAGGTTCCCTATATTGTTACCGGGGCATCGAGCCCAATCATCACGCAGCGGACTGACATGCCGACCAGTACCACGTTCCATTACTGTCCGACAACGGATGACTACGGGCGCCAGACGACTCTCTTTGCAAATGAGGTGATCCGGCCCGCCATCAACGAAAAATTTGGCTTCTCATCCGGAAGACCGCTCCGGATGGCGCTCATCTACCAGGACAGCCCCTATGGGAAGGGAGTGCAGACCGCGGTGATAAACACCATCGAACAGGAGCATCTTCCCATCACGATCGTAGCAAACGAGACCTTCAAGATGGGCGAGACCGATTACCGGACCCTGCTCACTTCGGTCAAGGCGGCACAGCCTGATGTTATCTATCCGGCGACGTTCATCAACGAGCAGATCCCCCTCGTCACCCAGGCCCGGAGGGACGTAGGGATCAATGCCATCTTCCTTGCGGTAGAGTGCAATGATGATCCTGATTATTACAGTGGAGTGGGACAGTACGGTGACTACTCGATCATCGAGAGCCGGTTCAGCCCCTACACCATCCCTCCCGGGACGACTGCGAATAATACGGCACAGTTCAAGCAGGATTTCGAAAAGAGGTGGGGAGGCTTCCCGGGAATGATGGGAGCATCGACCTATGAAGGGGTTTATATCGCAGCACAGGCAGTTGAAAATGCAGGAACCCGTGACAAGGCGGCAGTAGTAACTGCTCTCCACTCACTTGAGATGCCCGAGATCATCGAGGAGATGGAAGGGGGAGTGATCCAGTTCACCCCTGAGTTCAGGGAGGCAAAATTTGACCTGTACATGGAACAGTTGCGATGGAACGTATCTGCAAGGAACCTTCGGCCGGTAATCGTCTGGCCTGACCATCTCAAGGAAGGGGACTTCATTCTTCCCGATTGGTTTGAGGCAGTCTAATTTTTTTCACACAGGCAACTCTGTTTTTATACCTGATGTCAGGATCTGTTTTTTTCCGGAAAAAGCTCTCGAGAAACCACCCTCTCATCTGAATGTGCGAATGACGAGGCCAGGGTTGTAGAGGTATCTCCCTAAGAAGACAGTACATCTGGACCCGGAATGCTGGTTAGCCCTCCTCGCATACCAAGAAGGATTTCATCGCAGATGATTCCGAATGGCGTGGCAGGACCAGGTCGGGGCCCTTTTGAATCTTTTCTCATCAGGATTGTTGCTCGCCGCTTCTCTTTTGTTGCTATAAGCAACCGCAATCATCTCTTTTATCATTTCAGAACGACAATATGCATGCAGGGATTCGACCATATGTGTATAGCAATACCTGCCGAGGTCATTGAGAAGAAAGAGGGGAATATCGGGATTGTCGATTACGGTGACCTGAGACAGGAAGTACGGCTTGATCTGGTCGATGTGGAAGTCGGAGAGTTTGTACTCGTCCATGTGGGATTTGCCATCCAGAAGCTCTCGCGGGAGGAAGGATTTGAGACCCGTGAGATCTTCAGACAGGTATTCGCGGCGATGGAAGAAGAGGCTGAAGGACAGCAGACGTCCTGATTCTATTTTTTTTAAGGAATATCCCTGATCGTCCAGGTTACCATACCCTCAACAGCACTATTCTTATGTATTCAAAGAACTGATAGGGTAGTAAAAGGAGAGTATGAAATGGATAAAACAGGTGTTGCGAGCCTTATTGGGGGAATTATTCTGCTGGCTCTCGGGGCCTATGCACTATGGGTATTCATCCCTGATGTCATCACCGTTCTGAAGGGATCCATTGGGATTATCGCGATTATCATCGGAATCTTCCTGGTGATATTCGGGGCGATTCTCATCAAGGACTGATCACATTTTTTCTGGTTATTGCATAGTGACCTGACCGCGATGTCAAATTTTAAGGCCTATAAGGTCATAATTTATCCATATAACGGGATATAATCCCATTTTTTATGAGGTGTAACCATGATGCGGGAGAAGGTGCTTGTGCTGCTGCTGATCATATCTCTCTGCGGGAATGTCATCCTTGTATTTTTTAATCCATTCCTTTCCCCATCCCTTCCAGGAACAAACAATACGTCTGGTTTTGCAGGCATCGACCTTTCAAAAATTTCAGGTCATAATGAATTCATGGTCGATGAGTATGGTAATCTCATCGGAATTCCTCCTACAGAGAAAACAACCGATGTACCCAATCTCACTGTTTCCCAGGGGGATTCTGATCTCTCATCTTCCGATCCGGAAACAGGAGAACTGAATGAAACGGCTGTCATGATCCCTGGTGAGCCAACCATGACGCCGACTCCTGAAGTGACGGAAGAGATCCCGCTCGATCCCCTGGTCACCTATGAGAACAAGAAATTCGGGTTCTCTCTCCGCTACCCGAGAAACTGGACCATCAACGAAGCGGCCGCCGGGCGGACCGTGCTTACCCTGACCGCACCGATTGAGCGAGGCTGTGACTCCGATACCAGCCAGTGCTACAATTACATTGCTAATTTAACGGTAGAGATTGATCAGAAACCAAAAACCCTGATCCTTGAGGACTATTTCAATTCTGCAGTGTCTCAGCTGCAGCTGGATTACTTTATCACAACGACGAGCAAGAGTGCTCCTGCGCTCCTTTCTGACACACGTGCCTACCAGATTGAATATTACACCCGCGATAAAAGAGGAAATGCTGACCGGAGATACATGCAGTATTACGCGTTGATGGATGGGAAAGTCTACATCGTCAGCTATTTCGGACCTTACTCCACCTGGGAAAACGTGTACGACCATAATAAGCCTGACGCCCTGACGGTGGTGAATTCTTTCACGGTGCAGAGGACCTTTAAAACAGCCTGAAGGAGCGGGGAGCAGGGACCTGCCATCCCCCGGATTTTCACACCGGACCTTGCTTACGATTTCTGTACTGCACTGGGCGCGATCCGTGAAAGTGCGGGAAAGCAGTGATGGGCGCACATCTGAATCCAGGGTGCCACATCAATAAGATTTATAAAATAATCTTAGTAATATAATAAGAACCGACATTTTTTCATGTGGTTGTTCCCCCGGAAGTGATCCATGCGCCCGACCCTGAAAGAAGAACTTGAATTTGCGATCTGGAAGATCACCGGCACCCCGATGAAGTTTTCTGAATACACCGTCCCCTACCTGTCGCAGGAGATTGCGAAGAAGACGGGTGAGGACCCCGCCGTCGTCAGCCTGAGGCTGATCCAGGAGATGAAGCAGATCATCCACGAAGATGTCGATCGACAGCTGAAAAAGTGTCCCCCCTGTATGAAACAGGCCTGAACCTCTCCCCCCGTTTTAGGGATAAGCCCCTACAAGCGCACGTCCTATACACCCCCTCACATCCTTCTTCTCTCCCTCTCATCGCGTATTCCCTTCATCCTGCATTCCGAGGGGAGGAGCGGGTAATTGCCGTCGAAGAAAACCGCATTGGGGCGGTAGCGGGACATCCTCCAACTGACCCTATTATCCGGATGCCCGACGAACGCCTTCATGCGCAAAACCGTTGTGAACTCATGTGCCCGATCAGAATCTCAGCCATCCAGCGCAAAACCTGAATTATGATGGTGTTGAAAATCCCTGTATGCATCGGGTCATAAGGGGCTATGTGGATCTCCTGCGACTCCATTTCTTTTTTGCATGGCCGGTCCTTTTCTGCTCGGGATACCTCCTTGCCACTTCCGTATACGGTCTCTTCTCGTGGTATGACCTCCTGAAAGTAGCGTTCATTGGCTTCCTTGGATTTGAAGCAGGGTTTGTCCTCAATGATTATGTTGACAGGCATTACGATGCCCGGGATATCGAAACCGGAAAGCTGACCAAGTACTGGAGGATGTTTGGGAGGCGACCGATTCCTGAGGGGCTGGTCTCTTCCCGGGAGGCAGTTGTCGTATTTATTGTCCTTGTGGCAGCGACCATCCTCCTCACCGCGACCCTTCCTTTTCCTCATTCGGCATTCGTCTTTCTGATCATGCTCTGCAGTTATGGTGTCGAGATCTTTTACCAGGTGAGAAAGCGAAACCAGCGTTTCCCTCTTGCACAGCTGGTGGGGCGCACCGATTTTGCCCTGTTCCCTGTCGCAGGGTACCTGAGCATCGGTAATCCCGATATGCTGGCCCTCTTTTACTTCATGTTCTTTTACCCGTTTGCCCAGGCCCACCTTGGGGCAAATGACCTGATAGATGTCGCGAATGACAGGGCAAGGGGGATGAATACAGTGGCAACCCTGTACGGGCTTTCGGGAACAGCGCTCTGGATTGCAGGCTTCACTGCAATCCATGTGGTCACCGCAGTCCTCTTCATGACCCGCCTGGGCTGGATAGCAAGGGGGGGAATCGTTCTTGGGCTCTGCCTGCTTCTCGTGGCAAACATGGCGATCAGCAGGGACAGGACGGCGGATACCGGCCTTCGGGTGCTTCCACTCTTCCACATCACCATGCTGATCTATGCCGTATCGATCGGTTTTGACAGCTTCTTCTGAACGGAAAGAGAAAATTCAGGGTATGCTGCCGGGAATGCGCTTGAGGAAAACACTATATCCCTCTTTTTTTGAACGGGGGGTCAAATCCCGTCAAAGCGGATCGTACCCATTCCTTTGGATTGACAAATAGGGAAGGATCTGAAAGGAGGGGATAGCCCTCCCGGATACCGTTCTGTTCCCGGGTGATGCCCGGTTACCGGGCGTATGCCTCTACAAGGTCCCTCGCAGTGATGATCCCTTCCAGAGTCTTCTTCTTCAGGAGGATTAACCTGCGGATGTGTCTTGATGCCATAGTCTTTGCGGCGGCATGAATGCTGATCCCGGCGGGAGCAGTGATCAGCGGCGACGAGGATGCCATGCTCACCGGGGCATCAAGGGGCCTGTCCCGGGCGATGAAGGTGGTGAGGAGATCACGTTCCGTGAATATCCCCAAAGGGTGGTCATCCCTCATGACAAGCAGGCTGCCGATCCGATTCCTGCCCATGATCCGGGCTGCCTCTTCAACGGTCTCATCCTCCCCGATGCTTTTTACGTCCCGTGTCATGAATTTATCCACGGTAAGGGACGTCTCGGGAGCATCAGGCATCTCACGGATGAGGTCCGAGGCGGTGATCACCCCGGCAATATCCCCGCACAGGAAGACGCCCAGCCTCCCTTTTCTCCGGATCATGGTGCGTGCCGCTTCCCTGATCTCCAGGTCGGGACAGATCTTGATGAGCGGGTACGACATCACATGGCTGACCTTTGTCGTCCCGATGTCAAGACCCCCTGCCAGGATCTTTGAAAGCAGGTCCCGTTCGGTCACGATCCCGATCGGGGTGCCATATTGCATGACGATCAGGCTCCCGATATGTTTCTCACCCATCTGCTTTGCTGCATCTGCCATGATGGTATCGGGGGTTGTTGTGGCAACCTCCCTGCTCATGATATCCTCCACCTTCAGGTGGCGCTTGTATTCCTTGTAGGCACGGTCGAGCACGCTCGGGAATTCAATACCAGGCTTTTCCGCTGCAACCATTGAAAGTCCCCATTGTGAGGATCAGCTCCAGATGTTTAAAGGTTTCGGAGGTATAACCGCTCATCCGGCATGCCATCCTCTCCTAAACCCCCAAAAAGCCATATAAACGCGATGTTTGAAAATAAACGCTTAAATATTCTTTTAATTGCATAAAACCCAACGATTACTGCAACGCAAAAGACCTTCACAGATTGCATGCAAGGGCTTCTTCCGGTTCCATCCGATGAATGCTACCCCCCAAAATTACTCTTGTCCAGAACCTCAATAAAGAGAGCATTTTTAACCAGTTATTTGCGGTAATTTTTTGAAATGAAGTGATTCTATTAATATTCTTCATGAAGGTGCACCCTGTTTCCTGTGGAACCGTGGTTCCATGATTCATAATGGGGGAAACGGAGCCAAAAATGGGCTTATTTTTGGGATGATCCCAGTGATGGAAGTGATCCTGTTATCAGCCCTATCTTAATCCCCTTCCTTCGAGGGTATCGGGAACATTTGGTTATTAATTGTGAAAATCGGGGATCATAAAAAGAGTGCTGCTATGGGGATTCGAACCCCAGTCTTCGGCGTGAAAGGCCGAAATGATTGGCCGGACTACACTATAGCAGCAAAGTTGCTCTATCCTGTTAGATCTTCAACGTAAAAATAATTGTGGATGGGGATGCCGGGGAGTATCACTGGTAGATCGGGGTCCCTTCAGTCTCGGTGACCGTCCTGAACGCTGCCATCAGCTGGCGAGTGACCGGGCCGGGTTTTCCGGTGCCGATCGTACGGCCATCAATCAGGACAATCGGGGCGACCTCGGCCGCAGTGCCCGTGACAAAGACCTCGTCGGCCGAATACATATCGTAATACCCGAGGTTCTGCTCCACCAGGGTAAGGCCGTGTGATTTCGCAATCTCAAGGACCACTGCACGGGTGATCCCTCGGAGATTGTTCAGGGTCGGCGGGGTGAAGATGACCCCGTTTTTCACAACGAAGATATTGTCGCCCGAACCCTCCGACATATACCCGTTGGTATCAAAGAATATCGCCTCGTCGCCGCCCTTGTAGTTCGCCTCGATCTTGCCAAGGATGTTGTTCAAATAGTTCAGGCTCTTGACATTCGGCGGGAGTGCCTCTGCAGGGTTCCTCCTGACCGAGACCGTGATCGCCTTGAGGCCCTTCTCGTAGAGATCGCCATACATCGCACCCCATTCCACGGCGATCACGATCACCGAGGCTATCGGGCACTTCCTCGGGTCGAGTCCAAGGTCTCCCACACCCCTCGTGACGAGTGGCCGGATATAGCCGTTCGTGAGCTTATTCCTCCTGAGCACCTCAAGGATGATCGCGGCCATCTCCTCTTTCGGGACCGGGACCTTGAGGTCAATAGTCCGTGCGGAGTCATATAACCGGTCGAGGTGCTCCTGGAGGCGGAAGACCCTGCCGTTGTAGGCGCGGATCCCTTCAAAAACCCCGTCCCCATAGAGGAATCCATGGTCAAAGACAGAGATGTGTGCCTCTTCCTTTGGCAGATACTTCCCGTCAATATAGATGATCATACCTGCTAGATTTGGAAGTACTAGTATTTTTTACCTGCTGGTTATCCCCGGGCGCCGGTCCTGCATGAGACGATAAAAGACGAGAACATGTTCCGGCTGCTTACCGGGTGGAGGTGGGTGTAGCTCCCGATCGTATTGTCCTGGACGGCACCATCGAGCTGCCCCCGTATCCCTTTGCCCCGCGAGAGGAGGTAGGAGAATCGGGTATCCTCCTGGAGATTCACGTCTGAGTAATGGAACTCATGGCCCCTGAAATGTCCTGCACCAAGCGGATTTCCTCCCTTGCTCTCTCCTTCGACATAACTTACAATCCGGCGTGCAGGCATGATCGTTTCACCATCAAAGACCCCGCACATCGCGCAGGACTCCTCCTTCTCTGATCCCTGCCACCCCGCTTTCGTCCGTATTGCCCTGGTGAGGTACATCAGGCCCCCGCATTCGGCGTAAATTGGGATACCCTCCCTCGACCTCTCCTGTACCGCATCCCTCATCCGGTCGTTTGCCTCGAGTTCATGCAGGAACAGTTCGGGGTATCCCCCTCCGAAGATGTACCCGTCTGCTTCCGGCAGCCGGTCATGGATCGGGCTGAAAGTGATAACCTTTGCCCCACCAGCCCTGAGGCGGTCAAAGAGATCGGCATAATAGAAGTTGAACGCTTCATCGAGTGCAACCGCAATGGTCGTATCGGGTGCCTGGGCAGGCTCGAACAGGGGATCATGGGAGGGAGGGGTGGGAACCTGGGCTGACAATCCGAGAAGGACATCGGGATCGATATGATCCCCCACCATTGCAGTAATTTCCTGGATGCGCCGGAGAAACGCAGGAGCAGTCTTTCCTTCGAGATAGGGCACCAGCCCCAGGTGGCGCATCGCAAGCTCCATGTCAGGCTGGCGTGGTACTGCCCCGATGACCGGGACACCGCAATGGTGCTCGATCGCCTCGGTAGCCTTCCGGACATGCTGCGGTCCGGAGACATTGTTCAGGATGATCCCCCTGATATCGATCGCCGGGTCAAAGGACTGGAAACCCTTCACAATCGCTGCGGCACTACGGGTAATGCTCCGTGCGCTCACGACCAGCACGACCGGTATGTTCAGGAGCTTTGCGACCGCTGCGCTGCTCCCCTCATCCCCGAGGGACTCTGCCCCCTCGTATAGACCCCTGACACCTTCAACAAGGCCAACATCGGATCCCTCCATCCCGTGGGCGAAGATCCTCGCAAGGTCTGTTCTCGCCATCACGAAGGTATCCAGGTTACGGCAGGGACGCCCTGTAACCCCGGTGAGGTAGGAAGGGTCGATGTAGTCCATGCCCACCTTGAACGTCTGGACCGTCATCTTCTGCGAGAGCAACGCAGCGATCGCGAGGCTGATGCTGGTCTTCCCGCTCCCGGAACGGTCCCCGGAGATCATCAGGGCCCGCATGACATGCTCCGGAGGATCGCACCAAACTCGCTTTCGACGATATCTTTTGCGCCAAGGGTCCGGGGATGAAGATCCACCTCGACGACGACGTGCCGGTGCCCAAGGTCACGGAGTGGCTCGACCTGCCGCGGGCCGTTCGTGATCGAGAAACACTCGATCCCGTCGGTATATTCCCGGGGGATCGCGTGCGGAACCCCGACGATGAGCGCAAACTCCGGGTCGAGTTCTGAAAGCCGCCTCCCTGCCGCCTCTCCGTTTGCACCGTACTCATCGAGGGCCCCCAGGAGCCCGGGTTCCAGCCCCCGCCCGGTCATTCCTGCAAGGATCCGCCGGGCATCCTCCCGGACCTTCGGAAGACCCCTGGATTCAAGGTTTGCAAGATACGTGATGTCGGCACAGGGGCAGAGGTCATGGAGCGCCAGGAGTTCATCCGCGAACATGTATGCGGTCTCTTTCTTGGCGTTCATGATCGCAACCCCCCTCTTCCCCGAACCTGCAAGCCCGGCGAGCCTGCCTGCAACGAGATGCTTGAGATCCCCCCTGGAGGGCTCGATATAGGGTTTGCAGGCTGCTCCCCGGAGACGCTCCACCTCGTTTGCCATCCCGAGCAGGTATTTCTGGCGTTCGAGTTCATCGACCGAGATCCATCCCGCCTCAGCGGCGGGTTCAAGGGTTGCGATCACTCCTTCTATGTTCTCTGGGTATCCTGCATGGATCTCGATCGCGATGGTCGGCGTTGAGACACCCGAGAGGGTTACTGCCGACTTGAGATCCTCACCGATGATCATGGAGACACAGGTACCCACCACCGCCATCCGGTGGGGGTGGAACTGCTCCTCGGCATACCGGAGGACCCGTTCGAGCGGCTCCTGCCCTCCGAAGATGAACTCGTGGTCAGCGAGCGAAGTGGTCAGCACCCGCATCCCGTCCTCTTCAAGGAGGCGGGCATGTTTGAACGAGCATCCCGACGGCCCGTGGAGCACGGCCACATCAACCTCGAGATCGCGGGCGGTATAGAGGGCAGCGACAATCGAACTCGGCCTCGGCTGCATATACTTCATGGCTTCTCTCACCTCCAGCACTTCACGGAAAGGACGATGCTTCCGCAGCTGGTAAGGGTACGTGCGACTGAAATCCCCTCGGCAAGGGATCTGGCATAGTGGAACGGGATACCCCTGCATCCGGGATCTTCCCCAATCCCGGCATATTCGCTGCCAACCATGATCACCCTGGCAGGCTGGATCTCACCGATCACAGCCAGGATATCCTCTCTTGGAAATCCCTCGCAGACCGCCCCGGTCTCTTTCCCGGTGACGAGCGTGATCTCCTCCCTGCCGGTAATCTTCCTTGCGTACTGCACTGCAGACCGGGTGGTCAGTGCACTGGTCCCTGAATTGGAGTTGTCGATGATCCGGATCCCGCCTTCGGATGTCTGGGACATCCTGCCCGGGATTGCCCGAAACGATGCGAGCCGTGACAGGTCGCCCCCCAGATCGCAACCGGCAGCGGCAGCGAGCTGCAGGGATATCCGGTAACTCTCGAGCAGGAGGAGCGGGGATCCAAAGGTCCCGGTTATTCCCCCGCATTCATACTGGCACACCTCTCCATCGGTGACAGTGACCGATTCAACAGGCACTGCACCCGGGGCATCAATTCCAGGGGCTATTAGAAGGTGGGGCAGCTGCTGCCCGGATCGTACCTTCTCTGAGAGGGCATGCCTTTTTCCACCGGCAAAAAGGTAATCCTCAGATGAGGTGATGATCCCATAGTCCCCCGCACCCGTGCACCCGAGGGAGACCTCGCTGATGCACCACCCCCCGATACGCAGCGCCTCTTTTGCCGCCGGGACAAGGGAGGAGGGGGTAATACTCCTCCTCCAGATCAGCTCCCTTTCCGGGAAACGGTAGGTTCCGATGGATGTATGGAGGATGCCCGGCCCCTTCATGACATGGGCAAGTGCACAGGCAGTGGTCGTCTTGCCCCTGGCCCCCGTGATCTCGATGAACGGTGTAGGCCTGTCCTTTCCGATGATCCACCTGACCGCATCGTGGTGCGAGATGACAGGGATGGTAAGCGACCGGAGCAGCGGGTGCCCCGGATCGAGGTGAACTGGTGCAATTGCCAGGTCATAGGACCGCTCTGCTGCGGTTGCGGCATCGATCCCCGCCTTTCCCCGGTAAATATCGACCACGTCGGTGAAATGGCCCCTGCCGTTCAGGTATCCGGCGATGTCAAGACCGCCATGGATCGTGTCGATGACAAGAATTCGCATGCAGGATTACAGGGTTGAGAGCACCCGTTCGGCATTCTTTATCATCAGGTCAGCAAGGAGCGGATCGCTTCCGATGGGATCAGCATAAAGAAGCGGGATGTTCTTTCCGTTCATGGCAAACTGCCCCTTCGTCTCCCCGCCCGAAAGCCCTATGATCTCCGGGATATCCTGCAGGATATGCACCCCCTTGGCAAGGAACAGCGGTACGACAACCAGCACCTCGATCGGCTCGTTCCGGAACGCATCCATGGAGTCCTTGATGGAGGGGGAGTTCATGTTCATAAATCCGCATTTCACGACAAAATCCGGATATCTCCGGGCAATAAGCCCGGCAGTCTCTTCGACAAGTTCCTTATTGTACGGGAGTTTACTTCCATGGCCCACAAGGAGGATGCCCTTCTTACTCATATGGTAATACGTTGTACTGATGGACGTAAAACAATTGCCAATTTTTCCCCTGAACATTCCGGACAACAGACCAGAATGCAAGAATCCGCAGGCACTGGAGGGGGGAAGAAAGGATTTTTATACCATTTTTTGTATAATCCTTCCGGTTTATTTTTAAGGTATTCAAACGATTTATAATCCCATACAATGGATCATCTACTGCACTTGGTGTAATTTTGATACCTGTCCAGCGTGTTACATATGGAAAATAACGAATATTTCCGAAGGTTTGGAATCATTCTCAATCGTAAGGTGGTAAAGACTCCCCTTGCCATAGCATCCATGGCCGGGATCGTGGACGCAACGTTTGTGCTCGAGCGGGAGGCGCATGTCGGAGCTGCCTTTATAGGGGGATACTCCATCGATGAAGAGACGCTCGCTGCCAGTCATGAGATCGCGGCAAAAGGGAGAAAGGAGTTCCTCTGTGACGACCCGCTCAAGGAGATCGCGGAGCAGGTCCGGCAGCTCCGCAGGAGTGATGTTGTGACAGGAGTCAACATGAGGGGGAGCCGCCCTGACTCGTTCCGGGAGGCCGCCCGGCAGCTCGGGGACGAGGTGATCTATGAGATCGATGCTCACTGCCGCCAGGAGCCGATGAAACAGGCCGGGGTCGGTGAATATTACCTCCATCACCCTGATGAACTTGTCCGGTGTGTGCAGACGCTCAAATCCGAAGGGGTCGTTGTCTCTGTGAAGATTCGGGCAGGTATACATTCCAACGATGCAGCCCTGGCACGGCTTCTCTGGAAAGCCGGCGCCGATATCCTTCATGTCGACCTGATGGACTTTGGATACCAGAAGATCCGGCAAATGCGGAACAACTGCCCCATCTTCATCATCGCCAACAACTCCATGCATACCTTTGAACGGATGAAAGAGATGCTCTCCCATGGTGCAGACATGGTCTCACTCGCGCGGAAGGCCGATGAGCGAACGCTTGGAGGCCTCGAGGCTGCCATATCCCGGTATGCTGATGAGCATGGCTGGTACAACTCCCCAAAACAGCTCTGCAGAGGTGGTGATCTCCGTTCCCTCGCGTTCTGCTGCATGCCGGTCAAGAACTGCCCCCTTATACCAACCCTGGAAAAGGCAGGGGTGACAAGGGAAGAATACATGAAGCTGAAGCAGGAATACGTCAAAGATACCCCCCTGGCCGAGGGGAAACAGACCTGTTTTGGAAGCCTGGCCTGGTGCTGCAAAGATTCATCTCCCTGCATGTTCCGCGATCTTACGATACGGCAGGCAGGCCTGACCAACAGCGAGTACATGCGAAAGAAGCGGGAACTTTCAGACAAACTGATGCACTGGTTGTTTTATGAACGGGCAACCGATGACGCGTGCTGACCGTGCGCAACTCGCGATGATGCTCGAGGTCTGCGCTTTCCCCAAACCGGGAAACGTGGACCGGTGCCATGACTATACCGAGACCCGTCTCGAACATTTCCTTGCCTCGACCATCCTCTCACGAAAGGCGCTCGAAAGGGCGGAGCAGTGCGAGGGGGGGATCGGGGACCTCATCCTCGATGCAGTGGGACGAACCAATGTCCATTCGGGGGGAAACACCCATTTTGGGGCTTTTATTCTGCTGATCCCCCTTCTCTGCGGGGGGGATATCCCCGGTGCCTGCCGTATCATATCAGAGACCACCGTCGAAGATGCCATCCTCTTTTACCGGGCTTTTGGAAAAACGCGGGTCAGGGTGTTGAAGGACGATGAGCTCGATGTGAACGATCCAGGGGCTGCCGATGAACTCAGGGAACGCCGGATGACGTTATACGACGTCATGCTGTATTCTGCCAAACATGACATGGTTGCCCGTGAATGGATCAACGGATTTGCCCTTACCAGGCGAGGGGCCGATCTCCTCAAATCCCATCACGGGGGATGCGGGGCTGTGGTGGGAACGTTCATGGATCTCCTGTCCACCGAACCTGATACGTTCATCATCAAGAAGCATGGCCAGGACGTCGCCTGGGAGGTCATGAGAAAGGCACGGGAGGTCAGGGAAGGGATCCGCGACATATCCCGCTTCGATCAGGAATTGATTGATGGCGGTATAAATCCCGGCTCAATCGCAGATATTATCATTGCCTCCCTCTATATCGCTCTGGGTGAAGGATGGCAATGGGACTATTGAGAGAGGGGATCAACGAGGTTATCGCCACCACCTGCCGGAATGCGGCACCCATGGGCATCATCTACCGGAATGGGGTGGCGCGGATGGTGGTTTTCCGGGGAAGTCATACTGCCGAGCGGATAAAGGAGCACGGCTGGGTCGTGGCAAATTTTATTTACGACCCGTTGGTCTATGTAAAAACAGCCTTCGAAGATCTGCCGCCTGAAGATTTTATCGATGAGCAGGTTGGCGAGATTGCCGTCCAGCGACTTTCCGGGGCAGAAGCCTGGGCAGCCTACCAGGCTGAGATTGACCAGGAGACCAATGAGGCTCTGATCGTCAGCCTCTCCCTCATGAAAGAGAAGATCTGCAGCCTGGCCCTGCACCCGGTCAATCGTGGTTTCAACAGTATTATCGATGCGACCGTTCATGCGACCCGGTTCCAGCAATCCCGCGACCCCCATCTCCACGACTTGATCCGGCACCATGCCTCACTCGTCCGGAGATGCGGCGGTGCGCGCGAGCTGGAAGCGCTCGAGCTCCTCTCCACCTATCTGGATTTCGGGGACGAAGAATAATCCTGTACCTCTCCTCCTTTTATCCAGGCTCTTTTCGGTTTGATACAACAGGAGATCCAGGGAAGGCAGGGCTGCACCTCAAATGCACTGTCACGGCTCCTGGCTCGGGAATGCCGGCATTCTGATCTCTGTTCAGGCCAGGTGCTCCCGTGGTCTAAAAAAAGCGATGAACCGGTATCAGCAGACCCTCGGGACGGGATCCCCGATCGGAGGTTCGATGAAGCGTTCGCCCCCCACCGCGGTCTCCATAATCACATGGGCCCCCTCCGTCACCCTGCCGATGATTGCGGCATCGTGCCCGTAGTGATGTGATTTGATGGCGGCGAGAACAGCCTCCACATCTTCTGCGGGGACCCCCATCACGACTTTTCCTTCGTTTGCAACCTGCAGGGGATCGATCCCAAGCATCATCGACGCGCTCTTCACGCTCTTCCGCAGCGGCACCGCCTCCTCCTCGATGCGGATTGAGACCCTGCTCTTCCTTGCCATCTCGTTGATCGCACTGGCAAATCCTCCCCGGGTCGGGTCCTTCATGGCATGAATGGTCCCTGCCTCAAGGGCACGGGAGACCAGGCCCCAGAGAGGGGCGACATCAGATCGGATCTGCTCTCCGAATGACAGTCCCGCCCGTTCTGCCATGATGGCAAGCCCATGGTCACCGAGCGTCCCGCTTACGATGATCACATCCCCCGGCAGGAGCCCTGAGTCCCGGACCGGGGTCCGGGCGATACCAATACCCGCGGTATTGATCACTATCCCGTCCAGGGCACCCTTCTCAAGCACCTTCGTATCCCCTGTCACGAGGTTCGCTCCGGATTCCCCGAGGGCGGCATCCATGGACTGTACGATCCGCTCAAGGTCCGCTACTTCAAATCCCTCCTCGATGATCATACCGCAGGAGAGCGCAAGTGGCCTGCCTCCCATCATGGCGAGGTCATTGACCGTTCCGCAGATGGAGATTCGCCCGATATCCCCACCCGGGAAGAAGATAGGCCGGACAACGTGGGAATCCGTGGTGAAGACGATGTTCATCCCGTCTACGGGGATGACTGCCCCATCGTCAAGTGCCTCGAGGCCGATCCCCCCTGCATTATTGTGCTCTATCCTCGTCAGGACCTTGAGGAGTTCCCCCATCACTTCACCACCGGCCCCATGCATCAGGCTGACTTTCATCTACTCATCCACCTCTATCTCGATATGGGTGACCACGATCTCCCTGCCCCGCACCAGCTCAGGGAGCGCCCCGCATCCGGGACAGATGAACTTTTCACTTCCCCGGTACCCGCAGGTACACTGGGTCTCAGGGGGGACCAGCGTACTCTCGAGGACTGCCCCGCGTAAGACCGGGTCGTCCTCGATGAGGGTGTCGAACAGGAACTGCACCTGTTCGGGATTGACCATCGACATCTCACCGATATCAATGCACACTCTCTTGACCTGCCTGGCATGGTACTCCAGGGCCGTCTTCTGTGCCGTCTTAAAAATATCGTATGCAATTCCAAACTCGTGCATGTTTTCAACCGGATAAAGAGGACTTCCCCCGGCCGCGTGCCGGGGAGTGCACCGGGAATGTCAGGGTGCGGAGACGGCAGGAGGACCGTATTCCTGTACAATTCTGCCGGAACCGCAATAAATGATCGCATCATGCCGGTATACCTCCGCCGGGGAATTCTTCATATAGTCCTGTTCCAAAGAGTAGTAGCGGCGAAGGTACCCTCCCATGCTGGATTTTTTGCTGCATATCGACCAGAACCTCACCGGCCTGATAACCACCTTTGGTCCGGGTGCCTATCTGATCCTCTTCCTGATCCTCTTTCTCGAGACCGGGTGCATCCTTACGGTATTTCTGCCCGGGGATTCGCTCCTCTTTGTGGCCGGTGCAGGGGCAGCATCAGGCCTCTTCTCCCTTTCCTGGTTGATCATCATCTTCTTCCTTGCCGGGATCGCTGGAGACCTCCTGAACTACTGGTTCGGACACCATATCGGGCTGAACGTCTTCCGGGAGCGGTTCCCTGACCTCGTAAAGGAAGAATACATCGACCGGACGAGTCTGTATTTTGAGCGGTTCGGGAAGAAGACGATCTTTATCGGGCGGTTCATCCCGGTGGTCAGGACGTTTGCCCCCTTCCTTGCCGGCATCGGTACCATGGACTACCGGGATTTCCTGCTCTACAACATCATATCAGCGTTCTGTTGGTCGGTGGCCGTCACGGGTGCCGGGTATCTCCTTGGATCAATTCCCTGGATACAGGAGCATATCGGCTTGATCATCCTGATCACCATCGGGTTCATCCTGGTAACGATCGTCGTTATCATCCTGGCGTCTGCCCATGGATTTTTAAGGGCAGAGAGAGAGGAAAAGAAGCGGGGGTGACTCCCTCCGGCGCCCTGGGAGGGAGACTGGAGGGGGACCCTAACAAGCGTGGTGGATATGGAGCCCGTCGTTGTCGATCTTTGATTCCACCGTGATCGATAGGCCGATTTTTTTGACGATCCCTTCAACAAATGCCCGGTCCTTCTCGGTGATGATGGCAATCGAGGGGCCAACAGAGCTCATGCCAACAAACTCGAGACCGGCTTCTCTGAGCTGGCTCATGTAATGGTAGATCTCGAAGCTGTGGTGCTCCACCTCGGCCCGTTTCGAACCGCGGAACTCGATCTCCCAGATGATATTGCCGATCCGCTTCAGGTTGTCCTCCTCGAGCGCCGGGATCATGTCCATGAGCATGAGGTACGCCTTCAGTTCCCTGTCGCGGTAGTCAAGGACCCTCGCCTTGTTCATCAGGAGGTCAAACTCCTTGGTTCCCGCCGAGGAGATATCACTTGGGGGGATGACCACAAAGACATTTTTTCCCTCTGCGAATGGATGGTGGTAGGCCAGCGTTAGCTCATCTCCCATGATTGCCATACCGCCGTAAGTACTGACAGCAGGGCCGACACCGGTCTCGAATGCAAAGGCGATCGTCTCCCCTGCAGTCTCTTCGACGTAATTGTTGCCGACCAGCTTCCTGAGCTGATCCGGCGTGAGGGGAGATCCCACTGCGTAGTTGAGTGCGTTGGCAAGCGAGATCATGACGGTACTTGTCGACCCGAGCCCGACATGCTGGTGCTGGTGATCCAGGGCACGGATCCTGAATCCTCCCTTGTACCCGGTCACTTTCTTGAACACCTCCACGAAGTGCCTGATGATACCTTCACGGGAGTAATCAATCTCGATTCCCGATTCCGTGCAGGAGACATCAACGCTGCAGTAGAGCTGGAGGGCAAACCCGAGCCCCCCGCCTCCCGCCCGTCCCGGTGCAAACCGGTTCATGTCAAAAACGGTCAGGTGGATCCGTGCGGGTGAACGGACCGTGACCGTGCCTTCTACGGGAGAAAGGGGATAGGAACGTTCGAGCCCGAGGGTCCTGATATTCTCTCCGGGATGAAACGAGATGAACTCGTATTCGACGAGATCGAGATCTCCGCCGCGAATTTTCATGATGGCCATCTCTATAACTCTCCTTTCCAGTGACCGATTATGATCGATCAGAGCATATGTTTCCAGTAGCTCCCCGGGGTCTTAAGGATGTTCATCAACCACCAGTCCGGATGATTCCGGAGTTTAAGGTGTATTTTTTCGAGGTTTCACCCTGTGTATCGTCCCGGGTGAGAGTGCCAACACAATCCACTCATCTTATCAGTGATCCCCTTTGCGAGTGCAATGAACCGAAGCCAGGAACTTTCTCCTGAGGTTCAGTGCCCGTGGGCCAGGTCAAAAATTGTCGGAAAAACATCTCTTGTACCTCCCGGTCCGGTAGCAAAATCCCGGCACCTTTCACTTACAGGAATAACGCGAGGGCCCTATAGGCAGACCAGGAGAGTGCAAATGAGAGGGGGATGGTCACCACCCATGCCTCCATCATCCGGCGCGTGACCTCCCATTTTACCGCCTTTACCCCTCGTGTTGCACCGACGCCTACGATTGATCCGCTCATCACCTGGGTGGAGGACACCGGGATCCCATAGGCTGTCACCATCGCAAGGACAGCACCCCCTGAGGTTGCAGCGCAGAATCCCTGGTATGGACGGATTTTGGTGATCTCTTTTGCCAGCTTGTTAATCACCTTCCATCCCCCAAAACTCGTGCCAATCGCGATCGCGGTGGCGGAGAGAAAGACCACCCACCGTGGGACCATGAATGAGGGGATCAGCCCCCCGGCAAGGAGCAGGGCAGTGATAACGCCAACAGCATGCTGCCCGTCGTTTGCTCCATGCCCGGCTGCCTGGAACAGGCTTGCGGCGACCTGCAGCGGCTGGAAGATCCGTCTCATCCGGTTCTGCCGGGAGAAGCGAAACAGGTGGGAGACCAGGAGATCGAAGAGAAATGCTGCAATGAACCCGATCACGGGAGAGATAAAAATGAAGACAATAATGGCGAGGATCCCGGAAAGGACAAGAAGATCTGCAAGGATCATAAGGGGGATGGTGACCGAAATGCCGAAGATCACCCCGAGCACAAGGGCGGGTCTGATCCCTTCCTCGAGATAATACGCCAGGATACCGAGGATCAGGGCTCCGATTCCCGCGCCAATGAGGGAGAAGAGGATAAGGGATTTGATCATTCCTGCCGGCGGCAGAATAAGAGCAGAAAGACCAGCAGCAGCCACCCCGGTCCCCAGTATCCCGCCAATGAGGGCATGGCTGCTTGAAACGGGCAGCCCGATATGGGTGGCAACAAGGATGAGCATGATCGAGACCAGCATCGCTACCACGAGAGATAACGGGGTCATTGCACCCGGGACTACCAGCGCGGTTCCGATCGTTGCAGCAACAGCGGTGGTGAACACGAACGGACCGATAAAATTGGCGATCGCTGAGGAGATGCTTGCCTTCAGGGGGGAGAGCGCCCTCGTTTCAACGACGGTTGCGATCGAATGGGATGCATCGTTTACGCCATTCACGAAGTTGAGCATGAGTGCGAGGACGATTCCGGTGATGATCAGGAGATCCATCGCGATCAGGCATGGTTCCGGGAGATGTCGGTGAGGGCATGCCCGACATCGTTGTACTTCTCCATCACCCTTGCCATCCCCTCGTAAATGTCCTTGAGCTTGATGATGAGGAGCGGGTCTTTTGTCTGGAACAACTCGATCACCGCTCTCGAGAGAAGTTCATTCGAAACATTGTACAGCCTGTTGATCTCCCGTGCGTGCTGTTCGATCTCCCCTGATCGTTTCATGGTGGCAAGATCGTCTATCCCGTGCGTGATCTCGGCGCTTGATAGGGTAATCAGGTAGGAGAATTCTTTCAGGAGTTCCGTAGACTGGGGTATCCCGTAATTGCAGATCTGGTGGGTAACCCAGTCGATCCGATCGAGCACATCGTCAAGTGCCGGAGCAAGGCGGGCAATCTCCTCGGGTTCCAGTGGTGTGATCAGTGAATCGTTCAGCCGCTCGTAGGTCTGCCGGGTGATCTCATCGGCCGCATGTTCAATCTGCCGGACTTTCTGCCCTTTCTCTGTTCCGGCAGGCAGTTCGTGGGTGATCTCGTTGAGAATCCCTGCTGCTTCAGCGATCTTTTCGGCCATCTCCTTGAAGAGGGTGAAGAAGACTTTATCTTCCGGCAGAATCAGGTCCCGGATCCGCATAAGTACTCTTTCCTGGTACTCTGAAACAGAAAAAACTGGTGTCCGGAAAGGGAGGGGTGATTTATCCTACCGGCCGGTCAAAGAAGATGCTCTTGCCGGTGACACTCACCGGGATCCCGTAGGCGACACTGCAGCTCTCCATCCAGCCAAGGGATAAGCCCGCAACTCCAGCCGTGTACATGATCCTGTTGTCCAGGTTAAGCAGGGAAGCGGTCTTTGCGGCAGACCCGACAGCGATACCGAGGTCCGTCATCTTGATGATGCAGTTTGGCCCGGCGAATGGCGGTCCCTTGACCGGGGCTCGGTCCCGGGAAGCCTCCATCTCGGCACAGGACCCAAAACCACACCCATGGCAGTTCAGGCCCAGCGGCTCGTACCCGCGGGCTCCGATGAGGAGGCATGCATCGGACGCAGCGATATTCTTTCCATCACGAACGAAAAAAGGCTGGGCATGCTCGTTCCCGTAACGGATCATCTCGAGGGAAAGCAGGGAACGATCAGAATTCAGGACTGTGCGGGTCACGATCGAGTCCTTCCCCTTCCCCTTTGGTGCGGTCCGTGCTGAAACTGCCATAAGGGAGATGGCCAGGCGGACCGCTTCATCGGTATCCTTCATGATGGTACGTAGGGATCCGGTCAGAGAAAAGGGATCCGGTCAGAGAAAAGGATCCGGTCAGTGAAAAGGATCCGGTCAGTGAAAAGGATCCGGTTAGAGAAAAGCGATCCGAACTGGGAAGACCCGGGCTTCTCTTCCTTGCATAAAGAGACCTGCGCCGGCGACCGCACCCTGTTCCTTAAGAAGTTGTCCGGGATCCGGAGCAGCCCTGATCCTTTTCAACAATACGACCGCGAATTCGCCTGATACTCTCCCTGCTCACTGCGCCAGTGAGATGTTTCCCTTCGTTCTCTTCCTGTGCTGCGATAGAAACCGTTATACCGGCACGGGAATCACGTCCTATGAAGACGGATCCATAGACTCCAAACCTGAAGGCTGACGGGCATCATCCGGGGTAGCCCTTGTGCAGTCCTGCTGCCGGCAGGGGGAGAGCCGATGGGTGCCTAGAGGAGACGCTACCATGACTGTACGAGAACTGGGTCACGATATCTACTGGATCGGGGCGATCGACTGGAACCGGAGACTGTTCGACTCCCTGATCCCTCTCCCGGAAGGGACAAGTTACAATGCCTACTTTGTGAAGGGAAGCGAGAAGTCCGCCCTTATCGATACCGTTGATCCGACCAAGGAATTCGAGTTTGTCTGCAACCTGATCAAGCTCGGTGTTGAAAAAGTGGATTATATCATTATCAACCATGCAGAGCAGGATCACTCGGGATCGCTTCCCATGGCTTCAGAGCTCTTTCCGGAAGCCCGGATCATCGTCAGCGAGAAATGCAAGGATCTGGTGGTGAGCCTGCTTGAGATCGCTCCTGAACGGTGTCTCGTGGTGAAAGACCATGACACCATATCCCTCGGCGACAGGACCCTCGAATTTATCATGGCTCCCTGGGTCCACTGGCCGGAGACCATGCTGACCTATCTCCGGGAGGATAAAATTCTTTTCTCGTGCGATCTATTCGGTTCCCACTTCGCAACAAGCACTCTGGTGGTGCATGATGTGGCGGAGATGTATCGCCCGGCAAAACGGTACTATGCTGAGATCATGATGCCGTTCCGGATGCAGATCCGGGACCATATGAAGAAGATTGCAGACCTCAAGATTGATATGATCGCACCCAGCCACGGTCCCCTGTACCAACCACCCGATCCGATCCTCGCGCTTTACAGGGAGTGGATCTCGGATACCGTGAAGAACGAGGTCGTCATCCCGTATGCAAGCATGCACGGGAGCACTGAGAAGATGGTCCTTCACCTGGCCGGGGCCCTCATCGATCGCGGTATCTCTGTCAAACCATTCGACCTGACAAAAACAGACCTTGGTGAACTGGCCGCCGCTCTGGTCGATACCGCCACCATCGTCATCGGCACCCCGACCCTCCTCTTCGGGCCGCATCCTCTTGTCGCCAATGCCGCATTCATCACCAACCTGATCAGGCCGAAAGCGAAATATGCGACGGTGATCGGATCGTACGGGTGGGGTGGAAAGACCGTGGAGGCACTCAAGGGAATGCTGAACCACCTTTCTGCCGAGATCATCGATCCCGTCTACGTGAAGGGAGCCCCCGACTCTGCCTGCCTGCGCGAACTCGAAGCCCTCGCAGACCGGATTGCTGCAAAGCACCGGGAAGCAGGCCTGCTGAACGATTCACCCCCTCCGCTGCCATGAGCAAGGAACGATTCGAAAGAACCCGGTACCCGGTACTCCTGCGACCGGGCAACCACCGAAGGAGCCCGGAGTAATGAACGGCCAACATTCATTCCGGGAAGCCGTTTCTGCCCGGGGCGGCGTGTATATTATTGGTGTTGCAGGGGATTCCGGTTCAGGGAAGACCAGCTTCACCCAGTCGATCCGGCAGCTGCTGGGAGAGGAGCTCGTCTCGACCATCACCCTTGACGACTACCATCTGCTCGACCGGGAACAGCGGAAGGAACGGGATATCACCCCGCTCGCGCCAGAGGCAAATGATCTCGGGGGACTCGAAGAGGACCTGGCGTCCCTGAAGCAGGGGGCGGCAATCGAGAAGATGGTATATAACCATTCGACCGGGACACTGGAAGGGCCGGTCCTGTTCCGCCCCTCCAAAATCGTGATCCTGGAAGGCCTGCATCCCCTGTATACCAGTACCCTCCGTTCGCTCATTGATTTCTCCCTCTACGTCGACCCTGCAGACGATGTGAAAAAGGAATGGAAACTGAAGAGGGATATGGAAAAACGCGGCTATACCCGGCACGAAGTGATGGAAGAGATCCGGAAGCGGCAGGCTGATTATTACCGGTACATTGCACCCCAGAGAGAGTATGCCGATGCCGTAATCCATATCGGATTTTCACGCTATGGACGTGATCTCGGATGGCAGAACAACATCTACCAGACCACCCTCTCCCAGATCCCGATCAGCGATGAACTTCCGAGGACGGATCTGGCACTGAACCTTCCTGCCCTGATGACCCTCAGTCCAGGGCAGTTCTCCCTTTCCTACTCCCGTCTGATCCTTGGCGGCCGGACCCTGGCCTCGCTCACGTTCGATGGCGAATTCGATTGTCATTTTATATCGGGCCTCCGCGATCTCTTTTCAGGGGAAGCCGGGGTGAGCCCCTGCCAGATCCTGGGCGAACGGGATATGCTCACCGCTCCGGATGTGGTCCGGGCAATGCTCGCCTGGAGAATTATCCAGGATATTATTGCGGAGCAATAAGAGGAGAGAACTGGCTCATCACGCAAAAAAGATAATCTCCTTAAAACTATCATTGTGTTACCATGGGCCGCATGCGGTATTTTTCCACCGTTTTTGCCGAACTTGGGGGAATGCTCGAATATATCGGCCCGATGACTGCAGTTCCCCTTCTTGTTGCGGTCGCATTCAGGGAGTATTCACTCCTCCTTCCCATGGCTGCCGTTCCGGTATCCCTGTTTGCACTGGGCCTCCTCCTGAACCGGCTTCCAAGGAGAAAAGAGGATATCAGGCTCTCCTCCGCATTCTGTTCGGTGGCACTGGTCTGGCTCGTCTTTGCGCTCGTCAGCACCATCCCTTTCATCATTGTGCTTGACCTGTCCCTTACCGATGCCCTGTTCGAGACCATGGCCGGATGGACAGGTACCGGATTTTCCCTTCTGCACCCGTCCGGCTATATCCCTGAAACATTGCTGTTCTGGCGGACATTCATGCAATGGATCGGAGGGATTGGGGTTATTGCCCTCTCCATCACCATGGCAGGCCGTGGAGGTCTGGTGCAATCACCGCTCTTCCGGTCCGACAGCAGGAGTGAACGGATCCTTCCGGGGGTGATTGCGACGGGAAAGGAGATCTGGGCAGTCTATGTCTTCCTTACCCTCATCGGTGCAGGGGTGATACTGATTGCGGGAGTTCCCCTGTACGAGGCGATCATGCTCTCGCTTACCACCATCTCCACCGGGGGCTATCTCCCTTTTGAGGGGGGTCTTGCCATATATGAGAGCAGACTCCTCGAATATCTTCTCATCCCGGTGATGATCGTCGGTGCAACACCCTTTACCCTCTATTATATATCCTACCGGAAACGGAAACTCTCCCTCTTTGGTAACGAGCAGGTCAAACTGCTCCTCCTCTTCCTTGCGGCTGGCTCCGCGGTGGTCGTTGCGGATCTGTATTATCTTAACAGCCTCCCGCTCACCGAGGCAGTGAGGCAGGGCCTCTTTGTCACCGCAGCGGCTATTAGCACGACGGGATATCAAGGCCAGCAGATCCAGTTGTTTCCCAGTGTCACCATCGTATTCCTTATGCTCCTGATGTTCATCGGTGGCTCTTCCGAGAGCAGTGCCGGCGGGGTCAAGCTTTCCCGCATCGCGATCGGATACCGGGGAATACTCTGGTGGTTCAAAAGGGTCTTTGTCCGTGCAAAGGTCCTGGTCCCCTTCATGTACGGAGGAGTTAAAGTCCCCGAGAGCGTGGCTGAGCCGGAATTGTCCAAGAACATGCTGGTGATCATCCTCTCGGTGCTGACCGTATTCATTGCAACGATGGTGGTACTCCAGTTCCATCTTATCTCTCTTGATGTGACCAATCTGGTCTTTGATATCGTCTCTGCCCTGAGCTCCTGCGGACTTTCGGCGGGGTATGTCACACCCGGGATGCCGTTTGTATCAAAATGGGTCTTCATCATCGTCATGTGGATTGGACGGCTCGAAGTTATCCCGGTGATTGTGCTCCTCCTTGGGATCTTCCGTGCCGGTGATTAACCGGACTCAAGTAAACTGGTGTAAACTTCAGAATAGCTAATATAAAATACCGACTTAGATCTGGTGATGAAACAGATCGCCCTGTACGGAAAAGGGGGTATCGGAAAATCCACCACTTCCACCAACATCTCAGCAGCCCTTTCCGGGATGGGGCTCGATGTCCTCCAGATTGGATGCGATCCGAAACGTGACAGCACCCGCATGCTGATGCACGGCAGGCTGATCCCCACCGTGATGGATCAGGTCCGGGAACGGGGCGACAAGGCAATCACGCAGGAGGATGTGGTTTTTACCGGGTACGGGGGTGTCCGCTGCGTCGAGGCAGGTGGCCCGGAACCGGGGGTAGGCTGTGCAGGACGGGGGATCATTGCCACCTTCCAGGTACTTGAAAGGCTGGGGGCACTTCATGCAGATGTGGTCGTCTACGACGTGCTCGGTGATGTAGTCTGCGGTGGATTTGCCATGCCGATGAGAGAAGGGTATGCACAGGAGGTATACCTCGTCACCTCAGGGGAACTGATGTCCCTGTATGCTGCCAATAATATCTGTAAAGCCATCCGGCGGCTGTCCGGGCGTTCACGCGGCCAGTGCCGGCTTGGCGGGGTGATCTGCAATGCCAAGAACCTCCCTGATGAAAAGCAGCTGGTAGCCACTTTTGCAGAAAGGATTGGAAGTACTCTTATCCAGTTTATTCCGCGGGATCCGGTCGTTCAGCGTGCCGAGCTCAACCGCATGACCGTGATCGAGTATGCTCCCGGGTCAGACCAGGCAGAGGCGTATCGTCTCCTTGCCCGAAACATCCTCGAGAACCGGCGGCTCGATATCCCCGAACCTCTTGAGATCGCAGAGCTCGAGGACCTGGCATATGATTTCATCGCGGACTGAAGGGTGCACCCTGACCGGGGCGCTCTCTGTTACCAGCTCGGTCCAGGATGCCATCACGGTGATCCATGGCCCTGACGGCTGTGCCCATCACAACTTCTCCCTCCTTCATGCCCTTCATTTCGACAACGACCAGCTGATCCTCCCTTCCATCCTCTCGAGCTCATTGAAGGAGCAGGAGATCATTTTTGGCGGTGAACAAGCCCTGGAAGATGCCCTTGCAGGGGCCCTTGCAGGGAGCCCTGGCGCCATTTTCGTGCTGACCTCCTGTGTCGCCGCAGCGATAGGGGACGATGTCATGGCAGTTTGCAGCGAGATCAGCGGATGCCCTGTTGTGGTCATCCCTACAGGAGGATTTCTAGGGGGTGGCTTTTCCGATGGAGTGAGATCTGCCCTTATTGCCCTCTCCGATCTCGGGGACGGGGGAGATCCCAATGGAACGGTTACCCTTGTCGGTGAGAAGAACCTCGAGTACGAGGCAGAGGCAAACTACCGTGAAGTCCGGCGCCTTCTGGGATTGCTTGGCGTGAAGGTCCAGCTGCGCTTTGTCAGGAACATTGACGTCTCCGCGATTGCCCACCTCGGGTCTTCCTCTCTCAACATCCTCCGGGAAGAGTCGCTCACCGATGTCGGCGATGTGCTCGAAGACCGGTTCGGCATCCCGTACCTGCCCTCGTTTCCGGTTGGATTTGAGGGGACGCTCACCTTTCTGTCCCAGGTGGCAGATGCATTGAACATCAGGAGTGGGGAAGCAGTTTCATCGGAAATGGCGCGCCAGAAGGAGATCATTGACCAATTCTCCGAATTGAGGGGAAGAGCGATCAACGTCTGCCATCCCGGAGGCATGCCCCCCTTGTTCCTCAATGAGCTGCTGGAACTGTTTGATCTCCAGGTGAAAGAACGAGGGCAGACCCTTCCCCTGCCCGATCCGGTCCCGGTCGGGACTTCCGGGATCTCCCGCATGCTCAGCCGATGGAAGAGGGTACTGCATGCGTGACTGCCGGAACGCCCTGTGGCCTTGCGCAATGACAGGAGCGGTCACCTGCTTTTCCGGCATCCGGGGGATCGGGACCATCATCCATGGACCGAGCGGATGCTACTTTTTTCCCGCAACTGTCCTTCACCGGAGGCTTTACTGCACCTTCCTTATCGAGGAAGATATCATCTTTGGTGCCGAGACACGGCTCCTTGAACTCGTGGAGAGGCTCCAGGGAGAGTACGAGGCAGTCGCTGTGGTGAATACCTGCACGCCTGCCATCACCGGCGAGGAGATACGAACCTGTCTGCCTGGGGAGATCCTCATGGTGGACAGCCCCGGCTTTCTCGGAAATTTTGAGCAGGGATACCATGCCGCATGCAGGACTCTCCCTGCCCGGACCGATCCTGATACCGCAGGGGTGAATCTTGACGGGTTGCAGCTCCTTGATCCGTTCTGTTCGGGAAATGCTCTTGAAGCACAGCGGATCCTCGCTGCAGCCGGTGTTGGTGTTGCCGCCCGGTTCTGTGATGAAACCCTTGGCGGGATAAGGCATTCTTCAGGGTATTCCGTCCATACAAATCCCGATCTCTCTTCCGGGTTCGGCCGGGGCATGGGAACTCTTCTCGGGATAGACGAAACCGGGGAGACGCTCAAATGCCTTGAAAAAACCCTTGATGGTGTTGATCTGGAAGCGTTTGAGTTCGAAAAGGAGCATGTCGGGAATGCGATAGATGCCTCCTGTGAAAAATTTCTGATGCGGCATGATCCCCCTGTTGTGGCAATCTTTTCGGGCTTCTCCTACGCCGCTTTTGCCGCCCGGATGCTGAAACATTACCTGGACGCTTCCGTTACCATTCTCGGGGTCCGCAATTCTCCCGGCATCTCACCGTTCAGGACTGCGGAAGCCTGCTCCCTCTCAGCCGTGCAGGATCTTATCGCGGCAGACCCGCCCGATCTCCTGCTGGGTTCTTCCTTTGAACGAATGGCATGTCCCGATGCTGCTTTTGTCCCGTTCACCTATCCCCTGCGGGGGATGGTCAGGCTGAAAGCACGGCCTCTCATCGGGATTCAGGGGATTGCAGGGTTGATGGAGGATGTTCTCAATGCCTGCCTTGATTACCGGGCTGCCCTGAATACCTGAATAACATTTTTTTGTATTTTTCGGGCATCGGAAGGTTTTCCCCTGTCATGCAACCTGACTATGCCCCGCCGGACACTTTCGCACCGCACAGATTGAACGTTTATATAGTCATGGTCTCGACGTAACTATCAGGAAGAGTCGGAAAACCATGATGAAGAACGCAGGATACCTGCAGTTGAACCGGCGGCCTGTCCTTGATGAGGAGGGAATACCGCAGGATGTCCTCGAGTTGTACCTATATGGCACAAGGCTCTGTATCCGGATCAATGAACTTCGGAAAGGCCTCCGTTCCGGGCTTTCCGTGAGTGTCGAGAGGATCCAGCGGAACTGGATGGCATATATCGGAAGGAGTGCAGGCCATGCCCGGATATCGAAATCGGGGAAGGCCCTCAACATTGAGCTTTCGAACGGCGAGCGGTTCACCGTTTCGCTCGACGCTCTCCATGCCGTGCTCTGCTCCCGGGAGCGGTATGCCTCTGTTGCAGTGCTTCCTGCAACTATCCCCGGGCAGATCGTGCAAAACAGGAAGATCACCGATTACTGTCCGCTTTCTGCACGGGAGGGTGCGACCAGGGGCGCCCTCCCTGCCTGAACCCCCCGGGCGTTTAGCCTTTCAGGAGAATATCCGCGAGGTGATCGCCAACAGAAGAGGTGGTTGCAGTGCCACCCATATCTCTGGTTACCACTCCTTCAGCAATCGATCGCTCGATCGCCTTCAGCACCGCTGCAGCCGCTTCATGCTCACCCAGATGATCAAGCAGCATCGACCCCGCCCAGACGGTTGCAATCGGGTTGGCAACATTTTTTCCCTTGTATTTTGGTGCCGATCCATGGATCGGCTCGAACATCGAGGTCCCTCCCGGATTGATATTGGCACCTGGTGCGAGGCCGAGGCCGCCCTGAATCATAGCCCCCAGGTCGGTGATAATATCCCCGAACATGTTCGGTGTGACCACCACATCGAACCATTCCGGATTCTTCACAAACCACATGGTGATTGCGTCGACAAAGGTGAATTCGGTTGAGATTCCCGGATTCCTGGCTGCAACCTCTGAAAATACCTCTCTCCAGAGCCCATATACATCGGAGAGGACATTGGCCTTGTCAACGGAGGTGAGCTTCTTCTTTCGCTGACGGGCAAGGTCAAATGCATAGGATATCACCCGTTCAGCCCCTTCCCGGGTGATCACCCCCACCTGGTAAGCCAACTCGTCGGCATCGGATTCGATGTCGAGGTTGAACGTTGCCTGATAGAGTTCCCGCTCAATGGTGAGAGTCTTTTTCTCTCTCCCGCGAAAACGGGATCCGATCCCGACATAAAAGTCCTCGGTGTTCTCCCTTACGACCAGGAAATCGATATCGGAAGATCCCTTCCCTGCAAGGGGGGTCGGCACTCCTGAAAGCAGCCTGATCGGCCTCAGATTAACGTAAAGGTCGAAGCAGAACCGGAGGTGAAGGAGGATCCCCTTTTCAAGGATCCCGGGAGGGACACGTTCGTCCCCAATCGCTCCAAAGTAGATGGCACGGTACCGGGAGAGCTCCTTTAGTTCCTCCTCGGTGACAAGCTCCCCGCTTTTAAGATACCGGTCCGCACCGATATCAAACTCGTCCCATGCGAGGTCAAATCCATACCGCTCTGCTGCCGCATCGAGGACCTTTCGTCCTTCCGCGATGATCTCCGGGCCGATCCCGTCTCCGCCTATTGCTGCGACCCGGTACACCGCTCCACCCCCTCGAGGTTTCTCGCAAAGGCGATAAGACCCCCGGCATCAGCGATCCGGAGGAGGAAACCAGGGACAGGCTCAATCGGATACGTTCTCCCTCCACAGGTTATCAGGTGCTTATCAACATCCACTCTGCACTCTTCACCATCGGGGATTGCATCAGCATCAGGGCACACGAGGGGGAGAAGCCCAACGTTCACGGCGTTCCGGTAAAATATCCGGGCAAATGATACGGCGACCACATACCGGATGCCTGCCCCGGCCAGTGCCAGGGGAGCATGCTCCCGCGACGATCCGCAGCCGAAATTCCTTCCGCCGATGATGATATCCCCCGGGGCAACTCCTTTTACAAAGTCGTTTCGTGTCCCCTCGAATGCATGCGACGCGAGTACCAATGGATCATTGTACACCAGGTACCGCCCTGGGATGATGGCATCGGTATCGATGTTGTCCCCGAACTTCCAGGTCCTCATGGTCATATCTCCCTCGGATCGGTGATCTCGCCATAAAGGGCGCTTGCTGCAGCCGTTGCCGGTGAACAGAGATACACCGAAGCATCGGCACTTCCCTGCCTGCCCCGGAAGTTCCGGTTCGAGGTCGAGAGGGACACCTCCCCGGGAGCGAGCAGGCCGAAGGCACCGCCCATACAGGGGCCACAGCAGGGAGCTTCCACCAGCGCCCCGGCCTTCACGAACCGTTCGATCAGCCCTGCCTGCAGCGCTTTCAGATATTCATCCCGCGATGCGGGGATGATGATGACGCGGGTTGACTCATCGAACTTCCTGTCCCCTATCACCTCTGCAGCATCTGCAAGATCTTCGAATCTCCCATTGGTGCAGGACCCGATGAATACCTGGTCTACCCTGGTCCCTGCGACCTCTCCGACGTCCCGTGCGAGATCGACGTTATGGGGGATGGCAACCTGAGGCGGGAGATTGGTCACGTCGTACTTCTTCCGGGCGGCGTACCGTGCGTCGGGATCACTTTCGATCGACACCCGGCCCGGCCTTCCTCTGCTCTGCATGTACGCGTAGGTGACCTCATCAGGGGGCACGATACCGGCCTTTGCACCCATCTCAATCGCCATATTGCAGCAGGTCATCCTCCCGTGGATCGGCATCGTTCCGAACGTCTCCCCACAGAATTCGATAGCCTGGTAGGTGGCACCATCAGCCCCGATATCCTTCGCTATCGAGAGGATCAGGTCTTTGGGACCGACCCGCCTCTGGAATTTCCCGGAGACCTCAGCCCGTATCGTCTCGGGCACCCTGAAGTATAGGGCTCCGAACTTGAGCACGAATCCCATGTCAGTGGATCCTATCCCTGTGGCAAATGCCCCGGTAGCACCATACATGCAGGTATGCGAATCGGCGCCTACAATAATCTCACCCGGTCCTGCCCTTCCCTTCTCGAGAACAACCTGGTGGCAGATCCCTTCTCGGATATCATAATTATGGATCCGCTGGTTCCGCGCAAACTCTCTCATGAACACATGATTCTCTGCCGCGGCAAGGGAATCGGCAGGGACCTGGTGGTCGAACAGGAGGATGATCTTCTCCGGGTCAAAGACCTCCTTTCCTCCCATTTCGAAGAAATTCCGAATGGCAAGTGGTCCCGTGATATCATGGATCATCGCACCATCCACGGGTGCCATCACTACCTCACCTGCCCTGACCGAATGGTCACATTTTAACGAGAAAATTTTCTCTACGATGGTTGCTCCCATGAGGGTTCCCAGTATCAATGGGGCATGAAGAGATATGGAAGTTGTGGCACAAGAAGCAGCGAGTCTCACAGCGTGATTCCTGTGTAACTGCGAAATATTTCGCATTAAAAGATAATTATTTGAATTTTCCCATAGAATTCCTGCTGTGGTGAACTACGATGCAAGAAAGAACAGTGACTCTCATTCCGGTACTCCTAGTGGTGATCTTGGCACTGATACCGGGGGTTGCGATGGCTGCTGATACTGCATGCCCCGAAAACCTCATCACCGTCTCGGGTAATGGGGAGGTAATGACCGAACCTGATATCGGTCTTGTGACGCTCGGTGTCAAGACTGAGCACGCTGATGTCAGGACCGCACAAGAACAGAATGCCATGATCATGGACGAGGTAATCACCTCTCTTCTTGCTGCCGGAATACCCCGTCAGGACATCCAGACAGTAAGCTACAACATCTACCCCGTATACGAGGACGAAACCCGGCCGTTCGGGGGCAAAGTCAAGTACTACCAGGTGACCAGCATGGTCCAGGTGACTGTACGGGAGGTGTCAAGGACAGGGGAGATCATCGATATCGCGGTGAAGAATGGTGCAAACCAGGTCAGTTCAGTCGGATTCTCCCTGTCCCCCGAGAAGGAGAAGTCGCTTCGGGCAACGGTCCTGACCCAGGCCGTGGCAAATGCCCGCTCTGATGCTGATGTGACTGCAGCAGCGACCGATGTCACCATCACTGGTGTGAAATCGGTTATGGTTGGATCAGTGTATGTCCCGGTGGCGTACGACAACCGGTACAGTGGATCAGCTGAAATGAAGGCCGCAACTGTCCCAACTCCGATTGAGACCGGACAGATAAAGGTATCAGCCCAGGTATCGATCTCCTATCTGATCACGTAATTCTCTCCCTTTTTTCTCGTTATTCCGGACCGGATTGCCTCACCTCTCCCGACCGTGGGCCCCCTCTTACCAGGCTATCCGCTAACCTCCTTTGCCTGAGAAAACGGAACGGCTGGCCGGATCAGGTGTGGGAGAGGGGGACTTTGTGCTGATCCTTTTTGGAGCATAACAATGTTCCACCCCTCCTTTGGGCGAACAGAGGGCATTCCCTGTCCCCTCATAGTCCAGGAAAAGGTGATGTCTCCTGGATACCCCCGTACTGGCGCTTGCTCTCTTTTAAAACCATGCACCTTTTAGAGTACCCTATCCTTTTCCGGTGCCGGGAAGCGTACCAGGAACCCGGAAGAAGAAGCGGAAATACCTTTAATCATCCCCCCTGTATACACTATGAAGGATTCTGATGATGGAACGGAATATCGGTTTCAAAGAACGACGATACATCGAAGAACTCCGGATCCTGACGAAAGCGACCGCTCTGGATTGTGTCATAGACGAACGGTTTGAACGGATCATCTATGTGATAAAAAAAGGCGATATGGGTCTTGCAATAGGGAAAAAAGGTGAGAATATCCGGCGAATGCAGAACGTCCTCGGAAAGCGGATCGAGATGGTGGAATATGCTGAGGATCCCCATGAGTTCCTCATAAATATCTTTCGTCCGGTTGAGATCCGTTCTATCCAAAAGGATCCGGGAACGGGGGCACTGCTGGTCACCATCGAAAAAAAGGGCGAATTAGGTACTGCAATAGGAAAAAAGGGTGCAAACATTGAGAAGGCACGGCTGCTCATGCGGAAATTCTGGGGGGCTGAACTGGGGGAGATCAGGATTGGTGATGAAACGCAATGACCCTGCAGGAACGCGTACTTGAGGAGCTCTGGAACGTTGTCAATGACCGGTTCGATCATCCCAAAGACTCATCGTATATCTCCCGTCTTATCTCGACTGAGAAAGGATCCGACAGGACCCTTGAAAAGATCGGTGAGGAAGCAACAGAGTTCATTATCGCCGCTAAGAATGGAGACCGGGAACGGATTATCTCCGAAGCAGCGGATCTCCAGTTTCATTTCCTGATCGCCCTAAGAGCCCACGGGGTCACATTTCAGGACGTGATCGATGAGCTCTCATCGCGGAGAAGATAGCTGTTATCCTGCCAGGTATGAGCCGATATCCACGAGTTCAGGCAGCTCATCTGCGTCGACAGCCGACTGCAGAATGACCTCCTCCTCGACCATAATCCCGGCTTGGCATCGTATTCCTATCGCAATGCCATCACTTGGCCTGCAGTCTATCTTCAGCTCATGGTGATCCTTGAAGAGGACCATGGTGGCATAGAATACCCCGTCCTCGAGCGCATCGATGACAAGCGCTTTGAGGGAGACATCGAACTGCTTCAACAGTTCGACAAAGAGATCATGCGTGAGGGGACGGGGTGGGATCTCGTTGTTGAGGGCCGAATGGATGGACATTGCTTCAAAAAGGCCTATGTAAATGGGAAGGCAGTGTTCGTTTTCAGCAGACAGTATGACTGCCGGGGAGACCCCCAGGGCATTCCTGGCGACAAATACCCCTTTCACCCTGCATGGAACCGGTGGCATGACTGCAGGGATGATTGGTGCATGGCATAAAAAAGGTTTGTTCAGTCCGGGTGCCGCGCCTCCCTCTGGACGATCAGGAGGCCGGAGATCAGGCCGAGCAGGATATTAAAATAGAAGAGGATCGATCGCCAGAGAACCACCAGGATCCCAAGGATTGAGGAGTTCACAAAGAGGCCATACAGCGAGGTGAATGAGATCTCCGCAATCCCCGATGCACCCGGGGTGAGCGGGATCATCATGATCACAGCAATGACGAGCTGGACGATGAGCGATTCGATAAAGATGGGCGGCTGGGAGAGGCCTATCAGGAGAATGGATACAATCACAAACTCGCATAACCAGAAGAGCGTGGTAAATACCAGGCCATAGACCAGTCCGGCTTTTCCATGGCTGAGAAAATCGGCAAGGGTATTATGGAAATTATCGACCTCACGATCGACCGACTGGGCGAACCGTTCGATCTTTCTGCTCTCCCATTTCCGGGTGAACCAGCGGGAAGAATAGTGGATGATCCTCTTCAACAGGCCGGGATTCTTCACCGAGTAGATAAAAATGATGACCATGATGGTGATGATAATCCAGGATATATACATCAGATAGCTGAAGACGGATCCGATTCGCCGCCATTCACTCCCCAGGACGAACATGAAAAATGCACCCCCTATACCGAGCACGATCCCGTCGAGGATTCTCTCGGTAAGGACTATCGCGGTGGCATCGCCAACCTTTAGCCCTGCCTTGTACAGCTCATGGATTCTCACCGGTTCACCGCCGGCCTGTGACGGGGTTATCGCGGCGAGCAGCATGTTGGCAAACACAAGGTTGAGGGAGTAGAAGAAACCCACCCTGTATCCGAGTGACCGGCTCATGAACTTGATCCGGAGCGCCCAGAAACACAGGCCGATCACATGGGTGCAGAGTGCGAGAATGAGCCAGAACGGATTAAGTCGGCGCAGGTAGGAGACCGTTGCCGCGTCAACGGTAAAATACAGGACGGCGACCAGGACCACGGCAGAGAATCCGAGTGAGATCCATAACCATCTCTTCTGGTTCCGGTCCATAGATACCGATCTTCTCCCTGAGATATGGCAGATTCATTAGTGGTTACTGCGCATAGTATAAACCTTTTAAGGAAGAGATTCCGGCGTAATTCATTATATCGTGAATAATTCCCGGTTTCTGATAATCCTGAAGAGCCCGAACCTGACCCCGGCATCGAGCCAGGCAAATCCATAACTGTATGCCGCAAGAGCACCTGCCAGTGCATCTTCCTCGTCAAGGGAGATACCCTTCTCATAGGCGGAGATCGCAGTTGCCCTGAAATGGTCTGCCGCTGCGAAGAGCGATGCATCCTTCTCGGGAGCGTTATCGAGGTTTTCAAGCGCTCTTGCAAGAAGTGAACGATACCGTGTTGTCTTCTCCCGCACGCGGATTATATCAGGATCGGATCGCGTACCGCTGGAGAAATCAGGTGAAAATCCGGGCACCGGAGTGAAGATCAGACCGAGGGCGGTTCCCGCATCCAGCCAGCCGAGTGCATACCAGTAGCTGGCATAGGCATTCATCAGGTCTCCCAAGGACCGGAACCGGTCTCCATCCGCAAGGTAGGCATCAGCCATCCCGCGGAATACCCCGCCGGAAGAGAACAGGTGTGTTCCCTCCACGGCCGGTATCCTGATCCTGTTCATTCTCATCAGGAGGGCATCCCTGCAGTCAGCCTGGCTCATAGTCCTCCGAACAGCTCCAGGTACTCCCGCTCCATCACGTGGAGAGAGGCGGGAATGGCAATGATATGCAATGGAGGTCCGAAATCGGTCGCAAGGAGGGTGCGGGCATCTCCCGCCCTTACGACCGGGGAATCGGATCCTGCCCGGGCAATACCCACGTACAGCGGGATGAGCCCCCCGCTTCGTGCCGCCATCTCCTCAAGAAGGGCAACTGCTTCATGGATGGTCATAAAACAATCATCCTGGATGTCCAGATACACAAGGGTATGGAGGTCCTGCCTGATATTCTCCGCTACAACGTTGATTGGAGTCATGGGGAACCATGATCCATGGGGGAAGGGGAGCGAGCATGACTTTCCGAACCGGTAATTCTGGAGGCCGGTGAGTCCGCAGACCGCGGTTGATATGGAGGACCCATGAATGATCCTCGTGCTGATCCCTCTCATCCTGGCCCTGATACGCAGGTCAATGTGGGTGGTCGAGACCATTGGATCACCGCCCACCAGAAGGACCACCCTGCCTGTTGCCGCCAATTCGAGCAGTGGATCGGGATCTACCTCGACATCATGCCGCGAGAGGATCTGGATTTCTTTTCCATACCGGCTCGCCATCTCCTCGACGGTGCATCCTGCCAGCCTTGAGGTGTATGCCTCGAGAAAAACGGTATCTGCAGTCCTGATGCAGTCCAGCCCTTTGACCGAGATGTCCTCCAGATCAAAGAGTCCCAATCCCACGAACGTGAGCATGCTGCCTCCCCGTCCCCGCACCATTCCGGAAAATGTTCTGGTCCATGTTCTGTGCCACTCCTGTCCCTGGACCCAATCAATGGTCAATCCCTATCGATTATGGTCGTCCATCTTTATAGGTATGCCCCGGATCCCGCTATGAGAGCAGGATATTCAGGACGGCCCCTACGAGGAGCCCGAGGGCAAGCGTGTACGCTGCAATCACGAGAGCCATCCGGGTCCCTACCTCCTTTCTCAGTACGGCAATGGTGGCAATGCAGGGGACAAACAGCACGCTGACCACTGCAAAAATATAGATCTGTGCCATGCTGAGGACCGAACCGAGATCAGCGGTACCGGCAAGGATGATCAGGGTCTCGAGGGCCATTTCTTTTCTAAGAATACCGAAAATGAGTGCCGTGGTGGCATAGGCGGGAAGACCAAGCACGGTTTCCGAGAAGGGCGCAATAAAGGCTTCGAATGCCGCCATGATGCCGAAATACTGGAAGAGCCCGAGAATGATACTGGCGATAATCAGAAGGGGCATGGCGACCAGCAGGAATTCCCTGATGCGCATCCAGGATTTCAGGAGCACATTTTTCATGGTTGGCCACCGGAGGGGGCTCATCTCGAGGATCATCCCATACTGGTCCCCTGGTGTCACTCTCGAGAGGAGAAGCCCGGTCGCAAGAACGATGGCAATAACGAGGAAATACACGCTCATTGCCGCAGCGAGCCCGATGAATGCGGCGACAAGACCTGCGATGATGACGGTCCGTGCCGAGCAGGGGACCAGGGTCACCAGAAATGAAGCGATGAGCCGTTCTCGCTTAGTCCGCAGAAGCTTGATGCTCATGATGGCCGGGACATTGCATCCAAATCCGAGCACCAGCGGGATGATCCCCGTTCCATGCATTCCGAAGCGGTGCAGAGTCCGGTCTGCAAGGAACGCAGCCCGGGTCAGATACCCGGAGTCTTCGAGAAGTGCGATGAAGAGATAGAAGGTGAAGATAAAGGGGAACGCAATCCCGAATCCTGCCTGAATTGCGAGGATGAGAGAGACACCAACCTGTTCAGCGAGGGGCGGTAATCCTGCCGCAAGGAACGGCTCCATCACGAACCTGGTGATCAGGGTTACAATCCCCTCCTCAAGCCACGAACCGATGATGAAAACCGTGAGCAGAATTCCGATCAGGATGACAGCAAGGAGGGGAATTCCCGGGATACGGGACGTCAGCAGCCGGTCGATATCCGCACCCCGCTCCGGGGACCTGAACTGCAGGACCTCCTGTGCGATATGTTCTGCACAGTGATGCCTGTTTCCAGCGATGATCTGGGAGACCTTCATCCGGTGCATCCGCTCGATCTCTTCGGAAAGGGCAGCTGCCGCTTCCCGGAGATCAGGATCATCTGCATGCCCCTGCAGGGCATGGATAGCCCTGATCCAGGTGAGGGCATGGACGGTTCTCAGGGTTTTTATTGCGGCCTCGATATGGTGATCATAGAGGACCTTCACTTCCGGTACCCGTGCGGCATTGATCACGGCAGGGATGATGCTGCCGGTATTCTTCCCCTGCGTGGCAACGGTGGGGATGACCTCAACACCGAGGATAGAGGAGAGTTGTTCCGTATCCACATGGATCCCGGATTTTTCTGCCTCGTCCATCATGTTGAGTACGACAATCATCGGTTTTTGGTACTCAGCAATCTGGAGCGTGAGGTAGAGGTTCCGCTCCAGGCGCCCGGCATCGAGTACCGCGACGATGACATCAGCTTCATCCGAATCAACAAAGGATCTGACGATCTTCTCCTCTTCAGAATCTCCTTCCAGAGAATAGGTGCCGGGGAGATCAATAAATTCGATGATTGCCTTCTGAAAACAGGTGGTTCCGGCCTGCCGGTTGATGGTGGTCCCGGGGTAATTGCTGACTTCCACTCCGACGCCGGTCAGCTGGTGGAATATTACCGATTTGCCGACGTTTGGATTCCCGATCAGCCCGACCTTCATCCGGTCCGCTCCACAAGGACAAAAGCTGCAACTTCCTGGCTCAGAGCAATATTGCAATCCTTGACCCTTACCACGATTCCATTTCCGGGAATCTTCCGGACCACGCTGATTTCAGTGCCGGGGAACAGGCCGAGATCGTTCAGGCGGGTTCCCGGACCCTCGCATCGCACGCCCGCGACAACAAGGGTATCCCCCTCGTCGGCCTCGGCCAGGCTTACCGCCTGCCACCGCTTCCCCTTCCGTGTTCTGCGGGACCCTGCTCCCCTGCCAGGGCGTTTCTGGATATATCTCCCAAGACGTTCGATTGCCTCGTCAGAGACGCCATGTTCAAGCGTACATGCCTCCTCCGATGCAGTGTCCGGGGACATTCCGAGCATCTCCGAAAAGAAACACTCAAGGATCCTGTGCTTCCGCATCACCCTCCCGCCAATTTCACTCCCTGTTGGGGTGAGGGTGAGTGTGCCGTCCGGATTGGATACAAGGTCCCCTCCCTTCTCAAGAAGGTCGAGGACCGGCCTGAGTTCACCGGGTGTTTTTCCAAGCATCGCAGCCAGGTCCTCCACTACGGGTGCAGCCCTCCCAGCGAAATGGATCTTGTAGAGAGCTTCAAGAATATCTTCCCGTAAGGAGGTGGTCTCCATGCAAAGATGGTTCGACATGGATGCACTTATGAATTTGGATGATACATCTCCTGATCAATAGTTCTTCCCGGTATCAGGTCGTTTCTTCCCTGGTGACAGCAGGGAAGAAATGCATATCAGGGGGAACTGATCAACTGAAGAGGATAAGAAGTACAGGAGGCGTGATCCGGCCAGATGGAGGTGACAAACCAGCAGGTTGCGGCGCAGCTGAACCTCATGGGCCAGATCCTCGAGATAAAAGGGGATAATGTCTTTAAAATACGGGCCTTCTACCGGGCTTCCGAGAGTATCGAGAGACTTGCAACGCCGGTTACAAGCATGGATGATACGGCACTCTCTAGGATCGAAGGGATCGGGAAAAACATTGTGCGGAAGGTCCGCGAAATTGCTGAAAAGGGGACCTTTGATGAGCTCGAAGAAGCAAAATCCGGGATTCCCGAAAGCCTGATTGAACTCCTGCATCTCGAGGGAATCGGCCCGAAAACCGTCTCTACCCTCTGGAAAAAGATGAACATCCAGAGTATCGAGGATCTGGAACGGGCAGCAAAAGGCCATCGTATCAGGGCGATCAAGGGATTCGGAGTGAAAAAAGAGGAGGGATTCCTCAGAGCCATAGCGATGTACCGTGACCAGTCAGGGAGGATGAACCGGGAGGAGGCCGATGCAGTGGCCGGGAAGATACGACCCGTCCTCGAACCAGGTACTTACGAGTTTGCCGGCAGTTACCGGAGGGGAAAGAGCAGTGTGGGGGACATCGATGTGGTAACAACCGAATCCCCTGATCGTCTGAATCCCAGGCTGCGGGCCATTGCGGATGCGGTGATCGATGCAGGCGACCGGAAGACCTCCCTTCGGATCCTTGGAAAGAGAGTGGATGTCCGTTTCTCAAAGCCGCGACAGTTTGGATCCATGCTCTTCTACCTGACCGGTTCGAAAGCGTTCAACATAAAACTGAGGGAGATCGCAATAAGCCGTGGATACAAGCTGAACGAGTATGGTATTGAAGATCGGTCTGATGGATCGCTTTGGGAGTTCTTAACTGAGGCAGAACTGCTGTCGTTTCTCGGGCTTGACTATGTTGTTCCCGAGCTTCGGGAGGACTGGGGTGAGGTGGAACGGGCGTTGTCCCATACCCTGCCTCCCCTTGTAGAGCAGGATGATATCAGGGGAGATCTCCATGTTCACAGTACCTGGAGCGATGGTAGTCTTACCATCCAGGACCTTGGAACATCAGGGGAGGAACGAGGTTACGAGTATATCGTCTGTTCCGACCATTCCTCCACACTGGGAATAGCCCATGGCCTGGATGAGGAGGCGCTCTCGAAGCAGGCACATGAGATTGAGCTCCAGAACCGCTCTTCTTCCTGCCGCATCATCCAGGGGATAGAGGTCGATATCCTCGCCGACGGCACCCTGGGGCTGCCAAATCGGGCCCTTGGTGACCTGGAGATCGTGATTGCATCAATTCATTCAGGATTTTCCCAGCCACAGGATATCATCACCCGACGCATCCTCGCTGCCATTGAGCACGAACATGTGGATATCATCGGGCACCCGACCGGACGGCTCATCGGGAAGAGGCAGGGGTATGCGGTTGACATGAGCCGAGTGATTGAAAGAGCCAGAGAGACCGAAACTGCTCTCGAATGCAACGCATCTCCGTACCGGATCGATCTCGATGACGGATATATACGGGAGGCGGTTGAGAAAGGGGTCAGGATTGCGATCGGTACCGATGCCCATGAAAAGGCTGAACTGCTGCATATAGAGTACGGCATTACTGCCTGCCGGAGGGGATGGGCAACGAGGCCGGACATCCTCAATACCCTGAGTGGAGCCGGTCTCCTGGAGTGGGTGGAATGATCCGCCGGATATACGAATGGATTCTTCTCCGTCAAATCGAGGTCCTGCCAGGGCATATCTGTTTCATGATCACTGCATCAGACCTGCAGGCTTCTCCCGGGAAACTGAATGACGTCACGAGGTGGTGCCTGTTCGTGAACAGCCATTTTGCAGGAGATAAGCGGAATGTTACTAGTGATGGAGGGATTCCTGTCCCGGCAATAAATGGGCTCACCTTCCACATCAGCACCCCTGATCCCATACAGATAGTGCCCTATCTCCCCCTCATACGGAAGGTGGGGGATCATGCACGCTTGCACCTCCATATCGGTGAGACTACCGAGACACTCGGAGAGGGTGTGGACGTCTGCGTAGCGGTGGGGAAGAGCGGCAGGGAGGAGATCGTCTCATGCATCCGGAAGATGGCCGAAGTGGCGGAATCCCCGGAATCAGTGTCAGAGCAGACATTTGAAAAATACCTTGCCTTCCCCTATGCCCCGGACCTCGTGATCAAGACAGGGGGCTCCCACCTGACTGACTTCCTGATCTGGCAGTCAGTCTACTCAGAGCTGTTCTTTTCAGATGTCAACTGGGCCCTCTTCCGAAAGATTGATTTTCTGCGTGCGCTCCGCGATTACCAGGCAAGAGTCAGGAAATTTGGAAAATAGTAAGGAGTATTCTGATCAGCCTGCCAGAGCATCGCGCCGTTGCGAATATACCCGGATCGCCCTGAGAAGATCGATCTTCCTGAACAGCGGCCAGAAGGGGGCGCAGAAATAAACCGCAGATTCATGGCCGTTTGCAAGCCAGGGGAGGAAGTTTGACGTGCGGCATTCATTTCCAGTACGTATGACAAGGTCAACAGGGGGGAGATTATGGTCCGCACAGAGGTGCCGCTCCACCAGCACGGCATCAATCAGTTCCGGAGTGTATTCGCCACTGGTCACTTTTCCCAGGATCTCCCGTGCTGCCCGCACAATCTCGTTCCTCCCGCCATAGGCCAGTGCAACATTGAGAGAATACGAATCGTAACCCCGGGTTGCCTCTTCTGCCCGGGTGATGACAGAGATGAGATCATCGGGGAGGAGCGCCCTGTCCCCGACCATCCTGACCCGGATCCGGTCCCGATGCACTCTTTCATCGGTCACCACACGATTGAACCGGTCCTTGAAGAGTTCAAACAGGTCTTTTATCTCCTCTCCGTCGCGGGAGAGGTTCTCGGTCGAGAACGAATACAGCGTGATGTGCTGTATCCCCAGGTCATGGGACCATTCAAGTACCTTCTCGGTGCGATCTGCTCCTGCACGATGCCCTTCCTTCCTGATAAGTCCGCGTGATGTCGCAAACCTCCTGTTTCCGTCCTGGATGATTGCCACATGATGGGGAATATGCCGTATCTGGGCCATCAGGGATCGTTCATACACCGATTCGAGGAGATCCCTGATCATCTGAGGGGGGTCACCTCGACGATAATACCGCGGTTTGGGTACCGCTCGATAATGCTCTTTGTCCCTTCTATCTCGTCCCCTCGTTCGAACAGAATCCACCAGGCCGTCTCAAAAGCTCCCTCCCGCTCTTCGAACATTCCAGGCCCGAGTTCACGGACGGCCTCCGGAACAGAAAGGGCACCTTCAATCCTCCCGTAGATGATCGTCCCATCGTCACTGATCTCATCGAAAGGACGAGCCGTGGTCTCTGCTATCCTGATGAGCCGGTTCCTGAGCTGAACCGAGTCCTTGAAGGCAGAGCTGCAGAAGTAGACATTTTCAATCTTTACGATGTTCCGGCACCATGCGCGGGATCCCTCAACCGCGTTATGGATCGAATCCTCAAGGATGAGGTGTTGCCTCCGCATCTCATGAGCGTTGGTCTCTCCCCATTCCAGCTCGTTGATGTTCAGGAAGTGGAGGTGGGAAAGAGCCGGGATCAGCAGGTCAATTTCAGGCAGAGCGGGCACTTCGAAGCCCGTCTCAAAACCCATGGCAGATGCCAGCTCCGCAGACCTGAGGTATTCACTTGTTCCAATCTCCTTCCAGCAGCTGACAGGAGGATGCATCCGGATCTCATCGATCAAACCCAGGAGCTCCGATAATTCCTTTTCTGAGGGTGCATGGGAGGTATACAGGTGGATATGGTGCCCTGGCCCAAACTCTTCCTTCAATCGTCTGGCATAGCTGAGTACCCGGTCAGGAACCCCGAGCGGTTCTCCCCCGGTGATGCCGGTGCCCTTCGCTCGCATGTTCCTTGCTTCGGCGATTGCTTCGTCAGGGCTGGAGATACGGTGTTCATTGGCATACACCTGATCCTTTCCTTTCCTTTCACGGGAGAGCGGGCAGTACCAGCAGGAGCGGTGGCATACTCCCGTGATGAAGAGGACCATCTTTGCGCCTTCATGGCAGAACCTGCATCCGGAAGCTGGGAACGTTTCCATTCGTCAGGAATATCATTGGTCGTTGTTCAGTTTGAACCTTTCACTGCCGGAACCTGGCTGCCTGGCAGATACCTCTTTACCTCCCGTCTTTCAGGTCCCCTCTCCCCCGCTGATTGTGCCCTCACGGGTTTATGATCGATGGATTGTCGATTTTTCAAGAAATCCCCACGCAAGGGAGCAGATGAAAGAAGAGAGGGGTCTCACGAATTTAACGGTAATGCATCTCTGCAAGGCGTGGATATCCCTGGAGAGCTGAAAGAGGAGACACGGTTGGGATCAGGGCTGTTGATCCTTCCATCACCGGATCAGCCGCATGAGGAGGGGAGGTGCTCACGATACAGTTCCTTATCGAGTATCCCGCGTTCCCGGCATTGTCCCATGCCACCGCACGAATCAGGAAGGTACCGGAAACATCAGCAGGAACATTCAAAGGATATGTCCCCGAGGGAGCCAGGTTCTTTGCAGCCGTCTCCCATGAGCGGCCGTAATCTTTTGAGATCCAGATATCAACTCCGGCAATCCCGGCCGTGTCGGCTGCATGCCAGATCACCTGGAGGGTAGTTCCGGGCATTATTGTGCGGTAAGGGGGTGGCGTTGAGATCGCGATTGTCGGAATACTGGTGTCCACCGAAAGGACACGAGAGGGCGACACGCTCTTGGTAACCGTATCGACCGGGGCAAGAGCAGTAGTGAGTACGGATCCTCTCATCTGAGCGGATGATTTTACCATACAGCTTTTTGTTAAAGATCCCTCGTTTCCTGCAGTATCCCGTGCCGTCACACGGATGATGAATGTCCCTGATATATCAGAGGGAACACCCAGGGAATAAGTCCCTGATGTGACGAGGTTCCGGGCTACCGTCACCCACGTCTTTCCTTTATCCTTGGAGTACCCGATGTCAACTCCTGCAACTGCCACGTTGTCGATTGCAGTCCATGCCACCTGCACAGAGGAACCGGGGTCAATTGCACTGTAAGCCCGGGGTGAGGTGATGGATACTGATGGAGACCTCGTGTCTGTACCACCTGAGGATGGCTGGGGTGTCGGAGTGGAGGTAGGTACCGGGATTGACGAATCCGGACCTTTAGTGGTAAATGCCTTCAGGCAGACGTTTGAATTTTTGTATATCGAGGTGAGATCGGTCCAGAGCGTTCCGGTGGTGCTGACAAAACTCTGGTCGGAAGAGGCGCTTGCCCCAGAAGAGAAGCCGCCATAGGGATACTCAATTGCGACCGGATACTGGTATCCCGGTGTCGTCAGCTTTACGACGACCGAGAATCGTTCTCCCTTCTCCAACGGGACTGGAATGGAGAGATCAATGGTGTGATAGCCTGGTATCACGATCGTCCCTGATTGTGAATATTCCAACAAACCCGAGACAGGACTACTCTGTACTCCGGCATAGACCGATACCTGGTACTTTGAGTTTGCTGAGGGGGTATAGAAGCTCACTGCAGCAAGATCTTCTGCCGACAGCGAGGTGAAAACGTTGGCAAAGTAGGCAGTGTCGCTGTTGTCCCCGTAGGAGACAACCCACCCAAGCGGATCGTACTGGTAGATCTGGTCGTAGTTGCCCTTGTCTTCTGCGCTGAAGAACGCATTATCCCTTCCAATAACGGTATCATAATATGACACATAGAAATAGCCGTTCATACCCCAGTCGCTCCCCCATGAATTCTTTACGATAAAAGCACCATCGCCGGGGGGTGTCGAGGCAAAGTGAGAGCGGTCATAGGTGTCATCCCATCCGACAATGGTTATCGCATGGTTCTCCTGGGATTTTCCTGAATAAAAATAACTTGCCGTCGCGTGGCGGTAAGAGGATTCCTCCCATCGGATGGTAGAATACACTGCACCTCTCTCTGTGAGTGCCTTTTTCAGGTTTTGATTATCGAGCGATCCGCTCCTTGCCGGGATGAAGAGGACTTCCTGAATATGTTTCACCGATGCGGAATTGGGAGCGGTGACGGATGAAGCACTTTTCGAGATTCCGGTATAGGGGTCGCTCGATTCCTTCAGGGGGCCGCTCCATCGTGCCAGGTATGCAGTTGCCATCTGAGCATTTCCACCCTGGCACGAAGAGAGATCATATCCATGCGAATTTCGCATGTTATTCTCTGAGAAATCCCATGATTCAGGCTTCAGGCCTGATTCAAGGGAGGCAAACGTAGAAAACGCCCAGCAACTCCCGCACTCTCCCTGGTCCTGCACCCCGTTCACCCTGCCCTGGGTTCTCAGGTCATAGCTGCCCGGCAAAGCGTACGAGGTGATTTCAGTGGACGATGTCGAATCACGTATTGAAGAGACAGGTGCAGTATTGCTTTTATCGGTGGAGACCGGGGTGCTGAAATCAGAAATTTGAGTACCGGCAAGGTGGGAGAGATCGACGGTTGCAGGAACAAGACCCAGCCCATTTCCGGGAGAAGAGGGGAGATCCAGCCGGGACCTAAAATCGTTGAGATACCGGGTAAATAAAGGGTTTATGGGAGAGAGGGACACTCCCGCACCATTTTGTACCGAATCATCAGAGATTCCTGTCCCAGGTTGTGCGAGGACCAGCAGGAACATCAGCAGCAGCAGCGGTACCCGCCATCGGTATCGGCTCTTCATTTCATCTCCATGGTATTGTAAATTACAATTGACAATTGGTTAAATTGGTTTTACTTAATTGTACAGTTTTACTACTTTTATCCCTATTGTCAGTTATCTCTTTTCCGGTCGTGTATACCCTGATGCGGGCTCTTGATGACATTGAGACGCATCGTTTTGATCTGATATCGGGCTGATCCGGACTCGTATTCCTACGATCCAATCCGCCCGTTTTAATTGGAGTATTCCCTGTCCGGTTTATAAAATCATAGGATAGTTCAGGTAGGACAACAAAGCTCCATAGCATTATGCTTCGTCCCCTTGTTACCAGGGTAATTTTTGGTGGCGATGGGACGAGGTGAAACCGGGGTCCCAGAGCTTAATTGTCGTCTAAGAAAAAGTACACTGATTCCCTTGAGGGACATGAGCATACCAGATGAACATGCCGGAAACATTTTCGTAAGCACATTCGATGAATGCCGTTTGTTCAAGCATAAAGTATGAAGATGCCGGAGGGCATTTTCATTGAAAAAAAGGTATCAGTCTCTCTTCTCTTCGGGTTCTTTTGTCTGATCGGATGTTGTTTCTTCAGTGCCTTTTCTGTTCAAGGAGACGAAGTAATATGCTCCTCCGGCGATAATCAGGATGAGCAGTATCGCTCCGGCAATATACATTGGCATAGTCCCCGTTGGAGCAAGTGAGACGGGATCATGCGCAGGGGCAGTCCCAGTCACCAGGGTTGTCACCTCCTGCATACCCTGTCCCGGCACGACTGTTCCTGGTTCCATATTTCCTGAAGGGACCTGCTGGGTGGTGACCGCAGTTGTTTGCTGACCCGGAGATGAAGGAACCTGGGGAAGCGTAGCCCCTCCCTGGGCAGTACCTGAGGAGGTAGTGCCTGATGACGACGAGGAGGAGGTTCCCGCCGGGTTATTCGTCACGGTTCCCGCCGTCTGGGTAGGCGTTGGTACCCTGGTCTGTCCGGCGGCCGGCTGAGAAGCGATACGGATGTTCAACTCCGTCTCTCCTCCGGCTTCAAAAGGATAGGTCTCCTTCCATGGTCCGCCGGCTGCAACATCATAAACCTCGGCCTGGAGTCCGCCAACATAGAAATGGAGGGATGTCCCTGCTGCTATGTTCCCCTGAACAATGAGTTTCTGTGCAGTGAAATTCGCCTTCCCATAGGTTCCATCTGGCAGTGTGTCCACCGGGTTTCCTGTGATGTTTGAACGGACCCCGATGCCAGCTGCTTCAACAGAAATTCCTGCATTCGCAGGACTTCCTGCGACCTCGACTGATCCATAAAAAGCATGGGGGAGCTGTGGCTGGACGGCGGTCTCTTCTGCAGAAGCAGCTGTGCCCACGAGCAGGATCATGGATACTGCGAGCAGGACTGATAGAATGCTGATTCTCTGTGGTTTCATGGTATCACGGCAGTCTGTAAAAAAAGGGTAATTCCTTCTTTTATTTTACTCTTTTCACATCTTCCCTTCAGAAAATCGGGGTAGTGGAGAATCCGGCAAGAGTTTCCGGATTTTCCATAAATACCCAGTATCCCTTGTAAGGAAGGAGGTCAACTGACATCGCATCGCGCACATATGACCAGCCGGGCTGGTTGACACCCGGGCTTATCACGATAAGGTAGCCGGGATTTTCCTGGTTCCCGTAAGCGGTGACCAGTGTATCTTCAACGGGTCGTGCTGAAAATCCACCCTCCTGATAGTCAGGTGCAGGCCCGATCAGGTTCCATCCTTTCACAAGGGAGCGGACAGGAGGCACTGTGATTGTATCGGAGGGAGAGAGATATGCGGTAGCCGAATCGTCGACTTTGACATAGAGGGCGTGGAGTGGCGCCAGCTCATAGTGGTAACCAGGGATGAACCAGGCGGATCCATTCCACCCAAGGATCACATCGATGTTTTCGAGTGAACTGGCGGGGAATATATTCTCAAGATACTGGTGACCTGATCCAAGCAGGATAGGTGTTGAGAAGAGATTCCACCCATTTCCGAGTTCTGCGGTAAAGTATTCCAGCGACCCTTCCCTGAAGGAGACCGCAATGGTATGATCTGCCGCCACATCGTTGAAGGTGTAAACCGGGTTTTTCGCAACCGGGTTTCCATCGACAAGGATCTGATCGATGGTGTATCCGGTTGCCGGTACAATCGTGAAGGACTGATCAGCACCGCTGACCACGGAAACAGAGCCTGACGGGGTGATGGCACCATTTGGTCCGGCGGTAGCACTGATGTAATAGGGGAAGACCGGTATTTCGGTAGTCGGAACTGTGGTTGGCACCGTGGTTGGTACGGTAGTCGGAACTGTAGTTGGCGCAGTAGTAGGCACAGTAGTCGGGACGGTTGAGGGTACAGTGGTTGGCACTGTTGTTGGCACTGTCGTAGGAACAGTAGTTGGAACTGTAGTTGGCACAGTGGTAGGTACAGTAGTCGGGACGGTTGTCGGGGCTGTTCCTCCTATGCGGAGATCGAGGTTGGTATCCACACCGCTCGCGAATGGATAGCTGGCCGACCAAGTGGATTTCCCCCCTTCCCGTACCTCAGCCTTGACACCGTTAATGAAGAACGATATGGGGGCTCCTCCTGTGATCGTGGCATCCTCGCCCGAGGGTTGTACTTCAAGGGTGTTGAAATCGTGAATTCCGTATTCCCCAACTAGCGTAGTAACCAAATCTCCACCACCGCCTGTTACACTTGCAGTGATGTGAGTATTGACAGGGGCCGGTTGCGATCCGATCGTAACATTCCCATAAAAGGTATGTGGAAGTATCGGAGCTGCAACTGCTGGTGATATCGTAACGATTGCAAGGATCAACAGCAGACCGAGCAGAGAGAACCACCCCGTCTTTCTATGAGATTTCATTGATCAATCCTCCTGCCCGGAAAGAGGGGAGGTGTTACCCCTCTCTCGATGAGCAAAGTCTATCCTTCTTCCTATGCATGGATTGTGTGGATGGTCTCGGCCGGGAAGTAGAATGGGGTAATCTCAAATCCTGCATAGGTTGCAGGGTTTGCCATGAATACCCAGTATGCATCCCCGGTAGCCATTTCCTGGGTGTTCTTGACCGGGTCCCAGAACCCGCTGGTCACCGATGCACTCCATGCCTCGTACTGGCCGGGTACCGAGGGACTTACGATGATAGCAACTCCCTTGGTGCCACCGTTGCCTTCCTTGATCGATTCAAGGGCATCCGTCACCTGCTTGAAGGCTTCATCGTCCTCAAGGTCTGCCACAGCGACTCCCCACCGGCCCTGGTCGCCGAGATCACAGCAGCCGTCCTCACGGTCGATACCCCACGGGGCACCGATCAGGTTCCAGCCCGATTCAAGGGAGATTGCCGAGAGTCCTGGTGAGGGTCCGGCATTGTAGAGCACCGGGAACATTGACTCGGATTTCATCTTGATGTAGTATCCCTGTCCCGGGATGATCTCTTCGCCGCTGGCACCAACGTTCACCCACACGTCATCCTCTGCATCCCACTTGTAGACCACCACAATATTTTCTCGGGTGATGAACTTTCCGAGGGTCGCAATCTCAGGTATGGTGTTGGCTTCGTCTGCAAGGGTTACCGGCACTGAAAGGGTGTTCCAGCCACACTGCAGTGGAAGCTGTGATCCATAGATCCTGACGTTGGTGCAGGCGCCGTCAAGCATACACATAGCCGAACGATACAGCCATGGGTCGTAGTGGACGCGGTGGCTCACTTCGTCACCATTGCCGAGGGCATTGCTGCGCTGATCCAGTTCGTGGCAGCGACAGTCGATGCAGTCAACAATCGGTGCAGGTCCGGCACTCGGACCGCCTGGGCTGCCCCAATAGTTCTCCTTGGCAACCAGATCGCAGCAGGCGAGGTTCTTGACACCCCAGTACTTGTTGCACCAGATGTCATTCCACTTGAAATCGATCCGGCAGGGCATCTTGGATTCGGTGAGTAGGCCGAAGATACCGTTTTCATGGATCTCGTTGGCCTGTATAACGATCATGCCACCCTGGGTCGCATGCTCCATGAGGTAGATACCCGCGTGGAAGTTATCCGTTACGTTGTTGTGGACGATATAGAGGGTCTGGTTGCATCCTCCGCATCCCTCCCATTGTGGCTTTAGCACAGGAACGCAGCTGTCACATGTTGGGCTTCCGCATGAGTCACAGGAGGAATCTCCGTCATTTTGCGGTTCACTATTGTTGTCGTCACATGTCTCGCAGTCACAGCAGGGTATGCACTTGCACCATTCGGATCCGACACACCGGATCTGGATACCGGCATCGGTCCAGCCTGGCAAAGTATCACATGCAGTGGGATCGCTGGTGAAGTACTTTATTCCGGCCTTTTCAACTTCCCATTCTCCTTTGGGTGCTACTCCGGTTTCTGGGTAGTGTCCATTGTGATAGATCGTGTTGAAGATGATCTCACTGCATGCCGGGCTGTGCGTTATCGCTGCAGGATCGATGGTCTCAACACCACAGAACAGGCAGCCTGCATCAATACCATCGTCAATGTTGTTGTGGATCTTGTTCTCGGAGATGAGTACTACTGCATCATTCACGTAGATACCATTCTCGCAGTTGTTGTAGATGTCATTCTTGACGATGTTGATCCTGCCAAGGCAGCAGAGCACATCTTCACAATTCTCACAGTCGATCTCATCGCAGCAGTCCACTCCGAAATCACAGTCGTGAATGATTCGTGCGTCACTGCATTTCTCACTTGAGAGCCAGACCAGGATACCGTTTGTCTTGGAGTTCTTGATTGAGAATCCTTCAATTCCTGTGCTGCCTGCCGAGAGGAGCACTGCACCGGACTTGTCACCAGCCTTCACCGGCGTCAATGTCTTTGCATCGATCACTGGTGATGTTCCCTCCTTGTTCTTCAGGAGGACACCTGGGGTATCGATCTCTATTGTCTCGGTGTAAACCTTGCTGTCATCTGCCTCGACAACCATCCCGATGAGGCCCTGCCACTCCGGGTTACAGTCAAGGTATCCCTGGGTGACCAGGTCCCATGCCGGTTCCATTGCCTCGACCTTGATGATATCGGTTACATCAGTAGGCATAGAGGGTGCCCATACCCACTGGCCGTTTGTCAGGATCGTGATGGTTGCCTGCTGGGTTGGAGTCTGGGGATTGTTGTCCTCATAGGTGACTTTGAAGGTCTCCGGGCGTGAAACCGGTGCTGATTTCACCACAACTTCTGGGATCACTCCGGATGCCATCGCACCATCAGTACTTCCTGCATCGTCATACTGATAGAGGATTTCACCAGTATCCCATGTCTCCAGGTTGAAGTCGGCGGAGTGGCCTCCCAGATAGAGATCATCGGTGAAGTTGAGCATCGGCTGGATTTTGTCGGTTCCCCACACCTTGACCATCACTACATCCCCGCATTCACTCTGGGGGAGCTGGTATTTGAGGTATCCGTACACGGGCTTCTTGACGAACGTCGCGCTGATCTTATAAGAACAGTTCAGCGGTTCGAAAGTATAGGTTGCCTGCACAGTGCCGTCTTTGTAGGTTATATCTTCTGGATCGAACGCATCATCACAGATCGGTTCGATTACAATCTTGTCGATGATGTGGCTTTCACCAGTGATCAGGAATGTTGGTGTCGACCCGACTTTATATAATTTCTCAAAATCAGGAGGAGCAATCTTTCCATCTGGTGGATATGCCACATGTCCTCCGGGACCGGCAGAAGCGATGATCTGCACGTACCTGGTACTCATTACCGGGCATCTCGTGGCATCGTTGGCTACATAGACAACGAAATCGTCACAGACCGATCCCTCACAGGTAGTACAGTCCCCATAGAGACATTCAGGCTCATAGCAGTGAGGAGATATACCACAGATGAAACAGATAGTTACCTTCTTGTTGCTTGCGATATTCTCCGGCACCCATATCTTTACAGCCGTTGCAGCACAATCGGGTGCAAATTCGGGTAGTTCACTAAGGACCTGGACATCAGCTGCTGATTTTGCTGAGTGCCCTTCCCAGCTGATCTGAACACAGTCTTCATCAAGGTTCGGGTCTATTTTGACCTTGTCATCAAAGAAGACGTAAAATGCATTCCCCGAAGGACCTGTCATTGCTGGTTGTGTGTAGAAATCAATACAGAAGTCATAATCACAATCAACAAACAGTTTGACATCCTTGATGTCGGGATCTTTTCCACAATCTACTGCTGTGCATACTGTCCCAGCTGAACAGGCCTGGAAAAGAAGCATGCAGCAGAGCACAACCAGTAGGGCTGTAGCTACGCGTGATTTACCAATACATGGCCACCTTGTCATATCTATCCTCCTTTCTGATGACATCCCGGCCTGCCGGCCCTATAGCCACCACGCTCCTGCCGGCAGCACCATCACTGCTGACAGTTGTAGAGACCGGTTCACCGTGCTGTCACGAATAATCTGCAGTTTTTTCTGGTATCCCACCAGTTCTGGCGAGAACCCGGACATTTTCTCTCTGCTGTTCCCTTTTTTCGATCACAGGGTATGCAGTGCTCCCTTGTCCGAAAGGGGATAAAACACCGTATGAAATAATACTATATAAAAGTTATTCACATTTTTTGGTAAAATGTTGAGAAAATGGGGATGATTGGGGGTATGGAGGGATAATTTATGCAAATTTGCATTTTGTATAATATGGGATTTTATTAATATAACCAATTGGATAAATCATTGAACTCTCCGGTGTAATCTCAAAGAATTTTCATTCATTTTTGAATTAAACTAGTTTTTGTGGCTCCTTTTTTTGCCTGTTTTTCCGGACCTTGAAAGAAGCGAGCCTTTCTATCGCGGCAATGTCAGCTTGGGGCCCGATTACCAGTTTTTTATTTTTCACCGCGCTTTCCTGAAACATCCTCCCTACGTCGTTTCTTATAATGAGGGTGGTGTATCCCGGCCCGGATCCCACCGCACCAGCAGAGATGTCAGAACAGACCCCTGTGAGATCGAGGCATGAATGGCATCCCTGTCTGACCGTGGTTTCCAGTTCGCTCATGGGAAGGAGGAGAGGGGGCTGGTCCTTCATTGCGACCTCAAGATTTCCCTTCCGGACGTCAAGCCGTTCCACCTTCCAGGTGTCAACCTGATACTCTCTTTTTAATTTTCTCTCGACAAGCTCGGTGTAATCGAACGACTCGGTACAGAATAACCCGATGACGAGTCGGATAGATCTGCCATATGGCCTGAGAAGGTCATGATCACTGGTCCTGATCGCATGAAGTGCCTGGACTACGCAGGGAACCCCTATCACCGCAATCTTTCTGAACTTCCTCTCGATGACTGCTGTCTTTAAGGCTGCGACAAGGGGAACCCACCAGTTGTATCTGCTTCCTGCCTGGTGAATGATCTCTTCGCTTGAGGTGATGACGACCGATGAGGGCTTCAGGGTCCACCGGTCTTCACTTACGGTAACAACGGCATCGATCAGGCCCTCATCAAGGGCATTTACGAGCAGGGCGGTTACCGCACCCCCGCTCTGCTTTTTCGGGACATCAAACGCCGCCTTTGCGGTCATGATCAACTGATAGGAACCAAGACCTTTTTCACCAGGCTCTTCTTTCCTGGGGCAGGCTGTATAACAGGCACCACAGGGAACCTCGTCATGTACCTCTTTGCAGTACCCGATGTTTGAGGGACAGGCGGTTATTCCCTCCTCTTTAAAGCAGATGGCATCTGCAGGGCAGACCGCGACACAGGCTCCGCACCCTGCACAGATATTGCGATCCCAGACTTCAGATTTGAGATCACGATAGCTCTTCCTTGTTCTCATCAGCATTACACCTCCCAGGTGTATTTATTAGCAAAGGGACGGGCACTGGAAGGGGTGATAATGGAATAATGGTCGGTCAGGAATGGCTGGGGGTCTACGCCGAAATAACAGGCGAATTTTTCTATCAGCGGGTCTATCTCGTCCCTCTCTTCATCGGTCATCTCATCCTTCCTGGCTCCAACGCCGAGATTCCAATCCGGCACATCCCCCCTTATGATGATCTTCCCGCCATGGATGCCCGAACCAATCCCCCTCTCAAGGAGGGGGGATCTCTCTTTCCTGCCAAGAACCAGGATGAGTCCGCCGGCCATGTATTCCCCGAGAAATGCTCTTGCCGACCCACCAACGACAAGGAGGGGACGCTTCTCCTGATACTGTTTCATGTGGATCCCACCCCGGTACCCGATATCATCACGCACAAAAATCATCCCGCCCCGCATTGAATGGGCTACTGCATCCCCGGCATTTCCATGGATCACGATTGTCCCCGCATCCATCGTGTTTCCTGGTGCATGTTCGCAGTTCCCCTGTACAATGCAGGTCGGGCCGCTCATGAACATCCCGAGATCTCCCCCGGGCACACCGTTGATGATAATTTCAACATCGCCGCGGAGCCCGTCTGCTATAAACCGCTGCCCCATGACATTGTCCAGGTGGATCCTGCGGACACCGGAGGTAACAGCCGCACGGATAGCTCTGTTGAGCAGGGTGTAATGCATACCTGCTGCATCGATCCGGACGGTATCCTGCAATTCCGTCATGCCCCCACGGTCTTGATATCGAGGACTTTCATGATGTTTTCATCAAGCAGGTACCCTCTCAGTCGATCACGGTTGCCCCGCAAGGATTCAATACTGTTGATACCTGCAGCCCCCATCAGCTCTGACAGTTCAAGAGTCCAGGCATGAATAAGGTTAGCCACATTTACCGATGCATAATCGGGATCGAGCCGTGCAACGAGATCCGGTCGCTGGGTTGCTATTCCCCATGGGCAGAGTCCCTTATAACAGGTTCCGCATACCCTGCATCCCATCGCGACAAGTGCCGCAGTCCCTATGTATACGGCATCAGCACCAAGAGCGATCACCTTGGCCACGTCCGCACTTTCACGGATTCCGCCGCTTGCAATAATGGAGACTTCGTTACGGATGCCTTGTGAGCGGAGCTTGGCATCAACACTTGCAACCGCTGCCTCGATGGGAATACCAACGTGGTCCCGGAAAACACGGGGTGCGGCTCCAGTTCCCCCCCTGAAACCATCAATTACAACGGCATCAGCTGAGGATCGGGCTATCCCTGCTGCGATAGCAGCAGAATTATGAACTGCGGCAATCTTTACAAAAACCGGTTTTTTCCATTCGGTCGCTTCCTTCAGGCTCCGGACGAGCTGCTTCAGATCTTCAATACTGTAGATATCATGGTGAGGTGCCGGGCTGATCGCATCACTTCCCTCCGGGATCATCCTCGTGCATGAGACGTCTGCACAGACCTTCTCACCGGGAAGATGTCCTCCGATTCCTGGTTTTGCCCCCTGGCCTATCTTGATCTCGATTGCCGCACCCCTCTCAAGGTAATTGATGTCCACGCCAAAGCGGCCGGAAGCAACCTGGACGATCATGTGATCCTGGAATGGGTAGAGTGATCCGTGCAGACCCCCTTCACCGGTACCCATGAAGGTTCCACACTCTTTCACAGCACGAGCCAGTGACTGCTGGGCATTGAGACTGATAGCACCATAACTCATGTGACCGATCATGATGGGTGTCTCGAGCATCAGGTTCGGAGAGAGTATCGTCTGGAGTACCGTGTCTCCGTCCACTGTTTTAAAATCAAGGTGCGACGGCTTCTTCCCGAGATAGGTCCTCAGTTCCATCGGCTCGCGAAGCGGATCAATGCTGGGATTAGTTACCTGGCAGGCATCAAGGAGCAGCCGATCGAATATGACAGGGTAATCCTGTGCATTTCCCATCCCGGAGAGTATGATCTTCCCGGTCCGTGCCTGATTGTAAATTGCCTCCCTTACCTGCGGGGTCCAGATGGGATGGCTCCGGTAATCCACCGGACGTTCAACAAGGCTGATTGCATCCCTGGGGCACATCGAGATACACCGGTGGCAGGCAACGCAGACCCTGGAATTTACATGGATCTGTTCACCTTCCTTCCGGAACACCCCGTATGGACAACTATCGATACATCGTTCGCAGAGCATGCACTGGTCCCGGTCCACACTGATACGGTAACGGAGCGGGACGCTTCCGATGCTCATTACTGTGCCCTCCCGATGATCGGTTCTCCGGCCCGTGGCATGGTGATGTCACCCACCCCGGGATCCATGGTCCTTATTGCCGCTTCTTCGCTGGATATGTAGAGCCGGGTACCTGATTCCCCGGACACAAGGGGCCTGAGCTTGATCCGGTCGGTAAATCCTACCATACTGTCATGGTTGGCGACAACAATAGCAAAGGGGCCGTTCATAAGAGCCGGACCATAGGTGAGCCGGATTGCACGCATGATCTCCCGTTCACGATCAGGCATCCGGTCGATCTCATCCCAGAATGGCGGGGCAAGGGCTTTCACCGCCGTCTCGATGGAGAGGCCATGCCGCCGGATCAGGAGATCGAAGAGATATGCGACGACTTCAGTATCGGTAAACATGGAACAGCGGTACCCGTAACTTTCGATATATCTCCGGTTTGTCCCGTAAGACGTTATCTCACCGTTATGGACAACACTCCAGTGAAGAAGATTGAACGGATGTGCCCCTCCCCACCATCCGGGAGTATTCGTAGGATAGCGATTGTGCCCGAGCCAGAGGTATCCTTTGTAATCCTGGATCCGGTAAAAGTCGGCAACCTCCTCAGGCCATCCGGATGCCTTGAAGACAGCAAGATCTTTCCCTGAAGAATAGACAAGCGCCCCGGGGATACTGGAATTTATTTTCATCACGAGATGGGTAACAATATCATCTGCCGGTGTGATACTCCGGGGCATGAGCTGGATCTCCGGCTTGAAGAAAAATCTCCACGGAATATGCAGCCTCCGTATATTTGCTTGTTCGAAGGTGGGAACTGCTTCCTGGTGTTCAACGGTCCCCCATTTAGAGAGTTCATCCTCAACGAGGGGTTTTGTCTCGTGTGGATTGTCAAAAAAAACATGGAGGGCATAATATTCCTTATAGTCCGGGAATGCGCCATATGCTGCATATCCTGCCCCTTCCCCACTCCCGCGTTCATCCATTCTTGAGAGGGCAGACCGTATCCCTGTCCCGTCCATCCGCTGACGGGAACGATCAATTACACCGATGATTCCACACATACTATCACAGGCACTGACTCAAGTGTCAGAAAATGTTCTCTTAACATATGCATAATTAAGTATAAATATAATTGGGTAGAAGCTATTTTCCATATGACCAGAGATGTCGTCTCCGGGATGCTGGAACGTATCGACGCAGATCTTGTGAAATTCCTGCGTCTCCAGTTCACCGATATAGGGGGGCAGCCGAAAAATGTGGCCATTCCTGTTCAGCAGGCAGAGAAAGCATTGACGGAAGGGATTTGGTTTGATGGATCATCTATCGAGGGATTTACCCGGATCGAAGAGTCAGATATGCTGCTCAAGCCGGATCCTTCGACCTATGCTATCCTTCCCTGGCGCCCGGCTGATGCAAGGGTGGCCCGATTCATCTGTGATGTCTATACGTATGGAAATAAACCTTTTGAAGGTGATCCGAGGTATATTCTGAAAAGGAGTCTTGCAGAAGCAAAAAAAATGGGTTTTACGTTTAATACCGGCCCTGAACTCGAATTTTTCCTCTTCAAGATGGTTGACGGGCGACCATCAACCCAGTTCCAGGATTATGGGGGATATTTTGACCTCGCACCAACTGACCTGGCTGAAGATGTAAGGCGGGATATTGTATTTGCCCTGACCCAGATGGGCTTTGAGATCGAGGCGTCCCATCATGAAGTTGCGGAGAGCCAGCATGAAATAGATTTCAAGTATAGCAATGCCATTGATACGGCTGACAGGGTCATCACCTTCAAGTTTGCCACAAAAACGCTTGCCCTCCAGAAAAATCTGCATGCAACATTCATGGCCAAACCGATATCGGGCATCAATGGAAGCGGAATGCATACCCATGGATCACTCAGTAAAGACGGAAAAAATGCATTCTATGATCCTGATGGTTCAAGGGAGCTATCAAAGACGGCCTATTATTATATCGGTGGGCTGCTCAAGCATGCGAAGGCTGTTACCAGGATTGCCAATCCGACTATCAATTCCTACAAACGGCTGGTTCCCGGGTATGAAGCACCTTGTTATATCTCATGGAGTGCTGCAAATCGTTCCGCACTGGTCAGAGTTCCTGCAGCCAGGGGGAACAGCACCCGGGCTGAGTTCCGGAGCCCTGATCCCATGTGCAATCCCTACCTGACATTCGCGGCAATGCTTGCAGCAGGCCTTGATGGGATCAGAAACAAGATTGAACCTCCCGAAAGCATCGATACCAACATCTACCATCTTAATACCGAACAGAGAAAGAATATGGGTATCGAAATGCTGCCGGCAAGCCTGATGGAAGCTCAGATGGAGCTCGAAAAGGATGCTGTCATAAGTAAAACTATGGGTTCTCACATCATGGATGGATTGGCTTCAATTGCAACTGTCGAGTCAGACCTTTTCAGGCTGGCAGTGCATCCTTGGGAACTGGACCGGTATCTGGCTACTTATTAATTTTTTTTCAAAAATTCAATAGATAGGTTTTTACACTATTGCAGGTAACTTCCTTCCATTGTGCTACCTCCTGCCACTGGGCAACATGTGCAGGGAAGTGACCGGCCGCCAGTATTCCTTGTCAGAGACAAAGTGAGCGGAGCTCCTATGAGATGGTTACCGATCATGGGAGATAAGGGGGATCTCGATGGGCATGTTCCCGGAAAATGAGCAATAAACGAAATTAATCTTGGAGCATTAGCAATGAAAATGGTCAAGGCAATAATCAGGGAGGAGCGGGTTCCTTTCGTAAAGAAAGCGCTTGCCGATAAAAATATTTACGGGATGACCCTCCTGCCAGCAATGGGGCGAGGCAGTCAGGGAGGGATTCACCTTCAATTCAGGGGAGGTATCCTGAATATCGATATGCTCCCGAAAGTCATGATGGAAGTAATTATTCCTGATGATCTTGAAGAGACGGTGATATACCAGATACTCTCTTCAGCAAAAACCGGTAGAGAAGGTGATGGAAAAATATTCATCCTTCCCGTCAATGAATCACACAGGATCCGGACTGGGGAAGTGGAGGTCTGATATGTAATATCAGATTCTCCCCAACCAATTTCTCTCCGCACAGCACCATCTTTGGCTGTGCATGCTCAAACGATCAGAGGATCCTGTCAATCCTCTGATCTCTTCTTGTTGCTTCCATCTCCTTATTGTTCTGATCCATTCCATGCACTTAAAAAGAAATCATTAAATATCATGGAAGGACACTTCTATCTATCTGGTCCATCCAGATGGTTGGTAAAATTCTGTGACCTTTGTAAGAAAGAGTCCATGGAAGCTGGTTCACCATCACGCGGGAGATCTGATAATATCCTGGCATTTCGTAAAGGAGCTGATGTTAGGGAGAGTTTTCACATATCCCTGACTGATACGATACTCCATGCAGATATGATCAGATCACTGGCAATGGCATTCAGTACTTACATCAGAGGAACAGTTCACAACATCAGTTTCCGTACAGGACATGAGAAATCAATGGGTACTACCCTATGGAAAGTATCGTGAAACCATGAATCATGAACGCATAAAGGTGATTGTATGACACTTGACACAGGAACAACTGCATGGCTTCTGGCAGCAACTGCCCTTGTCATGCTGATGACTCCAGGCGTAGGGTTCTTCTATGGGGGACTTGTCCGGCGGAAGAACTTCATCTCAATGGTTGCCCTTTCATTTATCGTCTTTGCCCTGGTAAGCATCCAGTGGGTGCTCTTCGGGTACTCCCTCTCGTTTGGGCAGGATATTGGGGGATTTATTGGAAATCTCCAGTATATTGGTCTTGAAGGCATTGGTATGGATGCCGGATCCGGAGGATATCCACCCCTTCTGTTCGTTGCATTCCAGGGGATGTTTGCCGCGATAGCAATGGCCATCGTGGTATCGGGATTTGCTGAACGGGTAAAACTTTCAGCCTTCATCCTGTTTGCCCTCCTCTGGACAACCCTGGTCTATGACCCGCTTGCACACTGGGCATGGGGAGGTGGCTGGGCATCCCAGTTTGGTTCGCTGGACTTTGCCGGAGGAACCGTTGTCCACATCAGTTCTGGGTTTGCCGCACTGGCAGTAGCCTGGGTGATTGGTAAGCGGGCCGGATTCGGTCAGTACAGCATGGAACCCCACAACATCCCGATGACGTTGCTCGGAGCTGCATTACTCTGGTTCGGCTGGTTCGGATTCAATGCGGGGAGCGCTCTTGCTGCCAACGGAGTTGCCGCAAACGCGTTTCTTGTCACAAACATATCGGCCGCAGCGGGAGCCCTTGCATGGCTTGGAGCATCCTGGTACCGGGGCAAACCTAGCTCACTCGGCATGATAAGCGGTGCAATTGCAGGGCTTGTTGCAATCACTCCTGCAGCTGGTTATGTCGGGGTTGGATCGGCCATCATCATAGGCGCAATCGCCGGACTCATCTGCTACGGCGCAATGCTGTTCCGGCTCAAAAAAGGGCTCGATGAGAGCCTGGACGCCTGGGCGGTTCATGGGATGGGTGGTCTCTGGGGCGCCTTCGCAACCGGGATTTTTGCAGCCGCCGCGATCGGCGGGTACTCCGGCCTTATCGAAGGGAATGTAGATCAGTTCATCTCAAATGCCATCGGGGCATTAGCCGCACTTGTCTATGCATTGGTCATGACGCTCGTCCTTGCCTATGTCATCAATCGGACAATCGGGCTTCGTGTCTCAGAAGAAGAGGAGTATGTCGGGCTTGATATCTCCCAGCATGGTGAGCGGGTATAGGAGGTGCCGGGATGAAGATGATTATCGCAATTATAAGACCGGAACGTCTTGAGTTCGTCAAAAAAGCCCTTGAAAAAAACGGCATTTACGGGATGACCGTACTGGCTGTGGAGGGCCGTGGCGATCAGAAAGGGATCTCTCTCCAGTATCGTGGAGGGGCAATCAATGTAGATATGATCCCAAAAGTCCAGCTTGAGATTGTGGTGAAGGATAAGGATGTTGAACCGGTCATACAGGTCATCTGTCAGAGTGCAAGGATCGGGAAAATGGGGGACGGGCGGATCTTTGTCATGCCCGTGGAACGATCGATAAAAGTCAGGACCGGTGAAGAGGTATCCGATGAAGCCCTCAATGCATGAAAACATCAATCCCTTTTTTATTCGTTAATATTCACCAAATGGTTTTACCTTATCCGGTGTGCTGCAGGTTTTTTTCATAATCCTTATTTTTTTCTCAAAGAGAGATTCATTGCAGTGTCACATCATACGACTGATTCAGCACTTTCCAACCCGGTTGCAGTGTTCCTCCTGGTTGCAATAACCGTGATACTCGCGGCACTGGTTGCCCTCCTTATTGATCTCCCTGCATTCGATACAGGTATCCTGAGTACGCCGTCCTTCCTTCAAATCCTCTGTGTTTTTCACATAGACGAACAAGATCGCCTGAATTACGACTCGCGTATTATTCTTATCCATAATGGTTCGGATTCCCTGGAAAACAGAAATCTGACGGCTGAATTTTTTCGGAACGGTTCAAAACTACCAGTAACGGTTGAGACAATGAACGGCGACCTGTTCATTTCGACCCATCACTACGGAATCCAGACAATGGGGGGGCTCGGGTGTTCAGGGCCTACGTGGCTCCCTAAAGAGAAGATATCACTGGATTTCAGCGATGGAACATTCCATCCCGGGGATACGATACGAATGGATATTTTTTCAAAGACTTCAGGGACACTGGTCTCACGCCATACCTTCACTGCATGAATACAATGGTTTGGAAATAACAGAGATGCGTATGAACATGTATCAGGTAATTACTTCTTTAAAAGAAAAAGGAATGCAGTTTGATAAATACGCACAGTGAAAAGGGATATTTTATTCTGATACTTCCTCCTGTTCAGGTTCTGTGGGAGGGGTTGTCCATACCAGCCAGAGCACCAGAGCAATACACACAATCATTGAGATAATGAACACAATCAGGCTGAAAATATTCTCCGCAAACTGCATGGAGACAGGGATGTTCAGTGCTCCCAGAACAAGCGTTATCCCGAAAAAGACGAAAAAACCAACAACAATACCAAGGATTACCCCTGCAATTATCCTTAACGCGGATGGTCGTGATTGAGGATCTTTCATGATTTTCATTGTGTAGTCTGATGTAAATAACAGTATCCAGTCTCAAGTGAATACTAACGGAAAAGGGGGGTTAGTGTCATGGTATCCGTGGAAGGGATGTTCATTCAGAGGTATGTGCACGTAAAACCGACCTGGCGTAAAGCCGTGCAATCCTTAGCGGTTCCGGTATTTTACCATCGTAGGTAAAATCAGAACAGACCGATTCCGCCTCTTTCTCATCCAACCCATGTGACCGGATATAAAGAATATGACCTGTCCGGAGCTTCACAGGTGTTCTTTTTCCAAGACTCCTGTACGCAGAAATACGCCTTTCATCACCCGGAAAATGGTGGATGATCTTTTCGAGTAGTCCCTCAGAGTGCTTGTAGGTCGCGATGATCGTTCCGCGTCCTGTTTCCTGGAAAATGCGGAGCGGATCAATAATATTATACCACGATATGACAGCCCCCCCAATCATGATAAAGTTGATATCTTCCCTGGAAAAATTCCGGTAAAGATCTATTACCGAATCCGTTGCATCCATGCCACCTACCGTGGTACAGGTATATGAAAAGCCATCAACCCTGAGATCTTTTCTCATCACCACACCTGCAAGGATCGAATTCTTCCGGGAAGAGAAACTCTCAGCAATACCCAGGACCCGGATGCCTTTCTTGGCGAAATGCATGGAAGCACTTATGACAGGGGATTTAAAAACAATATCCCAATGAGTATTGACAAGGATCAGGTCTGTATCCTTATCCCCACTCTGAATGAATCTCCTACCATTGGCCACGTGATTCAGGGATATCTGAACCTGGGGTTTTCCAATATCCTCGTCATCGATGGTCACAGTACTGATGATACACGCCAGATCGCGGAGGCTGCGGGGGCAAGCATCATATTGCAGCAGGGGAAGGGAAAGGGAACCGCGATCATCGAGGCATTTTCTCGAATAACCCTCCCTTTTATTCTCATGGTAGACGGTGATGGAACCTACCTCCCTGAAGATGCTGAATCTCTCATAAGCCCCCTTTTGCAAGGTGCTGATCAGGTGATTGGTGACCGTCTGATACCCGAGAACCGGACCTCCTTCTCGCGATTGAATTATTTCGGAAACCAGATTTTAAACCGGCTCTTTAAGGTGGCTCATGGTCGTTACCTCAATGATATTCTCTCGGGATACAGGGCTTTCAGGCTTGATTCGATCCGTCAGATGCAGCTTCGCGAATCCGGATTCGGCATAGAGACCGAGATATCTGCAGAAGCGGTCAGGAATGGGCACACTATTCAGATCGTCCCGATTGTGTACAGGAAAAGAATGGGAACACAGACAAAGTTAAATCCGTTTCATGACGGATTGAAGATTACCACCACCATCTACCGGCTTGCAAAAATGAGCAATCCGCTTTTTTACTTCGGTTTGATCGGAATGATCATATTCTGCGGCGGTTTGATTACTGGAATCTATGTGATCTACGAATGGCTGCAACAGATTGAGCATATCCCGTTGACCATTTTTACCGTCCTTCTCATCATTTCGGGATTCCAGATTTTCATGTTCGGAATCCTGAGCGACATGAGTATCTCCCTTCATCGGGAGGTCATGCGCGAGATCCAGTCCCTGAAAGAGGGTAAGGACCAGAAAAAGTGAATATATTTCTCTTCCTCAAAAATAGAGAGAACGGTAAGGAGATCTCTCCGGGGCCCGGCAGCGAAATTTTATCACTGGGAGAAACATACGATTATACACTTTACAGGGCGATAGTAGTCTAGCGGCAGGACAGAGGCTTCCCAAGCCTTTAGCCCGGGTTCGATCCCCGGCTATCGCATACACTGGCCATGATTACCCCTGCAAGCGACCTTTTTGCAATACGCATCATTGTTGAAAACAGGAAGGGCGTCCTGCGTGATATTTCAACGGTACTTGCCCGGCATGATGCCAACGTGATGATGATCCACCAGGAGACCTTCGATTCCGGCCCGTACAACGGTCTCGCTGAGTTGTATATCGAATACGAAAACGGAAGCGATCATGAGATGATGATCCAGGAACTCGCCCAGCTTCCATCCGTGCGGGAAATAAAACCACATGAACCGTTCAGCCATATCTATGGGACCCGGGTTATCATCATTGGTGGAGGGGCACAGGTGGCCCAGGTAGCCCTTGGCGCAGTAAACGAAGCAGACCGCCATAATATAAGAGGTGAACGTATCTCGGTTGATACCATTCCCCTTGTCGGGGAGAAAACGGTGGCACAGGCTGTCGATGCGGTAGCAAGGCTCCCCCGGGCAGCGATCCTCGTCCTTGCCGGTTCACTCATGGGCGGTGAGATTTCCCATGCGGTTGACAGGGTGAAAGATGCAGGAATTCCCGTGATTGCACTCCGCATGGCAGGCAGCGTTCCCGAACATGCCGATCTGGTGGTAACTGATCCCATCCAGGCAGGAGTATTTGCAGTGATGCACGTCAGTGGCAAGGCCGTTTTCGATATCAAGCGGGTGAGAGGGCGGCAATTTTAATGGATCCCGTCGAAAAAGCGGCACACGTGCTGATGCACGACGGCATTGTTATTTATCCGACGGATACGATCTACGGGCTCGGTGGCGATGCATTTTCGGATGAAGCGATTCTCAAAGTATACGAAGCAAAGAAACGGCCTCTCTCGCAGCCGGTGTCCATTGCCGTCTGTGATTGCGATATGATCCACGGGGTGGCAAAAATCAATGGATATGCTGCCATGTTCATCGATCATTTTCTCCCCGGTCCAGTTACTGTCATTCTTCCGGCAAGAAATTCCGTTCCGGCAATACTGACCGGAGGGACAGGGATGCTGGGGATCCGCCTTCCCAATCATCCTCTTGCTCTCCGCCTGATCTCACTGGTCGGCAGTCCTATCACCGCAACAAGTGCCAACGTGAGTGGTGGCAGGGATCCCCTCACTCCCTCAGAATGCCATGTAGCACATGATTATCTCCTTGACGGGGGTATACTCCCGGGAACCGCCAGCACGGTTGTCGATATCGGCGAAAGGCGGATTCTCAGACCTGGAGCGCTGGTCGAAGAGGTAGTCAGATACCTTTCCAGGGGAGAAGGAACATGAAAAAGCCGCTCCGGTTGCGCGATTTTGTCGAAGATCCTGAGGGAAGGCTCTATGCGGTTGCTGCCTATGATAACCAGGAGAGGGCGGGTTGCATTCTCCGCTACCTTCCTGATCCCTGTGGGGAACGGATTGATCAGGCAGGAAAGCGATACCACAAGCTCGAATTTGAGGAAGCATTCGCATATATTTTGAGAGAAAAACCGGAATATGCGGATTCTATCCAGCGCATACCACTCGAAGATATCCGGAAAGTGCTGAAACCGGAAGATGAAATCGGGGCGATCGCCCGGAGAAATAACCGTGTTGCCCGACTGGTCAGTATCTTCGACCTTCCTGAAAGGACCTATGGCTGCACCGGTTCACTGCTTGTCGGGCTCGAGAATGACCGGTCTGATATTGACCTGGTTGTATACGGGCGTATGTTCTTTACTGCAAGGGAACTGCTCTGCTATGCAATCAAGAAAGGGCGAATCGATCCCATCAGCGACGATATGTGGGAGAACATTTACCGGAAAAGAAATCCGGAATTATCCCTGGATGACTTTCTCATTCATGAGAAGAGGAAATGGAACCGGGGTCAGATTGAGAACGTCTATTTTGATATCCTCTTCACACGATCCTACAAGGCGCTTCATCCTCTCCCCATAACAAAGGGACCTTCCTGCGGGGTAGTCACTGTCAAGGCAACAGTCACCGATGCTTCACTTGCATTTGACAGCCCTGCGGTTTATCTGATAGATCACCAAGAGATATCAAAAGTCCTCTCATTCTCGCATACCTATAGCGGGCAGGCAATTGCCGGCGAACTGATAGAAGCACGGGGCATCTGCGAGGAGCATTGCGGAGAGAAATGGCTCATAGTAGGGACAACACGGGATGCCCGAGGCGAATATATCCGTTCAATCAGTCTCCTGGAAGGAGGCTGACATAAATTTCCGGCAAAAAATCAGTGCACTCCTTTTTCACTACACCAAAAATGTATCTTACCGGTAATTCTTCGGATTGGGCACCGGTGTTCCAGCCAGCGCTGCAACCCCTTGAAGAAGGAAGAACGATTGAGATAACCTTCGGCCTATTCCTCCCGTGTGAAGGGGATCCGGCTCTTCTAAAACCAGTGTTTATAACCTCTTCTCCAATGTCCTGAGGTTTTCACGAAACAGGGACGCCGCGCAGGTAGAGATCGGTTCGCTGATGCGGGATTCAAAGACAATCTTCTTTGTAAAGGACAAAGGGGTTGGTTTCGACATGAACTCTTCAGCAAAGCTCTTCTCTGTGTTCCATCGGCTTCATGATGAAAAGGAGTATGAAGGGACGAAAATAGGGGTGGGAATCACCTACCGCATTATCCATCGGCTTGGTGGAACGATCTGGGCTGAAAGCAACGTGGATAAAGGCGCTGTTTTCTATTTAATCCTTGGACAAACGCAGTCACAGGGAAATTCATATTGATCAGAACAGATCTGAGAGCCGGACTCCATGTTCAGGTCCACAACGCCCTTTTTCCGGGCATCTCTCGCAGGGGGGATTTCCCGGTCTCCGTGGGATTTCGCCGTTTTTGATCCGCCGGGCCTCATGAAGTGCCCGTAAAAATCTCCTCTTATCGAGCGGTTCGACTCTGCAGAACCTGGTGACGCCGGAAGGGATGTATTCCACCTCACCTCCTTCGATCTCCTTTCCAAACATCTCCTGCAGGCATGTGGTATATGCTGCGATCCTGATCCGATCAGCACGATAAATCCCCGAAGAAGGTGCCCTTGAGGGACGGACTATGGAAAAAAACGGATCTTTATCGAAGAGCTTGTCAACAATACCGTGGATCTGATATTGTGCTGAATGAACTGGTACATCAGAATCAGAGCATTTTCGCCAGTTCTTTTGCATACTGCATGCCATTATGCACTCATCGAAAAATTCGCGGGCATCAGGGGGTTTCTCTCTCTGAATAAGCATGATCTCCGACCATATCTCTTCCCTGTCGGTATCCGTCCCCAGGTGATATGATACCTGTTTTGCTACGGTATACCGTGGGGATTCAGCCATGCCAGATCTCTTCCCAAGAAAGAACCTCACCGGACAGACGGCTGTGGTGACAACTGATGAAATACTGAGTGGGGGGATCACTGGTTTCAATCATGCTGTATGCAGCGCGTCTTATGTAAAACTGCTGATCTGAAATACATCCCTTCCACGGCTACACCGTCTGTCCTGATGACCGTTTGCCAAGTCTTAATCTTGGAGCAGTCGAAATACACTGTATGTCCCAGCACGAGATTGCGGTCAATGTTCCCCAGAACCTCGATCCGGTCTACAGCAATATGATCCAGATAGCATACAAGGATGACGAATTTACCTTCGTCTTCCTCCACCAGATCCCCGGGATAAACCAGGCACGTGCAAAAGCGATCGTGAGCATCACCCCCCAGCATGCAAAGAACCTGCTCGCCGTGTTCTCCAAGACATTCGCGGATTATGAATCGAAATACGGAAAGATCGAGGTCCCTTCGGGAAAAAACCAGAGCGAGAGCGTGACGACCATAAGGGGATATTCTTAAACCCCCGTCCATCACCTCCCGTTACTATTAATATTTTCCACACCTACATTGTGAGGTATATCGCCGCCGTGGCTTAGCGGTATAGCGGCTGATTCGTAATCAGCAGGTCGAGGGTTCAAGTCCCTCCGGCGGCTTCCAAGCCTTGTAGGTTAAAACCCTTAAATTCTTACTACTACTCAAATTTTGTATACTTATGTATATTTTATAGTTTATTGATAAAGGAGAATTTTTACCATTGCTGATTAGAAGTTTTCAAGATCTAAATGACTGTTGGCGAGACGACCCCGATTATGGTCCGACTTTCCCCCAATTTGAAAAATCGTATGAAGGAACAGATTGAACAAGGAAAGTTCACTACCTATGCTGATTTCTGCCGGTCAGCAATTTATGAGAAGTTGAACGGGGAAGAGTATATAGAAAAGTTCCATAAAATGTTGATAGAAGATTTTGATAATCCGGAAACACGATAAGAATTACAGAAATTATTCGCTGATATGCTGACATCCTATCTTAAAATTGAATAATGCATGACGGCTTGGAGGGAGAAATTAATTGTGTTGTTACTAAATTGCCTTGTATTACTGCATTCTTGGTTACGAGTGTTATAAGAATTGGTTTAAAAAAAATGGTAATATTATTTAGAAGATATCAGAAAATAGAACTTATTCAACTCACCATTGACCTATCCAGTTGGAGTAGTAAAGTATGGGTAGCTTTCGTCGCGCTCGAAGAGGGGTCTGAACGATGGGCCGCGGACGATCTACACGTGTTTCAATCCTTTTTCTCGTGGATGCAACGCTCAAAAAAAATATCGATAGAGCCAAAATGGATTAGGGTTCAAAATTTAAGATCCACCGATTATCGCTTCATCCCGTTCTTCTGCTAATACCGATTTTGCCTTGTTTTGTAAAATTTCAAGAAAATCCTGAAATGGAATAATTTCATTGACGATAAAGGGCGGTTGGCTTGGTTCAATCGGTATTGCATAATCAACATTAGCAACTTTATCAACTAACCAAAGTGCTGCCACATAGAGGGCCGGTACAATAAGGAGTCTTACTTCATATTTTCCTTTCTTGATGACATCTTGTTTCTCAGCAAATTCAATAGCCTTAGACATCCCCCTCACGATTGGGCCTTCGTTAATTGCGGCAAAATGATGGGCACCTTTTTCATCAATGGTTGTCGCAGCATGGGCCACGATCTCATTATTTTGTTGGATCGTATAACGCCACCCAGTTTGGATTGCTGCACTACTATCCTTACCCTTGGCGAGATCATTAAGTCCGATATTATAAACAGGCAATGCCCGCACTGGAATCGGTTCTTCGGCCTTATCAATAACGCCTTTCCGTAGAAGGGGCGTGGTGAAGGCACCCCTTTTTGCCATTTTTTTCAGGCCCGATTGTATAGCCTTTGAAACTTCAGCAGGCTCTTTTTGGTATATCATTGACATTGTGATCACCCGTTTATGGTTTTACGAAATATTTGTGAGTCCATTTTCCGGTTCCATAATAAGCATTTTTAAAGGTATCAAGAGTAACGTCAGAAGCGCCGTACCAAGGATCATCAATTTTAACAATATTTAGGTCGATGTCATAACCATCAATTGCTACGGCGTGTCCCCCCCCACCAGACCAACCGATTCTAACGCAAATTGGGTTTCCATTATTAATTTCGAATGCTATTTTACTCATCGTTCCTGTTCCCGATGACCAAGATTCAAGGTTATTGGTTCTTTTTAATGATTTTTGGAGATACCAGGGTTTATTGCAGGCGGAAATTGAACCGCTAGTGCAACAATCGTTTCTTGCAAACTCGGCATTAACAAGTGTACACTGGGTCCAACTTGTAGTTGGTTTAAAAAAAGCACTCACGCTGACTGTCACTGCCGCCCAGCACCAGTTTGTCTGTTGCTGATGTTGCATAGCAAAGTTAAGCTGCAGATTGTTACTAATGAAATTAAATATATAATTGTAATTATAAGGTAGTCTATATTTATCAAGATCGTTGGATGTCCCAGCACTCACCGTTCCATCACTATACCAAGCATAACAATGATCATCCGGTGCTATACCCATTGAAACAATATTTGAAGGATTTTTAAACTTTGGTAAGCTATACGAATATGGTGTTCGATACTTCCCAAGATTATCGCTGGTCCCAGCACTCACAGTGCCGTCCTTATACCAAGCATAACAGTGATCATCAGATGCTATACCAATTGCCGAAATATCAGAAGGAGTTTTGCCCATAGGTAAACTATACGGATAAGGTTTCCGATACTTCCCAAGATTAACGCTGGTCCCAGCACTCACAGTGCCGTCCTTGTACCAAGCATAACAGTGATCATCCGCAGCGATTGCGATGTCTACAATTTCTTCAGGTTTTTTTTCATCTGGCAATGAATATATGGAAAAGGATTTATCCAATCTTTCAGAGGAGCCCTTCCGAACAGTTCCATCATTAAACCATACATAGACTTTACTTGAAGAATGAGCGATGCCAATTCCAACGATATGAGATTGAACCATACATCCTCAATTTTTTTTATTCCTAAAAAAAATATGCAAAGCAATTATGCCAATAGATTTATATTAAGTACAAGAATTAATTTTAATATTTGCGTGATGCTGCTTAACAATGTATTAATTAAAAATTCTTTATTTAACTCACGTCAAATAGATCAGCTTTCGGTCTGGGTGCTAGGATGCTCATATCCCCAGAACCACAAAGCTTTTTCACCAAGCCCTGCTCTTCCTTGCTAAAAGAGCTGAGAGAAGATCTAATCAGAGATGGCGCATATACGGATGGTTCTCAACAAGATTTTTTACACCTCATAAATTAAATTAAAGATAATGAGAACAAAATTATTTCTTTTTCATGCTGCCCTCTGGCATTATACTACTTATAGCATCAAAGAAAGCTTGTGATGCCATCCTTCAATACCTATTATTGAACCACGTCTATGCTCCAGAGCGCCCATTACCCTCATTGCTTTTTATTTGTCTGATAGCTATCTGGAATAAGCAAGCAGCATTAAAAGCTAAAGAATACTTAAGATACTCGTCTTTTTCACGAAATGGATTAATTGAAAAACTCGAATACGAAGGGTTTACACCCCAGGAAGCTGAATACGGAGTAGATCAATCCGGTGCTTTTCTTGTATCTAATCCCAATATATGATACCAATCCAATTTATAGAGTCATTCCTAGCAGATGCTGTTGGTATCCACAGGATGTTTTTTTAATATCAGCTATAAAAACGGCTCTGTAGAAATCATTTTCCCGAAGAAAAGTCGTCCCTAATCGACCGCAAGATCTAAGGTACGGTGTCTCCTTACCTTGTTATGCTACTAACCCATAAGGAGACGAAATAATGTCGACAAACCGGTATATCAGGTTTGTTGAATTATCGTCCAGACTAATCAGAGACTCAAGAATACCACTCTACTCATCAAAATACTCCAAAAAGACCTATACTCAACACCAATTACTCATTCTGCTCCTCTTGAAAGAATATCTGGCTGAGGATTACCGGGATACCGTCGAGCTTACTGAAGTTATGGATACCGTCAAACAGAAGATTCAACTCAAGGAAGTACCTGATTTTACGACGATACAAAAATTCTGTCACCGAATCAAGTCAATCGTCTTCACCCTGATCCTCAACCGGCTCATGAAATTATTCTACGACTGGGGTGAACGGATTCCGTGTACCGCCATCGATTCATCTGGGTTTACTAGTTCCTATGCCAGCCACTATTATTCATGGAGAACAGGAAAGACAAGGAAACGGTTCCTGAAAACCTCCATCGCAGTCGACACTACGCAGCAGATCATCACCGGGGTGAAGATCTCTCAACACCCGGTCCATGATATCCCTCACGCTGAAAAAATCCTCAAGCAATGTCACAGAACCAGAAAATCCGACCTCTATGTCATGGACAAAGGATACGATTCAGAAAGTATCCATGAATTGATCCGGGATACGCTCCACTCATACTCCCTCATCCCGGTCCGAACACGAAAACGGAAACGAATCTCTGGTTATTACCGGAAGAGGCTCTCTCAATCGTTTGACTTAGAAGTGTATCATCAACGGAACAAGGTGGAAACCGCATTCTCTGTCCTGAAAAGGAAATACGGAGAATCTCTTAAAGCCAGAAAGTTCAGGCTCCAGGTTAAGGAGATCAAAATGAAAGTGATCCTCTATAACCTCTCACGAATGATGCTTTATTCTCTCTTCTTATTGCTATGGAGGAATTCTACAGAGCCATAAAAACCTTTATTTAAATATAACGGATAGAATAGTCTGGCCGCATTTCATATCGATAGGAATCGATTTACGGCTATTAGGGGGAATTCCATGAAGTTACGCAAGAAAGTACCGGGGGGATCCGTGATCATCACGAGCAAGAATAAGCTGGAAGGGAAATTCGGTGAGAACGGCTTCCATGAGATTGAGGACAGGATAGAAAATTACTGCGAAGCCCTCACAGACAGCGGCCTGCCGGCCACGAAGATCTACGTCGATGATCCGGCCAGCCTGTCTCCCTTTGGCCTGGATGCTGTGGATCCAACCGATGCCTCGCAGATAAAGGGATTGATCGATGCCCTTGACAAGAAAATCGAACCGGGCTATTTCCTGATCCTGGGGGGACACGAGATCATTCCTTTCCACCGGATACCCAATCCGATTCCACCGGAAGATGGCGATGATGATAAGGTTGTGTTTTCGGACAACCCCTACGCGTCCAGGGATGAAGACGTCCTTATCCCTGAGCGGGCCCTTGGCAGGCTTCCAGACGATAACAGCAGCGACCCTGGTTTCTTCCTGTCGATCCTGGAGACGGCTGCGGACCGGGGCCGCCAGGCCAGTAGATCGGCGTTCGGCCTATCAGCCATGGTGTGGGAGGAGGCCTCGGAGAATGTCCATAACCAGGTCAGGGTGAATGAAGAACTGAAAGTATCGCCGACCGTAACGTGGAGCGATATCGAAGCTGACTGGATCGACAGAAAAACGTACCATTATTTCAACCTCCACGGCAGCGAGGAGACCGCTCACTGGTATGGACAGCTGGGCAGTGTCTTCCCTGTTGCGTACAAACCTGAAAACCTAGATAGTGTCGATGTGGAGAACACGATTATCTGCTCCGAGGCATGCTATGGTGCTAACATTATCGACAAGGGCGTTCATGATGCAATCAGCTTGAGTTACCTTGAGAAGAAGGCTGCATGTTTTGTAGGTTCCACAAAAATTGCCTACGGACCGTCAGCCCCTCCTTCCACGGAAGCCGATCTGATGGTCTTGAAGTTCTTCGAACGGATCAAGGAGGGACTCACCTTTGGAGAAGCGTTCATGAAGGCGAAGCAGGACTTCGCCCGGGAATCGATAGCTGCCCGGGGATACCTGGATAAAACTGAACAAAAAACCCTCATCGAATTCGTGCTGTATGCAGATCCTTCTTTAAAGGTGGTGTTTGTGTAATGACTCTGAAAGAGAATGAGTTGAAGAAAATTGCCAGGGATCTCCTGGTGAAGGACTCTCCGGAGCTGGCAGATGTGGAACCGATAGTCAGCGAAGATGAACGATCTGTCCCCAAAGCGGTGGAGAGGAAACTGGGAATAGCACCAAAAAAGGCAGCAGTCAAAAAAGTCAAGGTCTTCACCTACAAAAAGGTCTTTACGGCAGAGGATGGAGCAAAGATTCCAGTTATTGCCAGGATTACCATCGATGAAAACGGGAACATCATAAAGTTTACAGGGAACTAGGTACGTCTGGCATGGAAGGGGATCTCATCAAATAGGGACAAAACCTATTCCAGGGGCTCTGGTCGAAATTTTTTATCCCCTTCTCCAATAGTTTCTGCCCCATAATATGCTCGATACGATGAGCAACCGCCCCGGCTGACCTCTGCAATGGCATCTGACGCATTTCTCTGGAAGAGCTTACAGGGAAAATTGCATGACAAAGGTGATAATGGCACTCCCACATCCCGGTGTCGCAATAAGAAAGAACTGGCACCGATGCAGATGCGACTCCATATTGTGCCCTGAACGATTCGAACATGGTCGGCAGGAACTTCGTCTGGATCCAAGTGGGCAATGACCCTGATACCGACATCTACACTCTGGACATCGGTTACACCAACAATGCTGATGCGACCCAGATCAATTTCGAGGTGACAGAGGGCACGAACCCTGCGGTCCTGGCAATCAGGAACTACGTGGCTCCCTGACCCCTACCACCCTTTTTTGAACTGTGGCCATACATGTGGCTACCCACTTATATTTACAAATAATATGTGTATCAAGGGCTTTTACTACACATATGTAAACTCTCTCCGGCGGCTCTTCTTTTCTGGTTGACCGTTGGTCCTGGAGCTATTCCTCAGTTATCATCTCTGGTAATGACTGGGTATCCCTGATCAGCCTTCTATGAAACCATTCCATTCAGAGTATCATCTTCCAATGCACAAGAGCTGTTTCCGCCAATAAGCACTCATCTATGATGTTAAATCCACTCTCAATTACGAGAGAGTTTATTGCGCAGATTTACTGGAAGTCTTGGATCTCGTCCATGCCTGTGGCTGCCAATGCGAGGTGTAATGGATAATAAGACCAGAAAAAAGAAAAGATTAAAACCGGGGGCGCCGGTGCTTGGGGAGGCACTCTCTGCAATAGACGGGTCTTCCCTCGGTCGGCTTGAACGGTACTTCGCATTCCTTTCCACAGTCTGAACAGACTACTTTTGTCATCTCGCGGGGGCCGTCATTTCTCGGGCCGCCATAATTTGATTTATACATGGTTTTACTCAAACAGTTGAAAACTGTCTTTAACTATACACCACTCAAGAATATAAATATTTGCATCATCCCCTCCGGACCTGGATGCACCCGACCTCATATCATTTATTTATCCGATCAGGGGTCAGGGTGGCAGGAAGTAAGGAGGAAGATGGGAGGTATCAGTTTCTGTACCCTGGAGATTTATTTTTAAAAAACGGTAGGTAGTTCTCAAAAAAGAGTGGAGCGGGATGAGAAAAATGATCCATAGATATCCCCCATGAATGATTCTGTCCGGTATCCTCTCGCTCATGGTACTGGTCAGGGATCAAAGGAGCCGGAACGATATTGCATTCTGTTCCCTCTTGAAAGAAATCTCTTTGAAATTCCCTGGTCGCTGCTGCCACGAACAGATTCCTTCGGAATGACCACTTACTTAATCCCGGATATTCCTCATCTGGAAAATCCCGAATTTATCCATTCCTCTACTATCCCCCGATTTCTTGACCCCCACGTATTCTGCAGCCACATAAGCAGGGCAGCAGGAAAATGAACCGGTTCGATGAGGGACAAAGGGATATTTTTCATGATTTTGTCTCATGATCTGCTTTGCATATATTTATATTCTAATAAATATATCATAAAAACGATTTTTCCAAATACCATCGGGATTTGAATACGGTTTTAGATTTGAATCTGAATTGAAAGGGGAGTTATGTATGAGGGCGATGATAAAAGAATGGTCAGAAGAAAACGGAATGGAACGATGGAAGGCAGTCTCCGAGCTCAGAACTATGGGGCGACCCGCAGTGGAATACCTGGTTATCAACCTCTGGGATAGTGATAAACGGGTTCGCATGGCGGCTGTGGATGCTCTTGGAGCTATTGGTGATCAGCGTGCCTATGATCACCTCGTGAAAATGCTTGATGATCCGGATCATGACGTGCGGTTCGCCAGCGTCATCGCTCTTGGCAAGCTGGGTGATACGCGGGCAGTTGAACCTCTTTCAAGGGCGTGCCATGACCCGCACTGCTATGTCAGGACGATTGCAGCGGAGATTCTGGAAAAATTCAGGTTGCAGATACCATAGCGAATTTTTCATAAAAACCTGGCGAAATATCCCTCACGAATGGACAGAGAATCCTATTTTCTCGTTTTTTCCCTTGGTGGGCACCCCATGATCCTTTTTGTATAGAAATACGAACTAATCAGGCAGGTATGGATCAAAGCCTCAAACAACGTCTCCTCCACAAATGCAGGGAGATAGGCATCCCCCTCATCGGGGTAGCTGATGTCGGGCGCTGGGAGAATCCCCCGTTCCAGCCCTGGATGCCGAAGGAGTTCTTCCCCCATTCTCTCTTTCCAGAAGCTGAATCGGTGATTGTCATTGGACTTCCGGTCCAGCTCCCGGTTCTTGAGACATCCCCCTCCATTTACTACCGTGAGATGTACAACGTGCTGAATTCCTTACTGGACCAGTACAGCTATCGTATCGCTGAGTACCTCAACAATGAAGGACATCCCTCTGTTTTTGTCCCGAGGGACGGGTATGGAAGCATCGATGTCCTTCTGGAGAGGCCGCTCGCATTCTTCTCTCACCGGCACGCTGCATTCTGTGCAGGTCTCGGTACATTCGGTATAAACAATATGATCCTCACGCCTGAATACGGACCGAGGGTCAGATTTGGATCGATCATCACCTCCGCCTCTCTCCCGCCAGATCCTCTGAGAGATCATGATCTCTGCACAAGGTGCATGCGTTGTATGCGGTTGTGCCCCTCCGCTGCCATCTCAAGAGAGGATTATCCTGAAGGGATCACTGATAAAAACGCCTGTACACGCTGGAGTGCCTCCCTTCATCGGCGATATATCTCTCCTTGCGGCATCTGCATCAAGGTATGTCCGGTTGGGAGCGACAGGACCTTTTACCGACGGGAAGATCCGGGAATATACGAAGAGTCAGCTCCCGGGAGCCCGTTCCAGCAGATCTGGGATCATGTCCGGCGTTATGGTGGGAAATAGGGGGAGAGAGCAAAGTCCATGGTTATGCAAATACTCTACCGGCCGGTCATCATCTCTCTTTCTTCAGAAACATTCCTATTTGGTTCATACAATGAACCAGACCCGGTTACCCATTTTTTAACTTCATGCTACCCAGTGCAGAGACATGCCGCGAATCATATTAGAAAGACTCTTCCCGATGGGAACACACAAGGCGTTTAGAGACCAGGCTGGAATTTTCTTTCAGAAACAGAGAGACGATCCCAGAGGCTGTTTGGCTTGGGTGTGGAAGAGAAGGGAAATTCCATCGCGTTTTTTTGAGGAGATGGGTGATGCGTACCCATAGAACTGGTGCCCAAATCCGGATTCAGTGGTTCCTCTTTCGTTCTGCTCTCCACCGGGCAGTTCGATTCTGCAAATGGCACTTTTCATAAGATCCTCTTTTCCCTCATGTGTGGCAGAGATCCTCCTCCCAGGTATGCGCCGGCATATTCCTGAATAAATGTCTGAACCTCTAGTCAAAGCAGCCGGTATCGTGAACACCTACATTCCCTATGTAAAGAACATCTGGGCCCGGATCATTTCGGAGAGAAACGACTCATCATCCGGGACCTTACCCTCTTCCAATCCCTCGTTCGAATCTTGGGTCCTTTTGTAATAGAGATATTGCTGCCAGGGCACTGGTCTCCTTGTCCTTGATCTCGAGCATGATATCCCTGTCAAACGGCTGCGAGAGTTCGATAAACTGCCGGAAATCAGAAAGGTCTATATGTTCTGCATGTCCACCGGGCCGCTTTGCCGGATGCTGGGAGCTGTAATCCACCATGGGTATCCCGTCACCTGCACCCCATGTCCTTCCCGTTGCATCGAGCATATCTCCCATCTCCTCGCCATTGTTGTAACATGCGTGATGGAATACATCGAGAAGTACAGGAATTCCTGTCTGCTCGGAAATTTCCAGACAATCTGTTGCACTGAACCGTGTTTCATCATTTTCGATAACAAAATGCCGTCTGATAGCCGGATCGAGCGTGTCATATACCCTGACAAAACGGGCGATACTCTCCTGGGAATCGCCATAACGACCCCCGACATGAAGCTGGATTTTAGCCTGTGTGCCGAGCCCCATCAGGTCCAGCAGGGTTGCATGGTAGGCAAGTTCATCTACACTGCGGGAAACGATACGTTCATCGGGGGAATTGAGAATGATAAACTGGTCAGGGTGCATCGAGATACGGATACCCGCATCCCGAATGGAATGCCCGATACGCTCCAGTTCCTCAGAAAAATGCTCCTGCCATGGTGCGGTGCATACCGGATGCGATGCAAACGGAATGATATCGGAGGAGATGCGAAAAAAGAGTATATTATGCGTCACATTCCATGCAAGGATCTGTCGAAAGCAGGAGAGGTTGTCTGAGACCGTTGTAAAAAACCTCTTGTCATTAAAAGAGGCCAGCCGGAACTTTTTGGCACTCGTGCAATCCAGGCGCCTGTTGATGCAGGGATACCCGATACGCATATCACCTACTGAGAGCTGCACCGGAATAAGCAGGTTTGGTTCGGGGAAATACAGGTTGTGAGTCCTGGAATGTTGTGGCAGACACCTTTTCTTTCCATCGTGGACATCCCTTTTTCAGGGTAGTGAGAAGGGAGAGATGGGATATCTGGACTTCAGGTATCATTGTTATGAGGTTTTTTTCTACCCCAGAAAAAAATCGGGTATATATTCATATTCAAATAGCAAGGGCAGCACCAATGAAAAGGAAATGCCTTATCCAGCCCCTTCTTCTCAACCGGGTATCCGTAAGAATCCCGATGTGCAGAATTGAAGCGATTCCATAACGTTTCGTTAGAGATTTAATCATCCGTGATCACTACATGACTATGCCGGGTGAACATCCCAATAAAGCCCCGGAAGATACCGGGAGGCCCTCGATCAACGAACTCATGCTCCTGATGGTCGACCAGATGAGAGCAACGGCACAGATGGTGCGGCCCGATGAAGCTGAATCGTTCTTTTCGGAGCTGCTCTGTGCCGGGAAGATTTATGTTGCAGGCGCCGGTAGATCCGGCCTCGTTGCAAGGGCATTTGCCATGCGCCTGATGCATATCGGTTTCGAATCATATGTTATTGGAGAGACCATCACTCCTGCATTATCACCGGGAGATACCCTTGTGGTCTTCTCGGGATCCGGTGAGACCAACTCGGTCTTTGATGTTCTCGAGACAGCGAGGGATCTTGGGGGACGAATTTGCCTCATTACCGCAACCCCTGTCTCACGCATGTCACGGCTTGCACATTCTATTGTCATCCTCTGCGGGAGCCAGCCCTCTGATGACAGCCTGCCGACCCAGTATGAAGTTCGCCAGATAACCGGTCAATACCGCTCCGTCTCCTCCTCTTTCGCACCATTCGGTACCCTTTTTGAGACTGCTGCCCTGATCTTCTCTGATGCGATCATCTCAGCGCTGATCGAGGCGAAGCATTGCAGTCTGGATGAGGCAAGAACCCGCTTATCAAATGTCCAGTAATGCGTGCCCGCTGAAAAGTCACATCATTTATTTTAATCACCACACAATTCGGCCTTTCTCTCCTTCGATCTTTTCGGACGGGTTGCATGACAAAAGGGCGGCATAGCAGATTGGCTTGATCAGATCCGCGGATCAATACCCTCATAAGGATGCGACGAACATCTCCTCCCATGGAACAAGCCGGTTCTCTTCGCAGCGATGATGAGGTGAGAGTTCTTCTCAAGAGCTACCTCTCAAGTATGGATATTGAAGTGGTAAAGGAGGTTGAAAAAGATGGAAACTGGGGAATATGGGCCCGGTTCGGTAATTTCCCGGTCCTGATCGACCATTTGAAAGATACGCATTACTGCGTGGTTGCCTTCCAGATAACATTGCAGGATGAACATGCAATAACCCACCTGAACAATTTTTATGAAAGGAATGACGCCCAGTTCATCTACGAGCTGACACGGGCTTTCTCATCGCCCCTCACGGCATTTTCCAGAATTGTTGAACGGGGAAGGGTCATCGGCTACACGGTCACGAAAAACATCTACCCCTACCATCCCGAATTCACCCTCCGCACCCTGGATATTGCCCTTCAGGCCGTGGTGAGTATCGGGGCGATTGGTATTGCCTTCCTGAAATGGATGGCCAGAGTTCTGGATGTCAAGCACGAAATGGGAATCGAGATAAAAGACGAGGACCCGACAAAGCTGTTCGAATAACCGCTAACGGGATAGCCGGCTCAGCGCACATCTCTCCAGGATGCCTGGCCGAATGCAGATCCTCAGTCCTTTTTTTCCTCGCAGAGTAACTCAAAGTCCTGAAGGAGCACCTCCTTCCGGACAAATCCAAATCCGTGAGAAGACAGCCAGGAGATGATATCGTCCCGTGATCCTTTCCCAAGGAGCTCCTCGTCTCCGTCCCCGGATATTCGGAAGCATTCATACAGATCCCCCTTTTTCCGATAACAGATCCGGTCACACATGGTAATTCTTTTTGCACCTTGACGCACGAGAGGATAAAACTGGCGATCAGGGAAAAAAATTTAGAGATGGGGAGGCAGGTAAGACGTATATGATGTCCGATTCATTCCCGGTCCGGTTCATTTCATGGGAGGAGTCCGCCAGACTCGCCCGGACGCTTGCGGCTCACATAAAAGGCGACAGAAGCAAACTGCCTGACCTGGTGATAGCCATAGGCAGGGGTGGATTTGTCCCTGCACGGGTGGTTTGCGATGAACTCCTCACTACCAGTCTTACCAGCATCAGGCTCGAACACTGGGGGCCAGGTGCGCGCCGGAAAGAGAGAGCCGTTGTCAGGTTTCCCCTGTCCTGTTCAGTTGCAGATCGTGACCTCCTTGTCATCGATGATGTCAGCGATACCGGGGATACCTTGTCCGTTGCCATCAGTTACCTGCAGGAACTCCAGCCATCCCGGATTCGGACTGGTGTTCTCCATCACAAGGCCTCTTCCCGGCTCAATCCCGATTATTATGCAGAACTCGTCAAGGACTGGAACTGGATAATCTATCCCTGGGCACTCCATGAAGATATCTGCGGATTCATGGAGATCGAGCTGACCAGCCACCCGGTTTCGTTACCAGATCTTCACAGCATACTGCTGAAGAGATATAACCTGCATGTCGCGACTGATGAGATGGTATCCGCCGTTGAAGATCTTATCCGTTTGGGAAAAGTCACAAAGAAAGGTGAATTACTCGTTGCATATGAAGATGGGATAACTACCTCAGAATCCTGACGCATTCGCTCTCTCTCTCATCAAATCTGGGCTGGCCGTTACTTCCCGGAATTATTAATACGGAGATGCAATGAATTTCAGGGAATATGAAGCGCGAACCGAACCGGGCAGCAGAGATCCGGAACCTTCTCATGCGTCCTGAAATCGGGCGGAAAAGGATCTCACCTTCCTCATTGAGGGTATACGATGCTGCACTCACCCACCGATCATATGCAAAGGAACAAAGTGATTACAATAAGGAGATTGCTGATAATGAACGACTCGAATTTCTCGGTGATCGGGTACTCAATCTGGTGATAGCTGACTTCCTCTTTTCTGCGTTCGATGAACCGGAAGGAATACTCTCCCTTCGCATGGAGTGGACAAAGAACCGCAACCTTGCCTTAGTCATCTCTTCGGCGGCTCCTTCTTTTCCCGGACTCATCAGGCTCGGAAAAAAACAGACACTCACCCCCCGTATTGTTGCAGGAGCTTTTGAGGCATTCATCGGCGCGCTCTATCTGGACGCCGGTCTCGATACGGTTAAAAAAATGGTCGTTACGCTCTTTTCAGAGAACATCCAAACATTTTCAACCAATACCAACTATAAAAAGAGTCTGCAGGAATACTTACAAAAGCAGAATCTTCCCGTTCCTGTTTACGAGCTTGAACATCGCGAGGGTCTGCCCCATTCCCCCCTTTTTTCGTATGTGGTAAAATCAGGAGGGAGGATGCTTGGGAAAGGTGTGGGAAAGAACAAGTCAGAGGCAACCCAGAACGCTGCCCGCAACGCTCTCAGCGGTATGTCGTGACTACTGTTTTCTCTCTCCCATGAGTGCTCTCCTCCCGGATGGGTGGACATCTCTCTTTTTTATTTTATACGATCCCATCCGATAACCTATTTCTTGATACCGGTCAAGACTGTGTCTGGTGATGGTATGAATATTCTTTACGTGTATGCTCATCCCGAACCACGCTCCTTTAACGGTGCACTCAAGGATACTGCAATGGTTACTCTTGGGAAACTGGGGCATACGGTAAAAGTATCAAATCTGTATGCGGTAAGATGGAAAGCGGTCCTGGATACACAGGATTTTCGGATGCGGCAGGACCCGTATCAGTTCAATCCGGCATTGGAGCAGATCCATGGAATCCAGACCGGGAGCCTCTCACCTGATATCCTGGAAGAGATCGAACGGGTGGCATGGGCGGATCTCATTATCTTCCAGTTTCCCCTGTGGTGGTCCTCGATGCCTGCGATCCTGAAGGGATGGTTTGACAGAGTGTTTGTCCAGGGCTTTGTGGTACATCTTGAAAAAGGCCAGGTATATGAGAGGGGATTGCTGAAGGGGAAGAAGGCAATGGTAGTTGTTACCACCGGAGCGACCCGGGAGATGTACAGCCCCGGAGGTGTTCATGGTGACATTGGGAACCATCTCTCCCTCATCACGCACAATATCTTCGAATTTGTCGGCATGACTCCTCTGCCATCGTTTATTGTGTTCGGAGCAGCGGATATGACAAGGGATGAAGGCAGCCTCCAGCTGAACAGGTACAGGGCAGTGCTGGAAAAATTATAAAGAGAGAGTATCAAAGCAGAGGCGGTGGTGCCCGTATCTCATTGGCCTCTTTGCTGATAAGACAAAATATCCCTCCAATGAGCATGATAAGGTCAATGGGAGGAAGTACAGAGGCGACCGCAGCAAGGATCCCGGCAGTTGAGAATTCATTTTTTTCTGTGTAATACAATGCGAGGATTCCAAGAATAATCCCCAGAACTTTAAGCGCAAGCAGGGAGATGAGAATCCAGAGCGGAATCATCATCATGAGACCGAATCCTGTCAGCGCTCCTGTCGGGCGGATGAGCGTGATCAGAGCAACGAGAAGCAGGATGATCAACACGCCAAGCATGACGGAAACAAGGATGAGGATCTTCCCGATTTTGGCTTCAGAACTTTTCCCCTCGATATTGAGCATGCTAGTGTACCTTATCTGTTCAATAAATCCCTGAATCGGGATTAAACTATCCTGCTATCGGGAGTCCGGAATTCCCCTCCAATGGCTGGTTCTCCTGGAAACAGGGGCATCAGTTTCATGATACCCTTACCGGTTCCAATTTTTAACCTTCAATCCGAAAAGATCAAGCAAACGACGCGAAAAATTAGTTTTTATGGATAACCTGGAGTCACATATGCCGGGAGCCAGAGCGGTTTGTCCACCGCTTCCGGGATAAACCGAAGCACTTGATACTTGCAGGCATCTTCCCGGAAAGTCTTTTTCGTTTTCTGGGCCTGTTGAGGGTGAAGGAGATTTTTTCATGGAACGGAGATCAGGAAGAATAGTTCCTTGTGATGGACCTGAAGAGGATAGGAATTCACCCCGACTGAAACCGGAAGTCTTCTTCAGGTGGTCCTGAAGTCCCGTTCATAAGCGTCATTGTCTCCTGATTCGGAGAGCATCGTTATCGGTCCTGTGTTCGGATAAAAAGAGATGGAGCCGGGGAAGGATATCTCATGGGAGATATGAAATGAGATCACCTTTCGATGAATCAACGGTCTTATTTGAGAGTATCCGTCTGCTTTGCAGGGCAAAAATTGCAGATGGAATAAGGTACTTCTTTTTCTTTATCACGGACGGGACAGAAATACACCCCATCACGATCCTCAACACGGAATCCACCCGGGAAAGGCATTCCAACAGGATGGCCCGGTACTTCGAGTACAAACATCTGGAACGCAGCGATCAGGAAGTAAAAAAGTCCCTGATACGGAGAATTGAAGCCGGGCACATATTCTGATTGTGTTTCGCGTGAAAAGCAGGCCTTCTGGACCATCAGGAAGTACTCTGATATCAATAACTGGTCCTTGAAGGTTTCGCGCAATTTCCACAACGATCCGCTGCGAAACATAAGCATAATCTGGTGGTGAGCACCAAACAACTGTTGAATAAAGAACGGGCGGACTGCCTCACGGTAGGGGGATGGAAGACGTTCCACCTCATGATGCAGTCTGCCGCAGATCACCTGCAGGGCAAAGACCGAGTACTTATCCAGTTCCCGGGCAATCTTCTCGGCAAGTTCCCCTTTTGTGGAAGATGCCTTGAGATGTTCACAGATATCCCTGATTGCAGCGTAATCAGCGACAGAATATCCCGAGGGGCCATTGCCAGGTACGGTGGGAAGCATCCCCATTCTGTCTTTTCCTGTAGGTGTGAACAGTAAAAATATCTTCTCCTGCACCATCCTGCTGTTTTATGAATCGGACACGTGGGAACAACTGATCCACCCGGGTTGAACCCACCTGTAAAAAAAACTGGAAGCAGGTGCCTTTCAGACCGTTCAGGTTCCTGTACCACTCTTCTTGACAAGGAAGTAGGAAGCAGCCAGGGCAATTATCACTACCCCGAGTGCTATCATTCCTTCACTATTCAACGCTTCCGCTCCCTCAACAAAGGGATCAAGAAGGATTATCTTCCGGGCGACGGCAATGATTGCGACAAGGATGATGATCTCGACATGAATCTCATTCTTGATGAGGTATGCCTTGATTGTCTCAAGCAGCTCGATACCTATCAGGATCAGGAGAAAATAACCAAAAATTTCGAGTATCTCATGATTGGAAAGGTGATAAGAGAGATCAGATACCAGTGCAGAGTATATAATAACTAGCAGCTCAATGACCCCGAAAAAGATGACCACTCCAAGCATGATCATGAGTGCATAATACACTCCCTTTTCGAATTTGTTTACGGTCTCAAGCATCTGTTTTCCCTCTTGCCTCTCCTTTGGTCTCATGGAGGTTATCAGTGCTGCCGGATATACCTGCCGGGAAACATATATCAAGAGTTAAATAATTGGATGCATTTCCCTTATCATGAACAAGTCGGTTCTTATCGGGATCACTTTCATCATGGCATTTTCTCTTGTCGCATCGGGAGCCAGCCAGCAGGGGACCGGTGAAGCTGCCGGATACTTCTCCGTTGCATCAGTCCCGGGAGAGGCACAGGTTGTCATGGACAGTATCTATCGGGGAAATACCCCTGTTATTGTCCCGGTTCCTCTGACTGGAACGCCCTCCCATACCCTCACAGTATCCAAACCCGGATATCTCCCCTGGGTTCGGACCTATGAAACCGGTCCAGGTGCGGGACAGACGTTCGCGGTCAATGCCGTGTTAGAACCAAGCGCGGAGAGAGGCACGCTTATTGTCACCACCTCTCCGGCTGGTGCCCTTGTGACTATAGACGGAACGGGGGGGCAACAAGCCCCGTGGACCTACCGCGATATCCCCTCCGGCAGCCATGTTGTCCGCGCTTTTCTGTCGGGATTCCAACCCTACCTCACTATTGTGAACGTACCTCCCGGGGGTACTATCACCGTTGATGCATCCCTATTACCGCTCTCACGGATAGGTGCACTCCAGGTGAAAAGTAATCCTGGAGGAGCAGATATTTACATTGACGGATTTTACAGCGGATCAACGGCCACAACCGTGGGAAACCTTGCAGCAGGAGAACATTTCGTGATACTCAGGCTGGCAGGATATCAGGACTGGCTTGGAACAGTTGACATTCCGGAGAACTCTGTTGCATTCATCGATGCCCGGCTCGATGTTGCTTCCGCTCCAACAACCGGCGATATCCTCGTCTCGTCAAATCCCCCGGGTGCAGCTGTCTTCAACGATGAGGTATATGTGGGGAATACCATGCCTGATGATGCCCTCGATCTGACAGGTCTTCTTCCGGGATTGCATACCATCCGTCTGGAGCTCCAGAACTACCAGGATTTTACCGTACAGGTTGAGGTGGAAGCCGGGCAGATCCGGATAGTTGACGCTGACCTGGTTCTGGCAACAAACCCGTCACAGAGTGGGAGCCTTCTGGTCAATTCAGATCCCCAGGGTGCGAATGTCTTTCTCGATAATGCTTGTATAGGTATCACTCCCCTGTCAGTTCCTTCTGTGACTGCAGGAAGCCATACCCTCCTGATCCGGCTTGCGGGATACACTGACTATTCTACTGCGTTTACGATAGCTCCAGGAGAAGCGGTTCAAATCCAGGCAGCACTTGGACCTGCGGCGACACCAATAAACATCGGTATTCTCACGCTTTCCGCTGCTGCGGTGGCAATGATATTTTTCCTCCGGAAAAAATAACCTTATTTTGAGAACTGTAAAAAAAATGGAATAAGAACGACGTGAGGATCTTCTCCCTGTCCCTCTCTCCTTTCGAAGAACTCTTCTGAAGTGATATCATTCCTGACCGTGGTTGAGCTGAGCTGCCATGATGATGCGATCCTCGCCATCACCAAAATATCCTTTCTGAAAAGAGATCCCTCTGAATCCTAATGTGTGATAAAGATTCCGTGCAGCATAATTCTCTGGTGACACGGAGAGATATACCTCTGCAACACCCCTCTGTAAAAAGATGTCAAGCAGAGTCGTGACAAGATTCGTACCTATTCGCCTCCGGCGACAGGGTGGGGCTACTCTGAGACGAAGGACCCATGCCCCTGAACGTCCACCTTCGCAGAACGCACCAATACAGTATCCTGCCAGGGTTCCATTCAGTTCTGCGACCAGGAACGTCGAAGGGTATACTACTGATGCCTGCCGGATGAAGACGGAAGAAGGGTACGTGGCACCCTTTTCCTGTATCTCAAGGAGACAGATCCCGGAATAATCCCCCTCCCTGAACCGCCTGATATAAGAATACATCAGAAAGGTCAGCCACTTCCAGGATGGTGCTCACCCGGAACCCATCGGGAACCTTCCTCCATATGCTCCTTTTTCCAGATGGGGACACTCTCCTTGATTTTGTCAATGATGTACTCGCATGCCTGGAACGCAGATTTCCGGTGGGGGGATCCGACCACTATCATCACAATATGATCGCCCACCTGGAGTCTTCCGATGCGATGGACGATGTCGATCGAGTTGACTTGAAACAGAGCCATTGCCCGGTCCCGGATGAGGGTCAGCTCTTCCAGGGCTACCTCCCTGTATGCTTCAAGATCCATCGATGTGATATCATCATCCCTGACAATGCCGGTGAAAGTGACTATTCCCCCAGTCTGACGGGTCCGGGCGGCCTCGATATGCTCTCCCGGATTAAAATCATCCTCGGTTACTTCTATCATTCCTGTCTATCCATTCTTAATCTCATGCCTATTATTTCACCCCATCCCAATAACGATTTACCTGGAGATACCTTCATGATTTTTTGGAATGAGACCTGGATCCGGCCAATCCGCACATTGATCTCCACTATTGACGAAAGATCCATCCAGGAAATGGAACTGTCTTATTAAGGAGAGAGAGCTCTCCAATCTCTTCCCCAGTCCAGGCTGAAATTAAAATTCACCCGATGGCTAGACCATAGGTTTTGGACGGGTTTATATGAGAGGAAATGAGAGGGAATATAGGGAGAACCCGTGATGGACCTTGTCTTTTATACTGATGCGATAAAAATTCTCGCGTTATTCTTCTCCCTTGTCGGGGCCGTGCTGATCGGGTACGGGGGAGTTGTTGCCGCCATCAAAGTGGTTCTCAGGGAGGTGTTCAGGCGTCCCTACAGCTACAATCTCATCAGGCGCGAATTTACCAGCAAGATTGTATTCGGTCTTGAATTTTTCATCGCATCTGATGTCCTCACCACGCTTATTGCACCCACGCAGGAAGAGATCATCCTTCTGGCAGTGGTGGTGGTTATCAGGACCATACTCGGATACTTCCTTGCTCGGGAGACGGTGGAATACCAGCTCGAACCGTGATACGAGGCTGAATCTTTTTTTCTCAAAGTTGCTGGAATACAGATGAACAGTTGATAGTACCGGTTTCTGATGGATGAAGGGGTATGCAATTATTCGAAAGGGGGAGAATAGGGATTTTGGCGACCTTACTGAAGCATTGTCTCTTTTCTCCTGATGTTTCCGGATGATACTTCGTCATATCCCCACGAAACCTTCGGTAGGAATCGCAGGGAATGGCAGTACCTGCGACTCCCTTTCCAGGAAATGAAAAAACATCCGTTTGACGGAACGCAAGAACAAATAATTATTTCCGGTGATCCGGCAAAGTCCACACTGGGAAACAACCAGTGAACAATAGCAGGATTGATCCTCCCAAACAGGGGGAGGACGCGGCCATCATTCTTTCAGAAGCGGCAGGTCTTGCTGCCGAGGGCAGGTATCAGGAAGCACTCACCCTCTTTGATCAGGTATCTGAAACCAGCTTTTCACGTCCTGAAGTCCTGGTGAAAAGAGCCCTGACACTTAACAGGATTGGTCTCTTTTCAGAAGCTCTCAGGTGTTGTGAAGTAGCAATATCCCGTGCTCCCCGGTTTTCCGATGCCTGGTTTGTGCGCGGGCTCACGCTGTATTACCTTTCCAGGACATCCCTCGCGATCGAATGCCTCGACATGGCTTTGTCTTTAGATCCGGCACATACAGAAGCATGGTTCATCCGGGGGAATTGTGCTTACCAGGCACATGATCCGGAGAAAGCGGTTGCAGCATACGAAAAAGCCCTCGCCCTCGCCCCCACATATCCGAAAGCCCTCTACAACCGGGGAGTCTGCCTTGCTGACCTGGGGAGATTCGAAGAATCATTGTCATCATACGATGCATGTATCAGGATCAACCCCGGGGTCTCTGTTGTGCATGCCAACCGCGGAGTAACCCTTGTCGGTCTTGAGCGGTATCAGGAAGCGCTTGAAGCGTTTGAAGAAGCCCTCAGACTCGATCCCGAGGATATTACTGCCCTGAATAATATCTGTCTCCTGCTATCGAGGTTTCGCAGGGACAACGAGGCAATCGAATATCATGAAAGGGCCCGTCGTTTAATGGAGCTGAAGGGTTTTAATCGGCGGGTCTGGTGATACAGAATGAAAGGAATACCAATCAAACCAGAGAAAGCATCTCCCATCACTCCGGTCTCTGACCGAAAACCCTCTCAGAAGTGAATTCATCATGTCCCCCCTCCTTGCCATTGCTGCTATCGTGCTTGCCCTTGCTACTGCCTTTATTGCAGCGATGGCCGGAGTGGGCGGTGGTTTTCTCTATGTCCCAATCCTCACTCTGATCTTCGGGCTTGCCCCCGCAGAGGCTGTCGGAACAAGCCTCGTTGTTATCATCTTTACCACTCTTGCTGCCTCAGTATCCTACCTGCGACAGGGACGGATCTTCTTCCGCAGTACGCTCTGCCTGATAGTTCCGGGAATGACCGGTGCCATGATTGGAGCATACGCTACCGTTTTCGTGCCAGGCGCTCTCATAAGCGTCCTCTTCTCCCTTATAGTCGGTTTCCTTTCATTAAAGCTGCTCTTCCCTTCCTTCCCCCTTGTCTGGCCGGTTACTGCAGGGCCTTCCTGCGACGAGGTCTGCAACGACAGTTTCTCTTTGAGGGTGAGGCACAGGATCTATTACCTTCATTATCTCGTATGGGGACTGATGTCCGGCCTTGCGAGCGGTCTGGTCGGAATTGGAGGGGGGGTGATCAATGTGCCTGCGCTGGTAACCGCCGGGATGCCGGTCCATTTTGCCACGGCAACCTCCACCCTCGTGGTCCTCTTTACTTCAATGACAGGGGGTGGGATCCATGCCATACTTGGCCATGTTGAGACCACCTACGTAGTTTTGTTCTCCGCAGGAGCTCTTATCGGGGGATATACCGGGGCATACTTTGCCCCGAGAGCTCCGGAGCGGATACTCAGGAAAGCAATAGGTCTCCTTTTTGCAGGAATTGCAGTAGCAATGGGAGTTGGCAGTCTCCTGTAGGAAGGGACTTTATGTACCACTAGATGACGGGAGAACCCTGCCAACCACCAGTAGAGTGCACTATTTCCAGTCATAGCGATGGTTCACTTGGGTGAGGAGGACCGGGATGCACCTTAAAATAACCTATCAGGATTTCCAATCATAGCGATGGTTCACTTGGGTGGGGAGGATCCGGAATGCACCTCAAAATAACCTGTCAGGAATCAGGCAGCACTACAGGTTTTTTTGATCCGGCAGGGATATCATCTTCCAGTGAAAGAGGGTGCAATAATGTCCGAAACGGCATTCCGGGTTCCGAGGAGCACCTGCCAGCTTTTCGGTACCATTAAAGCGCTCTCGACGATAAAAAATGCCATTATCCTTGTTCATGGTCCAAAGGGATGCGTTTACCACATTAATTATATCCTTGGTCTCAGGGGTGACCGGCCAAGCGAGATATTTTCTACGTGCCTCGATGAGCACGATGTTATTTTTGGCGCTGAGGAGAAACTCACCAGGGCAATAACCGAGCTTGACGGGATATTTCATCCCGATTTTCTTTTCGTACTCTCCTGCTGTGCATCAGGAATCATAGGCGAGGATGTGAATGCTGCCGTAAGTGGTGCATCCATCAGGTCACGGGCGATCGCCATTGAATCAGGTGGCTTTGAAGGGGATCACGCAGGAGGCTATAAGCACACCCTTGCGCGTATCGTATCAACCCTTGCAGAAAAAACCGGGGAATCACTCCCCTCCACGATCAACCTGATCGGGGTGCTCCGGTCCGGGCCTGATCTTCAGGAAATCCAGGAAATTCTTGCCAGATCGGGGATCTCAGTCAATGCCGTACTCACGGCAGGGCTCCGGAAGGATCAGCTCCTTCGCATGGGGGACGTTTCCCTGAATGTGGTGGTCTGCGAAGCATCGGGGAGGGATGCCGCCCATGTCCTCTTCGAAAAATTTGGTACCCCCTATGTACAGTGCGACCTCCCTGTCGGGGGAAGAGCAACCAAAACCTTTCTGGAAAAGATCAGGACAGCGCTTTTGCTTCCTCATATTGAGGGAGATCAGAGAAGTGATGCGGACCTTCCGCTCCCTCATTCCTCACTCCGCATCGCCATCTTTTCAGGGCCAACCCGTGCCATCGCGCTCTCCCGGTTTCTCGGCGATCTCTCCTGTATGCCATCCCTCATCGTTCTGGACTTCCCGCCCCCCTCATTCGATCAGATAAAAGAGGCTGCAGGAAAGGACTGCCTGATTCTCATTGAACCAGATCATCAGGCAATTCACGAAGCACTGGTCGGACAGAAGATTGACCTGATCCTGGGCGGGATGTTGGAACGTCCTCTTGCCACCCTCCTTGGGATCCGGATTATCGATGTGATGCACGGCAGCCAGCGGACCGTCGGGTTCGAAGGTGCCAGGATTCTCGCTGATCTGATTTCTGAATCAGATCCGCCGGAATCTGGCTCTTCCTGATCTGATCAGGTCTTCTTCCCCCAAAGAGGATATCGTTCCAGTTCCTGATGGAATTAAAAAAGTTCATACTGTGCGGGTTAATGCTTCCCGCGCCCCTGCATATTGCTCACTTCCATTCAGTGCCTGAACCGATTCATTCCCGATAAGCCGGAAAGAGATCATGGCTCCGGTTGTTGCATTCACCCTGAAAAACATCCCCGGGCCTTCAATCTCATACCGGTCATCATGATAACGTATCCTCGTGATCTCCGGATTGAATGACTCATCCTGGAAAAACGATTGGATCCCTTCAATAGCACGTCCATGGAGGGTAGTGTTGGTCACTGAAAGGATCGCATTCTGACCTGAAAATTCAGCGCGTGATACTGAATAATTCACAGGATTGATGAAAAACAAAGTGTCATTGGTCGTTATGAGAAGAAGCCCCTCTTGTTCCGTAATATTGCTCATATCGATGGTGTAACCAGGATTCTCCATAAATTCATGAATATGTTCCTGTACCATCTCCTGCTCTTTTAAGGAAAGGTCTGGCCTGGTGTCCGGATTCACACAACCGGATAGAACTACCAGGACTGCAACAAGGCAGAGGATGCAAAGTCTGGACATCATATATTATCAGCCTAATTCATTGGCCTTACCATGATTTAGAGGCTCTGTCAACGTTTATTATAAAAAATGTGCCTGAGATTATCGTGATTCAGGATCTTGTGAAAAGAGAGCTGCAGCGCTCCCCGGCATCAGTCCCTTGCGGGCATCAGCAAACCATTGCTTCATGACGAGATAATGTCCCTCGCAAAGGAAATTCCCCCCCCTTGCATCCTCCCATGCAATCGGTTCAGTGCAGCCCCGGAATATACACTGACCTGGCTTTTGACCGGTTATCCGCCGGTACGAACCAATATCGGGCAACACTGAGGCCGTAGTATACCGTCTCACGAGATCATGGAGCCGGTTGATGGGATCTTCAGTCATACGCCTCCCCCATCCGAGAGAGAGTTGATCCTGGATAAGGGTACGGATTATACGTCAATTTTCTGCGCCTTCTCTGGCAGAGGTGATCATGGCTTATGTTCCTTACTCCCTGGATTTCTCATGAAAAATCTTTTGACTCGTGGGACATTCTGTTCATAATGAATGACGATCGAAGGGATGAGGTAAGGGAGGTATTGCGGGGTGATAAGGGCACTCATAAGGCATTTATCTAAAAGGTTTTTCTCCTCCCCGATAACAAAATTACGATGATGGGTCACGGAATCGAGAAATTCTTCCACATTATCAGATGGAGCATAGGTGAGAACACGCCCGTAGTCTTTCAGGAGATGTGCGTCGGATCCTCCAGTGATCCCCAGCCCATATGCCCCGGCCAGTTGCACAGCCTTCAGGTTCTGGTATCTTTGCATGCCGCCACTTATTACTTCCAATGCATCAAATCGGGAAATCAACCTTTCTGGAAGGTACTCCTTTTCAACACACCGCCCGATACCTTTGTTGAATAACAGGTATCCATAAGGATGTGCAGCGCTGCAGATGCAGGGATACCCTGATGCCTGATCCAGGATTTCCGAGGTGGATGCCCGGATTGCCAGATAAGGGCTCTTCTGTTTTTTCTTTTCAATTGAGGTCCTGTAGAACTCCTGTAAATCCCCGGTCTTATAAAAATATATAAGGATGTGCGGGCCGTCAAGGGCACTCACTTCGATTCCGGGAATGACCATGGTGCGGCTTGAATCCTTTACTGCCTGAATGCAGCCACTCACCTGATTGTGATCGGTTATGGCGATCCCTATCCCCTTCATCCGTGCTTCGCGGAGAGCATCAGATACACTCACCGGTGCATCTGAGTGATTGGTGTGACAGTGCATATCGACCCTCCGGATACCATCCAGGTCAACATCGATTGATAAGGGATCTCTGAATAATATCCTTCCTGGTTCTATGACCTCCATTCTTCTCAATCCTGCAGTCCGGTGTTGTACTTTGGATCGCTCTCCCATTTCAATGCCAGTACCCAAAAAAAGTCATGGGGGTGGAAAGGATAAACAGTCAATATTCATTGGTGGTATCCTGGTTTGATATTCAATTTTCCCATGAAATGCATCTGTCAGACCTTCTCTTCTGTGATCCCTCCCTCTGGAACCTGAATATTTCCATGGAGGGTGGTGCCACCGATTTTCCAGACGAGGGTCCGCCATCATCCTTTCACATTATTCTCTCTTTGAGGATTCGGGCTGCTGCTGGCTGATACAGTGGATTGTTCCAAGGCCGCGTACAAGTTCCCTTGCATCAATTCCTGTTACCTCCCTTCCGGGGAATACTCCCTTCAGGACTTTTTCTGCAATCTGATCATTCGGATCCCCGAATGATGGAAAGAGAACGACCTGATTCGTGACAAGAAAGTTTGCATAACTTGCAGGGAGCCGGTTTTCATCCCAGACCTCACCGGGCATAGGCAGGGGAATGATGGTGAGTGGGGAGCCGTCCTGATCGGTTGCCTGCCGGAGTATCTGGTAATTCTCCCTCAGGGGGATATAATTTTCATCCCCCGGATCTTCCTCTAGTGCGCAGATGACTGTTGTAGTACTCACAAACCGGGCGATATCATCGATGTGCCCATCGGTATCATCCCCCACAATCCCGTCTTTAAGCCAGATGACATGGCAGCAACCCAGGTATTCCCTGAGGTACCACGAGATCCTGCTCTGATCAAGACCGGGATTGCGATTCGGATGGAGGAGGCACTGTTCGGTGGTGAGTACGGTGCCGCATCCGTTCACATCGATTGATCCACCTTCCAGTACGATGCCAGGAATAAATCGTGGTATGTTGAGTTCTTCATTCATTACTGAGGGAATGCGGTCATCCTGGAGCAGGCCCGGGTATTTATTACCCCATGCATTGAATGTCCAGTCCACCATGGCCAGGGATGAATCTCTGCGTCGCGTAATAAAACCCGGGCCATAATCCCTGAACCAGACATCGGCATAGTCTATCTGGTGCAATTTCAGATGTTCGGTTTTTATTCGCTCATGTCTGAAAATATCCGATACATAGTGAGCAATATCTTCATTACTTACGAGCAGGTGGACGTTTTCATAGCGGGATATCTCTCCGATTATCCGAATGTATGCCTGTTCAACTGCGATGAGATCCGGGAAGGTGTCCTGGTCCTTTGGCCAGGAGAGCCACACCCCCTCCTGGTGTTCCCATTCTGCGGGCATCCGGAATCCCAGAGAATGGGGAGTCGCATCTACAAGCCCATCTGATACTGGCACCCTCACTTCCCCCGGGTAAGAATCCCGTACATTTCTGGTCTCCGGTTCCTGAGAAAACCCCACCCGGACCGAACCATCTCATTCAGGTCAAGAGATATGTCTGTTATGACCACTTCGTCACGGTTGCTGCCTGCCCGGACAAGGACCTTTCCGAATGAGTCGGAGACAAATGAACTTCCCCAGAAGGTAAGATCTCCCTCAGTTCCCCACCGGTTGACGGCAGCGACGTATACCCCGTTGGAGATTGCATGCCCCCGCTGGACCGTCTCCCAGGCAACCCGCCAGTCCCCTTCTGCAGGGTCTGAAAGGCCCTTTATCCATCCGATTGCGGTCGGGTAAAAGATAACATCGGCACCCATGAGGGTTACCGCCCGTGCCGCTTCCGGGAACCACTGATCATAGCAGATCAGGACTGCACACTTTACTGGTCCGCAGGAATAGATCCTGAATGCATCTCCTCCTGAAAAGTAATTTTGTTCATAAAAGAGGGGATCATGGGGGATATGCACTTTCCGATAAGGAGGCATGATCGCCCCATTCTCATCGATCACCACCGCTGAGTTGTAATACCTTCCCCCATCGCCTTTTTCGAAAAGGGGGACAATTACAGTGACATTGAAGGATCTGGCAAACTCTGCAAATCTGGTGGTGGTCTCTCCCGGGACTGGTTCTGCATAGGGGGTAGCATCGCTGTATTCTTCCAGTGGGAAATAGGGTGTCCTGAAGAGTTCCTGGAGACATATGATCCGGGCTCCCTCCTCGGCAGCTTTTCGGCAAAATCCGAGAGTGCGTGACAGGTTTTCTTCCACATCTGCAGATACCCTGGTCTGGACAAGCCCAATCCTTACGTTCCCCAGTGCCATAGGTTTCCCACAGCTGTTAGACCCAAGATGCATTTAACGTATGCCAAAGGACCAGGAACAATGCTATCTCCTCCCAAAGGAATCCGGGCCGCTTCCTGGTATTTTGCCGGCCACGAACGTTCAGATCAGCCTGCCATTGGATGAATATAGTAAGAATTCCCATAGACCCTCCCTTTTCTTATTTCCAACAGAAGCGGACACGGTTTTTTTATTCATTCTTCCCCCAGGATCTGAAAAAGGAAATTTTTTAAGTTACTATTATCTGGCATCACACAGGAGGATCTCCTATGCAAAAAAGCGTATCCAAAACAAAGGCAGGAGCTATCCTAATCGGCTCGGTTCTGCTCTGTAATTGTGCTGGTTTGCTGGGATCACTTTTCACCACTACCGGGCCCGGCTCATGGTATTCGACACTCATAAAACCAGCATTCAATCCCCCGTCTTGGATTTTTGCCCCAGTCTGGACCCTTTTATATATTCTTATGGGGATCTCCCTGTATCTTGTAATCATGGAAGGAATGAAAGGACGCGATGTTCGTATTCCTCTTCTTATTTTCGCCACCCAGCTGATCCTGAACATCCTCTGGTCATATGCGTTCTTCGGCCTGGAGTCGACCTTTTTCGGTCTCCTCGTCATCCTCCTCCTCTGGATCTCGATTGTTGCAACAATGATTCTTTTTTATCCTGTCCGGAAAGCTGCTACCTGGCTCCTCGTTCCCTATATTTTATGGGTTTCATTTGCCACAATTCTTACCTATACTATTTACAGCCTCAATTGAAGGTGTCAGAAAAATAATCCCCTTTTTATCAGGTTAGGGGATTTTAAAAAGATACTTGTTCTTTGTTATCAGATTATCTGGTTTTTTTTGGGTATCCCTTTGTTGCAAGGCTCTCTTTTATCTCATCGAGAATGGTGGGGTCATCAATGGTTGCCGGTACCCGGTATTCGGTTCCATCTGCAATTTTTTTCATGGTCCCCCGAAGTATCTTTCCTGATCGTGTTTTTGGGAGCCTTCTGACCACGATCGCTATCTTGAACGATGCTATAGGCCCAATCCGTTCCCGAACGAGGCGGATCAGTTCTTGTTCGATACCGGAGGCATCACGAATCACACCCGTTTTGAGAACTACAAATCCGATTGGAATCTCCCCCTTCACTTCATCGGCCACTCCCGTCACTGCACATTCGGCTACATCCTGATGGGATGCAAGCACCTCTTCCATTGCCCCTGTTGAGAGCCGATGCCCTGCAGTATTGATGATGTCGTCAATACGGCCCATAATCCAGAGATACCCATCGTTATCGATGAATCCTGCATCCCCTGTAAGATAATAACCAGGGTATTCTGACAGATAGGTGGCAGAGAAGTCACGCTCATTGTTCCAGAGTGTGGTGAGGCAGCCGGGCGGAAGGGGGAGCCGTATCACGATGTTTCCGATCTGGGAAGGGGGAAGTTCCTCACCATGATCATCTAGTATCCGTACATCATATCCCGGTACTGGTTTGGTACAGGAACCTGGCTTTATCGGCAGCAGTCCCAGACCTGCCGTGTTGGCCCCTATCGCCCAGCCTGTTTCTGTCTGCCACCAATGATCAACTACCGGCACATTCAGCCTCTTTTCTGCCCATAAGAGAGTATCCGGATCGCATCGCTCCCCGGCAAGAAAGAGCATCCGGAACTTTGACAGGTCGTATTTTTTAATGTGCATACCGTCCGGGTCCTCCCTCTTAATTGCACGAAAAGCAGTCGGGGCGGTGAAGAGCACGTGTACTCCATGCTCTGCAATCACCCTCCAGAATGCCCCGGGATCAGGGGTTCCCACCGATTTTCCTTCATAGAGGATGGTTGTACAGCCATATGCAAGGGGAGCATAGACAATATACGAATGCCCTACCACCCACCCAACATCTGACGCTGCCCAGAAGATCTCTCCAGGTTTCATCCCGTATATATGTGGCATACTCCAGTTGAGTGCGACGAGATGCCCGCCGTTATCCCGCACCACCCCCTTTGGGACACCTGTGGTCCCTGAAGTGTAGAGGATGTAGAGGGGATCTGTCGCTTTACAAGGAACACATGATGCAGGCTGATCATTATCCATCAACTGATCCCATGAAATATCCCTCCCTTCAACAAGGGATGCAAGGAGCTGATGGCGCTGATAAATGACACATCGCAAAGGACCGGTTTCGGCCAGCTGTATTGCTTCATCAAGAAGAGGTTTATACGGGATCACCCGTGTGATCTCAATGCCGCAGGATGCTGAAATGATCATCCTGGGTTGTGCGTCTCTGATTCGTGCAGCCAGCTCCCGGGCAGCAAAACCGCCAAATACCACAGAATGAATCGCACCTATCCTTGCACAAGCCAGCATCGCGATGACTGTTTCCGGGATCATGGGCATATAGATGACTACCCGGTCCCCTTTCCTTACCCCTTCCCTGATCAGTCCTCCGGCGCACCGTGCCACTAGATCCCTGAGGGTACGGTAACTGAATTTCCTGATTACAGATGTGACAGGGCTGTCATAAATGAGGGCCGTCTGATCGCCTCTTCCCCGCTCCACATGGAGATCAAGGCAATTGTAACAGGTGTTGAGGATCGCGCCTTCAAACCATCGGTAATGAGGACCGCTTGAGTTTGATAGAACTTTATTCCACTTTTTTTCCCAAGAGATCCCTTCGGCAGCATGGCCCCAGAATGTCTCCGGATCATCGATCGAATGCCGATATACCGCATCATATTCAGAAACAGGAATAGAACTTCACCCTGCCAGGTTATAGCATGGCAAGTATTCTCTTCAGACGATTAAAAAACTTTTTCCTCTTACATTTAAGTCATTTCCCTCCATACAGCCGTGGAATTTTCGAACTAATACTTACACAGGCTTATCTGGTGATATGTCACACAAAAGATAATGGAAATCCTCACGGTAGCAATCATTGCAACAGCTCTTGCTATTGACTGTTTTGCCGTTTCACTGGCTGCCGGGACCGTGATCAAGGAAAGAAGGATATTATCCGCTGCAGTGATGGGATTGTTCTTTGGTGGATTCCAGATGGGAATGGCACTCGCCGGATGGGCGGCAGGAAGCTGGATTGCATCGATGATTGGCTTCATCGATCACTGGATAGCGTTCTTCATCCTTGCCGTTATCGGGGTAAAGATGATGTATGAAGGCTTCATAGGTGAAGAAATCCCGGAACAGAATTATCTGAACCTGACAACCCTGATCATCCTTGCCATCGCGACAAGCATCGATTCGCTTGGCGTTGGGTTGTCTTTCGCCCTTCTCTCGACCGGGATTGTTCTCCCGGCTCTCATTATCGGCACTACCAGTTTCATATTCTCATTCCTGGGCGTATTGTTAGGGTCCCGGCTGGCAGCACATTTGGGGCGTTCAGTAGAGATTGCCGGGGGGATCGTGCTTGTGGGAATCGGTATCCGAATTCTTGCAGGGCATCTCGCTTCTTGACTGCCCTATTATTCCTAGAAAGGTCTTGATTCTACAACAAGGTACTTATCCTGGGAAGTTACAGGGCATTGCTGATCCAGATGAATTCGCGGGATATGTTCCTGATTGCAGTTCTGCTTAGTGCAGGCACTATCCTCAGATTTGTGCTCGTCATGGCCGGAGAACTGGTGACTCCGAATGTGATGGTTGCATTCTACAGTGTGATCATAATGGTATTTCTGCGTTCATTTGGTGGGGCGGTAGGGATTGGATTTCTCAGCGGTATCATTACTGCCCTCATCAGCCAGTCTCTTGTTAATCCTGCTTTTTTGTTATCCGAACCACTGGGTGCTGCCGTTTGCCTGATAACCTTTCTTTCCCTTCAGTATCACAAGAGAGTGGCATCCTTCGTTGCTGCATTTGCTGCAACAGTTGCGAGTGGGGGTGCGTATACCGCTCTGGCTCTTTCGATGAGCAGCGCCCGGATTCTTGCTGCATTTTCCGATCCCATGGTTTTCCTTTTCAGGATGACGATAGTGATCACGGTAACGGCCCTGGTGAATGCCTGCATAGCCAGCCTGCTCTTTCATGCAATCAGGACGTACCAGGATAGTATCAGGCAATAAGGGGCAATATTTATAGGTTCGCTCCCTGAATTGCGTATAAAGAAGGTATGCAAGTGGAAGATATCTATAAAAAAATTTACCTGAAACTGAACAGGATGGGTGTCTTTGATGTCCGGCAATACGCTGTTATCGAAAAGCCGCCTTTTACACCACTGTGCATAGACAGGATCGCTGATGACTGCTATGCCCTGTCTCAGAACCGGGTTGAGGAGGGTTCAGTGATCTCTGATCCGGATGTTGAAATCCGGGTTGACCATAAAAAGAAAGTGGCTGAACCGACATCATACCAGGACCGCTCAGTCCGGAAAATGGTGTATCCCAAACCCGGCATGGTTAATTTGCAGATAAAAAACGAACTTGCGATATTTCTCGAACGGTGGCTTGATGATCTCTTATCCAAAGGATTTATCCGCCACCAATAGAAGGGAAAACATTTCAAAATCCAGTTGGAGGATCCCGGTATCTCCTCTTCAAGAGCCTCCTGGGGCAGGATATGATCCGGAAAAAATTTCCCGTAGCATTTTTTATCCGGAAGAATACAAAAGATTTAATAAGCAATCCTTTCAATTTTATATCAGGTGTATTAGTGTCCAACTAAGTCACCGAATGAACGTTCAGTCCAATGGTTGACGTCCTGCCTGGATTCAGGCAGGGCTGAGACCTCCTGAGGATGCCACCTGAAAATTTCAAGAGAAACGGGATGGATATCTTTTCTGTGAATCATAAACCATGAGATTTATCTCTTTCATTCAGGTTAAGTATCAGCTTGCTGGCTCTTGCGTTAAGAGCTACATTGTGTTAATGTTCAATAGCTCCATCATTGCACAAGTCTCATACAAGGTATTGATTTGAGTATGTGATCCAAACATTCTAGTACGTTTGACCCAACCATTCCAGAAAATGACGGTGCCCCAGGAGGTTATGTGCGGATCACATGGTCGGCCCTCTGGCACTGTGTCTTCCTCATGTTCCGGACTTCCGCCGTTCTGACCGGATTATTCACAGTAACAGAGCATCATGTTCTCCAGATCTCTGTGCGGCCCAGTGAACGGGAACGTCTTTATCACCTATCCATCGTCATGCCGTTATGATGGATGGATCCGTTCCGTGCTGCATCGGATCTCCCTGAACATTTGTTCGGCCCAGAGATTTGACCTCTTTGTCGCAGGAAGATCTTCAAGCCGTTTGGATCTTCCGGCTGGCCAAATCTTTGCACGTATCCCCAGTATTCCCCTCTGAGGCACACCCTAGTATACACTAATACCATAAATATTTTTTGTTATTTTTTGTTTTTATATCCATCGAGAAAAAAATTTAACCAAAGACGCGCAGGATACATTATCGATATGATACTTCAGCAGGACATCCATCCCGGATCGCCTTCGCTCATGTCAAATAAACGTGAATATTTTTATTTAGACGGATTCAACGAAGAATTGGAGATAAAAAGGGGTATTTCAATACGGGAAAGGATCATTCCACTTTACGGATGTACCATCCTGTCATGGTCTTGTTTAATACCTCCTCGCTGTGAGCCCTTGTGAGCAGACTCACCACAATCATCGATGCCAGCGCGATGACAAAGCCATAGAGGGAGAAATGGACCGGAAGTAAGGCTATTTTAAAATAGCTGATGCCGCCAAAAACAAGGGAAGATCCAAGTCCGAGTGTTATCGCTGCAAGTGCCCCCTGGCGGGTAGCCCGCCGCCAGTACAATCCGGCCATGAGTGGCACTGCAAAGGTAGCAAACATGATACCAATACCGGCCCATATAAGCCACACCAGCATATCCGGGGGATTCAGGGCCATAATGAGGGTTATTATTGCTGCCGAGAATACCGAGATCCTGCTCACCTTCAGCACCTTGTCATCAGATGCTGTCGGCCGGAGTATCTTTTTATAGATATCCCAGGAAAAGTAGGTTCCAATAGTAAGCATGAGCCGGTCAGTGGTGGACATCACCGCAGCAAGGACTATGACAGCAAAAATTCCCCAGAGCATCAGAGATGAGAATGCATGCTTTACCCCGTACAGAAATATAAAATCAGAAGCGTTATTCACGGCCGGCAGGGTGATTATCCCTTCATTTACCAGGACAAATCCTGCAAAACCTGAAAATTTCAGCAGGAACATGACAATACCATAGATGATGAAAGCGACCAGAGGAGTCCACTTGAAATAGTTGGGATCCTTTGCCGCCAGGACATTGTTGATCACATGCGGTGCACATGCAAGTCCTATGGAAAGAAGGAGGAAGAATGATACAATGTATTCAGGGGCGAACACCGCCCCCTGGCCAGTTGACCAGGGAAGAACAGAGGTAGGATCAATAGAACCAAGGTATTCGTTTACCGCTGAGAAACCTCCTGCGGCATCGATAACGAACGGCGCCATGATAACCACTCCGATGATCAGGATCAAGCCCTGGACAAGCGTTGTCCATGCAACGGCGTACAATCCTCCGATTACGGTATATGCCGTCACGATCGCTGCACCTGCCAAAAGGGCTGCCCAGTGCGGGATTCCAAAAAGCCACATCAGTACGATGCTGATTGCAGTATACTGGCCGGCAAGGTAGATCATGGACACTGCTATCCCTGCGATCGCCGAGAGACCCCGCAAACCCGTTTCACTCTCGTATCGCATGGCAAAATAGTCCTGGACCGTCAGAAAATTGCTGTTCTTCGATATTGCATACAGCTTGACTCCAAAAAAGATGATACACACCCCGATGGAGAGCGGTACGGCAAGCTGTTCCCATATTGTCGGCCATGCATATTTATACCCGAGTCCCGAGACCCCCAGAAGCGACATCCCAGAAGCGACTGACCCGATCATCAGGAACGTAAAAACCCAGAAACCAAGGGTCCTCCCTGCAACAACATAATCGGACATACTCTGAATCTTCTTTGAAGCCCAGACCCCGATCGCGATCATGGCCACAAAGTACACGGCCACGAGTAGTACCTCAACTGGTTCAGCGATCATACCCCTACCTCCTTCCAGCTGAGAGCCCAGAAAATGAGCAGAAAGAAGATTATGATCACTGCTCCTCCGACAACAATAACTGTTATATCCGGCAATCCAAGCATGAAGCAGTACATTGGGGACTCATTCTAAATAATTGCCCCGATTTGATCTGCAGAAAAGGGTTATTTTTCCAAAACAAGTCCGATATATCCGGGAGAATATCTTCAAAACCAGTCCGGAATCATCGTTCAGCTGAAAATTCTTTGCAGGAACAGGTCTTTGCAGGAACTGGAAATGGAATGTGGTTATCTTTAAAAGAACCCTCTGATACCACAGTAATACCCTGATGAAACCGTCGGTTACGAATAGCAATCTTTATTTTTCTACCACTCATATTGTCATGCTATAACATAGCAAGGAGCAGAGAGCGGGAGAACCATGAAGAGGACTCTTGGACTTATTTTCATTGTGTTTATCAGCCTTGTGCTGATAGCTGGCTGTACGGACGAACAACCTTCAGGGGAAGAACTGAAAATTGGCGTTGTGGCATCCATGACAGGTTCTGCAAGCACGACTGGAAAGGATATCTGGCAGTCTGCAGAGCTGGCAGCCGACGAGATCAATGCCAATGGTGGCGTTTATGTCGCGGAACTTGGCAAAAAGATACCAATCCGCCTTGTGCAGGGAGATGACGAATCCACACGTGAAGGAGGGCAGAAGGCAGTATCCCGCATGATCACCCAGGATAATGTGGATATTCTGGTTGGAGGATTTTCAAGTGCCGTTGTCTCCGCCCATCAGCAGATCGTGGCTGAACACAAGGTACCCTATATCATAACCGGGGCGTCAACTCCGATTATCACCCGGAGAACTGATGTAGATACCACCTACATGTTCCACCATGCTCCGACATGCGATGATTCAGGAAGCCAGATCACACTCTTCCTTGACGATACGGTCAGGCCTGCAATCAATGAAAAGTTCAATTTCCCGGCAGAAAGACCATTAAGACTTGCCATCCTCTACCAGGACAGCCCTTACGGGAAGGGACACCAGGATGCGATAAAAAATACCATTGCGAATAACAGCCTCAGTATCCAAATTGTTGCTGAAGAGGCATTCAAGATGGGCGAGAGCGATTACCGGACGGTTCTCACCAGCATCAAAAATAAAAATCCTGACGTTATCTACGTAACAGCGTTCCTGAACGAACAGATCCCGGTTGAAACCCAGGCTTTAAGGGATATCGGTCTGAACAAGGTCTTTACTGCAGTAGAGCCGAATGATGACCCGGACTTTTACAAGGGTGTGGGAACGTACGGCGACTATTCGATTGTGCAAAGCCGGTTCTCCCCCTACACGGTTCCAAAAGGTCCTACTGAAGCTGCCTACAACAAGTTTGTTACCGATTTCGACAATAAATATGGTGGATTCCCAGGAATGATGGGAGTCGCTACCTACGAAGGGGTCTATATTGCCGCCAAAGCGGTCGAGGATGCAGGGACCCTCAACAAAACAGCGGTCAGGGATGCTCTCGCCACCATCCGGATGCCACAGATGGTTGAGAACATGCAAAACCAGACGATCAGCTTCTCACCGGATTACCGGGAAAGCAAATTTGAGCTCACGATGGAGCAGCTCTACTGGGATGAGAGTGTAAAAGAGACGCGTCCAAAGATAGTCTGGCCGGAGAGTCTGAAAGAGACCAGTTTTGTCCTTCCTGAATGGTACGAACCGGGCCAGGATTAAACCCTCTCTCTTTTTAGAGTACGGATGTCAAGGTAGGATCTATGGTGGTAAGCAGCGATTTGATCATCCAGGTCATGATCTGGGGATTATATGCCGGGTGCATTTACATTCTCCTGGCCACCGGGCTGAACCTCATCTTCGGCGTGATGAAGATTGTCAACTTTGCCCATGGTGAACTGCTCATGCTTGGTGCATATATCACGTTTACCTTTTATGCCGTCTCCGGATTCAACCCCTACGTGCTACTTGCAGCCTCCCTCCCCATCCTGATCCTTATCGGAGTCATCATCGAACGCACGTGTTTCCGCCCTATTCTCGGTACAGGAAAACTGAACGAGATCTTTATCTCAATTGGTCTTATTTACATCATCCAGAATGCTGCGGCGATGATATGGTCCGATGAATGGCGGACCATCCACAGCCCCTTTGAACACATAACTCTGAGGATGTTCGGGGTGAATCTGCCCCTCGATTACCTCATCATTGTGATCACCACCATATCAATCCTGATTGTCCTCTTCCTCTTTATGCAAAGGACCCGGTTGGGGAAGGCGATGAGGGCTACGAGCCAGAACAGGAAGGGTGCAATGCTGATGGGGATCAATGTCGAGAGGATGGATATGCTCGCCTTTGGGATCGGTGCCGGCCTTGCCGGCGCCGCAGGAACCCTCTGGGTGGTGAGCGGCCAGGTCTTCAACCCGTATATGGGATCTATCCCGGCAGTCAAAGCGTTCGCTATTGTGATCATTGGCGGTCTTGGAAGTATCCCGGGTGCCATCATTGGCGGCCTTATCTATGGGATCGCAGAAAACTTCGCAATTCTTACCCTTGGGGGAGCATGGAAAGATGCCATCTCATTCATAATTCTGATCCTTGTTCTCATCGTGAGGCCTACCGGAATATTCGGGGAGTCGGCAGAATGATCGACATGAACAAGACCCTTGGCATCGGGTCGAAGAAGGCAAGGCTGATCGGGGTCATCCTGCTCCTGATACTTGCATTCACCCTGCCGCTCATTTTCGGAATGAACCTCTATCTCCTTACGGTTCTCATCCTGATGGTCATCTTCATCATCTATGCATCTTCCTGGAATTTTCTCACCTATACCGGGCAGGGATCTCTTGGTCATGCTGCCTTCTTCGGGCTTGGCGGGTATGCCTCTGCGATAGTGGCAACTGCCAGCGGACTCTCCCCCTTCATCACTATTTTTATTGGAGGAGGCATGGCAGCGCTGGTCGGACTCTTCATCGGGATTATCTGTGTTAGATTAAAAGAGTGGTTCCTCGCCATGGTGACGTTTGGATTTGCTATTATTATCCAGACCCTGATGGTAAGTCAATTCGCCGAAATCAGTGGAGGCTGGGATGGAATTGCTGCCCCAAGACTTGTCCCATCGAGCATTCCCAATTATCAGCTTATCGAATACTACTCCATCGTCCTTATCGCGGTCTTTGTTATCCTGCTCTTCTATTTCATTCTGAAGTCAAAGATAGGTCTTGCGTTTGCCGCAATAAGGGAAAACGAGATAGAAGCCCGGGCTGCCGGGATCGATCCGGTCAAGTACCGTTTATTTGCCTTTCTGGTAAGTGCATACTTTTCGGGGGTGGCCGGAGCACTTGAGATCCATAACCTGGGATATATCACTCCGGAAATTTTTGGCGTGGATATCTCATTCTGGCCGATCATCTACTCGATTTCCGGCGGGCTGGGGACCCTTGCCGGCCCTATTATCGGAACCATATTTATCACCATCATCTGGGACGGTCTCCAGTCATTTGGGCTCACCTACCTTCGGTTTGTGATCATCGGGCTTCTTCTGGTCCTGATCATCATTTTCCTGCCGAAAGGGCTCATCTCACTGCCTGATAAGATCAAAGGATACCTTGAAAAAAGGCAAAAAAAAGCCCAATAATCTTAATTACTCTTTTTTAAAACCAACAAGAGCCACAGGAAGGAAGTCTTCCGTTTATTTTTGATCCCGGCTCATCGTGTGCAGTTAAACAGGACGATGTGATGAGGATATGATCGTTTTTCTATCAATTCGGCAAAAGTGGGCGGAGTGGATAGAGGGGACATCTCCTGCTAAGTTCCGAGGTATGCTGCCTGAACCTGGTCATCGTGCAGAAGGTCAGAGGATGACCCCTCCTTCACAATTCTCCCTGTCTCAAGAATATATCCACGATGGGACATTTCCAGCGCATGCTGAACATTCTGCTCAACAAGCAGAATAGACAGACCTTCCTGGTTCAGCTTCTTGATTGCATCGAGCACCGAAGATACAATAAGGGGAGAAAGGCCGAGAGACGGTTCGTCAAGCACAAGCATGGACGGTTTGGGAATAAGGGCGCGGGCAATTGCCAGCATCTGCTGTTCACCCCCTGAAAGGGTTCCTGCCAGCTGTTTCTTTCGTTCGTTGAGAATGGGAAAGAACTTAAAAATTTCTTCCGGAGCGACGATCCCCTCTCTCTTCGAAAATCCCCCAAGCTCGAGATTCTCTTCCACAGTCATCTTTGGGAAGAGTTCACGTTTTTCAGGTACCAGAGCAAGCCCACGTTTTACCATCTCAAATGCAGGAAGTCCGGTAATGTCGGTGCCCTCAAAAAAAATCTGCCCTTTCCGATCCTTTATCAATCCAAAGACACTCTGGACCAGGGTAGTTTTCCCTGCACCGTTGGCTCCGAGGAGCGTCACTATCTCCCCCTGATTTATAAAAAGAGAGACATCCCACAATACCTGAAGACCAGAGTAAAAGACCGAGAGCTGCCTGATCTCGAGCAGCGGGGTTTCTGCCCTGCTCATATATATCGTTCGCCAAGATACGAGTCGATAACTCGCTGGTTCCTCACCACTTCATCCGGGCTCCCCTCTGCGATTTTCTCTCCCCGGTCGAGGACGACCATCCTGTCTGAAACTCCCAGGATGACCCGCATAACGTGTTCAATCATTACGATCGTGATCCCGTCGTCACGGATGGATTTTATGAGAGAAACTGCTTCCGTACTTTCGTTTGGATTGAGTCCGGTCATCATTTCATCAAGAAGTATCAACTTGGGCCGCGAAGCAAGTGCCCGGGCAAGCTGGGTTCTCCGAAGTTCGATTACGTTCAGGCTTGAGAGGGGCATGTCAATCCTTTCTAGGGGAAAACCAATCCGGCCGAGTAATTCTTCTGCCTCTTTTGCAGCTCCACTCATATTGGCCTTGTGCCCGTTTCCGAACAGAGATCCGATCATCACACTCTCCCTGGCAGTGAGACCGGGAAAAGAGAGGGTATGCTGGAACGTTTTCGCAATCCCCCTGCGGCAGATCTTGTCCATTGAGAGTCTTGAAATCTCCTCTCCGCGATATTGAACAGATCCCTTATCCGGCCGGTATATGCCGGAAATTATATTGAGAAGGGTTGTTTTCCCCGCACCGTTTGGTCCGACAAGCCCGAGGATCTCGCCCTCATGGATATCGAGATCAATGCCGTTCACTGCAACAAGACCTCCAAATTTTTTGGTTACCCCCTCCAGCTTGAGCACTTTTATTTCACCTCTCTGGTATTCCAGCTGCAAACTATGCTACTTGTTAGCAAGTAACAATAATAAAAGTATCCATCGTTAACGGAGAGAGGAGCGGGTTATGGACCGGTTGAAAAGGATCAGAGGGGAATGTATATGATGTGTTATGTCATGATGGTGATGATAGAGATCAATGGTTTTTCCGGACTATCGGCGAGCCTCCATGAACAGGATCATCATCTGTAGTTCAAATGAAGGAGGTATATCAACAATGAGAGAATTCACCAGTACCCTGAGGGAGAATGATCTGTTTCCATGCCGGAAGAGATTAGGGACCTGATCGAGAAGATTAATCAGGAGGGGATAAAGGCTGCCGAAGAGAAGGCTAACATTATTGAGTTTGAGGCAAGGCAGAGAGCAGATGCCATTCTCTCCCAGGCACAGGCTGAAGCTGACAGGATAATCGCTGCAGCAGATCAAAGAATCAGGCTAGAAGAGAAGAGGGAGAGGGCCCTCCTTGCCCAGGCTGGGAGGGATCTTCTTCTCTCGCTCCGGCAGGAGATAAATGCCATGCTCGGGCGGATTGTGGTCTCTGACATCCGCGAGGCTCTCACTCCGGAGTTACTCTCCCGGCTTTTATCCGAGATAATCAGGAATTATCCCAAAATGGAGCGAGGCAACATTATCATTTCACTCAAAAAGAACGATTTGGATCTCCTGGAACAACAGTATCTCCAGAAACTACAGCTTGAGGCAGCAAGGGGAATAACCTTGCAGCCCGGTGAAGAGATCCAGGGCGGGTTTACTATCAGCTTCGACAGTGGAAAATCCTGCTATGATTTCACCGATAAAGCACTCGCGGGATACATCATATCCTACCTCAAACCCAAATTAAAAAGGATTCTCGAGGGATCAATAGAGGAATGACATAAGATGGGAGAGTTTTACCCGTACCTTATCGCAAGCCTGCCAACGCTGCATTTTGGAATGAAACCACCATTTTCATTTGAACAGTTCCTTGAAACATGCCACCGGCTCATCCCGGAAAAAGACTTTCAGATCTTACGTAACCTGCCACGGCCTGAAAATTACTCAGAAGAAGGCAGGAAGCATAGGTTCGTTGAACGATGGATCAAGTTCGATACTACCCTCCGGAACGAGACGGCCAGGATGCGGGCGGGCAGGCGCCATATCGAGGCTGCACCCTATCTCCGTCCTGATACCTATACTGGACCGTCTCTCGCGCCAGTCGTCTCAGCAGCCACCATGAGCCCTTCATTGCTTGATGGTGAAAAGGTATTGGACGAGACACGCTGGAAAATGCTGGATGAACTCGCAATTGCCCACTATTTTGATCTGGACGCTCTGATAACCTATGCCTATAAACTGTTGATTCTCCATCGTTGGGAGAGGATACGAAGTGCCGATGCATCCCTTCTGTTACGCGAAGCACTGGAGCAGGAGGCGGTGTGAATGACAGCGTTGTCATCGGGTCGAATCGTGCGAATAAATGGTAACATGGTTACCGTCACGTTTGATACTCCCGTCATGCAAAACGAGGTAGCCTATATCCGGCACGGACAGGAGCGTCTCAAATCTGAAGTGATCCGCATACGTGGTAATCTGGCTGAGATGCAGGTCTATGAGGCGACCACAGGTTTAAAGATCGGGGAGGAGGTTGAGTTTACCGGGGAACTCCTGTCGATCGAGCTCGGCCCGGGAATGCTTGGCCAAATCTACGATGGCCTCCAGAATCCTCTACCGGAGATTGCGGAGCAATGCGGTTTTTTTCTTCAGAGAGGGGTTTATATAAAGGCACTTTCCGAATCGAAGACCTGGGATTTTACTCCTGAAAAAAAACCCGGTGACAGCGTAAGAGCGGGAGATAAAATTGGATATGTTGAGGAGAAAATTTTCCGCCACTTCTGCATGGTCCCTTTCACATTGACGGGAAACTATGAGATTATATCGATTGAGAATGCCGGCAGGTTCACGATACGCCAGGCGGTCGCCCAGATAATGGACCAGAACGGAAAAATATACCCTGTGTTTTTGAGCCAGACCTGGCCTGTGAAGATCCCGATCCAAGCTTACACTGAGCGACTGAAGCCTGAGGAACCCCTGGTTACCAAGATGCGCCTGATTGATTCCCTCTTCCCGGTTTCCCGGGGAGGGACGTACTGTATCCCGGGTCCTTTCGGCGCCGGAAAAACTGTCTTACAGCAGTTGATCAGCCGTCACGCCGAGGTAGATATCGTGATTATCGCCGCCTGCGGTGAACGGGCGGGTGAGATTGTTGAGACATTACGGACGTTTCCTTCTATTATCGATCCAAGGACCAGCCGTCCTTTGAGCGATCGCACGGTCATTATCTGTAATACGAGCTCAATGCCGGTTGCAGCGAGGGAATCGAGCGTTTATACGGCGGTCACCATCGCTGAATACTATCGCCAGATGGGACTCCACGTGCTTCTGCTTGCAGATTCAACTTCCCGATGGGCCCAGGCGATGCGTGAGATGTCAGGGAGACTGGAAGAGATCCCTGGAGAGGAGGCGTTCCCTGCATATCTGGAGTCGCGAATCGCCTCGTTCTATGAGAGGGCAGGACTGGTTCGTTTACACGACGGCTCTTTAGGCTCGGTGACAATTGGGGGGGCTGTCAGCCCTGCGGGGGGTAACTTCGAAGAACCGGTGACCCAGGCAACATTAAAAGTAGTTGGTGCTTTCCTTGGCCTCTCCCGCAGTCGTTCCGATGCCAGACGGTATCCGGCCATAGATCCACTCATCAGCTGGAGCAAATACAGAAGTATCATCGAAGAGGGACAGAGAGAGAGGGGGCAGGGGATCCTGCTCAAAGGCAACGATATCGCCCAGATGATGAAAGTTGTCGGTGAAGAAGGAACATCACTCCAGGATTACATGGATTTTCTCAAAGCCGAATTCTTCGATTTTGTCTATCTGCAGCAGAATGCCTTTGATCCGGTTGATGAAGCCACCGTGAAAGAACGGCAGATCTATATATTTGACTTTATTCACCGCATTATTAAATCAGAATTTGTTTTTGAACGTAAAGATGAAGCACTCCATTTTTTCCAGCAGTTGAGACAGCTCTTCCGGGGATGGAACTCAATCTCCTGGCAGAGTGATGAATTTAAAAAGACCGAGCAAGAGATCAGGGCATTTCTCCTCGTTCGCACAAGAGAGGGGAAGCATGCATAAGATCTATACGAGTATAAACCAGATTGTCGGCGATGTTATTGCCGTGGATGCAGAAGATGTTGGCAATACGGAGCTTGCCGAGGTGACAACCCGGCGGGGAACGTCCCTTGCCCAGGTTATTCGCCTTGACGGGAACAAAGCATTCTTACAGGTCTTTGCAGGCAGCAGAGGAATTTCAACAGGCGACCGGGTAAGGTTTCTGGGGCATCCGATGCGTATTGCTACCGGAGATTTGCTCCTTGGCCGGGTGTTTAACGGAAGTGGTCGCCCCCTCGATAATGGTCCTGATCTTACCGAGAACCTTGTCGATATCGGCGGGCCGCCGGTCAATCCCGTGAAACGGATCATTCCAAACAAGATGATTCGGACCGGCATACCCATGATCGATGTGTTCAATTCACTCGTGGAATCCCAGAAACTCCCGATATTTTCCATCGCCGGGGAGCCTTACAATGAGCTTCTCGCAAGAATCGGGACCCAGGCAGAGGTTGACATCATTATTCTTGGGGGAATGGGATTGAAATACGACGATTATCTCTTCTTCCGTGACACTCTTGAAGAGCATGGTGCACTCTCCCATTCAATCGTGTTTATGCATACTGCAGCCGATCCCGTTGTTGAGTGTCTGCTGGTCCCCGATATCAGCCTTGCCGTTGCAGAAAATTTTGCTCTTGAAGGAAAAAGGGTCCTTGTACTTCTGACGGACATGAGCAATTTCTGCGATGCATTAAAGGAGATTGCCATCACAATGCAGCAGATTCCTTCAAACCGCGGATATCCCGGGGACCTGTACAGTCTCCTTGCATCCCGGTATGAGAAGGCGGTGGATTTCGAGACCGCGGGCTCGATCACGATTCTCGCGGTGACCACAATGCCGGGAGATGATGTTACCCATCCGATTCCGGACAACACCGGGTATATCACGGAAGGACAGTTTTATCTCAAGAATGGTGCTATCGAGCCATTCGGATCATTGAGCCGGTTGAAGCAGCTCGTGAATGCCAAAACAAGGGATGACCACCGGACGATCATGGATACCATGATCCAACTCTTTGCCGATTACCGTGAAACACAGGAAAAACAGTCAATGGGATTCCAGATGAGTGCCTGGGATATGAAGCTCCTCAAATATGGACAACTCTTCGAGGAAAAAATGATGTCCCTTAAGGTGAATATCCCCCTCGAGAAAGCGCTCGACCTCGGCTGGGAGATTCTGCATGATTGCTTCTTGCCAGAAGAGACAGGGATTAAGAGATCCATAATCGATCAATATTGGCCGAAAAAACCATGAAAATAAAATTTACCCAGGGTGAACTGAAAAAACAGAGGGATGCACTGCGGCAGTATGAGAGGTACCTGCCCACCCTGCAGCTCAAAAAGCAGCAGATCCAGCTCGAAATTCTTCAACAGCAGAGTACTCTCCGGGGGAGGGAAAAAACACTGTCTGAAAAGATACGATCGGCAGAGGAATGGTCAGCGCTCCTTCATGAGGCCCCTGGAATAAGAATGTGGTTGAAGCCCAAAAGAATAGTCACTGGCAAGAGGAATATTGCCGGGGTCGATATACCCATCTTTGAAAATGTTTATTTTGAACCGGCTGAGTATGACTTGTTCCTGATGCCTCTCTGGCTGGATGCAGGATTGGATGCCCTGAAAGAACTCACCTCTCTGCAGGAAGAGATACAGGTAATCAAGCGAGGAATATCTGTCCTGAACCATGAACTGCGAATCACAACCCAACGTGTCAACCTGTTCGAGAAGGTAAAGATACCCGAGGCAAAGGAAGCAATACGCCTCATCAAGATATACATCGGCGATCAGATGACCAACGCGGTTGGCCGGAGTAAAATTGCCAAAAATAAGATCGAACAATCGGGCTTTGAGGAGATAGCCCTATGATTGTTCCGATGAAAAAAGTCACTATTATTTTCCAGACAGGGGATGCGGACGCGACCGTCGTTACCGTGCGTAAACTGGGGGTTATGCAGGTAGAACACCAGAACATTCCTGAAGGGGGGAAAATCTCGGCACTCCTGGAAAAAGTTGCCCTGATCAATTCCTCAGTTGATGTCCTGAACCAGCTGCCCATATCCGAGAGAAAAAATCAGCCGCAAAGCCCAATAACCGGTGACTGGAGGGAGGTTGCCGGGAGTATCATCGAAACCGGCCGGAAGCAGGAACAACTGGAACTCTCCATAAGGAACATCATCGGTAAGATGAACGAATGGGAACGATGGGGTGATATTAATCACGCCGAGGTCCGCTCATTGGCTCAGAACGGCATTCACCTGAAATTATACCAGGTACCGGTAAGAGAACTGGGAAATTTCCCTGACGATATCGTAGTGAAGACGATATATATTGCCGGGGACATCGCCCATGTGGTGGCGATTTCGCGACGGCAGTTTGAATGCGGATTCAAGGAGGTAACCCCCCCGGAGCAGGGCTTGTCCCGGCTTAAGGAGCGACTTGCCGAACATACCAGGAGTATGGAGATTCTTAAATCCGGGATCCTTTATTCAGCCGGATTTTATGATGACCTTCTGGACATTAAAAAAGGACTGGAGAAAGAGATAGAGTTTCAAGAGGTTCTGGCCGGAATGGGCAAGGAGGGGGCACTCAGCTATATCACGGGATATGTCCCGTCTGACTTAGAAGATTCCCTGATAGTGGAAGCAAGGAAAAACGGATGGGGAATACTCATCGTCGAACCTTCCGAGGGTGACAATGTGCCCACACTCCTTCGCAATCCAAGGTGGGTTGAAATGATAAATCCAATCCTGGGACTACTAGGACTTACCCCGGGCTATCGTGAACTGGATGTCAGCATGGTATTCCTCATTTTCTTCAGCATATTCTTCGGGATCCTGATTGGTGATGCTGGTTATGGACTAGCTTACATCGTTTTGACAGTTCTCCTGTCGTTCTGGCTGAAGAGAAAGATGATGATGAATAAAGAGATGAGAATGGCTGTCCTGCTCTTCTACCTCCTGGGTTTGAGCGCCGTTACCTGGGGCCTCCTAACCGGTACTTTTTTCGGGCAGTGGGGACTTCCCGCTCTCGTTCCCCGACTCAATGATGCTGCATTCGTGACAACACTCTGTTTCTTCCTTGGGGCATTGCACCTGTCAATTGCCCATTGCTGGCGGGCACTCCTGAAATTTCCCTCGCTGAAAGCACTCGCTGACGTTGGCTATATCAGCATTCTCTGGACTGCGTTTTTCCTGGCCAACACGTTGATTCTGGGAGATCCATTCCCGGAGTTCGGGATATGGCTGGCCGTTGCGGGAGTGATCCTTGTAATTCTCTTCACCAACCCCAAAAGATCAAATATTCTCCGAGGTATTGGGGAAGGGATGGGAACAATCGCATTGAGCTTTATGAATAACATCACTGATGTGATCTCATATATACGTCTTTTTGCGGTGGGAATGGCGACACTGGCAGTTGCCAATACAACAAATTATCTTGCATCCGGATTCGGGAGTGGCGTCATTGCAGTTGTGGCAGGTGCCGTAATTCTTTTATCCGGTCATAGCTTAAACCTCATCCTGGGACTGATGTCAGTCCTCGTGCACGGTGTCAGGCTCAATGTGCTTGAATTTTCGGGGCATGCGAACATAACATGGAGTGGAACTTCATTCGAACCGCTCAAAGAATAACAGGGAAGATATCATGACGATGGATCTGGGTTTGGGCCTGGTGCTCGGCTTGTCAGCGCTGGGATCTGCCGCTGGATCAGGTACTGCGGGAATGGCCGCGATTGGCGCCTGGAAAAAGAATTACATCCAGAACAAGCCCGCTGCGTTTATGTTAGTTGCTTTTGCTGCCGCACCGCTCACCCAGACGATTTATGGATTTATCGTTATGAATTCGATGGTCGATCTTGCGATACAGGGGAATGACTTGTGGGGTATCGGAGCATTCTGCGGAGCTGCTATAGGCCTGTCAGCCTATTTCCAGGGTAAGTGCGGAGCATGCGCATGTGACGCAATGGGAGAGACGGGGAAAGGATTCGGCAACCTCATGATCATCCTTGGTCTGGCAGAGACGGTTGCCTTGCTTGTGATGGCATTCACCCTTGGTATCTTTGGCCGACTGGCAGCGATTTAATTCAGGCGAACTGGTCAGGAACAAGCTTCCTCTCACCACAACGAATCTTTTTTTTACAAGAAATGATCAAAAAGACAAATCCTGCCAATCAGGCAACATCATACCGATACAGGTTGTTCTCCGGGAGTGCCTGATTCTCCCTTTTTGATTTCGTTGTACGGACGATGATAACCGGCTGCCTGGCATTCATGGCCACATCATAGGCGGTACTTCCCAGAAGAAGTTCCCTGAACCACCCTTTTCCGAGTGAACTGATCCAGATGACTGAGACTCCCTCTTCTTCCGCGATCCTTGTTATTTCCGATCCCGGATTCCCTCTCTTCACCAGTATACGGACGTTCACACCCGCCCTGGAGAGGTCTTTCCCAATCTCTGCGAGCTTTTTGCTTGCTTCCTCAACAGCGGTCTCCAGTTCAGCTTCAGACTCTCCATGGGAGACCACATGAAAGAGAATGACCTTTCCAACCCCTTTCGTCGTTTTAAGAAGAGTTATTGCACGATCGGAGCAGACTGAGAAATCGATTGGGCAGAGAATCCTTGAAAAGATCATCGGACACCACATATCATATGCCGTTTGTTGCAGACCATCCATTATCTTGTGACGCATGACAAGGACGGTGATCTTACTCCTCCGGACGATAGCAACCGATACACTGCCAAGAAGGATACCTTCCACGATACTGTTACCCCGGGCACCAACAACGATCAGGGTTACCCCGTTCTCTTCGGCAGTTTCGATGATTGCGCCGGGAACATCAGATGATGTTTTCACCCGGGTAGTTACCTTGAGCCTTTTATTCAGGGATTCGAGACGGTGCTTCTCTTCTTTCAGGAGATTTCTCTCATCCGGGGTAAGTGTTTCATTAATTTCCCCTCCCCCCCTTGGATTCCTCGCTTCTTCAAGGACATGGAGCACTATGACCTCAGCGACACCGGGAAATCCTGCGATACAATCGAGGGTCTTCTTCGCGTATTCAGAAAAATCAGTTGCAAATAATAGTTTGTGGAACATCTCGGGGACCCCTCAATCTCGTCTATACGTGAAATGAATGGCATGATATTTAAATAATGTGAGAATCCGGATGGATACTGCATAACGATACCGACACCGTTACCTCTGATACTTCTTTGAAATAAGGTACCAGGGAAAAATATATCATCTGTTAAATTAAGGATTCACCGATCCCGCTTACGGATTGCGGGGAATTCATATGCCCCTTTCAAACAGTGAAATGATTGAGAAGATGAAAATTTCGGCGATGCGACGGTGTGAAGAGCGTATAGCAAATGCAGGGAAGGGGTCAGGCTTCCGGGTTGATGGTCCAATCCCTCAGTTTGGTGTTACTTCAATAATGAAAAGCAGACATGGTCTGTAATTCCTTGTTGAAAGGTAAATGAACAGGAGAGTCGATGAATGCAGCGACAATCTATACCGAGGATACCTTAAGAGAGAGGAGGATTGTGGCGTGACAGAAGAGAAGTCCTTACTAAAGAAAATCAGGGAAAAAGAACTTGAAATGAGTATCAAGGTCGATCAGGCAAGGACGGAAGCAGATGAAATGCTTGAAAAAGCAAAAAAGGAATCTCTGGAAATAATTACTGCATCGGAAGTAGGAGGGAAAAAAGCTGCTGAGGAATTTTACGAGAATGAACTGGAAAAAATACAGGCTGAAGTAGACCAGGTTCATGCTCAAGCTATAGAGGAAGTCAAGATAGTTCGTGAAAAAGGGGAGAAGAATCTGCCTAAAGCAATCGAAAGAATCATTGCCATTATACTGCCAGGGTAGGGCGCTATGCTTCAGAAGATGGTAAAAATCCAGGTAATCGGACCGAAGAGAGACCTACATAATGTACTGGACTTGTTGTATGCCAAGGGAACCGTACAACTCGAAGATGCATCTGCGCAAGTTACCTCTGGGGAGATTAGCCTCAAAAAAATGACTGCAGAACAGGTCGGGGACATCACCGCTGCACTCGCAAAGATTGGTGGCATTCTCCTCACTCTTCCAGCGAAAAAATTAGATCAAAAGAGTGTATCAAATGTTTATTCCTCCCTAAAGGCAAAGAATCATGAGGAACTTCTCCTCCATGTAGACTCTGTTATCGATGAACTGGAATTGGTCACAAAGAATCTTGCAACAGAAAAGAGTGAACTGGAACTTACCCTTAATAATCTCCTCCGATATGAGAAAATTATTGAAAAAATCCGGCCGCTTGAGAGCAGTATGCCCATGCTCGAAGGATTTGAAGTGACCGTCCTTCTTGTCCAGCGAGAGTTTAAAGATGTCATTGATATCATCCGTAATGCCCTTACAGAAATAACTAGAAAACAGTTTGAACTGGTTTCTGCTGATGTGGATGAGACAACTATTGCGGCGGTTACGATTTTCAATAAGCGCTATTCAGACCAGGTACATTCCTTTTTATTTAATCAGAATGTGAATGAGGTCCGACTACCCCCGGAATATCTTGGAAAACCGTTCAGTGAGATCTTTTCCATGATAAGCGCTAAAAAAGCCACTACCACAGAACAGATTGCACTCATAGATTCGGAACTGGGAAAAATCTCAACCACATGGGACGTTCAGCTATCAGCCCTACATCAGATTCTGGAAGAGAGAGCTGATGAACTGAGCATCTTCTCAAAGATAGGTCAAACAGAATATACGTTTGTGATTCTAGGATGGATTCCTAAAAAGTTCCTGAAAGATACTCTAACCGCAATCAGAAATACATTCGGGGGGAGGGTTATCGTCAATGAACTGACCCTCACCCCAGAGCAAATGGCGGAAGCACCGACATTCTATGATAATCCCCGGTTCGTCAAGCCGTTCGAATACCTGATGAAGGTTGTCAGTCCGGCAAAATCCACAGAAATCGACCCCAGTCCGATCATGGCAATTTTTCTTCCGCTCTTCTTCGGAATCATGGTGGGGGATATTGGATATGGTCTGATCATCTTTGCATTTGCCAATATCGTGAAGTGGAAGTTCTCCGATAGGGGAGACTGGCTCAAGCATCTCATGAATGTTCTTATCATTGGCTCACTATGGGCTATATTCTTTGGCTGGTTATATGGAGAATTTTTTGGTGATTTTGGCGAACATATGGGATGGATTGAACCAATGACAATTTTCGGGATCGAGTTGAACCGGATGGAGGCCATTGTGCCATTCCTCATCCTGTCTATAGCTATCGGCGTCTTCCATGTATTTCTCGGGCTCGTTCTTGGAATTGTGAACTCCTGGACCGAGATAAGCTGCAGCAGGAATGTATCCAAGGCCAAGAAACATATCTGTGAAAAAACGGGTATGATAATAGTGATCACCGGTCTCATCCTGGTGATAGCGGCAATGGCATTGGCGCTGCCCTCAACCGTTATTACAATCGGGGCAGTAATGATGATAATCGCCATTCCTCTTATTATCATCGGTGGTGGTGCCTTTGGCATGTTTGAGATCATGAGCACGGTAGGAAACGTCCTTTCGTACGCCCGTATTATGGCAATTGGAATGGCTTCAGTCATCCTCGCCGCTGTGGCAAATCAACTCGGAGGATTGATGGAAGTAGCTATTCTGGGAATTCTGATAGCGGTTCTCCTCCACACGCTCAACCTCGTTCTTGCCATGTTTTCCCCCTTCCTCCACTCCCTTCGTTTACATCTCGTCGAATTCGATGGAAAATTTTACGAAGGTGGCGGGGAGATCTACAAACCTTTCAAGAAGGAGAACGGGGGAAAATCGCTATGATAATGCAGGAGGTATCCATCACTGAAATATTTATTGAAGTACCTAGGGGAGGGGAATGATTCATGTAAAATGGAAAATATCAATGGATTTGACAATCTTCAGCACCGTATACCTCGATGTCAGGCAAGCGGTATTGGGTTAGAATCGTACTATGAAAACGATGTGCCGCCTGTGCATAGGGCGGCGCTTGGTAAGGAGGCTGATGTGAATGGTTGATTTCGGAATCCCCATTGGGGCAGGCATCGCATTTGGACTTGGAGCGCTCGGCACCGGGATTGCACAGTCTAAGATTGGCGCAGCGGGAGCGGGAACAATAGCAGAAAAACCAGAGACATTCGGATTGATGATTATTCTGGTTGCGATTCCCGAGACTCTCGTCATTCTGGGTTTTGTGGTCGCAGCAATGATCATGATCATGCTGGTGTGACCGGAAAACGGAACGCTAGAATTTCCACGCGAGAATTTCTTATGGATATGGAATCACTCTGGATTGTCTACCAGGAAGGATGATCTGATGGCAATAGATGATCTGATAAAGGCAGTTGAATTGAGCGGTCAGGAACGCATATCCGAGATAATTGACCGCTCAAAAGCCGAGGTAGACGAAATAATTCGGGAGGCGAAAGCGAAAGAGGATCCAATCAGAAAGCGACTTCATGAGGAAACGAGGCAGTTGATTGAGATTCAGAGAAACAAACTCCTTTCTGCGGCACGGGAAGAAAGTCGTATGGAGGTAGCCCGGACAAAAAGCCAGATCTTTCAGAAAGTTTTCGATGAAGCCCCCCTCCTGCTCGGAGCTATTCGTAGTCATCCGAAATATAGGGAGAATCTGAAGGCATTGATTATTGAGGCTTTGAAAGCGCTGGGAAATGACGAGGCTATTCTTCACATTGACAGGCGGGACGAGGCGCTTGTGAAAGATATTTTGCGTGAATTAAACCTAACCTCTGAAATTATCCCCGATCTCAATACTGCTGGAGGATTGAATGCATTTTCCAGTGATGAACGCTTTGTCATCTTTAATACCCTCGAAGCCCGTCTCAAAAAAGCGAGGGAGATTCACAGGCCTGAGATCTTCTCAATACTGTTCGGTGAATGACATGGAATATGCATACATCAATGCAAGAGTCCGGGGAATGAGGAGCCGACTGCTTGATCGACCGTTCCTTGAACAACTTATCAACAAACCTGATCTTGATTCACTTATCGCGGAACTTGAAAAAACCACGTACAGGGAGGAACTGGAGAAGGCGGGAGTTCTGTATTCGGGCATCACACGCATTGAGGTAGCAATTCGTAAAGATCTTGTCAGAACATTCAGGACCCTCCTGAATTTTATAAAAGGAGAAGATGCCGAAAGACTTCTCACCATTATTCTCCATCGCTGGGATATTCAAAATATAAAGACAATTCTCCGAGGAAAGAAAATTCAGGCAAATCCATCCGAGATTCTTGACTGCATGATCCCGGCGGGTGAGCTCGATGAGGCCGCACTCATTGAGCTTGTCAAACAACCTGATGTGAAAACAGTTATTGATCTCCTCGCTACCTGGGGTATCGTATACGCCCGCCCTCTAATCCTCAACTTCAAAGAATATAATGACACAAAAGACATGCTGGTGCTCGAGTATGCACTTGACACATTCTACTATGATGATGCTCTTTCAGTAATAAAAAACGATGAAACAGATGATGCCCGTATCCTCAGGCGTTTGATTATCACTGAAATTGACATCAATAACATTAAAACTGTTCTACGGGTAATCAGGGAACGGATTGACCGGGATGAAGCAGTACGCTACTTCATCAAAGGAAGTACCGAGTTTGATCACGAGAAACTTCTCTTACTGATGAAGACCGGGACGATTGAAGGTGCATTGAAACAACTTGAGCAGACACCCTACCAGTTCCTCACAAAAATACCTCCGGAATACATCACTGCAGAAAGGATCTCGGCCTTTGAAAAAGAGTTGGAAAATTATCTTGTTAAAAAAGCGATAAGCAATTTTCTTGGAGATCCCCTCTCCATTGCGATCCCCATTGCATATATCTGGGCAAAATATACGGAAGTTACCAATATCAGGGTCATTGCTCGCTGCAAAGTAGCCGAAATGTCAGAAAAGGAACTCAGGGAGGCACTCATTAATGTATAAATTTGTTATTGTTACTGATCCCGATACAGCCACAGGGTTTCGTCTTGCCGGAGTTGATGTGCTGGAAATCCCGAATCCCGGCGAGGTTACTGCTCTGCTTCCCTCGCTTCTTTTACGGGACGATACCGGAATTATTGCAATGAATGAGGAATACATTAGTTCACTCGATGAAAAGACGATGGAAAAGATTGAGAAATCGTACCGGCCGATAATCATCCCTATCCCCTCCCGGGCAAAGAGGGTCGACCGGACCAGCTACATCGAAAGGTTGCTTAGGAGGGCAATCGGATATAACATCGTGCTGAGGAAGTAGCAACATGATTGTCGGTGATATTTCAAGAATTTCGGGCCCCGTCGTTCTCTCTGAAGGGATGCGGGGATCGCGGATGTATGACGTTGTGAAAGTCGGGGAGCAGCAGCTGAATGGCGAGATAATACGGCTTGACGGAGATCAGGCTGTTATCCAGGTCTACGAGGATACCACTGGCCTGCAGGTAGGTGAGAAAGTATCAAACACGGGGTTGCCACTGTCGGTGGAACTCGGCCCTGGTCTCCTCTCCTCGATTTATGACGGCATTCAAAGGCCCCTCCCTCTCCTTGCGGAAACGAGCGGGAGTTTCATTTCACGCGGAGTGGCGCTCCCCGGTCTCTCACATGAAAGAACATGGGAGTTCAAGCCAAGGGTGAAGATGGGCGAACAGGTAAGTGGCGGTGATGTAATCGGAACTGTAACAGAATATTATCTCGAACACCGCATTATGGTCCCGCCGTTTGTATCCGGTACTGTAAAAGACATCCGAAGTGGCGAGTTTACCATTGATGAACCGGTTTGCATCCTTCAAAACGATGAAAAGATAACAATGCTCCAGACCTGGCCGGTACGGAAAGGGAGGCCTTACCAGAGAAAAATGGACCCCGATACATTGCTTGTCACCGGTCAGAGGGTCTTTGACACACTTTTTCCGGTGACGAAGGGAGGTACTGCAATGATTCCCGGTGGATTCGGCACCGGAAAAACCGTTGCAGAGCAGACACTCGCCAAATGGTCCGATACCCAGATTGTTGTTTATATCGGTTGCGGGGAGCGGGGAAATGAGATGACCGATGTTCTCACTGAATTCCCCGAACTCCTCGATCCAAAGACAAAGCGTCCCCTCATCCAGCGGACGATCCTTATTGCCAATACCTCAAACATGCCTGTCGCTGCACGGGAAGCATCCATTTATACAGGGATTACCCTTGCAGAGTATTACCGTGACATGGGGTATGACGTCGCCCTGATGGCTGACTCAACATCGAGGTGGGGAGAAGCTTTGCGTGAGGTATCAGGCCGACTCGAAGAGATGCCAGGAGAAGAAGGATACCCGGCCTATCTCGCAACCCGGCTGGCTGCATTCTACGAACGGGCGGGTCGTGTAGTCTGTCTCGGATCCGATGGACGAAAAGGTTCGGTAACAGTGGTTGGTGCCGTCTCTCCACCTGGAGGGGATTTCTCAGAGCCTATAACGCAGAACACCCTGCGCATTGCCGGAACTTTTTGGGCGCTCGATACGAGCCTGGCTTATCGGAGGCACTTCCCCTCAGTGAATTGGATCAAGAGTTATTCCCTCTATCTGGACCAGATCAAAGACTGGTTTACCGCAAGTGGATATGCTGATTGGAAAGATCTCCGGGCGCGAGCGATGTATCTCCTCCAGAAGGAGGTTGAACTGCAGGAGATTGTCCAACTTGTCGGTCCTGATGCACTCCCAGAAAGCGAGAAGGCAATCCTGGAAATTACTCGTATGATACGGGAGGACTTTCTGCAACAGAGCGCATACCACGATATCGATTCATTTTGCTCGCTCGAAAAGCAGTACTGGATGCTCCGGGTTATCCTTTCCTTCTACGACAGGGTGAACCAGGCTATGGGGAAAGGTGTTCCGCTCGCAAAGATCCTTAAACTCCCCGTGAAAACAGAAATTGGGCGAATGAAAGAGCTTACCGAGACCGATAAAATAAAGGAACTGGTCGTTCATATCGACGGGGCTTTGAGTGCACTGGAGGCGGAACGATGAACAGTGCACCCCTCTTTACCAAGGAAGCCCGTGCAATCAGCTATGTTTCTGGTCCATTGATCTTTATTCAGAATGTGAAAGGTGTCTCGTATGGCGAAATTGTACGAATCACTCTTCCCAACGGCGAGGAACGTACCGGGCAAGTGCTGGATATTTCAAAGGATATCGCGGTGACTCAGGTCTATGAAGGTACGAGTGGTATCGACAACAAGGATACCAGGGTAAGATTCACCGGAGAACCTCCAAAAATCCGCGTTTCGGTCGATATGTTGGGCCGGATCTTCGATGGTGTAGGCAAACCCCGTGACGGAGGCCCAGAGATTATTGAAGAAGTGAATCTGGACATAAATGGGATGCCGATTAATCCATCTGCCCGTGACAAGCCAGCTGATTTCATCCAGACCGGGATGTCAACCATCGATGGCCTGAATACCCTTGTCCGGGGCCAGAAACTGCCTATCTTCTCTGGCGCAGGTCTCCCTGCAAATAAACTCGCTGCACAGATTGCACGGCAGGCAAAGGTTCTTGGGGAGGAAGAGAAGTTTGCAGTTATTTTCGTTGCAATGGGAATTACCTACAAGGAAGCGTCGTTCTTCATGAGGGATTTCGAAAAGACCGGCGCACTTGAACGGGTGGTATTTTTCATGAACCTTGCTGATGACCCGACCATCGAGAGGATTGCAACTCCCCGTTGTGCACTCACCGCTGCAGAATTCCTGGCCTATGAGCATGATCTTCACGTCCTCGTTATTCTGACCGATATGATCAATTATTGTGAAGCATTACGTGAAATTTCAACGGCGCGGGAGGAGGTACCCGGCCGGAGGGGATATCCTGGTTACATGTATACCGACCTTGCTTCCATTTATGAACGTGCCGGTAGGATAAAAGGCAAGAAAGGATCCATCACCCAAATCCCGATTCTCACGATGCCGGATGATGACATCACCCATCCAGTTCCCGATCTTACCGGGTATATCACCGAAGGACAGATTGTGCTCTCCCGTGATCTATTCCGACGGGGCGCTGATCCCCCGATCGACTCCCTCCCCTGTCTTTCACGATTGATGAATCTCGGAATCGGGCCCGGGAAAACCCGCGAGGACCATCGAAATGTTGCCGATCAGCTCTATGCCTCCTATGCCTACGGGAGGGATTTAAGGCGTCTTGTAGCAATTGTCGGAGAAGAGGCATTGACCGAGCTTGACAAAAAATACCTGAAATTCGCCGATGAATTTGAGCGGCAGTTCATCACTCAGGGAGATGAGAACAGGAGCATCGAGCGAACCCTCGATATCGGATGGCAGCTTTTCACCTTGCTCCCTGAAGAGGAATTGAAACGTATCAAACGTGAATTCATCCAGAAATATCACCCAGCCTCCAAAAAGGGGTAGAAATGGAACAGATCAATCCAACCCGGATGGAGCTCATAAAGAAGAATGCCCAGATCAAGCTGGCAGAACAGGGCAGGGATCTTTTGCGGGAAAAAATGGACGCGCTTATCCAGGAATTTTTCCATGTCATGGAATCTGTCTCACAATCGCGGAGCGAGCTTGAGGAACTATCCGAGATTGCCCAGCATTCGTTGCTCATTGCACAGGCAGTGGATGATCCTGTCACCCTGAAGTCAGCCTCATTTGCTACGAGAAGAGGCCTCACTCTTCATATTACGGGGAAGAATATCATGGGGGTACCCGTTCCTATTATCGAGAAAAAGCGGTTTGTAAAAAGTCTCCTGGATCGGGGCTATAGTATTTTGGGAGTAAGTGGTCGGATCGATGAAGCAGCAGAAAAATTCGAAGCAGAACTGGATCTGATAATAACCCTGGCCGAAACTGAGACTTCTCTCCGAAGGCTGGGTGGTGAGATTCAGATGACTCGTCGTCGTGTGAACGCTCTTGAGCAGGTGCTCATTCCGGAACTCAAACGACAGGCAAAATATATTGAGATCACGATCGACGAAAGGGACCGGGAAGATCTCTACCGGTTGAAAAAAGTGAAGAAGATCATCGAACGAAAGAAGAAAGTGGTAAAAAAGGCCTGAATATTACGAAATTCTCCTCAATATCTCATTCATCTCGTTGACTGCATCCCCCTCCATCCGCTTGCTGCTCTTCACCTGTTTTCCAATTCTTATGATGGCATCGACATCCTCCCGTCTAAGTCTTGAAAACGTACACTGCCCCCAGCTCTTACGATCCATCGAAACCCAGCTCTCCGCAAGCATATATTTCAGCATATCAATATCAGAAACAGAATAGAGTTTCCAGTCCTGGCCCATCGTCTGTCTGATCTTCTCTAAAGCCGTTTCCACAGCCATCTCTTTGTGAATCTGAAAAACTCTCCTTCCCCGTTCGTCTTCGGTTATATCCGGCATATGAACTCCCTCCACTTACCCTTCGTAACAGGAATGATTTAAATTTTTTGAGGTACTTTTTTTAAAATGTAGAAGCAGAAATAAAGTAGGACTTCCGCGGTTGCACGAACAATCCTTAGCAAATGAATACCAATTCAAGTAGTGAATCTGTAATCGAAGCAATTAAACAGTGAATCCACCACACAATACCGAAAAAGATTACATACAATTTCGGATTGTATCATACCTGATCTGCACCTGCACTGTGGCAGTGTAGTGTCCATAAATAACTTTACACCCAGCACAGACGAATGTGTGCAGAAATTAACAAAACGAGATATTGAGCGAATTGTCAAACAATGGCTTAAAAATAAGCCAATACCCGAGATAGCGAATTATTTTGGAGTAAGCCGGCAATGGATTCACCCTATCATCAAACACTCTACCCAATCAGGAATCATTCCTGTTCTTCATCGACCTAGACGAAAATCGAAAGACATCCATGAAGAGATCCGATTTCTCATTGTCGAGAGCTTTCAGGATTACAGGATTGGACCCGTGCATCTTGAGAAGAAGAGAAAAGAGGTCCATGGGATACACATCCCTCATAATACCATTTATCGAGTCCTTCTTGGTCACGGGTGTATCAAAGTGAATATGAGAAAGAGAAAGCAGAGGAAATGGGTCCGATTCGAGCGGGAGCATTCCATGTCTCTCTGGCAGGGTGACTGGGAAGAAGCCCAGATCAGCAGTGTGAGAGAAAAGGATATATATTGAAGAATACATCCGACATTCCGCAGGTCGCTCCTCAAAAATAATATTTTTCATACGACCTACCGAGCAGAGAGACGATTTTCACCAACTCAGGGTTCATATTAGCCACTTTAGGGACAATCGAACTGTCCCATATT